>Ga0209433_10000027_pt1 | contig 44350 bp, 17 predicted proteins | sample METZYME_5_50m_FD_187552 | JGI IMG/M metagenome (GOLD analysis project Ga0209433, IMG submission 187552) | Marine microbial communities from oxygen minimum zone in mesopelagic equatorial Pacific - METZYME_5_50m (SPAdes) (version 2) | ecosystem: Environmental > Aquatic > Marine > Oceanic | place...
GTATAATCAACTTTAATCTCAAATTCTTTTAACCAATCCATTGATTGTGTTGGTATTAATTCAAAATCATTACCACCACTAGTAACAACTTCTGATGGTAGTTCATATTGTTTAGTTTGTTTTTCTGGAGACCATGCGCTAACATCTGATTTATTAACTTCAGTATATAATATTCCGCTATTTACTCTAGTCATAATTCCTAATGGTGGTTCTGGTTGAGGTTCGGGTTCAGGTTCTGGTTGCGGTTCTGGCTCTGGTTGAGGTTCTGGCTCTGGTTGTGGCTCTGGTTCTGGTTGAGGTTCGGGTTCAGGTTCTGGTTCCGGTTGAGGTGGATCATAAAGTGGAACGGCATAATTATCAAAAACTAATGTTGATTGCGTAGTTTCAATTTCTGCTGTAACATCCACTGTTAAATCCGCACCAGAACTTACTGTTTCTTTTACAGCTTTTGCTGTTTTATGCATTTCCAATAATTGAGTACTTACATCAGTATTTTCATTATTTTCAAGAACTGTTTTTATAACTCCAACACAAGCAGCCAAACCTGTAGAACTTTCTTTCAAAGCTTCTATGTCAACACCTTCATCAACAACTTCATTTGCAGTTGTTTCAATAACATTAGATATAAATGATGTATCACTAAAGTCAATACTAGTAGCAGATGATCCAGAACTATCCGTTCCTGATGCATCTACAATTGCAGCACTTATTGTTGCCGAAATTGCTTTTTGCATTTCTAATTGTATTTCTTCTGGTGATTTATCAGAATTACCAGATAGAACCGCAGACATCCCAGATAATAAAGATTCTACTTGTAAAATTGCAGAAGAATTGGCAGTAGCTGCTGATTGGTCAACAGTTGTATCATATGGATTTATATTCATATCTTCAATACCAAATGCTGTTTCAAAAGCAGATTTTTGACTTTCATATGCTTCAATATCAACTACTCCATCAGACGCTTTCAATCCAGCAGTCAAAATAGAAGATAATGCTGTTGCTTGTACTGGTACATTACCATCTCCACTTTGTCCAATTGCCGAAAAATTTTCACCAATTGTTGATTGTTCCATAGATAATGTATCAATTCCAGATGAATCAACACATGACACATAAATTTCATATATGTCTGTATCAGGCCATCTCCAATATGGTACTTCATATAAACCATTGAAATCAGTTCTAATTTCGCCTTCGGAATCATTATAAAGCAAATCTCCTGTTTCCAAATCCTTGAATACTACTTTCCAATGCATTTTAGGTCCACTATTAGCACCACCAATACCAGTTGGAGGTGTTTCAGGTTCAGGCTCTGGTTCAGGTTGTGGCTCTGGTTCAGGCTCTGGTTCTGGTTCTGGTTCAGGTTCGGGCTGATATGGTAAAAATGACAATCGATCACCATCAATATAATCTTCATCTATTAAATCACTAGTATTCCACGATATACCAGCTATCCATATTGCACGAACACTGTACATTGCTCCAATATCATGTGTTGGTCTATCATATAACCAAAATCCGCCGAATGTTACATTCCAATGCCAGTATTGCCAACTTGCAGAATTAACAATATTTGTATCGTATATTGGTCTATAATCTTCATTTTCGAAATCTTTCAGAATTATTTCAACATTATCAACAATATAATTATTAAATGATTCAATTTGAGTACCAAGGGCAATTTCATTAACATCATGTGAACTTAACTTTTCACACAAATTATTTGCTACTAGTGTATCATTATTAATAATTTTACCATCTATATTATTCAGAATTATTATATCGTTCTTTCCTTGACTATTAAAAACAGTATTATTATACACAAAATGTCCACCTATTGTCACATTATTGTTATCTAATTCACCACCTTTAACAAAAATACCACCAGCACAATTCCATACTATATTATGATGAATATATCCATTGTATCCAGTACCTTCACCATCAAACATTATTCCATATGTTTCTACATCATGAATCCAATTATAACGAATCTTGGCATTTATTTGTTCTAATGATTCAAGATATATAGCACCACCACTTGTTTGAAGATAACCAATATCATAAATATTATTATATTCAACAATAGAATTGTTTCCCGGACAAATCGCGCAAGACGAACCCACATTATGAATTGTATTTCTTTGTATTTTATTATAATTTCCACTAAATCTGATAGTTGCCATAGAAGATGGTAAATTCGCAACTGTCTTATCAACATGAGATATATAACAATCACGCAAAGTATTTATATTACCAATTACATCTAATACTGAACCATCGACGTATTTGAAAACACAATCGTCTATTATACATCTATTACAGTTTACCAATCTTGTGTTACTATTGAAAGTATCATATCCATTTGAATCTATTTCTGTACCACGATTTATTTCACCAAGCATATGCGCATAACAACTTGGATATACGAAATCACAATCTTTAATTGTTATACGATCAGCATTGGTCACTTTTAATGTTGTTCCAAAAAAGTTTAGTTTTTGTATAACAGAACGCGAAGCTCTTAAATCAATCGAATATGTTTGTACTTTTGCACGAATTTCAGTATTATCTGGTGATTGATCATTACGTAACCTTACATACAAATAGCTATTTGTATCATCATAATACCACTCATTTGTATTATTTAAATATTCCAATTTGTTTTCAAGATAATAATAATGATTCTTAGTTGACCATGATTCAACTGGATTATAAGTCAAACGTATTAAATTATTGTTATCATCTATTATAGATGAATTTATCAATTTAGTATAACTTTTCTTTTCATCAACATTCATATTTATTAATGAACCAGCTACATCGAATGATGGATCTATAGTCTTTTGCTTTTGCACAAATTCATATAGATTATTATTTCCTGGAATATCTACTATTTCACCATTCACATAATCATTGATTGTTCCTTCAACATCACTATAATTTGTATAACCATTACCCCATCTATCTTTATTAAATACACCATCATATATCCACTGAGCACTTGGCCATCTCGCATTCATTATTTCGGCGCGATTGTGAAATAATTGCCAAACCTTTACATTAGATTTTAATTTGATTCTGTATACAGATATAGTCTCAATGTCATTAGAGTCATTTACAACTTGTCTACTCATTAACTGCCAATTTCCTTCATTACCATTATGTTTTAAGTTATCAATACTTCTAGTACCATCAATAACAACATTCTCATTACGAAATCCTGATAAATTAACCGTTTTATTAATTCTTATTTCATTCATTTCATAATAACCTTCTCTTAAACGTATAGTTCTAGTTGTTCTGCTAGGCATATGTGTCAATGCTCCAGCCAATGTTTTGTATGGATCGTTAATTGAACCACTTGTTTGACGACTATCTGTTCCAGAACTTGATGAAACATACGCAATTGATGGTGTATATTTACGGAAACTATAATTATTAAAGTTCAATATACTTCTTCTCGTTGAAATGTGACTAGAAATACTCGAACTAAAATTAATACCACCTCCTCTAATCGTTTCTCTTACAGCTTTCTTTGTTTTATGCATTTCCAAAATTTTTGTACTAATATCTGAATCTGAATTTGAATCCAAAGCATCTTGAATAGAAGTTACACAAGATGATATTCCAACAGATTTCGATTTCAGTGTTTCAATACTTGCACCATTACTTACAACTTTATTACCAACATTTTCAATTACTGATTCTAAAAAGTTTGTATCACTTAGTTCAACAGCACCACTTGAATCATAATCAACTTCAGATATTTTTGAAAATAATGATGACTTCATTTCAATACGCAGTTCTTTGCTTGACATATTAGAATTTGATGATAATACAGATTCTAATCCATCCATCAAAGACTCTAATTTCAAAATTGCGGCGGAGTTTGCTACAGCTATATCAGAATCAGTATTATCATTATAAACATTTTCGTCTATATCATCTATACCAAGTGCACTTTCTAAATTATTTTTTTGACTATTATAATTATCTGCTGATAAATTTCCACTTGACTTGAAACCTTCTGCCAATATAGAAGACATAGTTGTCGCCTGAACATGATCACTACTTGTTATATTTCCAATCGCCTTTATGAATTCACCTATCTCAGATTGCTCACCCGATAAAGTATCATACCCACTTGAATCAACACATTCTGCATGAATTTCAAAAAGATCATTCTCAGAATAAAATGATGGACGAATATAAATACCATCACTATCAGTTCTTATATCACCATCATACAATGAATTTCCTGAAAAATCATTAAAATATACACGCCAATTTGCTTTAGGACCACTATTTACTCCGCCTTCAACATCTGCAGGACCTTGCTCTGGCTCTGGTTCTGGCTCTGGCTCTGGTTCAGGTTGATCAATCGTATGTTCGCTCACATCTACAGAAAGACCATCATCATTAATAATTGCACTACATTGCTCTACACGTAATAATACCCCAGTGTAGTTAGTTCCAAGTGAACAAAATACTCCATTTTGAACTCTATAAGGATTTTCTGCATTTGACCATATTAACATTCTATGTTCAGAATCTGTATCATAACTATAACTATTCCAACCCTCTAAATTATGTAATTCAAACTCGGTAGGTGCACTACTAAATACAAAATATACACCCGTAACCATTCCATAACCGGAAAAGATAACTTCATTACTTGAATTTACATCAAATTTAGCTACAAATGGTGGCTCAGGCTCAGGCTGTGGCTCTGGTTGTGGTTCTGGCTGGGGCTCTGGCTCTGGCTGGGGCTCTGGCTCTGGCTGGGGCTCTGGTTCTGGCTGTGGTTCTGGCTGTGGCTCTGGTTCTGGCTCTGGTGATGGTCCATATACAAAGTAATCACTTAAATTGAAATCGGCACCGGCTGTAAATGCATATCTACCATCATCCTGCAGATTTCTTTCATTATAACGTTGTCTATATGTTTCAACGGTTCCATCCATGTGATCTGCTAAACTACCTGTGTTGAAAAAATAGTTCCCTGCTGTACCTGGAACAGTTATACCATCTTCCGTTATTAAACACATTTTAATATGTTCGTTGGGTCCAATAGAAGACCATGTATTAATATTTGATGTATCTTCATCATGTATATGACCCACAATGATTTGTGTTTCATTATAATAAGCCATGAAACCAACCGGTTGTCTTCCATTAATATAACTACCATGCATCCAACCAAATTCAGGATTTTCACCATAACCGGCTGTGTATGCACTAAGTATTAATTGATCCATATGAGAAGATTCCACTTCTGCTTCTGGTTCTGGTTCTGGTTCTGGTTCCGGTTCTGGTTCTGGTTCCGGTTCTGGTTCTGGTGTTGGTGTTGGTCCATAATCAAAATAATCACTCAAATTATAATCATCTCCTTTGCCAAATACATAAGATCCATCACCGGTTTCCTGCTTTTGATCATAAAATTGCCTATATATATCAGCACTTGCATTACCATTTTCATCAATCATACTTGATAAATAGTTGTTTCCGCTGAAATTAAAATAACCTGATGATGCGGACTCATATGTACCATCCTCTGTTATCAAACACATTTTCAAATTCCCTTGAACATTTTCCCAAGTATTTATATCTGAAATATCCTGATTATGAAAATGACCAACTATGATGCGTGTTTCATTATAATAAGCCATGATACCAATTGGTTGTTTACCCTGATAATCAAACCCATTTGTTGCATTACTATTAATAGAAGTACCATACATCCAACCAAATTCGGGATCTTCACCGTAACCGGCTGTGTATGCACTAAGTATTACTTGGTCCATTAAAGGTATAGGACCCCTTTCTGGTTCTGGTTCTGGTTCTGGTTCTGGTTCTGGTTCTGGTTCTGGTTCTGGTTCTGGTTGTGGTCCATATACAAAATAATCACTCAAATTATAATTCGATCCCTTGGTAAATATATACGCGTTGTCGTTACCCGGGTTCACCGAATAAAAATATATAGTTCTATATTCATCTGGATTACTCGGATTTACTCTATCATTTACACCTTCACTGTCAGGAATTAAGTTGTCGTGAGTGGAGCTGGACATAATATATTTACCAGTACCTGACTTATCCTGTCCAGATTCTGCAATTACTAAACGCATTTTAAAGAATATAATTCCATTTTGCTCATAATGATGACCAACTAACAATGTATTTTCATCATAATAACACATATAAAGGATATCCTCATTCTGGAGCATACTATCATTATTTGTACCATTACCTTGATAACCAAAAGAACTATCAACATTTGTTATTAATTGATCCATATGATAAGATTCCACTTCCACTTCAGGCTCTGGCTCTGGTTGAGGCTCTGGCTGTGGCTCTGGTTGTGGCTCTGGCTCAGGTTGAGGCTCTGGTTCTGGCTCTGGTTGAGGCTCTGGCTCTGGTTGAGGCTCTGGCTCTGGTTGAGGCTCGGGTTCAGGTTGAGGCTCTGGCTCTGGTTCTGGTTGAGGTAATGGATATTTTGATTCAACAATCTCTTCCATTTCTTCTGCCGTTTTTTCAGAAAACCACATATCAAAATTATGATATTTCACTAATGGAGATATAAGACTAAAAGTATATTGTGGACCACCAATACCTATATACATTGTATTTACTCTATTAAGTGTCCAAGAACCATCATAACTTCCTAATTCTGTTCTGATTTGTGTATTTGGATCGTATTCATAAACTCGCATTTTAAAATTGCCAACGCTACCATTCGTTATTGTTATATAATAGTGATTATCTTCTTTTATAGTATTCGCAACAGAACCGGTTGTTCCTGTTTTATCAAAAAAATATGCATTTATATTGCTACCCGAATTATGATTTCCATTACCCGCGATTGTCATCTTACCTGCATTTTCTATTGCACCAGAATTATGATTTAATTCATGATGCCAAAAGATAGAAAACATATTATTCGCACCAGCGCCTGTATTCTCAACCGTTGAAATTTGTAACAAATATCTATTATCAGCTGGATATCCTGGGAAGGTCACGACGTTATAGGCTTCCTGGTAAAGATTTTGATACTCCCCTGCCGAATAGAAGGGGAATCCACTTGGTATTTCTGCAGAACTTGGTCTCGTAAAATGAATACAAATTGATAATGCATTGTCATTATTATCTGTTCTTGTAATAGCTGTTCTATATGCAACATTAGACACTCCTTCAAGTGTATAATTACCATTTTCTAAAGGAAGCTCACTTGCATCAAGATGGAAATCTCCATTAATCGCAACTGGTATATATAATTCTGGTTCAGGTTGAGGCTCTGGTTCAGGTTGAGGCTCTGGTTCAGGTTGAGGCTCTGGTTCAGGTTGAGGCTCTGGTTCAGGTTCTGGTTGAGGTAATGATGGCTTTATATATTCAAATATTTCAGCATCACTAAGATCTCTCATCCATATATCCAATTGTTCGTAACTGAAGTAATCAAGAACACTATCTTGCGCTTCGCTGGTACCAGCAGTTGTATTTTTTTTATTTATATGCACTTTATAATTGTCTTTTACCAACATTATCGCATTATGTTCTTCTGAATCATTTAATACTATATTATCAGAATTATCAACAGAATAGATATAAAATCCCCAACTAGAAATAGATGCTTGTGAAGACGAACGCCAAACAAAATAAATACTTTGACCTGTGGGTACATCATTTTTATGCCAATTGTTATATAAATTTAGTTGTTTACTGTTACTTGTAGAATGCTCTCTTGTAAATACTTGAAGAGAATCGGGATAATTCGGATTACCTTTTGAAAGGCGCATACAAATATCATTGTGTGAAGTGCCACTAGCTGGTATTGTCAGAGGATCATGTCCTATATCAATAATACAATTCTTGGACGAGGACCATCCCGACGACCAAGAATTTAGAACACCTTTCAAAATCATAGTCATTTCATTTCCATTAGGACCTTTATTGGGATCATCATTACGATCCATATCAAATATTAATGATGGCCAACTCAAACCACCATTGTCTACGTTTGGTGGTAACTCTGAACTAGAATAACTCCAATAACCTTGTATAGAACCGATTTCCAATTCCGGTTCTGGCTGTGGCTCAGGTTGAGGTTCAGGTTCTGGCTGTGGCTCAGGTTGAGGTTCAGGTTCTGGCTGTGGCTCAGGTTGAGGTTCAGGTTCTGGCTGTGGCTCAGGTTCTGGTTGTGGCTCAGGTTCTGGTTGTGGCTCTGGTTGTAACTCAGGTTCAGGTTCTGGCTCTGGTTCGGGTAGTGAATGTCCTTGCCCCAAAGAATGTGATGGTCCCAAATAAAAATAATATATTTCTTGGTAATAAGTTGGATAAGTAAACGACGAGTCGCTAACTAAACTTCCATTATTGGTAATTATAGTACCATCGTTGGAATTATTACAATTCTCTATAGTTGCACCATCTTGAGAATCCTTTAATATACCGTTATGACCATATAGCTCATTATCGCTTAGTTCTTTTAACAAACACATAAATACAACTCCTGCATCACCATGATTCCGACCATTCCAAATCATATGAACAGGTACCATTGTTGCATCCGACGGAGCTTCTCCATCTGATGTTGGTTCAGACTTTGAAAACCATAAATTCCGTGGACTTGATGCATTAGTAACGTTTCCTTTAGTAGAAGGATAAATAAATCCAGTTATATCTGAGTCAGGAAGGTAATAATGATAAGAAGAATCAATTGTTGTATCTTTTAACGATCCATGATCATAAAAGGCAGCACTCCTAGTACTACCAATATCTGGTATAAAAATGCTACTTCCATTTGATGGAGAACCACCAACTATTGAAGTTAAATTTGTATTTGTCCCAGAGTTCACTTGAGAAACCAAAACATTTGCCGCAGTTCCTACCGTTGTATTACTAGTCCATCCACTATTGGACAATTCGTATAAGTTCATATCTCCCCAAGTATTAATTTGAAGCTTAACTGCGAGCCATGGTCCAAATATATTATCTGTAGTGTTTAAGTAATACCCGTTGTAGTTCAATTTTGCGTTTCCAAAATACAAATATTTTTCAGGTTCCGGTAGTGGTTCTTGTTGAATTTCTGGCTGTGGCTCTGGTTGAGGCTCTGGTTCTGGTTGAGGCTCTAGGTCTTGTATTCCTAAATATTCTTTCGCCATTGATTCCAAACTCAAATCAGAAACATTACCAAAATATATTTCTAGCGAATCATAATTATAATCAGACTGCATTGAGTTTGTGCTGTTAGACGGACCATTAAAATAAATTATGTAATCGTCAAATTCAGATGCTTTCGATTCGCCGTAAATAACATCCATAGCATCTTCACCAATTATTTCCGTATTCAATAAACCATCTTCATTTACAGAATATCTTACAAATTTTTGTGTTGAACCATATGCGTTGTATACCCACATATATTTAACATTTACAACATCAAATGCAGGTTCATAAGCAATATTTGAACTTTCTCCTCTTATTTGATACAAACCGTAGTTATAATTTCCGCGTCTTGTCCTATATTGCATTACAAAATTCGTACCATTGTATACCTGAAACATAGTCGCCCATGATACAGATGAACCAGTACTAGTAGTAGTCGCTTTAACAACTACACTTATTCCACTATTATTTGTATTGCGGGATATATTTATTGTTTCTCTTCCTCCATTAAATGAAGACTTTGATAAAGCCAATTCATAATCATCAATCTCCAATTGTGATTCTGGCTCTGGTTGAGGCTCCGGTTCTGGTTCAGGTTGAGATTCTGGCTCTGGTTCTAATATTCCATTTTCATTAACTCCCAATATATTTAATGATGGATTTAGTGGATAATAAATAACCCAAAATGAATCATAAGGAATCGTTGATGGATACCAAGTGTTATCCATTAAACTATTTCCACCATATATAGAATAAACTTCTTCTTTACTAGAATATTGAATTGTTTTGATTATATTAACATTATCAAAAGACAATTTCATAGTTTTCCAGAAATTAAATTCTGTAGAAGCATCATCTGATGTATGCAACCTAAATGCAACTGGTTTAATATTAGTAGAAATTTCTATTGTTCCAGCATTATAACTTCTCCAACTTGTATCTAGATTTTGCTGTTCTCCACTAGTATCCCATAAATTACTTAATAAATAAGGTTCATCTGAATTTGCCCAATTATCTTCACCATCATAATCTTTATCAGGTAAAGTTATATTAACTATCGGAATTATATTTCCATTTATATCAATCAACTCAATTCCTGAATATTTACCATCATTTTCCCACCCACCACTTTCATTAGAATTCTCTCCATATATAAATACCTTACCTTGCCATTGATCCTCTGGTTCTGGCTCTGGTTCAGGTCCTAATTCTGGTTCTGGTTGTGGTTCTGGTTGTGGCTCTGGTTCTGGTTCTGGTTGAGGTTCTGGTTCAGGTTCTGGTTCAGGTTCTGGTTCTGGTTCTGGCTGTGGTTCTGGCTGTGGTTCTGGCTGTGGTTCTGGTTCAGGTTCTGGTTCTGGTTCTGGTTGCGGTTCTGGTTCTGGTTGAGGCTCAGGTTGTGGCTCTGGTTGCGGTTCTGGTTCTGGTTGTGGCTCTGGTTGCGGTTCTGGTTCTGGTTGAGGCTCTGGTTCTGGTTGTGGTTCCGGTTGAGGCTCTGGTTCTGGTTCTGGTTCCGGTTGAGGCTCCGGTTCTGGTTCTGGTTCCGGTTCTGGCTCAGGCTCTAAATTATAATAATTCAATATAAATTCTTGAACATTTTGTATAAAATTAGAACTTGAATGATCGAATGTATCTCCAATAATTAACGCTTCTCCCCATTTTGGTGTCCATTGTTGTCCATTATCATCTACATAATAAACATAACCTTCTTCATATCCATACTTCCTTTCTGAAGGAGTATAGTTTAACATACCATAGCCAAATGCTATACCAACAATTTGATCTTCCTTAAAAATATATTCACTTATATTTTCATTACTTATGTCCCTTTCCATAACAAAATATTCGTCATGACTTTCGTTAATTATTATTCTATCCAGATCGTCACATTGCAAATAAGCTAATTTCATAGTATTTGTTGTTTTATCTATAGAATAAATATGCCAATGATGATTTTTAACTGGTAAATTATCTATTTTTGCTTTTTCTTCATCAGTATAATACCACTTATCATCAATTACAACACCATTTCCATATTGTAATATTCTAAAATTACCACTACTATTACTCTCACTGTCATAAGCTCTAGGCATAAAACCATTTTGCACATTAATATCATTAGACCAAGAACCATTATTAGAACTATTTGCTATGTAAATAGGATATGAATTACCATAATTGGGAGAATGTACAAAATTTGTTCTATACATTATTGTAAATTTACCACTCGATGTAACATGACTTGTGTTTATGATTCCAGCAGTATCTAATGTATCACCAGTTAAAGTTTCATATGGTATATACCAACAAGGTTCTACGGGACCTTGATCGGGATTTGTTGGTAATTCATTTAAGTTCCTTTTATTGAAATTAGAATTATTGTATATGTGTCTAAGTAAATCAATATACTCAAATTGCTCTGGTTCTGGTTCAGGTTGAGGCTCGGGTTCAGGCTCCGGTTCTGGCTCTGGATATAATGCTACTGGTTCAGGTTCGGGTTCGGGCTCCATTCCTAAATATTGAATCGCCATTGATCTCAAATTCAAATCAGAAAAATTACCAAAATATATTTCTAGCGAATCATAATTATAATCAGACTGATTAGTTTCAGAAGAGTTACTTGGACCATTAAAATAAATTCTATAATCGTCAAATTCAGATGCATTCAGTCCATCCCAAATAACATTCAAAACATCTTCCTGAATTATTTCCGTATTCAATAAACCATCTTCATTTACAGAATATCTTACCAATTTTTGTGTTGAACCATACGCTTTATATACCCACATATATTGAACATTTTCAACATCAAGCTGTGTATAATAATTAACGTTTGTATTTGCAGTTCTTATTTGATACAAACCGGTGTTACTAGTTGCGTATCTTGTCCTATATTGCATTATATAATTCACCAAATTGATATGACTACCATATAATTGAAACATTGTTCCCCATGGTAAATCATTACTATTAGCAATACCTTTAACAACGATACTTATTCCTCTATAATTTGTATTACGAGATACATCTATTATTTCTCTTCCTCCAGTAAATGAAGACATCGAAAAAGCCAATTCATAATCAAGCTCTGGTTGTGGTTCTGGTTCAGGCTGAGGCTCTGGTTGTGGTTCCGGTTCTGGTTCAGGCTCTGGCTCAGGCTCAGGCGGAATATATTCTGGAACAACATAATTATCAAAAACTAAATTTGACTGTGTTGTTTCAATTTCTGCTGTAACATCAACAGTCAAATCAGCACCAGAACTTACTGTTTCTTTTATTGCTTTTGCCGCTTTATGCATTTCAAGTAATGCAGCTGTACTATCACCACTATCTACACTTTCTAATACCGTTTTAATTACACCAACACAAGCAGACAAACCAGTTGATGATTCTTTCAGTGTTTCAATATCTACACTATCATCAACAACTTCGTTTGCGGTTGTTTCAATAACATTAGAAATAAATGAAGCATCACTAAAATCAATAGCTACACCAGAACTGTCGCTACCAGATGAATCTGATACAGAAGCAGATATTGATGATGATATTGCTTTTTGCATTTCAAGTTGAATTTCTTCTGGAGATTTATCAGAATTACCAGATAAAACAGATTCCATACCCGTCAACAATGATTCCATTTGTAACACTGCAGAAGACATCGCAGACGCAGCTTCAGAATCTACTGTTACATCATAAGGATTTGTATTCATATCTTCAATACCAAATGCTGTTTCAAATGTTGCTTTTTGACTTTCATATGATTCTATATCTACAGGTCCATCAGATGCTTTTAAACCAGCAGCTAAAATTGATGACAATGCTGTTGCTGTTGAAGTTCCAACACCACTTGTTGTTATTGCACTTAAATTTTCACCAATTTTAGAAGGCTCGTTTGATAATGTGTCAATACCACTTGAATCAACACAGGATGTATAGACTTCAAATATATTAATATCAGGCCATCTCCAATATGGAACTGGAAATTGACCATAAAAATCTGTTCTTATTTCACCATCCTCATCATTGTATAACAATTCGCCAGTTTCCAAATTCTTGAATTCAACTTTCCAATTCATTTTTGGACCGCCGTGTGTAACAGCGTTATCACTATCACGCATTTCCGGCTCTGGTTCAGGCTCGGGTTCTGGCTCTAGCGGTATTACATAACCGTCTCTCATAAGAAAGACATTTGTTAACAATGTAATTTCATATTCATCTATCACATTGTTAAAATTAAAATCCAATCTATAATCGGAAGTATCATACCCGGTGACTTCGCGAAACCCGTTGTACAGGGTCGTTATATCTCCAATATCAAAACCACTGCTAATAACATCTTGAACATCTTGAAATATTTGACTGTCATTTTCTTGAAATATTTCTAATGCAATGTCTCCTCTTAAAGAAACACTTCCACTAGCAGCAGAATGCAACATACTATCAGAACGTTTTGACCCACTTTCGTTTCTATCACTAGATGAAGGTGGGGGGGGCATATGCCCGCGAATCATACCTAACTGTCTTTTCCTCGGCGGCGGAGGCATCGGGTATGCTTTGTATCATGTTTTATTTATTTGAATTTTCACGCTAATACATTTTATTTTTATATATTTTTTTATTTTAGTATATTCTAAATTTTTTATTTAATATGACATTCGCCACTTTTTCGTATTTACTTATAAATACATAGTAACTATTACTCTTCATTATTTATCTCAGATACTGTAACAGTATGTGAACCTATAGTACCAACTGAAGGATGAGTATTAATTTTGTAATTAAAATCAATACTAGTTTTTTCACTGAAATTAAAAGCACTAGTATATGAATACGATTTCAGTGTTCCTTCTATATTTGTTGTTAAAGTATATGTATTATTACTTGTGAATTTAAGAATTAATGAATGTGATGTTCTATATTCACGTGACGCATTTACAGATATTCCACCAGGATAATAACTCGCCCAATTAGCAGTATTAGATTCAATTTGTCCAGTTGAATACCACCACCATGTTGGTGCAGTAAGTAATGCATCTTGACTTATAATACCGTTACAATCAAGTATATATCCTTCATGATGGTTAACGTAATCATAACCAGTATTGTCACCAGCCCATGATCCTGGTAAAGATGAATTCCAAATTATTTCATATTCTTTATTTAAGAAATCTGAGTCACTTGGATTAACTTGAAATAAATTATATACATTCCAATTTCCGGCGGACCCTATCATTGAATGTGATACTCCATCTTTGTTAACTGAAGTTGCAGAACTAATATTTATAACACTTGACCAAACATACTCAAGTACAATATTTTTAATAGTACTTACAGTTGTAGTTGCATAATTATATACTTCGACTTTTCCAATTGTTCCATTATAAGCATGACGTACACTTGTGGAACTCGAAGGATATCCACCTATCATAAAACCTTCACCTAATTCAGTATTATACTGTCCATTGGTTAATACTACTGTTTCCATTTGCCAATTACCAGTACTTGGTTCTTTTAAAAAGAATTGGGCAATAGAATTAGTTCCGTCACCAATTCCATCTAAACTAATCGCAAATGTGGTTTCTACATTTGGAGATATTTTTAGAGTAGTAGTCCATGCTTCGTTATTATATCCTGCTACACCAAGACAATATGATCCATCTCCAAATCCACTACCGTTAACACCACCATGATTATTTGAAATTCGTATCATAAATGATTTATTTTCGGACCAACCACCATAACCCATAATATTGTTTACTCCGTTATAAGGATTTGGATTAATTGTTGCAACAATTGTTCTATTCGAATTACCTAATAATCCTGCAGCAGCTACATCAAATTGAGAACTTAAATCAATCGCACCCGATTGACTAGTAGTATTGTCTCCCGAAACTCCATTAAAAGTAGTTCCTGTTGCATCATACATAAACAGTGATGGGTTGTAAAAATCATAAACAGTAGTTCTATTACTCGCCGACGATCCATATACATCAATTATTTTTGTTGCGAAATCATTTTGACTATCTGTTAGAAGACTACTCGGAACGGTCGACCATGCTTGGCCGTTTAGACGATGATAACCATCGCCTCCTGTAAAAGGGACACCATCATATACAATATTCATATATCTGTCTAATAATTGTGGTCTGAATCCTGAAATTCTTTGTTCAGAAGTTCCACCATTGTTTTGATTTCTGTTATATACAACAATTGCCTGTAAATCAGGTAATTTATAATTTTTTCGTAAATCTATTAATATACCAATGTTCAAGTTGGAGCCTCCTACACTATGAGCAAACGGATATGTTGAAGAGACACTTGGCTCTGTACCCATAAGATTATTGTTAGCCAAACTAGCATAATGATATTGATTACTATAATACCAACTCATATTTTCTTGAGATAAAGTTAAATTTCCAGGATCTCTCCATAAGGCTGGAGCAGCCCCTTTCATCAGAGTATCAAAATCAGATCCTTTCACGAAAGAACGAGCACTTGTTGCATGATTTACAGCTGTAGCACCTTGATAGTCTGATATTATTTCTGATTGTGATGTATAAGAAGATGGGGCACTACCCTGACCAGAACTTGCTAGATATTCATACTTTCCACTATTCATTTTATACGCACCATCTAAAGTAATTTTAATGTAATGGTAATACGTATTTTGGAAAGTGGCAATAATAACTGTATTGTCTGTATCTACAGCCCAATAAAGTACATCAAAGGGAGTTAGCGAGTTCCCTAAGCCAATTTGACCAAAATTACTTGCAAGATTATAATTACCATTACTTACTCCAGTGCCGTTTTGGGGACTACTACTAATAGTTGTTATATCAACAAAACCGGTTCCTTTTGTGAACCAATTCTCGTTAGTCGTATAAAAATTTGCACTATTAAAAATATTTATTAATTCTTGCTGAGAGCTTAGAGTTGCGGATGTAGAGAAAGCGATATATGCACTTGTCAACGACTTATCCTCACCTGCCAATGATATTTTTTGAAATTGCAGATATCCAACCGATATTTCGGTTGTTGCAAGAATTACATCATTGTCAGAGGGATTATACGCCCAATAGGATATTGTACGATTACCACTGCCATTTGTGAAATGACCAAAATTTGCTGGCAGATCATTTCCTGTTCCAAATTTCAATAGAGATCCAAAAGAAGGCATCGCCACTGCAATATTCGCATTGCCAATCCAAGCTTGTACTTCCATTAGATTACATATTTCTGTCCCATCAGATTTGAGTTCTAAATATCTAAATGTGTCACTTGGAACAGCTGCAAGTTCCCATAATGTAAGTTTATGAGCGGATGATACCCCTCCGGCATAAGTTGATGTGCTCATTCTATAACGTACTTCAATTGATGCTTTGTCCTCGAATGTCCAACCACCATGAGTTGGTATTATTTTACTATATTCACTACCATTAATGATATATGTGACTTGCCAATTTGTATTATCAACAAATCTAAACTTCAATGTGTGTTTTGTTCGGAATGCGTCCCATACTTCCTGACTTCCAAATACAGTATTCGGCCATTTATCCTCAAATTCATGGAATTTAATCTGCGTGCTACCAGTATATGATTCTTCCCCGTTATACCACCACCATAGAGGACCTCCACAACGCACGAAATCAGCTGTAACATGATCTCCATCATTATCATTATTATAAGTTAAATAATAACCTCCGTGTTGAAAGCTAACTGGATCATCTTCCCATTCGATTTGGTATTCTTGAGAATAAAAATCTGAACTAGATGGGTCTAATGTTAGAAGTTCAAATGTATTCCAACCATTGGTTAGTTGTATTTCATTTGATATATCCGTATAATTTTTAGTGACAGTGTTGACATCTGTTACATCAAATATTGTGTAAGTCTCTTCTGATCTTGACCCGACAAATTCAATCTCGGAAATACAAACAAAATCACCACCGTTTGATTTTGTGATGGCGATTGCAAGTGATGTATAGGCTGTAGTAGAAGGAGTTGTTAGGTTGTATGTCGATAAATCATTTCCTGGAATAGAATTGGTAAAATGTTGTATCAATTCCCAACTTCCGCTGTTCTTTCCATAGACACTCCAATCTTTGGGAGCATTCGTTCGTGGCGGAGTTCCTGTTGTATATTGTCCAGCTAATTTTACTGCACTTAATTTTATACGATGAGGCATATTTAATATTATGTATTCCCCGAATACAGTTCCGGATGTTGTGACGAGCATGTTATTACTTACATAAGCTCCTGTAGATGTATTATAAGAACCAATACTAGTTCCCCATATATTAGCGCTTGGACTCGTATTGCCTTCGAATGCCATGAATGGTTCATACGGTTGTGCTGATGTAGACGACGAAATAACAGAAGACGCAGAGCAACTGTATCCTCCTGAACCAGCATTAGAACTTAATTTTGTTATCGGATAATTAAGATTAAAACTCGGAACTGTAATCTCTGCAAGATTTATGTAGTTTGATCCAGATAATCCCCACAATTCGATTACGTCCCCGACGCTTACAGTTCCAGTCCCAGAAGACACCGTTGTATCACCGTTTTTGTAATATGAAGGTCTCTCCGTCCCACCAATCGAATCGTTTATGTCAAGTGTAATGATATTGCCACTTATATCAAAGCTTATGCCTAAATTTTCTCCCTGATTCTCGCCATTATAGGACAAGAAATATCGTTTAATAGAAGATGTTGAATTGTTTTCATCTAAATCATATCTGTTTCCTGCTGTTCCCCACGCTCCGGCACTAATTGGAATTATGGTTGGTGCAAAAATGGAGTATATTTCCAGTTCCAGTTCTGGCTCAGGTTGGGGTTCGGATTGAGGTTCTGGTTCAGGTTGAGGCTCTGGTTGGGGCTCTGGCTCTGGTTCAGGTTGAGGCTCTGGTTGGGGCTCTGGCTCTGGTTCAGGTTGAGGCTCTGGTTCAGGTTGAGGCTCTGGCTCTGGTCCAGGTATAATATTTTCTAATAATACATTGCTAAAAATTGCGGGACTTCCTGAACTAACAAGCCCATACCATTTTCCAGTATGACTCACATTGAAGTTACCAACTATATTTCCATTTGATTCGGACACAATTTGTTCATCTTGTCCCACTTTTATAGTTACAAGGCTTTGTTCAACTGATGATAACGTATTATAAGCTAATTTTAGATGATTTATGCCACCAGAACCACCATTATTGATACTTACCTGTTCTTCTTGATTTGCTTCAAGGGAAGCAACAATGTTATTACCAGAGTCTAAGAACTGCACACTCAAACCGTAAAACCTGTTTACGTAATGTTCTCTATTAAATATCATGATTGCATACACATCTTCTAATATGATATCCTGTGTCGTTTCTATTATGAACCACGGATACAAATCAGTGTTTCCAGAACCAGTGTTAGTATGAGCAAAATTAATTCTGTTACCATCTAATATTCTACTCGAAGGATAATTTGAACTACTATAAGTACTAGATTCACTCACAGTCCAATTACCATAATCTGTTGTTCGTGCTATGTTTGTAGGAGTGCCATTTATATCCATCCAGACTTCTATTTCAGTTAAGTTCAGCGATACATTCTTACCTGTCTGAGTCCCATGAGACTCTGTGTCCAGCGTTCTTACCACTTTTATTTTTCTAAAAGACTGATCTTTAAATGCAGTATAATCTAATAAAAGCACCTCCTCATTATCACCATCACTAAAAGTTGTGCCGGGAATCAAATTAGAAGCTTCTAGTATTTCATGGCTATTAGGTATTCCATCCCAACTATTATTAATTATATAATCAAAATCCGGTCCTTTTACCCATGTATAAGTCGCACTCGTCGGTGTAGCACTATTATATGCGTCTATTAATTCTTGTGCAGTAGAATATATAGTGTCGTGACTTACTTGTGCGTCGTTGACGCCTCTACCCGTCGACGGGTCTTCTACTAATGTTCCTGTTTTTGTGACTTTAATAAAACGTATATAACCAGGGTCACTGTCAATTTCCATTAAAATTATATTACCATCGGTATCTACTGCATACTGGTGAATGTCATTGTCATTTCTCTGTCCAATATTCATCGAAGATGATATAGTTCCAAACGGAATATATGTAGACGAGTTTCCATCTGATACAGGAATACATTCTACACTTATTTTATTTTGACCTAACGCAGAATCGGGATTATAATTCGTGTTATTACTACCATAAACTCTTGTTAATGTCCAGTCATTAGCATTTAACTCTTTTTTAGCTAAAAACCAATATTTTTGTGGATTAACATAAATACCATAAAATTCCCAATTAGGATCCTTTGTGAAAATACTTGTAGTAGTGTCATAAACAGATGAAGACGCTAATCCAACAAAAAATACTTCTTGATTGGTAGTAGTATTACCAATAGTAGCACTAATCTTGTGTATATTTTGTTCAGTTGACTGTGTGACATACGAAGGTTGTTCAACAGCATTATAATAATTGCTGTGAGTACCGCCAACATGTACTAATGCTTGATAATCAATAGTATCTCCAGTAGAATCGTCTGTTTCTGTAATTAAAATAGTATGATTTATTCCATTCGGATCATTACCCCAAGATGTTAATGAATTATTAATAATATATAGTTCTGGTTCTGGTTCTGGTTCCGGCTCTGGTTCTGGCTCTGGTTCTGGTTCTGGTTCTGGTTCTGGCTCTGGAACAGGTACGAATGCCCATACTTTTACTATATCACCAGTATTTCTTCTGTTTTGTGCGGTATTTGTATATGTTTTGTAAAATTGGTCAAATGGACCATGAAGTAAAAAGCCAGCGACCCCACTGTGATGGAATACTGACCCTGTCTGATCATCACATAAATGCCAATACCACTTGTCCGCTGCAGAACTGCCCACTCCTACTGTATATATTTCATTCCAAGGATCATTTTCATTTCTTTTATACTTTATATTACCAGCAGTACCAACAGTTTTTACAGTATTATAATCAAATGCTTCATTTAGATATACTCCTTCATAATACCATTGCCCTACCAAACCTGTAGAATCATTTATTAACTCAATTTTTATTTGTATATCAGTTCCAAAACTATTTGACGACAATTCTGATATTGGTTGTGATATATCAGGAGATGAATCGTTGAATTTTTCACCAGACCACGGATTGTTAATATATTGATCCGTAGATATACTAGTAATTAATTTCCACTCATAAACTATTTCTTTCTCTGGTTCAGGTTCAGGTTCTGGCTCTGGCTCTCTTTCGCGATAAGCCTCACCATGCGTTATGTAAGTAATTATATCAGAATCTGACAAATATTCCAAATATACATCTAATTTTAAATATTCGTAATCAAGACCATGATACCATGGACTCAATGAAGTAATGGATTTTGCTGGTCCACCAGGGGACTCATTCCACATATTGAAATTTAAAGTATAATCTGTTTCATCAAGTAGAACTGCGTTGGTTTCGAAAAAATCTACGATTGTTATTCCGTCATAAATATAACATCCATATGATTTATTGCCATGACTAGAATCCCCAGCTCGGAAAATAAAGGTATATTCTTTATTACTGGTACCAAGAGTCAAATAATCAAGGATAGCAGTTGATCCCGTCCAGCCATCCATTCTTTCCTTTCTCGCAATATGTCGATAAGCATTTGCATCGCCAGATGATGGTCCGCCCCACTCATGCAATGTATACTTTCCACCACCCCAAGAAGGTTGGGGATCGGGGTATGGTCTGAGAGTCCATAAAAAGGCCATTTGATTTACCGCCTGAGTACCACCGTAAAAATGAGTATACCCATCTGGTATTCTTGCTTTACATATTATTGTAATAGACTTACCATCTGGTTCTGAACCGGTCCTAGTTAAGATATACTGTACATTACTCCCAGGATTGGGTAATTCTGATGCATCTTTTCTTAAAACTGGTAATTTTGGCATTAAATTAGATAAATCTAATTCTGGTTCTGGTTCTGGTTGTGGTTCTGGTTGTGGTTCTGGTTCTGGTTCTGGTTCTGGTTCTGGTTGTGGTCCATAATCAAAATAGTCACTCAAATTATAATTCGCACCCTTAGTAAATATATATTCGTTAGGGAAAGCCTCATTGGACTTAATTGCATAATCATATATAGTTCTATATTCATCTGCATCAATAGGATTTAATCTATCATTGATACTATCAGGAATTATACCATCATCGCTAGCATGGTCACTAATTCTAGCACCAGTTCCAGATTTATCTGTACCAGAATCTGCAATTACTAAACGCATTCTTAAATACGTTCTCTCCAAAGATGCTAAATAATATTGATGACCAACTAACAATGTATTTTCATCATAATAACACATATAAAGGATATCCTCATCTTGTGGCATATTATCATCATTTGAACCATTACCTTGATAACCAAAAGAATTATCAACATTTGTTATTAATTGATTCATATGAGGAGGTTCTGGCTCAGGTTCTGGTTGTGGTTCTGGTTCAGGCTCTGGCTGTGGTTCTGGTTGTGGTTCTGGCTCTGGTTCTGGCTCTGGCTCTCTTTCGCGATAAGCTTCACCATATGTTATGTAATCAATTATATCAGAATCTGACAAATATTCTGAATAAACATCCAATTGTAAATATTCATAATCAAGACCATCAATATTTTCGCGTGTTGGAGGATCTGCATCATTCCACTTATTTAAATTCAAATTAAAACCGTCAGTATCATCCCAATGCTGCAATACGTAACTACCTTCATAGGATGCTGTTATATTTGTTCCATCATAAATATAACATGTATAAGACTTATTTCCATAACTAGAATCTCCTGTCCGGAAAATAAATGTATATTCTTTTCCACTTTCTTGTACTGGAAAAAGTGTTCCACGGAAAGATTGATTCCAATTTCCTACTTCATTATCGCCTACTACAGAAGATACAAGACTTTCTTTCCTAGAAAGAAGTGCATATTGATCATCATCTCCCTCTATTGTAACATAGTTAGCATACTTCGCTGGTCCACGCCATTCCAAATAAGTATATTTACCACCACCCCATCCCAAATGAGGATCCGGATTAGGTCTAAGTGTAAATAAGTAATCCATATCATTAGCTACTCTAATAGTATGTACGTAATTATCAGGTATTTTTGCCTTAATTAGTATTGTTAGCGAATCACTATAATCAAAATTATAAATAGCTCCACTACCAGCTGTTGGCAACTCAGATGTATCTTTTCTTAAAACAGGTGTTTTTGCCATTAAATTAGAAAAATCTAATTCTGGCTCTGGTTGAGGTTCTGGTTGAGGTTCTGGCTCAGGCTGTAATTGATACGAACCTTCACCTATGAGATATTTCTTCATAACATCTATTGCTTGACTCACATAAGGATGTTCTCCATTATTAGAATCAAAATTTTCATTTTGTATCGCGATGTTATAGATCTTATTTTCATTTATTGTATATTCACTATTACCAGATGAATATGCTTCTAAATAAACAAGATCATTCAAACTTATTTTATCATTCTCATCAATGTCACCATCTAGGGATGCCATTAATTTAGTATTTGATTAAAATAAATATTACTATTGCAAAAACGGAATATAATTATTTAGGTATACAACGGAGTATTAATACAGATAAACCCACTAGTCGACTGGATATAGGGGTTTAATACAGATACACCACTAGGTAGTGTATAACGGAGGATTTAATACACATAAATCACTAGGAACTTCTATTATATCATAGTGTGATTCCTCGCCAGCAGCAAGAAGATTAGTATTCAACCATTGTTCATTGATATATCCAGCATCAACATCTCCTGGATTTACTAAATAAGTACCATCAGAAGTGTCAGTAAATGGTAAACTGGGACAGTTAGTTTCTCTAGCATCTGTACATACCAAATCAATAATTATTCTTGGGTACGAATAAGACACGTTCGTAATTTCATATCTTTAATAGAATTATTCTATAATTAAAAAACTTACTTAAATGTGAATTTGTATATGTTTAAAAATTTATAATATAGATAAACCACTTTGATTAACTATGACTTCTGCATCAAAACCATCAAGCGCAATCGTCATTTAAATCATATGTGCCACCTATTACCGGTCCTTCAAGTTTTTTTCCTTCAAGTCTCATATATCCCAATTTAGCAAACCCCGCGGGCGAGTTGCCCATCAGGGTATAATCTAATGTAATTGTAAGTGTTTTGTAAAGTTTGATAGAATTAATATTATAAGTTAGTCCGGCATCATTTCCCATATCACCACTATTGTAATATATTTCTTCGTGAGGAATATAAGTTGAGACTGAATTGAGAGCGAACATTCCATTCGTATCCCATTCACTTGATTGAACGATGATGCAGTATAAACATATTGGCTATATTTGTTACATAAAGTCCATCATTAGTCCCAAAAATTCTCTGATGTTTCATTTCCAGTAGAATTCCTATTTGTATACAACGCAGCTATTTCATCGTCTGTATGCAGTCCTTTATGGAAATGGAATTTTTTTAATGTTAAATTACTCGTATACACAGTACCGGCCTCGTCGTCAGCATCCATGCCACCTATAACCATGTATCGTATTACATCTCCTGAAACTCCATTTGCAGTTCCATATACTAAATTTCCTAAACTGTCCCTTATTTCGTATCCCCCACAATATATCTCATGGTACAAATTGCCATTTTTGTAAACTTTTGTTGTTTCATGTTCGATGCTTATACAAATATGAGTTTCGCTATTGTTCACCAATATATTGTCCATATATCTAATATCACCACCAGAATTCTGATTAGTGTCGTAACTTCTACCACTCGTGCTAAAATTAATACCTTGTCCCCCTCCAAAATATGGCCACATGAAATTGTGACTCATTGTAAAACAGCCTGTGCCTAGATTGCCCTGTGGACTCGCCGACGCGTTCACTTTCGGGTATTGTGAATTCAGACCATTTACACCACACGAAAAAACTCTAAATTGATAGAATTTTATATCATTTGCACCGGAGTTTGCAGTATCGTAAATTTGAATAAAATTGTTTGTATTTGATAGCGACCCGCCCCAAGAATCCATATTGCCACCATTGTGTCGTTGATTATTGTAAATGTGACTAAAGTATATTTCAATAACCCCAAAACCAGAAGAATCCGTGACATCAAAACGGAAAGGTTTGGTAGTAATTGTATTCTGTCCAGTTACCTTAATACCGTTGTTCGTCATTTCGTATTGTCCATCTTGCAAAAACATGTCTATATGTGGATTCCGAAAGTCTAAAGAATTTTGCATTAAATAAGGTTCAATAGTAGACCACCCGTATACAGATCCTTGAAATATCGTAAGGGCGTCGGCAGACGATTTTGAATTTCCATGCCACTTTATTTTCTTTAAAGTAAACTCCGAGTTCGCGTCGTTGCTAGAACTGCCAATTATAAGCTTTCTTTGGAAATGAACGACACCACCTACTCTTTCATGTCCTGAATTACTTTGCGTGTGTACGATACTTCCATTCTTGTAATAATCGACACTTTGTCTTTTTACGTTAATCATGATATGGTCGCCACTAGCTATACTAAAGCTTCCGCCGTTCAAGATTTCAGGACCACATTTATAACCATAATATTCATTCCCGCCGCCGATGCCACCTTCTTCACATCCCTTGTTGGTCTTGTGAATCAACATGCCATCCCAGCTTCTGTTAAAGTAATGATCATTAACAAATCCCCATATCAAAACACCATTTCCATTACAACCTGCTGGGGGGTCCTCTGGTACGTAGTTTGCATTCGCATCATTCCACGCCTGGGCTGTCCCAGCACAGTCTCGGGCGATTACGATATTGTCTTTGAAGTCATATCGTCCAACGTTAGTATAATACCCCGCCGGATTCACATTGCAGTTCGTGGGATACCCGTGACCAAAGGTTTGATTGCCATTAATCCTAGCGTCTTTTACAACAGCAATAACATCATTTTGTCCGTTGTTATATATCCCGTAAAATTCATTAGAGCTATTTGTTTTAAATTCCATATTCGCCCACCCCGTTTCTGTAAAATCTTTATAATTTGTCGTTTCAATCTTGAAAAGAGTGTCATTCGCTGAAGTTGACACGTCTCCAAACCATATCTCGATAATTCCATAACCGTCTTCGTTATCAAATGAAAAGTCTTGTGTCGTGCTTACAGTGCGTTGATTCGACACTTTTAGTCCGGCGGATGTCAGTGATACACCACCTGTGGATGAGTTTACAGCAAGTTCACTTGGGACAGTAATGATCGCTTCGACAGGAGTCCCAGTGGAATTATTGCCATCCTTTAATAATTCTATAGAGTCTCCAACATTAACAACCCCAGAATTATCGTATGTTACGCCATTAACTCTAAATTTAAAAGGTGTGTTAGAACCACCTACTGAATAATTAACGTCAAATACCAATTCACCGTTGGTATTAATATAAAATGCAATGCCGAGAGGGTCACCACTGATAACATAGTTATCACCATTCTTTAATCCGTATCTAACAAATGAAGTAGTTTGATCTGATGTTTCTGGTTTGTATTTCCAACTCGAACTTAGGCTATACCAATATCCACTTAGTGAAATATTAGGAGGCGAACCTGCAAAAGCAAAATTTTGAACACCTTCTAAAACCTGTGAAATAGAAGAGACCGTAAAGTCTATTTCTCCATCATAATAAGACTCCGACAATTCAGCTTCTTCTTCTGGTTCTGGTTCGGGTTCTGGTTGAGGTTCTGGTTCTGGTTCTGGTTCAGGTTGTGGTTCCGGTTCTGGTTCGGGTTCAGGTTGTGGTTCGGGTTCTGGTTCTGGTTCCGGTTGTGGTTCGGGTTCTGGTTCTGGTTCCGGTTGTGGTTCGGGTTCTGGTTCTGGTTCAGGTTGTGGTTCGGGTTCAGGTTCTGGTTGTGGAGGTATATAGAGATCAAGTTCAAACTGCCCTGAGTCAGCTATGCTATTTGAGTGGTTAATGATTTGCCCATTCACATCTCCAACTCGTAAAGATGTACCTTCGTCCACCGTTACTTCTATTGCTTTTGCTGTTACATGCATTTCTACTAGTTTATCTTCTATAGTCTTATTCCCAGATATGTCGATATTGTCATATGTATTTTTTATTGCCTCTATACATGATGTTATTCCACCAACTGAACTTATTGCCAGATTCGTCTCCATTGTACTCATGTCCAAAGATTTTGTAGTAGTTTCTAAAACCCCCGGAACAAAATCACTTAAATTCTTTTCTACTATAGTTCCACTTACATCCATACAATGCTCATAAAAAGATTCTTGTATTGTTAATAACTTATCTTTTCCTGCCGCATCAGTCACAACAGACATCATAGCTATTTGTAATGCTTCAATTTGTAAAATAGCTGAAGATATTTTTAAAGCCTCATCACTATCTGTTAGTGAATTGTATGGATTTGTATTAATATTTTCAACTCCTATTACTGTTTCAAAATCAGCTTTTGCTTTATCATAAGTATCAACACTAATAGTTCCACTTACATCTATACTTGATTTTAATCCATTTACTAGAATAGTAGATAATGCATTTGCTTGTATAGAATTATTTGGCTCAGGCCAATTATTATTATCATCATCACCGTCATAACCACCTTTACCAATCGCACTATAATATTCTCCAATTTTAGAAGGCTCCTTAGTTAAACTATCTCTTCCCAAAGAATCTACACAAGATACATATATCTCAAAAAGTGGTTTTTCTGGGAATAAATACCCCGGTATGAAGAACGACCCATTATGATCCGTTCTTATATCTTCATCATTTCCATAAAAAACGGTTCCATCATATAAGTCTCTTAATACAACTTTCCAATTCTCTTTAGGTCCGCTATGAGTATTAACTTTATTTTCTGGTGGTGTTTCTGGTTCAGGTTGTGGTTCTGGTTCGGGTTCTGGTTCTGGTTCGGGTTCTGGATATAATGCTTCTGGTTCTGGTTGTGGTTCTGGTTCTGGTTGTGGTTCGGGTTCTGGTTCTGGTTCTGGTTGTGGTTCAGGTTCAGGATATAATGCTTCTGGCTCGGGCTGAGGCTCTGGCTCTGGTTCTGGTTCTGGCTCTGGTTCTGGTTCTGGTTCTGGTTCTGGATATAATGCTTCTGGCTCTGGTTCTGGCTCTGGTTCTGGTTCTGGTTCTGGTTCTGGTTCTGGTTCTGGCTCAGGTTCTGGTTCTGGTTCTGGCTCAGGTTCCGGTTCTGGTTGTGGTTCTGGCTCTGGTTGTGGCTCTGGTTGAGGTTCAGGCTCTGGTTGTGGCTCTGGTTGTGGTTCAGGCTCAGGTTCGGGAGCATATATACTATTAAAATCGCTATCTCCTATTAGTATATTATATAAATTAAATGATTGGATATAATCAATTCCATGGGCATTTATACCATTTGTATTAATTCCTATATTAATAGTTTTAGCGTCTTTATCGTTTGTTGTATCATTATTATTACTATATATATGTTCCAGTTTAATTGGTTTTGAATATCCTATTGGTGGATTAATATAAATATATTTATTATCATTATCATTTAGAATATACAATGTTATCCAATTATTTATAACATGATCATAATTAATATTATTTAGCTCAAAATCATATATAAATTCACTATTAAGATATTTAAACCACAATCCACCAGCATTTTTTATTGAAATAATATTACCACTTGAATCAGTAGCAGATGGATTAATAATATTTCCACTTAAATCAAATGTTTTATTTATATTTGTATCACCGCGATCTAACCAATAAAGTTCTAGTATATTTTCGCTATCCTCATCTTTGAATGTTATTATTTCTTGTTTGTCATTATTTTGTTGTTCATTGCGATATATTGTCATTTCAATAGTCATAGTATCAGAAATATCATAATTATTCACATAATTAAATGATATACCAGTTCCGAGTGTACATTGTATTCCTTCAACAATATCAAGCTCCGCATAAATACTTGAATATACTAAATCATCATATAATGAAGTATTTATAATATTTGAAAAATCGAATTTATATAATGCATTATCTGCAAATTCTGGCTCTGGTTCTGGTTCAGGCTGTGGTTCAGGTTCTGGCTCTGGTTCTGGTTGAGGTTCCGGTTGTGGTTCTGGTTCAGGTTCTGGATTCAATGCAATTGGTTCTGGCTCTGGTTCTGGTTCTGGAGAATAAATACTATCTAAATCATAATCACTAAACATGAATCCATTATAAATTGACAAATAATTAATATATTCGAACCCTCCTTTCTGTGTTCCAGTTCTTAGACCAATATCTATTTTATCAATATTTTGTAATAATGTTCCCTCCTGGTAATATTTATCCTTATAACCAGCAGTCAGTAACTCAATTGGCATCGAATCATTTTCTAGTTTGATATATGATCTAGTATTTCCGTAATTTTGGGGGTCGTGGTACGGCGTCAAACGTTTTTTGCTACTATCCTCACCAATAACAATATATAATGTTATCCACTTATTTTTCAATTGATTAATGTCATATATTTTACTGTGTTCGAAATCATACATAATTTCCATTCTACCAGCAATCTTCAACCATAAACCTCCAGAATTACCAGCTTCAGAGTAAGGTAATATGTTCCCCGAATCATCCAGCATTGGTAGGGTTCTTGTTAATCCAAGATCATAGTCTCCCGGATCAAGCCAATAAACTTGTATTAATTCTTCATTATCAGAATTAAATGATATAATTTTTTGGTCGTGTGCAGAACTATGATCTCCTCTATATATTTTCATTTCTATAGTTGAACCAAAATCGCTAATTGAATAACCATCAGGATAATTAGTTGTATTGACATCGAAATAAGCGTTTTCACCTTTGGTGCATTCTATTCCATCAATATTATCAATCATTGCAAAACTATATTGATATTGGAAACCTTCTTCATTCGCATTTTCAAGTTGTTGTCCTATGGATTGTGAAAAATCAAAATATGTTGTTCTAAAATCAGAAATTTCTGGTTCGGGTTCAGGTTGTGGTTCAGGTTCAGGTTCTGGTTCCGGCTCAGGAGGTGTATACAAATCAATGCTATAATCGTTGAAGCCAAACTCCTGCTCGCCCCCAGAGCGCATTTCTTCTAGGTTCGTTTCGTTAATCGTAGCAATATCAAAATTTGTTATGTGAGCTTGGGCTTCAATAATTTTTTTACTTTTGTGAATGTTTATTAATATTTCACTAATATTTCCGGAACTATCAGAAATAGTGTCATCTATATATTTAAAAGCATTTATTATGCTATCTTTTATATTATTTTGTGTTTCGGGTTTATCTAATAAATATTGTGTATTTTTAACAACGTAATCTATAGTATATTCATCATCCAATAATGGTATATTTGTACCAGACGCATCTAATAATACCTCACACAATGATTGTAATACTAAATCACTTTTAATCCATATACCTTGTTCAGAAGGAGGATCACTTGATGCCGGATCCGGCGCCGCCGCCGCAGTTTTGTATATGATAAGTATAATTAATAATATTTTAACACCCGATGCTACAAATTTATAAGATGATTCGTGTTCAGACTTTGTAGAATATGGATTTTCATACATATTTCCAATATTTAATGAATTTTCTATTGATTGTTTGTTATGGTAATATATTTGTTCAAATTGTTCACCAGTAATATTATCATTATTTTCTAAATATAAATCTAAACTTTTATGCAACAATGTAGATATAATAGTTAACTGAATCGACCAATTAATATTTGGTAAATCAGAACCTATAATTATAGCACTATATTTTTTACCCATATCTCCATCCTGCCAATTATTATCCTCAAATTTTGTTATAATTCTGGTTAATATATCCTGAGCCCCATCATTGGGCGACGATTCTAATTTAATATATTTATGCTTAGATATATTGCTTGGAATAAGCAAATTACCATATACAGAATCAGTGATTCCTTCACCTAAGTAATCTTCATTTCCGGAAATATCGTAATTATAATATTTAACAGTCCAACCCGATTTTGGACCATCACTTGTATTAACAATAATATCAATATCTGGTAATTGAGCAACACCCGCTACAATATTTCCAAGAATAGCAAGATCACTATAATCGATTTTTTCATCAGAATTTAAATCACCTTTCGTCATTCTGTATGATATTTTGCAATATTGTTTTTTAAATCAATATTAAACATAAAACAAATATAAATATGAATATAATATTGTAAATGACAAAAAAAATTTGCTTCATTGGTGATTCTTTAACTGCAGGTAAATGTTCATATGATTGGGTAAAAAATATCAAAAGATTTTTTAAAAATAACAATATTAACTATGAAGTTATTAATAAAGCAAACGATGGTGAAACATCTAGTGTTGTTAGACATAGATTGAAAAAAGATGTTATAGATTTGAATCCATGTATTGTAGTTGTTATGATAGGTGGTAATGATATCATAGGTAGTGTACATAAAAATGCTGGACCAATGTACATGCAAATGTTTCCTGAAATACAAACAGAATTGCCATCAATTGATGGATATAGAAATGAAATGAATGAAATAGTTAAACAACTAGATGAACAATTGCCTTCGGATACAAAAATAATAATTATGAGTCCACCTCCAATAGGCGAAGGTGGAGTAGAAAGTGAGGAATGGAAAATAGGAGAAATATGCAATGATATTTGTATAAATAGTGTAATAAAAAGAAATAAAACAGATACAGAATCTAATAGAATTTTTTCTGTTAATTTGTATCAAATGGTTAAAGATGACATGATTCGTTTTAATTGTAACAAAAAATTAGAATTATCTTTATATACAATAACAAAAAGTAGAATATTATCTAATTTTATTGGTTGGAAAGGTGTTCGATATTTGAATGGATTTAATTATACTACAGATGGAATTCATTTTTGTGAAGAATTTGGAATAATTTGTAGTGAATCAATAATTCAATTGTTATATGGAGAAAATATTATAAATTAAATATTTCAATAATCTGTTTTACAGATTTTTTCATTTTTGTTTATTATTAATGAAATATAAGGATATATATAAAATAATTAAAATAACATGGCGGAATTTACAGATGAAGAGGAAAATGATCCGGTTATGAAAGAAAATGTATCCAAATGGATGGAATTGAATATGAATATAAAAAGAGTAAAAAAACAAGTAAGTGATTTGCTCGCTGCACAAAAACTGTTAGAAAATGAGATAATTCGCTCTATGAAAGAAAAGGATGTTCCAACTTATGAACTTGGAAATACTGGAAAAACTTTAAAAATAAAAAGAAAGGAGTCTAAACAACCAGTAACACCTAAATGGACAAAGGAAAAATTATCTAAATTGAAAATAGATAGTAATACATCTGAAAGAACTAAAGAATTAATCAAAGAATTAATGGATGAAATAGATAATCGTCCGATTAAAGAAATTAAAGAGTCTTTAGTTCATGGTGACAACTAATTTACTTAAAATATATCAATCGTGTTGCTAACTACTATATCTGATGCGGCGCCACCAGTTGCTGATACAGCTCTTCCGGCGGAATCAAAAAAACTAGATAGTTGCTCTGAAATAAAATATATTAGAATTAATGAAGCGATACAAGCGATAACAAATTGTTTATCAAATAATAGAGCCATTATTATTTTTTATCAATATATTTTTTTTGAATTTGTTCACATCTTTTTGTATCCCATTGTCCACTAATATCTGACACAGGATAGAATAATGGTTTTTTTCCATTTCCTAAAATATACATTAAATAATGTGAGTCATTTTTTTTTCTTAATGACCATTTGTCATCAATTTTCTTTATAATATCACTGGTTGGTTTTTTTTGGAAAGCTTCAACAACATCTTTTGTTGATGGAATATCTTTTTCATTTCCTAAACTAATGTTTCTGTTTCCATCATTAGCATACCATCCATATTTTCCAAGTTTCAATTCAATTTTGTCATTGATTTTAATTGGAAGTGATAACATTTTATTAGCAATTTTGATTGTAATATCTTGTGGACTTGTTTTCGGCGGCATAGGCGCATATTCAATCTTTCCATTATTTTCTTTAGCAATAGAATATCCATAAAGTGATTTCAAAATACCTGTTATGTTCCCACTTGAATCAGTATCTAATATTTCTATCCAATTCTTAGTTTTGGCTGATTTAGGCGGAGGTTTAGGTTGTTTTTTTATTTTAGAAGATAATTCTTTGTAAAATCTGTTAACTAAATTTGTCCATTTCATAGAACCATTTGCTATAGAATCAAGATCATTTTCCATTTTACTGGTAAAATCAACCGATACAATACTTTCAATTGTGCTGTTTTCGAAGAAATTGCAAACTTGCTCACCGAGTGGAGTAACTACAAACACATTTGATTGTCCACCAATTTTTTGGATATATTTAGATTCTTTTATTTTTCCCTTATTTAATTCCCATGAGTTAAGTTCTGTATCTAAAACAATATTTGTTCCTAAAACCACATATCCCTTATCTTGAATTCTATCAATAATTGTACTATAAGTAGATGGTCTACCAATTCCACTTTTTTCTAATGTTTTTACTAAACTTGCAGGATTGTATGGGGCTGGTGGCGTTTTTGCGTGTTCTTTAACAATAACTTTTAATATATTCAATTCGTCTCCAATTTTAATTTTTGGAGAACAATCATCTTTGATTGTTTCATCTTTAGATAAATTCTTAAGTTTTGTATATCCATCAAAAATTATCTTTTTGAATATTGATTCCCATGTATCATAAGTTGTTTTTGTTCTATTAGTTTGGAAAGTAACTTTAGATTCGGAATAAATTGCTTCTGTCATTTGAGAACCAATTGCACGCAATTTGATTAAGTTATATAGTTTAGATTGTTGAGAATCTGAAGGTAATTTTGATGATAAATTTATAGGTCTAATTGCTTCATGAGCATCTTGTGTTCTTTTACTACCTTTAGAATATTGCCTTTTTTGAACATATTTATCACCATATTCTTTAGTAATCCATTCTTGTGCTTGATCTTGAAATTGTGATGAAAGGATCACAGAATCTGTACGCATATATGTAATATATCCACCTTCATAAAGTTTTTGAGCTAATTGCATCGTATGTTTAGGACTAAAATTATGTTTTGCATATGCTGTTTGCTGTAACGTTGATGTAATAAACGGTGGTGGCGGTTTTTCTTTAACTTCTCTATTTTTAATATTTTTAACTACAAATTTTTGATTACTTAAATTTTCTAACCATTTTTCCGGAGAAGTTACACTAGGTTTAATATGAGATATTTTTGGAACACATTTAGCAGAACCACTAATAGATAAAGACGTATCTCCAACAATTTGTTCTTTTTGTCTTTCCATACAAATTCTAAGAGCTGGTGTTTGGCATCGACCAGCAGACAAAGCAAATGTATTCAAATGTCTTGACAAAAATGGCGAAACAGTAAAACCAAATAATAAATCTATAATCGCTCTTGCTTTTTGAGAATTATACAATTTTTCATTTAATCTACCAGGATTATCCAAAGCAGTTTTCAAAGCTTTTTCAGATATTTCATTAAATGTAATTCTATCCGTTTTTTTAACATCCAATTTAAGTAAATCTATTAAATTTGCGGCAATCGCTTCTCCTTCTCTATCTAAATCAGAAGCAATTATCACATTCGATGCTTTCTTTGCTTCTTGTTTTAATTTAGATATTATCTTCTCTTTTCCTTTACTCAATATATATTCAGGTTCAATTTTATTTTCATCAAACCAATCGAGTGAAGGCTTTAAAGCATACACATGACCAAATGAAGCAATACACTTATGTCCAGTAAATTTTTCAATTTTCTTACACTTTCCATTACTTTCGACAATAATAAGAGTATTATTTTTTACCACCATTACTAATTGATATTAAATTATTATAATAAACTGTATATCATTTTTTAGAATTTAATATTCTATATTTCCCCAAAATCTATCCAAACTACCATTTATTATTTTATTCTTCTTTTTATTAGAATTTGTTTTTTCTGGAATATGTGCATCAACATTATCAAGATTTAATTGTCCAAGTTTCAAATTAGAAGAATGTTTCAAAAATGATGACGATTCTTCTTCATTCACTTTATCAGAAGGAGTATCGTCCATTTGTAATTTCAATGATACCATAGGCGGATACACTAAATTATATGTTTTATTACTTCTAAATTCATTAATATCTAAAGTTCCACCAAATACTTTTAAAAGTTCGCGCTTAGGAGCAGGTTTTATTCTATGTGTTTCATTTATCATTTGATGCAAAAGCTCATATTCTTTCCATTTATCTCCATAACGAGATCCAGAATCCATTATGTACGCACATGTACATTCGGGTGAACAAAAATTACCAACGCATTCGTAAATACCATCACTATTTTTTCGAATAGGTAATTTTAAGGATTTAGAATCATAAATATGACAACACCACCAACATAATTTATCTCCAGTTTCCAATTCACTATTGTGTTCTATTTTATTGATTTTATCAGTTTCAATATAACTACATATTCCATTGATAGGATCGTACGCATCTGGTGTTGATAACAATGGATCATATTTTAAAATAGACTCACTATCAAATGATTCATCACTACTAATTTTACATTCCAATTCTGGAATTTTTTTCAAATGTAATATAAGATTAGATGGTAATGAATCTGCTGATAATACAGCTTCAGTCAATTTTGGTAATGCATCTTTTGCTATAAATTTCTGATTTGATTTTCCACGTTTTTTTACTGTTTGCATTATAAATATAATATTTTGTATAAAACTTGTCTTATATCAATTTAAGTTGAAGTTCAATATTATGTATATATATTTTCTAATCAAAAACTGCATTATATTAATTTAAACTATTCATTAAAATACACATTATTAGTATAAAAATATGTTTTCTTCTGGAGAATATTTAGAACATTTAAAAAAAAGAAATAATAAATTTTATTATTCAACATTTTCAGGTTACAATACTAAGGGTGCTTTTGATTCAGGAACAATCATGATGGATCGTAAATTAATAAACAATATGAAAGATAAAAAAAGACCAATTGAAAAATTAAGACGACAAAATCAGGAAATTGAAGCTAGAAAAGCAATAGAACAAGTAAAAGCTGATGCAAAAGCTTGTCCAATTATATTTAGAATTAAAAATAATGAGTTACAAATGAAGGCTACTGATTATTTTCTATCTACATATTCCACTCCTATATATCTAAAAGGAATATATGGTCTCATTTTGAATGACGGTAATATAGGAGATTTTGTCAATAATAATTGGTCATATGCATCAGATATAGGACAATTAAATATAAACGTTGGTAAATCAAAAGAAAAAGATATGTATAAAATAACTAATAAATATACAACTATTACTAAGAATTGTACATCTACAAAGATTAGTTGTAATCTTGATAAACCATTACCTATATATGTTTTTGTTTCAAAGAAAATTCGTGACAAAAATGATGTAATAAAAATATCTAACCAATTGTTGTGGAGATGGCAAACCAACTAATATCAAATTAAACAAGTTCCACCACTTTTATTTGCTATGAAAGCTTTGAATCTATAATATTTTTTTACCTTTTTTCCAAAAAAATAAAAACGAGGTACCATAACTGCTTTCTGAACTAACCACGCATGACCAGTAAAACTGTTCGTTTTAAATTCTTTACAAGATTTATTGATTTTAAATCCCCATTTTATTTGTCCTTTGTAATTAACCCAGTTTACTAAATAATCTGCATCATTATCATCATTTTCTAATTTAAATAACAAACTTACTTTATTATGTTTGTTAGGTCCTGTATCTGATTTAACACAATATATACCAGAATCTATGATAGGACATATATTATTAGAATTTATATTATCCAAATTACTAGGTTTAATATTTGAACCGCCACCATATATGTTTGATAATAACTTGAATCCATTATTATCATGTTGTGCTAATCCACCAGGACCAGGCTTCGGAAATTTATTATTTTTATCAATAAAATCACCATGCCCTCCAAAATACCACATTGACAACTCTGCAAAATATTCACCAGGATTTGTTAAAGCATATGCCTTTTTGTTATCATTTTTCCATTTGTTTTTATTTAGTGCATCTAACCACGCATCCAATATTTCTTTTTTGGTAATATCGTCCAATCCATCATCCATAATAGCATGAGCAGTTTCATGAATAAATATATCTTTTGTATTTGGAGAATATTTACTCTTATTCCCTTGTTGTATTAAATTTTCTTCAGAACAAAAAACAGAAGAACCATGACGCATTCCTCTACATTTGTCAACACTCATATCATTACCAGAATAACCATTCTTTTTGTTTTTCATATGAGAATGTTCCGGCAAATCTGTCATAGATTCATTTAATCCAATTAATCTAAAATCTACTTTATTTTTTATTAAATTGTTATGTATTTGGTAATTTGCATGTCTCGTCATCCTTAATAATCTTTCACATGCAATATTAAAAGCAGTATCACTCACAGCTTCAGAACCATGAATATCAATTCCCTTACAGTTTAAATGTTTTTTATAAAATTCAATATTTTTGTCTAATGTTGGAGATTCTATTTTATTTGAATCCTTATAACACAAACACATTGGACTGCTTGATAATATAGATGCAGCAGCTATACGAATCATTTAAATTATTTGTTTAAATTTATTTACTAATTTTACGCACATCCTTCGTTGTACGTGTCATATCTACTATACAATTAATCAATTTTGAACGTAATTCTCTAAATGTTTTTTTGTCATCGCTAGTTTCTCGATTTTGAAGACATTGCTTCTTTTTTAGCCACAAATTTTTATAGAATTTTGTCGCTTTTTTTCTGAAATATTCTTCATAATTTTCAAGTTTATTTATCAAATTATTTATTAGAGTATCAACTAAATCATTTCTATTCTGCGTCACCCACTCTTGTCCATCATATACTCTTATCGTATTCTCCTTTTTATTTGTAATTTGTATATTCATATTTTCACTATGTTCAACATTAAAATAAATTTTTTTTACTATTTCAATAAAACATATATTTACCTTTTTCATTAATTTCACAACCATGTCATTATTCATATAATCCCAATTCTCATTTCCAAACTTTCGTAATTCTGGTAATAAAACTTTTTCTTCAGGCAATTCTATACTATTTTCAACATTTTCATTATTTGATTTTGTTAACATTGCCATTTGTTTCTTTAATGAAGAAATTTCTGAATATACACCATTTAAGTTATTTACTAAATTAGTTACTTCATTTTTTAGTTTGATACATTCTTCAACAATGTCAGTAGGTTTTTCAATATCATTACATATTTTTTGTTGATTTTTTTTATGTTTTTTTGAATCTAAATGTGTTAAATAATTGCTACGTCTATTACTTGAAAATGAGCAGATGTCACAATTATATTTTTGATTTGCTTGTTGATTCATAATAGTAATTATAATAATTAAAATCTTATCTGTTGTTTTCACTGTAACTATTGGTTTTAAAACTATTTATATAATTTTTACAAGAATAATGCATTACCTGACAATTTCTATTTACACTCAATACTGAGTCATCACAATTAATTATATCTTCACAAATTGGACACACGTTATTTTGTTTTCTTATCACAAAATCTTTTAATTCATTCAGTATTGATGAATCATAATCTTTGTTCGTTTCATAACCATTAGTCAAAATTTTATTAAATTCTATTTCTATATTTTCTTTTAAATTATCAAAATAATGTTTCACTTTTTCGAATTTCTCCTCTTTTATAACAAGAGGGGAACGATATTTATCGATTTCTATTGCCAAACTTAAACAATATGGTTTGCTAATATCAGTAAAATTATATTTTTTATATATTTTTTTTAATTCTATTTCGAAAGTTTCTCTTTCACTAATTAACTCCATTTCTAATAAGTTATATTCTTTCCTTATTGTTTCCAGAAGTCTCTTTTTTCCAAACAACTCTTTCAAATCTATAGACTTTTTCATTCTTAAAAACTTATAATAATAATATCTTAATTATTCTTTAATATTAAAATTACAATTTTAGTGAATTATATTAATTATTCACTAAATATACCGCGCCAACTATATAAATAAAATAATCAATAGCATTTGTAATGGAAGAGCAATTCTTTGATAGGAGTAATTATGACACTATATATTCAGTTTTGAATGATGACATAAATGAACGTTTTGGAAAACCATTGAATCAAATACCTGTTAATGCAGGAGATATTATATATGAATCTATGGTTAATACTTTCAATAACAAAAGCGTAAATGATACTCTTTCTGAATTAAACAAGACTGTATTGAAAGCATCAATACCATTAATTGTTGGTTCTTATTCAAGAGAATCTAATCAGACTACAACACACGCTGATGATAAAATAGAAATATTCAAACAAGATCAGGAAAATATGAATGAAGATTTGACTGGTTCTTTAGTAAAAGTAGACAAAGAAAACAATATACAAAAACGTGTAGATATGGAATTTGATCTCGATATAAATAGTTCCGACAGAAAACAATGGTTAGTAAATGGCATAGATAATGCATATTCCTTAGATGTTAATTTAGGAGCAGGTTTAACATTTTCAGGCATTGCTACTCAAATTAGTTTAAAAAACGTAAAATCAATTGATATCGCACATGTATTATTACCAGATATTAATGGTAATCTTGATAAATATCCATTTTTATATCTTAAAATTGAGGAAATACCAGGAATGGGACATTCCACTTCCGAACAAGGAAGGAGATCACTTGTTAAATTGATGCGTGATAAAAAATGGAAAGAATCATCATCCTCAAATGTATCTTATATATTATTTGGTAACAGAGGATCACATAGAAGTTCTAGTGACGGATGGTGGTATACAAATGATTCTCTTATGAATATCAATAAACTATCCATTCGGATTTTAACTCCCAATGGTTATAAACTACAAAGTATTCAAGATGTTTTTTCTATTACACATATCAAAGAAAAGGCTGATAGTTTAGATATATGGATTAATGAAAATTTTGGTCCTAATAGTTTCAATGAAGGAAATAGAATCGGATTCAATGAACTGTATGATGAGGAGTCTGATTTAAACCCTGAATTAGCTGAATATTTACAAAACAATGAATTTGAAATTACTAATATAAATACTTCTGATAAGAAAATTACAATTGCTAAAACAATATCTGGTTATGATTCCGATGGTAACGAAGTATATCCAGAAATTGGAACAATAGATTTTAAAAGCCAAAGTAATGGTAAAATTATGAATTTATCAATACAATCTACATTTGGATTTAATATTAAATCAGCTAAATTTTCTTTTCCTGAAAAACAGCAGATTACTTAAACATATATATCATCATCTTCTAATTCAGGAGAACTATCATCTTCTAATTCAAAATTATAATCCGGTTCATTTTGAATTAATTTGACTGCATCATTTGTCATTTTTTTATCACTCAAATCTAGTTTAGAAACAGCTTTCTCCTGTATATCTTTCATTTTCCAGCCTAAATTTAATAAACTTTTAGTTACACGATTGCGATTTTCTATTTGCAATTCTAATACAGCTAATTCGCGCGATGGAAATATTTCAGGATTCCAAGCTTCTAATGATAATTGAGATGTCATAAGCATGCTATATAAATCTATATTTGACATATCTTTTACAATGTTTCTGAGAAGTTTCGTTTTTGTTTTGTTATCAATATTATTATCTTTAGAAATATTTATCATTTCTTCTTCGTATTTCTTTCTAGCACTTTTTCCATTTTCTATTATTTGTTCATCCCTCCTATTTTTTTCTCTGAAAAGACTAATAAATCTAGATATATTCATTTTTAATCTATATAAATTTATCATTTTAGATTCTTTCACAAAATGTAAATAGTCATATTTTACCAACCTTATAACATGAAACATTATAAACTCTTTTATAAATTCAACACTTAGTTCTGAACCATTTATTATCCAAATATCTTTATTTGAATTTAGTTTCGGTTTGTTTGTTTTCCAATATTTAACAATAGATAACATATCCCTTTCAAATACTTCAACTCCTTCAAACTGTTTATATGCATTTTTATCTATTAATGCATTTATGCTGCGTCGATCCAGCATCTCACGATTGTGTCCAAACATCCAACCATCCAAAACTATTCTTAATATATCATCTTGTGCAAGTTTCAAATTATTAATTAAAACTGCTCTACTTATTTCTTTCAAATGTTCCAAAAACTCTTCATATTGTAAAGTTCCCTCTCTCGGTTCATAAAGTTCATCCTTTGGAAGCATTCCAAGACTCATTTCATTATCAATAATCCATCTTTTATCAAATGCAAGTATTGCATACTCACCCTCAAGAACTTTTTCGCGTTCTATTCTTTCAGATGATTTCTTAGGAAGATTAGCCAAACTATTGTATGGTGCTTTGATATTAGATTGAGTTATTTCTTTAACATTTCTTGCTTTTTTTGTCTTTTTTGTCTTTTTTGTCTTTTTTGTCTTTTTTGTATCTTTTGTATCTTTTGAGATCAAGTCTGATGTTTTTTCTTCTGAAAGACTGCTTAATTTATTAAAAACTTGATTTTGCAAACTTTTACGATAATCTTTTTCTTTCAATAATCTTTCCACAAATTCTTGATGAAATTTTTTGTCTAAATTTTTTAAAGCAGGATCTAATTCCGTGTCTTTAGAAAATAATAAATCTAAATACATATCTATCTCCATATCACTCATGTTTTCTATATTTGCTCCAGATATTCTTGCATTTATTGCTGCATTATTAGCTTCTTCTCTATCATTATTAGTACTTATCGCATTTAGTGCTGCATTATTAGCTTCTTCTCTATCTAATTTCAAAGCATCTTCAGTAGTGACAAGTTCTTTAACTAAATCACTTTTACCAAAACGCTTATTCGCTAAATTTGGTATGTGCCCCAAAATTTTATGTTTAGCTTTGTATCTTATATTCTTTGCTAATTCTTTATCCATATTTTCTGATACAGAAATCTTATTTAAAGGAGGACGAGCAGAAAGTTGTGCAGCAGTAAGTAAAGGTGGTTCCCCTGTTCCACCTCTTTTTTTATTGTTTATCATTTTATTACTTTTAACAAGTGTCAACTTTCTATTTTTAATTGTTTTAACCATTAAATAATATAATATATAAATGTATTGTTTAGATTTATTATTTAAATGATATTTGGTGATTATGTACACACTTGTGTAATTATATTACAATTTTCATTTCTTTGTAATATGCTAACAAATAATGGATTTTCAAAATCATTCATTGATGACGGATTTTGTATATCCAACAAAGATAAACATTTTTTATATCAAAGTCACGCATTATCATTCTATTCAGATACTTTTTTTGCATTAATTCTAAGTTTGATATATAAATATTTAAAAGTACATCATTTGACTGATGTTAATTATAGATTATTACATCCAGTTAAAGAAAATGCTTCCGCAGTTTTTCTACACGGATTAGGTCATTTAAACCTTGCTTTACGACCAAAACAAACAACTAAAAATGCATATATTTATACATTCGATACGAAACCAAAGCGCATAATGTCCATATTAGTAATGTATAATTTTTGGTTTTTCTTAATCAAAGCGGCTTATTTAAATGGGACAATGAATAAATGGAAAATACATGCTTTGTTTCATACTATTTGTTTGAATTTTTTCATTCCAAAATCTTATAGTTTCACTTATGTTCAAACAACTCTTATGTTAATTGCATCTATATCTGAATTAAATTCTATTAACAAAGATATTAATTATAACATAAAAGCACTTATTGTTCATTTACCAATAACTTTTGTAGGATGGATTGAAGCAGTTTATTGTGATCACTTTATACATAAATATGGTGGTCATTTGATTTACGATACAACAATACCAATTTCTATAATATTATATGTTTTTATACTTTTAATAAATTATAAAAAAAGACAATTTCAATTAAAGAATGATTAAAGACTATTTGAAGTTAATTCATTAATGGATGATTTATCAAAAAAACACCAAATTTTTGCTTATTCTCATATTAATGAACGTAAATTATTAGCAACAAAAGTTTTAAATATAGTACAAAATGATAAATGGATCAAAGTTAGTGACTGGATTAATAAAAGTTGTGAACTAGAAAAATCAGATAACATATGCCAAAAAGCTGCAATGATGCGATTAATCATGAGTTCTGTTATGAAAAATTGGTTAAACACTTTTATATATGGTAAAACAATAAATCAAAAATTTAAAATACTTGATGAAAGATATAGCTTATATGGTCCTTTTAGTTATGATAATCTTAAAGTAGAATTAATGTGCGACATGAATATTCCACAAGAAGAAACAAATATTTATGATGAATGTTCCAAACCAGGTCATGTATCTTTGGTATTAGGTGCAGGAAATATGAATTTTCTTTCAATAATAGATATTTTTGAAAGAATATTTGTCCATAAAGAATGTGTAATGCTTAAACATCATCCGCTTAGACCATTTTTATATGAACCATATTCAATCATTTTAGAACCACTAATTTCAGAAAATATAGTACATATGATTTACGATCTTGAAGATAAAAGTAAAATTATCAATCATCCTAAAGTTTCACATATCCATTTCACAGGTAGTGAAAATACTTATAAAGCAATTCAAAATAGCTTGAAAACTGAAAAAAATATTACTGCTGAACTTGGATGTGCAACACCATGGATAATAATGCCTGGTTATTGGACACAAAAAGAAATCAAAAATGCAGTTAAACAAATTGTAATAGCTAAAATTTCTGGTGGAGGCTCTTATTGTATGAGTGCACAAGTTATTTTGATTCCAAGACATTGGAAACAAAAAGAAATGTTTTATATTGCTTTAAATCAAGAATTGAGAAAACAAACTCCAGAAAATGCTTATTATCCCGGAAGTATTAAAAGAAAACATGAAATCATAGAAAATTGTTTCGAATTTTTGGAGAATTTTGATAATACCATTACTTCATATCCATCAATAATTAAACACAGTTCTGACAATAATAACGATATTGTACTTATAGATTGTGGAATATTAAATACTACTTCTTCATTTAACAATTATTGTTTTGATAAAGAAGTATTTTGTCCCGTTTTAGTTAAAGGTGAAATTGAATACCATAAAGACAATATATATGATTATTTAGAAAAAGTATGTCATTTTGCAAATAAAGAATTGCATGGCTCTTTGTCTTGTAGTGTATTATTTCCAGATTCATTATATTCTCAACATATTATAGAAAAATGCATAAAACTTCTTGATTATGGTACAATTGCAATTAATATTTGGAGTGTCGCCGGATATATGGCTGCAATGATAGGTGGTACATGGGGACCACATTATAGTGATAGAAAAAGTGGTAGAGGAAGAATTGGTAACCTTTACAAAATAAAATATGTTTCTAAAACAATTATCAGTGGTCAACGTCTCTGTAAAGATACAAATTTTACAATGCCATTGCCACCCAAAATAATAATTAATTTGATTTATTTACTAACAATTAAATGTAACACTTTTTTTGAAAAATTATATGCATTACTTAATTTTTTACTATTTAAATCATATCGCAAAGAATTAGATATATATTTAATATCATATAAAGGATAATTTCTTTATTTAAATAATCCAACAAAGGATTCAAAATACATAGCATAATGGCTTAGTGGTCTAGTGGTATGATTCCTGCTTTGGGACCGCAAATGCGGCTAAAATGCAGGAGGCCCAGGGTTCGATTCCCTGCTGAGCCCTTTTATTTTTATACATTTATTTTTATACAATTTAATTGTATTTAGAATTACTATTTACTGATTTACTGTAAAGTAAGATGGATTGGAATCTGTGAATAAAGGTTCTGAATGTCCAGAATATATACCATAATTTAGATAATTTACACCACTAGTAGATAAATTCCAATTGGAAATATCTTGATTGAATGATGTTGCATTATAAAACATAGCCTGAATAGTTGTTACACTGGATACATTCCAATTGTTGAGTGGTTGATTGAATGATTCTGCTTCATAAAACGTATAATACATATCTGTTACTTGG
>Ga0209433_10000028_pt1 | contig 43891 bp, 49 predicted proteins | sample METZYME_5_50m_FD_187552 | JGI IMG/M metagenome (GOLD analysis project Ga0209433, IMG submission 187552) | Marine microbial communities from oxygen minimum zone in mesopelagic equatorial Pacific - METZYME_5_50m (SPAdes) (version 2) | ecosystem: Environmental > Aquatic > Marine > Oceanic | place...
TATAAAGCTAAACCATCTTCTTTATTATTATCAAAGTAAATTTCCCATCCGCTTTCGCCAACATATGAGATTCTAGCTGCCCAAACGTCAACTTTCTTTCCACCTGATAAATTGAGTGTTAAATTTTTTGCAGTTACAAATGGAAAATTCTTAATATCAATCTCATTAGGATCGATAAAATTACCCAAAGCATTTACAGCTTTCGGTCCCCATAATCCTATAGTAGCAATATCATGAGTTCTAATATTTATATCTGCGTCTAATCCATTATCATCTCTGTAATTTCTTAATGTAACCCAATCACGATTTCCGTCAGCACCGCCTGTTACAACTCTGTAACTATCAGAACCTAAACGTGAAATAGTAAGATCTGCATGAACTCCACCATCCTCATCTAAGAAGTTCGTATATATAACCTTACCCTCAGGAGTGTTACCACCTACCTTAGCTACTGATAAGTATTCCAGCATGCGTTCAGCGTCTGGACCCTTAATATCCAAGATTGGAAAGTGAGATAAATTAATCATGCCAACAGAATCACTCATAGCAAGATGTTCAGCATTGGCAACATCATATGGAACATGTCGGGTATCCCACTCGTTTTCTCTTGAAGGCACTTCTTTAAGATACTTTTCAAGCTTCTCTCTGTTGCTAATATAGGCTAAAGCTCGTTCCCAACCAGCTACTTCGTTCTCAAAGTGTCCACCTAATTCTTTTTCTCTCTCATAGAATGGACTTACAAACATTTCTCTTTGAGTAATATAAGGTTCTCTAGGATGAACAGCAGGTGTATATATAGTTTGAGAGTTTTCAAATGCTCTTGTTTTAACAAACTCTTTTTCTTTTTGATGCGGATAGAACCTTGAGATGTCAAAAGAATGCATATCAACCTGAGTTTTACCATGTACCATTGCCTCAGCACATAGTCTGGCACAACCAGGACCATCTTTTACCCAAACAGCCTCACATAGCCAAAAACCTCTGACTTCAGGACTTTCACCAATCAAAGATCCTGCATCAGCTGTTACAGAAAGTAGTCCATTGAATGAACTTTTCTCATCCCATCCTAATTCGCTAAGAATCGGCGTAGTTTCAAAAGCTTTCTCTAGTGGCTCTGCTATTTCCTCTAGTTCTAAGTATCTCATTGAATCTGATAACATAGTTTTATCTGGATTACCTATATCTTCAGGATCGACAAGTCTAGGGTTTTTGTCTTCATAAAAACCCCATTCGAGCATACCACCATGAAATTTTCCTGTATCTCTAACGTAAGCAGAGTTGCCTTGGTCTCTTAGAAGAGGATACACAAGCATCTCTTCAGTATCTTGAATTTCTTCGTATGGCCCAAAAAATAACAATGGATGCTCAACAGGCATTAATGGAACCCCGACACCTGCCATGTCGCCCATTAAAGGCCCCCAAATTCCTGAGGCAATAACAACTTTATTTGTTTTAATGGTTCCTCTATCAGTTTTAACTGCAACAATTTTCCCATTTTCTGTTTCAAATCCAGTAGCTGGAGTATTTGTAAATGTTTTTAAAGCGCCTTTGTCTTTTGCTGTTTCAACAGCAAAATTAACAACTTCTTGTGATCGCGGAACTACAAGGCCCGCATCTGGATCCCACATAGCACCAATCATAGAATCCTCTTCAAGTAAGGGAAATTTTTCAACTGCTTCAGCTGCAGATATTAATCTTACGTTTGTACCAAATGCTTTTCCTGATGCAACTTTTCGCTTTAATTCCTCCCAGCGCTCATCATCACCTTTCCGGCAGATTTCTAACCCACCTTTTTTTAAAAAAAAGCCGTTATCTTCGTAAAATTTTCTACTAAACGAAGTTGTCCAACAACCTAATTTGTCATGTGTAGTGTTATAAACAAAATCGGATGCATGAGCAGTTGATGCGATATCTGAGGGGATTATTGTTGATTTTTCTAAACCTACAATATTTTTTTGACCAAGTTCAGCCAACCAATATGCAAGCATTGAGCCTACGATACCACCGACACCTACAATTACTACATCTGCTTCTTCTGGAAATTTTGAGTTGGATTTATCTGACATAGTATCGAAATTAAACTCTATTTTTTTTACTTTGTAAATCAAAATATTTATGGTTTTTGATAGGCAAAAATTTGATATTAATTTTCTATTTTAAAGAGAGTTTTTTACGAAAAAATTATTAATATTTTGACAATTTAATCTTTAAAAAAAACTAAAATTTAAGTTTAATTTTAGTCAAGAGCTTTGAATCCAGAAGCTTTTTCATAGTCCTCGTTATTAAAAAACTTGTCCATCTGTTCCAAAAGCCATTTTCTATTATCTGCATCAGACATATCTAAATGTTTCTCATTAATTAGAGTGGTTTGATGCGACTTCCACATTTCCCAAGCTTCCTCTGAAACAGAATTCATTATCTCAATTCCTTTGGGCCCCGGCATAGGTGGGATGGAAAGAGCTGGCAGCTCTTTTTCTAACTTTTTACAAAAAATAGTCTTAGACATGATTATCTATTATAAGCTTTATTGGTTTTGGGAGACCATAATTTTTAATCTCATCACGACATATCCATTGATGCTCACGATTAGTAGAAATTTTAAAAGGCTTTTTGTATTCAAAAATTTCAATTGTGATCATTAGGTCTAGATGTGACAGAGCGTGATTAAATTTTTGTTGATTTCTTTTTAATGGCTTTTTAAATATTTTGTCATTTTTAATTCCCTCATCTTCATACGGAACCCATAAACTCTCCCAAAAACTTTTTGAATTTTTCTTAAACAAAAGAAATTTATTATTTGAATGCGCTAATTTAAAAAATATCTCTCTTTGGGGTTTTTCTTTTTTAGACTTTCTTATGACTTTAATTTCTTCGAAAGCAGTCTTGCATGTTTTGCTGACAGGACACTCGATACATGTGGGCTTTTTAATGCTGCATACTGTAGCTCCAACATCCATGATGCCTTGGGTATATTCAAATATTTTTTTATTTGGAGTGTAAAGATCTGATAATTGCCACAGTTTGTTATCAGATTTTTTTTCTGATAGATCTACTTTGTCATGTCTTGATATAACTCTTTTAACGTTTGCATCTAAAATTGGAAAAGATTTTTTATATGCAATTGATAAGATAGCTCCGGCTGTTGACTTTCCTATGCCCGGAAGACTTACAAGCTCATCAAATGTAGAGGGAAAATTGTTGTCAAAGTTCTTTTTAACAATTTCTTTTGCTGCAAAAATATTTTTTGCTCTTCTGTAAAAACCTAACCCTGTCCAAAGTGCAAGAATTTCTTCTTCTGATGCATCTGATATGGCATTGAGATCTGGAAATTTTTTCATAAATCTTTCATAGAAAGGTATTACTGTCTTTACCTGAGTTTGTTGAAGCATTATTTCAGATATCCAAACGCTATATGGAGTAATATTTTTTCGCCATGGAAGATCTTTTCGACCATGTTTTTCATACCAACTGTAGATAGATGAAGAAAATATGTTAGTAGCTGCCTCCAATTTATTTCATCATATTATTACGAAACAAGATTGCCCCATCTTCAGAAAAAACATAATGTATCGGAGCTCCTGTTGGTATTTCAAGTTTTACAATGTCTTCATCAGAAACATTATCTAAATGCTTAATAAGTGAGCGAAGTGAATTTCCGTGAGCAGCAATAATTATATTTGCACCATTAAACAGATGTGGCTCAATTTTCTCCAAGTAATATGGCACGACTCTTTCTCCAGTTTCTTTGAGAGTTTCCCCGCCTGGCGGACCCTTATCATATGATCTTCTCCAAATCTGAACTTTTTCTTCTCCCCATTTTTGTCTGCATTCATCTTTATTGAGTCCCTGAAGGTCTCCATAAAATCGTTCATTAAGAGCTTTATCTTTCTCGATCGGTATGGTTGTCTGTTTTAATTCAGAAAGAATAATAGTTCCAGTTAACTGTGCTCTTGTGAGAGCAGATGTATATAAAAAATCAAAATTAATATCTAGATTTTTAATCAACCTTCCAGCATTTTCAGCTTCTAGTTTTCCTTTATCTGTAAGACCTGGATTCTCCCATCCTGTGAATAGGTTTTTTTCATTCCATTCACTTTGACCATGCCTTACTAGTATGAGATTTCTTTGTTTCATATTTTTAATAAATATTACTTATTTTAATAGATAATATACACATGGAACTAATAAATTTTTTAATTGAGCATTACTATCTTTCGCTACCCCTGCTGGTGACAATTATTTTGTTAATTAATGCAACATCAAAAAAAGGAGGAACAAAAATTTCTCCTCAAAATTTAGTAGAACTTTCAAACAATGAAACCGCATTTATTGTTGACCTTAGAGATTCTGAACAGTTTCAAAATGGTCATATTACAGGCTCAATTAATATTCCTTTTTTAAACTTAAGTAATAGAACAAACGAAATCCCTCAAGATAAGTCAGTAATTCTTGTATGTGAAATGGGTAACGTTTCGCCTAATGCAGGAGAGCTTCTCAAGAAGGAGGGTTTTAAAGAGCTTTTAATTCTCAAGGGTGGCATAAATGAATGGAGAATTCAAAATTTACCTTTAGTTTAAATACCATGATCTTTCATTTTCTTTGAAAGAGTGTTTCTGCCCCAGCCCAGAATTTGTGCGGCATCATTTTTTTTGCCCTTTGATCTTTCAAGAGCAGTTTTGATTAACATTTTTTCAATCTTTGTAATTGTTATTTCTGATAACCCTGATTCTATATTCATAGAAACATTGTTTAACCAGTTTTGTAAGCCGTCTTCCCAAGAAGAAGCTGGGATGTCTGTAATCTCAAACTCCTTTACCTCAGTAGGGAGATCTTGTGCTTTTACATGTTGTGTTGGTGACATTAAAGTCAGCCAATAACATACATTCTCAAGTTGTCTTACATTTCCTGGCCAGTCATATTTTTCAAGTAATTTTTTAGCATCGTCTGAAAGTACTCTTAATTCTTCGTCTAAAGATTCAGAATAATTTTTGAGGAAGAATTTACAAAGATCTTCAATATCATCTTTTCTTTCTTTCAAAGCAGGAACTTCTATTTTGATAACATTCAATCTATAAAAAAGATCTTCTCTAAATTTTTTCTGAGAAACAAGATTGTTGAGATTTTGATGTGTCGCTGCAATTATTCTTACATCTACTTTTATTGGTTTATCACCTCCAACTCTATAAAACTCTTTATTTGATAAAACTCTTAAAAGTCTTGTTTGAGATTCAAGAGGCATATCTCCTATTTCATCAAGGAAAAGGGTGCCTCCATTGGCCTGTTCAAATCTTCCGATTCTCTTTTCAACTGCTCCTGTAAAAGCTCCTCTTTCATGACCAAATAATTCTGACTCAACAAGCTCTTTGGGTATATCAGCCATATTTAATGCTATGAAAGGCATGTCATGTCTAGGACTATTCTTATGAAGTGATTTTGCGATAAGTTCCTTGCCTGTGCCTGATTCACCTTGAACCAGGACTGTAGCAATTGTATTAGAGAGCTTACCAATCGCTCTAAAAACATTTTGCATAGGCAGAGATTCACCAATAATGTCTAGTTTCACGTCTTTCTTAAGACCCTTGGTTAATGGTTTTTCCTCTAGTGCTCTTTTTATTATTTTGATTGCCTCTTCAAGATCAAATGGCTTAGGAATATACTCGAATGCACCGCCACCAAAAGATTCAACAGCTGCCTGCATATCTGCAAATGCTGTCATAATTATTACAGGCAGGTCTTCGTAATTATTATTTACGTGCTTTAGAATGTCGTATCCTAGCATTCCTGGCATTTGTACGTCGGTTATGATGAGATCAGGCTTTTCAGTCTCTAATTCTTTGATCAGATCTTCACCATTCGAAAAGATTTTTGTCATGAAGCCTTCACTTCCAAGACTCTCTTCAAGAATCAATCTTATTGCATCATCGTCATCCGCAATCCAAATTTTATGCAATTTTTTCTTCTCCTTTAATGTTTTTTAACGGCATATTCACAGAAAAAATTGTTTTCCCATCCATTGAGGTAAATGAAATACTCCCACCATGTACTCTTATTATGTCTTGAGCAATTGTTAAGCCAAGTCCAGATCCATTCTCTTTAACTGAGACAGTTGGAAAGAATATTTGATCGTTCATTTCCTTGGGAATACCACATCCATTATCAATTATTTCTATGCAACATACTGTGGAGTGCAAAACGCCATTAATTGGATGACTGTATTTAATTCTGGACCTAATTTTTATTTTAGGATTTTTAGTATTTTCAGTTGCTTGCTGAGCATTTTTTACTAAATTTAATATGGCTTGAACAAAAAGATTTTCATCACCATTAATCTCAGGAATGCTTGGGTCATAGTCTCTCTTTAACTCGAGATCGTCCTGATTTTCAGCATCTGATAATGCATAAACTTTTTCTAATGCAGAGTGAATATTGAAAGATTCTATACTTGGTTTAGACGGAGGAGTTAAAATTTTTGTGACTATTTGGTTAAGCCTTTCGGTTTCGTTAATTATAATTCTTAGAAATTTTTGAGAATGTGAATCATTAAATTTTTTATTTAGAATTTGCGCACTTCCTTTTATACCAGCTAATGGGTTTTTAACTTCATGAGCTAGAGTTCTAGCTAAGTTTGCTGCTATTTTTTGTGTCGAAAATGTTTTAGTAGAGTCAATGATCTTATTAAGGTTATCCGTACAAAGTATCTCTAAAATCAATGCTTCATATTCATTGCTCCAACTGACAGTAAGATCAATTATCCTTTTTGTTTTAGCAGCTGTAGTCAACTCGAATTCTCTTTTAGTTTTAGAGCCTTGGCTGTTCAAAGTTTTCTTAAGAAAACTAACTAAAGACTTCTGTGTTTCTTCAGAAAATTGATCAGTTATGACATTTTCAGCATTTTTATTTAAAACCCACCCTTTATTGAGAGCAGATTCATTAAGCCACAAAATTTTAAAATTTTTATCAAGTAAAACTATCTCAGAAGAAAGCTGATTTAAAAAAGTTAATTTTGACTTATCTATCATCATGAAAAATGACACTCTGTTTTTTTATTAGTAAACAGAGTGTCATATATATAAACGGACAAAATATTAAGAAAGTGTTCCTACAATATGCTTAAGAATTCTGTAGGGATCTGCATTTGATGCTGGCCTTCGATCTTCAAGATAACCATTCCAATTATGCTCAACGGTGTAGACAGGTATTCTTATACTTGCGCCTCTATCACTTACTCCATATGAAAATTTTTCGATACTTTGTGTTTCATGAAGTCCAGTTAACCTCATATCGTTATCTGAACCATAAGAAGCAATTCCTTCTTCATGAACTTCACCTAGCTTGTCACACATTCCAGTAAATAGCTCTTCAGAACCAGCTGTTCTCATAGCTTCATTTGAAAAGTTTGCATGCATGCCTGAACCATTCCAATCACCTGTTTTTGGTTTAGGATGTATGTTCACTCCAACTCCAAACTCTTCAGCAATTTTATATAAGAGATATCTACTTACCCATAAATCATCAGCAGCTTTAATACCTTTTCCAAAGCATTGATATTCCCACTGACCTAATGCAACCTCTGCATTAGTTCCAGTTATGTCTATACCTAAATCCAAACATGCAAATAAATGTGCATCTGAAATCTCTCTTCCAACGACATTGCTTGCTCCAACACCACAATAATAATCGCCTTGTGCTCGAGGTTCGCCGTCTTCCCATCCAAGAGGCTCCCCAGTTTGTGCGTCTGTTAAGAAATATTCTTGTTCAAAACCAAACCACCATTCATCAGTTGTTACTTCAGCTGCTGCTGCTCTGTAATTAGAGGGATGAACAGTATGATCTGCAGCATGAACTTCTGTCATTACAAGATCATGGCCATTTGGATTATCATATGTTCGAACTGGAATAAGAAGACAATCTGAGCTGCCTCCTTCTGCTTGTTGAGTGGATGAACCATCGAAAGACCATTCAGGTGGTGTCTCATCTTTTGTTGCTTTTACTTTGCTCCTCATTGAAGACTCGGGTTTGTAACCATCGAGCCAAATATATTCATATGTTTTCATAAAATCTCCTAAATACTATTATACAAGCAATTTGTGTGCCAATAATATTAAGCATATTTGCACAAATATTGTAATAATTATGCATTATTTAAGTGCAAAATAAAATATTTTGCTCTGATTTAATACATTTATTTAGATTCTAAGAAAATTTCTAATTTTTTTAAGTTTTTCTTGAAATGATGAGTATGAATGATTGCCCCCATAAACTATATCTAATTGGGAGCCGGCAAAATATGAAATACTTTTTGAGTAATTAAGAATCTCATCACCTGACTCAACTAATACAAGTGTTTTTTCGTGATTCATAAATTTTTTGTGTGAAATTGATCTTAAGTATTCTATATCTTCGTGACTAAGATTGAATTTTTCTCCAGTTGAATAGTTTTCATTTTCTCCTAGATGAATATCAAAACCCTCCAATGGAGGTATTGCTGGATTAATTAAAACAGCTTTTGCATTGAATTTTTGTGCGAAGTAATCAGCATAGTATCCTCCTAAAGATGATCCCATAAAGGCAATCGGTTTTTCACAGACGCTTATTAATTCTTCTATTTGAAGAATTGCTTCATGAAAGTTATTGCTAAGGTCAGGAGTAAAAATTTTTACTTTTCTGTGATTCTCAGAAATGAATTTTTGAATAAGTTTTGCTTTAGTAGAATCTGAAGATGATGCAAATCCATGTAAATATATTATCGACTTGGTCATTAACTAAAATTTAACATCCGCACTTATTCCAGAAATAAAAATACTTTCTAGCCACTCTGTTAAAAATCTATTTTGTTGTAACTTTTCATCTTTTGATTGAGTCATTGATATTTTCATAAAAAAAGGCACAGCTTTTTCACCTTGGTAAGAAATAACTTCAGCTAATTTTGCATCTATTGAAATCTGAATTCTCATAATAAATGTTCCAAGATTAGATATTTTTGATTTTTGCTTAGCTTCTAAAATAAGAGTATGTTTTGATCTTTGAATTACCCGAAAAAGAACAAAATATTCACTGTTGTCAGGATTAATCAAATTAAATTTATAATTTGTTTTGTTGAAACCACATAAAATTTTTTTTAGCCTTATGTAGTTAGCTTCACAAATTATTTGATGATGAGCTGTTTTTGGCAGGGTATTTATCATGTTTAAATTTTATATTCTTTATTGAATGGAGTATATCTTTTACAAGCCTCAAGATAGCTTTGAATTTCTTCTTTTTCTCTAACGCAAAAATCTGAAATAGCTTTTCTAAAATCATCTTTCATAATTAAATGGTATGAGTGGGTGGTGATCGGCTCAAAACCTCTCCTAATTTTATGCTCTCCTTGAACTCCAGGATCAAAATGACTTATGCCGTTATTTATACAATAGTCTATGCCTTGATAATAACAGCATTCAAAATGAAGGGAATCAATATCATATTTTGTGCCCCAGTTTCTTCCATACAAATTATCTTTGTCTCTAAAACAAAGAGAGCCAGCAATTATTTCATCATTTAGCTTTGCAAAAAATATTATAGGCCTTAGCACATATTTGTTTTTTTGAATTAATTCAAAGAACTTATAGTTTAAGTATGGCCTCTGAAGCCGTTGCTCATATGTATTTTTATAAAAATTGTAAAAGACATCCCAGTCTTCTATTGATAGAGAATCAGAGTCTTTAACAATAAATTCGATACCGTAATCAGATATTTTCTTCCTTTCATTTCGTATATTTTTTCTCTGTCTCGATTTAAAAATCTTTAAGTAATCTTCAAAATCTTTAAAGTTTCTATTATTCCATACAAATTTATAGCCTGATCTTTCGACCAAGCCACACTTTTTTAAGTCTTCTTTTAAATCATGATCTGGATAAAGAATATGCCATGTTTCTATATCATTACTGCTCATAAAATTTTTTGTTGTATCAACAAACTTATCTACATTATTTTTTGAAATTATTTTTCTAGTTTCGCATGGAGTAAAGGGCACTGCTGTTAATAGTTTAGGATAATATCTTCTCCCAGCCCTGTTTAAAGAATAGGACCACGAATGATCAAAAACAAACTCACCTTGACTATTATCTTTTAGATAAAGGGGCATAAAACCGGTTATTTTTTTATCATCAATTGAAACAAGATGATTGGGCTTCCAGCCATTTATATTGGAGACTGATTTAGACTCCTCTAAAGCTTGTAAAAATTGATATCTGATAAACGGCGAATCCTTATCAGACAAAAGCTCATCAATATCAGATTCACTTATTTCAGACAATTTCTCTATAAATTTGAATTCTTTTAGCATTTGAGCTTAACCCAATATCAATATTTCTATGGCGAAACCAATTACTGATAATATTCCTACCAAATTGTTAATTTTAAAAGCCTCCAAGAATTTTTTATCATTTATTAGAATTTTTTGATAAATAAAAATTATTAATAATGCTGCAAAAATGAAGAAAAAGAAGTATGAAAATGAGTTAAGCATTGCTATCAAAAGCAGAGATATATAGAAGCAAAGATGAAGCACTCTCGAAACCTTTACTGCAGCATTGCCCCATAAAATAGCTGTAGAATTTATTCCAATTTTTATATCATCTTCCATATCCTCCAGAGCATAATATGTATCAAAACTAATTATCCAAGCTATTAAACCTACATAGAGCAAAATTATTGATAATGTAAAATCAGAGGATACCAATGAATAGGCGATCAATGAGCCAGAACCAAAGGTAATTCCTAAAAAAAATTGCGGAGCAGGAAAAAATCTTTTTGTAAGAGGGTAAAGAACAATTAAAAATGCAAATAAAATAGCTATTTTCATAGTGAACGGATTAGTAAAAAATAAAATAATAAGAGAGACTAAACCTAGAAATATAAAAAATCCCCATGCTTCATATATGCTCAAGGCTCCCGTGGCCAGTGGTCGTCCTACGGTTCTAGATACCAATTTATCTATTTTGTAGTCACTAATATCATTTATAACACAGCCACATGATCTTACTATTACAGAACCTATGACAACGATAATAAAATTTTTAATGCCTATTTCATGACTTATACCTGCCAATAATAATCCTAACATCGAAGGCCAAAGCAGAAGATAAGTACCTATTGGTTTATCTAATCTTGCAAGCTCTAAAAAAGATTTTATTTTATTTTTTGAAAGCATTAATTAAATTAAAAATATTTCCATTACAGACAAAGGGCAGTTCTTAACATAGTATTTGGCCTTTCTTCCCCAATATTCTTTTTTATTTTGAGAAAAGGTTGAGAAAACCACTTGATCTTTTTTAAATACTCCTTTTTCAAACAATATATCTCCAAGTGGTTTTGTATTTAATTCACCAAGCTTTTTGAGGCCATTTTGAATGGTGACTTCTGGGATGAGAGATCTTGCAAAGACTAATGGATTTTTATCAGCTAGAAGAATAACTTCTCTAACTTTAACCTCGCCATCAATATTATCTAAAAAGTATCTATCATTAATATCTACTTCTCCAACACTGTCTCTCAAAAGTTTTAGCTCAAATTTGTGTTTTGATTTTATTCTCTCTGTAATTGGACCTTGTTCAAGAAGCCAGGATTTTATTTTTTCATTACAAAGTACACCTTCCATATCATTTTGGTTAATCCATTTAGAAATATGTTTAAGGTTCATTAATATAAGTATTCAAATCTGATATTATAGCCTCCTTGATTTAAAGCAAATAACAATATCTTTAATAAGTATGGAATATAAAAAATGGGAATGTATTGTCTGCGGGCTAATTTATGATGAAGAATTAGGTTGGCCTGAGGATGGAATTGAACCAGGAACTGCGTGGGAAGATGTTCCAGAGGATTGGCTTTGCCCTGAATGCGGAGTAGGCAAAGAGGATTTTGATATGATAGAGATTACATGAGTCAATTAGATCCACCAAAAAATCTTACTAGAAATGTCTTAGTGGGGATGTTTGCTGGAGTATTCATAGCCTCACTTTGTTTTTATTTTCAAGACCTAATATCGCAATCAATTTTTTTTGGCATTGAAAAATATCTATTTAATCTCGGTGGCCAGATTTTTAAAAATCTCCTCTTATTAATAGTAGTTCCGCTAGTCTTCTTTTCATTAGTGTCTGGTATATCATCTCTATCAAATATGGTGAAGCTTGGATCAATTGCCTCAAAAACAATATTACTTTATTTATTTACTACAGCTTTTGCAGTAATGATAGCTATATTCTTTGGATGGGCTTTTAACATCTCTGGTTACGAAGGCGAAGTCGCATCTTTTAGCGCGCCTCCTGGTGAAGCAAGTTTATATGATACCGTTTTAAGAATTTTCCCTAGTAATATTTTTGGAGCTTTTGTTGAAAATAACATGTTAGGAATTGTTTTCATAAGTGTGCTATTTGGCATTGCCTTAAACCTTACAGACAATCTCACAGACAATCTTTCTAAAAATTTCGAAAAATTAAACATAGTTTTTATGAAGATAGTTTTAATAGTAATGAGTTTTGCACCAATTGGAGTTTTTTGCTTAATGGGAAGTTATGTGATGGATCATGGTCTAAATATCTTTGGAGATCTAATTCAATATGTCTTATTACTGATCTTCGTTTTACTGTTTCATTTATTTTTTACATATTCATTAGTCTTAAAATTATTCGCTAATTTAAACCCAATTATTTTTTTTAAAAAAATGAGAAATGTTGCTCTATTTGCATTTACCACATCATCAAGCGCGGCAACTATTCCAGTAACACTTAAGACAGTTACTGATGAGCTTGGAGTTAAAAAAGATGTATCATCGTTTGTTATTCCTGTTGGGGCTACTATAAATATGGATGGTACTGCGATAATGCAGGGCTTAGCGACTATGTTTATTGCAAGCACTGTTGGTGTTGACCTATCAATGATTCAATATATTCAGATAGTTTTGCTTGCAATGGTTGCCTCTATTGGAGCGGCTGCTGTTCCATCTGCTGGAACTGTTACATTAGCTCTGATTTTGAGCTCTTTAGGACTGCCATTAGACGCAATTGGCCTAATATTAGCGGTTGATAGAATTCTCGACATGATACGAACTTCGGTAAATGTTTCTGGTGATGCTGCGGTAGCTTGCGTTGTTGCAAATTCAGAAGAACTTTTAGACAAAAACATATTTAATAAATAGGTAAAAAATACGCTTTTATTTCAAATAATTTGCTAGAATGCTTTATTTAAATTAAGGGGTTCTATATGGATAATTTAATCATTCCACCAGCTCTTGGAATATTGGGTATGGTAATGGCATTCGTTGTTTATAAACTTGTCATGAAATATCCCGATGGCGAGGACAAAGTAAAAAAAATAGGCGATCAGATTCATGCTGGAGCGCTCGCTTTCATGAAAACTGAGTATAAATATTTGTCCATATTTATTGCGGTAATAGTAGTTTTAGCTTGGTATGCATTAGGGCCTTATACCGCTATATCTATAATTGTTGGAGCTATATGCTCATCCGTGGCTGGCTTTATTGGCATGTATGCAGCAACCAAAGCAAATGTTAGAACTGCAACCGCTGCGCAAAAGGATGGCCCAGCAGCGGCTTTATCAGTATCTTTTTACGGTGGTTCAATTATGGGTCTATGTGTTGCATCATTAGGTTTAATAGGTCTAGGAGGCTTATATTATTTCTATATACCAGCTGAAATTGATCCTCATAAGCTTGAAGGTTTTGCTATGGGAGCTTCTGTAGTAGCTCTTTTTTCAAGAGTAGGTGGAGGAATTTTTACAAAGAGTGCAGATGTTGGAGCTGATCTTGTTGGTAAGATAGAAGCAGGTATTCCAGAAGATGATCCAAGAAATCCAGGTGTTATAGCAGATAATGTAGGCGATAATGTTGGCGATGTTGCTGGAATGGGATCGGATATATTTGAGTCTTATTGTGGTTCTATGATTGCTTCAATAGCTATAGCATATACCCTAGGCAATAAAGACATGATGATGCTTCCTTTAGCTTTAGCATCAACAGGCTTAATTGCTTCAATAATTGGAATATTCATAGTTAAGCTTCAGTCTGCAAAAGCGCCTGCGAGCGCATTAAGATCTGGAACCCTCTTAGCACCAGTAATATTTGTTGCTATGGCTTATTTTATAATCAATTCCTTTGATGGTGTTGGAATGAATGTATGGTGGTGTGTTATTGCTGGAGCTGTAGGCGGAGTATTAATCGGACTTATTACAGAATACTACACTGGTGGAAGTCCAGTAAGAAAAATTGCTGAATCTGGAGAAACTGGTTCAGCAACAGTGATGATTTCAGGATTATCAGTTGGAATGCAATCGGTTGTAATACCTATTGTTATTTTGGCTCTGATAATTCTTACATCAACTCAATTATCAGGTATTTATGGAGTTGGAATAGCTGCAGTTGGAATGCTTGCGACTGTTGGAATAACAATGGCAATAGACGCATACGGACCTGTTGCAGATAATGCAGGTGGTATAGCTGAAATGTCAGGTATGGGTGAAGAGGTAAGAGAAATAACTGATTCTCTTGATGAACTTGGAAATACTACCGCCGCAATTGGAAAAGGCTTTGCAATTGGAGCCGCAGCTTTAGCGGCCTTGGCTATAATTTCAGCTTTTTCAGCCGTGGTAGCGGTAGCAAATCCTGAATTTTCTTTAGCGCTGACAGAGCCAATAGTTTTAGTTGGAATGTTTATTGGAGTTTGCATACCTTTCTTGGTCTCTTCGATTACTATGACAGCTGTTGGTGACGCAGCTTTTGAAATGATTAATGAAATAAGAAGACAATTTAGAGAAATATCTGGACTAATGGAGGGGACAGCAGAACCCGATTCAGAAAAATGTGTTGAGATTGCTACCAAAGCAGCCTTAAAGAAAATGATGTTGCCGGGAGTGATAGCAGTATCAATGCCAGCTATTGTAGGTTTTGGTTTAGGCGCACAAGCTTTAGGTGGAATGTTGGCAGGTGGACTTCTTGGTTGTGTATCACTTGCGCTTATGATGGCTAATGCTGGAGGTGCCTGGGACAATGCTAAAAAATATGTTGAAAAAGGTAACTTAGGAGGTAAAGGGTCTGATACTCATGCTGCTGCCGTAGTAGGAGATACAGTAGGAGATCCTTTCAAGGATACATCTGGACCTTCAATGAATATTCTTATCAATGTTATGGCAATTGTTAGTTTAGTTATCGCACCATTATTAAGCATATAAACAAATCATCTACTTATAAAATCCAGGGTTGTGTCCCTGGATTTTTTTTGACTAAATAAGAATATGAAAAAAAATATTCTTATTATTGGCTACGGAGACATAGGAAAACGCCTCACAGATGTTCTTGATAGTGATTTATATAATTTCCTTTTAGTTTCAAGAAATAATAAATATAACTCAGATGATTTTATAGAATGGGATTGGTTATCAAAAAAAGAATTTGTTCATAATTTTGAAAAAATCGACGTTGTAATATTTTTTCCGAAGCCTTCAAGAAATGATGAATCTGGATATGAGGATGGATTTAAAAATTCTACTGAAAATCTAAATAAGATAATTTCAAAACTTCCAATTGATACATTTATTTCAATTTCATCAACAAGAGTTTACGACAAAGAATCAAAATCATCATGCAAAGAAATCGATTCAATTGATCCAATTGAATTTAGGGGAAAGTTTATAAAGGAATACGAAGAAAAACAGATAGATTTATATAAAGATAAATTAATTATTTTAAGATTTTCTGGTTTATATGATTCTCAATCTGCAAAAATGTCAAATAATCACTTACACAGGGATAATGCCGCGAAAATCATAAAGTTTTTTATAGAAAATGATTTTCATTTCAAATCTTATGAGATTTTTAATTGTTCTGAAGACAATCCAAATGGGAAAATTTCAAATAAAAAAATAAAAGACTTAGGATTTAATTTTAAAGAATATAACTAGAAGAAAACCCTTTTGCAAAATACAATAAAAACATGATTAAAAGTATGACAGGCTTCGGGCAGTCCAGACTTGTTGATAAAGATACAGAGATACTTGTCGAGTTAAAAAGTTTAAACCACAGATTTTTTGAAGTTAATTTAAAGTCTGCTGAAATTCAAAGTGAGGACGAAGAATATTTTAAAAAAACTATTTCAAAAAAGTTAAAGAGAGGTAAGGTTGATATTCATATAAAAGCAAACACATCCAGTAATGGAAAATTACAAATCAATAGTGAACTTTTAGCCGAATTTAAAAAAGCAATTAAAAATGAATCATTGATTTCAAATGAACTAACACTTCGAGATATAAAAGATATACCAGGTATTCTGAAAATAACTAAGTCTTCAAAAATAAAATTCCCAACATTAAAAAAGGTTTTTAATAAAGCTCTCGCTGATTTTCTTGAATCAAGAATCGAAGAAGGTCGAAAGATTCATAAAGTACTAATAAACAAGATCGATATAATTCAATCAAAACAAAAAAAAGTTTCTAAACTTTGCAAAAGAGATCTTGATAAAAGAATAAAGATCTATAAAAAAAGAGTAAAAAACATAATAGAAAAATATGATGAAAATAGGCTCGATCAAGAAATTACTCATCTCGCAATGAAAGCAGATGTGTCAGAAGAACTAGAAAGAATCGACTTTCATTTACACTCAATTAAAAAAGAGTTAAACAATAAAAATTCTAGTGGTAAAAAAATTGATTTTATTCTTCAAGAACTCTTTAGAGAATCAAATACTCTCACTGTTAAACTTGATGAGCCAGAAACAAAAAATATTGCTTTAGAGATTAAAGTATTAGTTGAAGAGATGAGAGAACAAATTCAAAATATTGAGTGATATGGATAAAGCCAAGCTAATCATATTTTCTGCTCCTTCTGGTGCTGGTAAGTCTTCACTCATAAAACAATTGATTGAAATGAGTGAGAGTCCTCTAGAGTTATCAATATCTGCTACAACAAGAAATCCAAGGGATGGAGAAATCCATGGCAAAGACTATTTTTTTATTTCTGATGAAGAATTTAATTTATTAAATGATCAAGATGCTTTTTTGGAGTCTGCTAATGTGCACGGATTCAAATATGCAACCTTAAGATCATTTGTCGAAGAAAAAATTAATTTAGGAATTAGTGTAATTTTAGATATCGATGTTCAGGGCTATAAGCAAATCATTGAAACATCCCAAGAATTTACATCAATTTTTATATTGCCGCCTTCGTTAAAAGAGCTTGAGCAAAGGTTGTTAAGTAGAGGCTTAGACTCAAAAGATGTTATTTCAAAAAGATTGAGTAATGCTATTATTGAATTAGAATCTGCAAATTTATTTGATTTTGTTGTACTCAATGATAATTTTGACAAAACTATTGAAGTTTTAAGTTCAATTCTTTTTGATAAAGGCTTTAAATATAACAGTGATCACGCAAATGAAATTTTGAGAGAATTATTGGATTAATAAACTATTTGGAATTAGAATACTCAACCCAGGAGATATATTATGGCAAGAATTACAGTTGAAGATTGTTTAGAAAAAATTCCAAGTAGATTTGATCTCATCCTTATGGCATCTAAGAGAGCTAGGCAGCTTTCAACAACCAGCAGAGATCCACTCGTAGAATGGGATAATGATAAACCTACTTTGGTTGCTTTAAGAGAAATAGAAGAAGGCCTGCTTGATAAAGAAACTCTTGAGAGAACTTTAGAAGAAGACGTTCTTTTAGATGAATTTTCTACTCCAAGTAACCAAGAAAATGAAAATATAGGCTAAATGATTATTGGGAGGTTATCTTGAGTGACCAAGTTCTCCCAAGTACTTTAATTAGTAATTTCGATGAGCAATATTACTTAAAGCTGCCTCAAATATTTTATAAGTCTGCCAAAACATATTTAGATAACAAAGAAATAAAAAAAATTCAAAAGGCATACACGTTTGCTTTTTATTCTCATGATGGTCAGCAGAGAAGGGATGGCTCAAAATATATAACTCATCCTGTTGAAGTAGCTCAAATTTTACTAGATCTAAGAATGGACCCAGACACTATTTGCGCGGCTCTAATGCATGACGTTCTTGAAGATTGTGATGTTAATAAAAACAATCTAGTAAAACTTTTCGGTGAAGATGTTGCCGAAATTGTTGATGGAGTTAGTAAATTAGGAAAACTAGATATTAATGCAAGAATAGATGCAGATGCAAATAATCTTCAAAAAATGATGTTAGCGATGTCAAAAGATGTTCGTGTTGTTCTCGTAAAGATATGCGATCGCTTACACAACATGAGGACCATCGAACATCTACCAAGATCTAAGCAGATAAAAAAATCAAAGGAGACAATTGATTTATATGGCCCATTAGCTCTGCGCATTGGTATGCAAGATATTAGATCTGAGCTTGAAGACCTAGCATTTAGATGTATTCATCCCTTAAGAGCTTCAATGCTTGAAAGTGCTATAAAGAAATCAAGTGGTGGAAGAAAAAGAATTGTTACAAAGATTAGGAAAGAGCTTAAAAAACATCTTAAATCAAATAATATCCAAAAGGTCTCTGTTAAAGGTCGTGAAAAGAATATCTATAGTATATATAGGAAAATAAAATCAAAACATAAACCTTTTTCAGAAATCTTAGATGTTTATGGTTTTAGAATTTTGGTAGATTCAATCGATGACTGTTACAGGGCGCTTGGCATAATCCATAACTATTTTTCTCCAATTGAAAACAGATTTAAAGATTATATTGCCATTCCAAAAAGTAATGGTTATCAAGCTTTACATACTAGTCTATTGGCTTTAAATGCATTTCCTATTGAGGTTCAAATTCAAACAAGAAGCATGTCAGAGATTGCAAGTTTTGGAATAGCAGCCCATTGGCAGTATAAAACAAAAGATAGTGATGACAATTCTGAGCTTAGAGCTACTAGATGGTTATCAGGACTAGTAGACCTTCAGAAAAAAACAAGAAGTCCAAAAGAGTTTGCTCAGTCAGTTAAAACTGATTTAGATTCTAATGAAGTATTTTTGTTTTCACCTAAAGGAGATGTATATGCATTAAGAAGAGGCTCTACTCCAATTGATTTTGCTTATGAGGTTCACACAGACTTAGGTGATTCTATAGTTGGATGCAAAGTAAATAGGAGTGAGGTTCCTCTCAACATTGAGCTTGAGACAGGCCAAACTGTTGAAGTAATAACATCTAATACTAAATCAGATGTTGATCCGTCTTGGTTAAACTACGTTGTAACAAGTAAAGCAAGGAGTGCAATAAGATCAAAATTAAGGAAGCAAAAAACTTCTGATGCTAGAAAGGCTGGCAAGATAATGCTTGAAACCGAATTAAAAAGAGGTGGAAAAAGCCTTAAAGAATATAGGGGAGGAGCTTTAAAGAAAATTTTAGATTCAATAGGAGTAACATCCCTAAATAAACTTTTGACAGACCTTGGCCTTGGAAAGCGAACTGGAAGTATTATTGCTGAAAGATTTTATTCTGGTCTCCAAATCAGAGAGGGTATTGAGGAACCAAAACCAGTTTTAATAGTAGATAACAAAATTGAAAGTGTCACAGTACGATTTGCAAAATGTTGTTTACCTGTTCATGGCGATAGAGTAGTAGCCCACTCAGATACAGAAAGAGGTATGGTTATCCATCATAAGAAATGTAAGCAAGTAGCTCCTTTTATAAAAAAAGATGCAAGATACATGCCTGCTATTTGGGGTGAAAACAAAAATGATCATGTTTATAAAGTTAACATAGATGTAAATACAAAGGACAAAGTTGGTGTTTTATCAGATCTGGGTTCAGTTTTCGCAAGGTCAGGTATTAATATTGGATCAGTAAATACTAAAACTATAGATAAAAAATTTGCTGGATTTAAAATTGAAATCGAAGTTGAAGATAAACAAGAATTAAGAGCAATTATGCAAAAAGTTAGAGCACAAAAGTTTACAACGAGTTGCAAAAGAAATATTAATGAAAAATAGTAAAAAAGTTTTACTTATTTTATGTACAATTCTTATAGCACCAACATTTTTATATTCAGAGGAGTCAAAGAAAATGTCTAAAGAAATTATATCTACTGATAACGCGCCACAAGCAATTGGCCCTTATTCTCAAGCAGTTAAAACTGGCAATCTTATATTTATATCTGGACAAATACCTCTTGATCCGAAAACTGGAGATTTGGTTAATGGCTCAATTGAAGATCAAGCAAATCAAGTGCTCAAAAATATCAAAAGCATTTGTGAGGCAGCAGGCCACAGTCTTGAAGACATAGTCAAGATAACAATTTTTCTTACTGACTTAGGTAACTTTGCTGTTGTGAATGATGTAATGAAAGCGCATTTTAAGGAGCCATATCCAGCAAGAGCAACAGTGGAAATATCTGGACTACCCTTAGGTGTTGATGTCGAAATTGAGGCAATAGTTTCAACGAATGGCTAAAAACCTTCTAACAATTAATGATCTAACTAAAAAAGACATTTTAGATTTGATAGCTTTCTCAAATAATTTTATTGATGAGGATGGCAACTTTAGAAAAGAAGATCTTTTTCCTGACAAAATAGTTGCTAATGTTTTCTGTGAGCCAAGCACCAGAACAAAGATGTCATTTGCGGTTGCAGCAGGAAATTTAGGCTGTAATGTTTTAGATTTTGATGTTGATACCTCTTCTATTCAAAAAGGGGAATCAATTTTTGAAACTATAGATGCTTTAAATCTGATGGGAGTTGATCTTTGCGTCCTAAGGCATCCTGAATCTGTAATTAGAGATCTCGCTGAACATTTACCAAAAATGGTATTTATTAATGCTGGAGAGGGATCCATCTCACATCCAACTCAAGCTTTACTTGATATGAAAACGATAATTGATCATAAATCAGATCTAGATGGACTAAAAATAGTCATTGTTGGTGATCTTGATCATTCAAGAGTTACATCATCTTTTGTAGAGGGCGTATCTAATTTTGATATAGACTCACTTGTTTTTTGTGGTCATCCAGAGATGTGTCAAAAATATCAAAATACTGATTTTGGAATTTATGAGCCTGACATAGATAAAGCACTTAAAGATGCTGATGTGATTATGACTCTTAGAATCCAGTATGAAAGGTTTGAAAAAGATCTAAATTTAGACCTTGATTCGTATAAAAGCGCATATCAGCTGTCTTCAGAAAAACTTGGTTATGCTAAGGGCGATGCAGTTATTATGCATCCCGGCCCAGTAAACTACGTTGAAATTACAGAATCTGTTTATGATTCTGAAAATTCTGTAATTAGGCAGCAAATTGCAAATGGTGTTGCCGTTAGAATGGCAGTTTTATCAAGATTTTTGAGCAGCTAAAATATTTCTTACAGTCTCTACTATAGTCATAGTATTTTGATCAATCTCAATATTTACACTAGAACCAACTGAAATCATATCAAGATTTGTAACTGATAATGTCTCTGGAATTAAATGAAGATTAAAAGATTCCTTATTTACTTTTCCAATTGTTAAGCTACAGCCATTTAACCCTATGTAACCTTTTTCGATAATAAAGTCACAATATTTTTTTGGATAGCTTACAACAATATCTTTTGTAGATTCTTTATTAATAATTTTTTTAACTTTTCCAGTGAAATGAATATGACCAGACATCAAGTGTCCACCAATTTCAGTCGAGGGGGTTATTGATCTTTCTAGATTCACAATAGAACCTAGTGTTAATTTGTTTAAATTTGTTCTTGAAATAGTTTCTTCAATTACGTCAAAGCTTAATCCATCTTTGCCATCATTAAGTGATGTCAAACATACACCATCTACTGAAATACTCGCACCTTTCTTTAAATTTTTATTAAAATTTTTAGGTGGAAGTATTTTTAAAGCAATTGAGTCTTTTTTATTCTTTAAATCGACTACTTTTCCTTTTCCCTGAACTATGCCTGAAAACACTTATGCACCCCATGCTTCTCTATATGCATTTAATTTATCAAGATAATCTCTAAACTTGCTATCATCTTTTACAAAAGATATAAGTGTTTCTAGATTAACAATTGACTCAACTTGCATATCAAAATCATCTCTAAGTTCCTGACTAGAAGACTTATTTGATTGACCTTTTTCCTGTCTATCAAGACCAACTATAAAAGCCTTTGGCGAAGCAGATAGATTCAAAATTGTTTCAATTGATTCTCTTCCAGCGGTTCCCGCAGAGAGAACATCATCAATTATTAATACATCTCCAAAAGGCTTTTCGCCGATAATATTTCCACCTTCACCATGATCTTTTTCTTCTTTTCTATTAAAAGATAATGGATATATTTTTCCATTTTTGCTGAGTAAAGTTGCAACAATTGATCCAAGAAAAATACCTTTATATGCAGGTCCATAAATGCAATCAAACTTTAGACCTTTATCATTAATAGCATCAACATAACATTGAGCAAGCTCGAAGAGGCTACAGTTACTTAGCATCTTAGCTGCATTGAAAAAATATGGACTGGATCTTCCAGATTTAAGGGTAAACTCACCAAATTGAAGTGATTTTGATTCTATGGCTAAGTTTAAAAATGATATTTGATAATCTTTCACTTATTCAATACAAGCTTTTTGCTTTTTAATAATTTCGCTGATAGCTGAACTACCTAATTCAAGCATATCATCAAGTTCACTTTTTGAAAAAGGAGCGTCTTCTGCGGTTCCTTGAATTTCAATAAGATCATTTTTATCATTCATTACTATATTTAAATCAGTATCAGCAGTACTATCCTCTTCATAATTTAAGTCTAATAGAACTTTATTATTCTTTATGCCAAGGGAAACAGCGGCTATATATGATTTTATTGCTCTTTGATCATCGTGATGATTTTTGATGGCCAGAAATAATGCAACACATCCACCAGTTATTGATGCAGTTCTTGTTCCACCATCAGCTTGAATGACATCACAATCAACATTGATAGTCTTACCTTTAAGGTACCTTAAATTAACTGCCTGTCTGAGAGATCTTCCGATTAGTCTTTGTATTTCTTGTGTTCTTCCGCTTTGTTTACCTCTGGCGGCTTCTCTACCCATTCTTTCGTTAGTAGATCTAGGCAACATCCCATATTCACCTGTAACCCATCCTTCATCAGAGTTCTTCATCCATCTTGGAACATTATTTTCAATTGATGCATTGCAAATAACCTTTGTATTTCCAAATGTAATCAATACAGAACCTTCAGCGTGAATGTTTACATTTGTTTCAATAGATATATCTCTCAGTTGGTTATGATTTCGATTATCTATTCTTTCCATTAGTTAATTTTTCAGGATAGTTCTTCTTTTACAATCTTGCTTACTATGCCCATGTCTACAGAACCAGCTAAGTTCTTTAAAAGACCCATGACTTTACCCATATCCTGCATTGAGGATGCACCGCTCTCAGAAATAGCTTCTTTTACTTTAGCAGCTACTTCCTCCTCGCTAAGCTGCGCTGGCTTGTATTTTGAAAGAACCTCTACTTCTGACTGTTCTTTGTCAGCTAAATCATCTCTTCCACCACTTTTAAATTGTGAAATAGAATCATTTCTTTGTTTTATCATTTTGTTTATTATTTGAAGAGCTTTTGTATCATCTACCTCTTCTTTATTATCAATTTCAAATCTTTGAACTTCTGAAAGGAACATTCTTAATGTATCTCGAACGAGATCATTTTTTTCAAGCATAGCTTGTTTTAAGTCTTGTTTGATATCAGATAAGAGCGCCAAAACTATCTAGATCTTTGCCTTGGAAAAGAAAACTTTCTGTTTGTTTTTTTTGCTCTTTTAACGGCTGCTGCCATTAAACGTTTTCTTTTTTCTGTTGGTTTTTCATAAAATTCTCTTGCTCTTATTTCAGGAACAATTGCTGCTTTTTCGCACGCACGCTTGAATTTTCTCAAACCAATATCAAAATGTTCTGTATCTTTTATTATAATTGAAGGCATAATGTGACGCGTAGTTTAGGCTTTTATTTACATTTTTGCAAAACTTTTTATGAAAACTTTAGGTATTGAAACATCTTGCGACGAAACAGCGATAGCAATTTATGATTCAGAGAAAGGAATTATTGGTGAGTCTGTCCATAGTCAGATGCAAATGCATGCAGAATACGGTGGAGTTGTTCCTGAATTAGCATCGAGAGATCATTGTTCAAAAATAGTAAAAGTTCTTCATGATGCTTTAGGCGACACAAAACTAAATAGTATTGATCAAATTGCATATACTTCAGGGCCTGGGCTTTTAGGCGCACTCTTGATAGGTGAAAGTTTTGCCCAAGGATTATCAACTGCGCTAAATATCCCACTTATTTCTGTAAATCATCTTGAGGGTCATTTGATGTCACCTATGATGGAATTTGATGAGTTGGATATGCCTTTTATTTGTTTGCTAGTTTCTGGTGGCCACAGCATGATAGTTGATGTTAAGGAAAAAGCTGATTATGAGATTCTCGGTCAATCACAAGATGATGCAGTTGGTGAAGCTTTCGACAAGGTTGCAAAAATGTTGGATCTGCAATATCCCGGAGGGCCTCACATTGAAAATCTTGCAAAAAACGGCAAAAGTAACGCGTATGATTTTCCAAGACCAATGATAAGTTCAAATGATTTAAACATGAGCTTAAGTGGCTTAAAAACTTCTGTTCTTTATACAATTCAAAAAATTGAAAATATGAATGATCAAATAAAGTGTGATATTGCAGCATCTTTTCAACAAGCAGTTGTCGATGTTTTAGTTGCAAAAATTAAAAAAGCTGTTGATCAGACGGGGAGATCAGATGTAATAGTTGCAGGAGGCGTTGCAGCTAATCAATTTTTAAGAGAAGAATTTAAAAAACTAGAGAATCTATTAAATATCAATGTATATTATCCTCATATGAAGTATTGTGGAGATAATGCTGCAATGATTGCTTTTGTAGGTTCAAAAATGCAATCAAAAGCTAATGATCATTCTTCAAAAGCAAGGGCAAGGTGGCCATTGGACGAATTACAAAAATGAAAGACACAATTTATATAAAAGATTTAAGGGTAAAAACAATTATTGGTATTTTCGATTGGGAGCGGAAGGTAAAGCAAGAGGTTAGTATCGATATTGAGTTTCCATTCGATTGCAAAAAGGCAGCTAAAAATGACGACATAAATGACTCTGTAGATTATAAAAAGATTTGCAAGGCTGTTATAAAGCTTGTTGAAGAATCTTCCTTTCAACTACAAGAGTCATTAATCGAAGCAATTGCATGCCTTATTAAGGACGATTTTGGAATTGAATCTGTAAAGTTAAGAATCTCAAAACCTGGAGCACTTAGAGGAGCAAAGGATGTTGGCATTATGATAGAAAGATAATGAAATACTTTTTATCAATTGGAAGTAACATAAATGCTGAGAAAAATATAAAGCTAGCCTTAAGTGAGCTTGGAAAGATCTTTATAAACTTTTATATATCATCCACCCATGAAACAGAATCAGAAGGGTTTGAGGGAGACAATTTTCTTAATCTAGTTACCTCTGGTGAAACCAACCTTGAATTTGATGAATTGAATAAGATCTTAAAAAAAATTGAAGATAAATCTGGTAGAGATAGATCTGCGCCAAAATTTAGTGCTAGAACTCTAGATATTGATATTGTTCTTCAAATTGATGACGATGAAGTAATTTTTGAGAGCGATGAAATTGAAAAATATAAATTTGTCTCTGATCCATTGAAAGAAATTTTGTAAATGAAAACTAAAAAATTTATTAGACAATTTCACAGATATTTAAGCATATTTGTATCAATACAACTTTTGCTATGGACACTTTCAGGTATTTATTTTGCATACAATAAAATTGAAATGGTTAGAGGAGAACAATATCGTCTACCTAAGGAAGTCGAACATAGAATCTTTAATCGACTCGGAACTTCAGTAATTGAAACTATTGATAATGGTAAAAAATCATATAAATCATATCCTGAAAATGAATCTATTAATCCAATCACCAAAGAGGAAGCGATTCAAATAACCATTCAAAAAACAACTCTTAATCCAACAGAGGCTAGTCTTGTCGAGGATATTTCACCGAGATATGAATATAAAGGCGATCTACCAGTTTATAAAGTAAAAACAGATTCTAGAGATAGCATTAATGTATATGTTGGATACTGGACCGGAGACATAAATTCTATAAGATCAGATTCATGGAGAATCTGGGATTTTCTTTGGTCTCTTCATATAATGGATTATCGCGAAAGAGAGAATATCAACAATATTTTACTAAAGATACTATCGGTTCTTGCTTTGGTGACCTCGATATCAGGGATTACTCTTTTCTTTGCGAGATCAAGATTTTAAAAAATTTAAAGTAAGTTTTCTTCAATTATCTTCCAAGCTGCCTCTGATAAAGGATAAACAAGCATCCCTCTTTCTTCTGCATGTTTATTTGCAGCTGTACCGTCTCTTACTCTTCCAAGAATACCTTGAAGGATACCGGCGATTTTAAACATGTTGTAAGCCATATAAAATTCCCAATTTTTTGATAAATCTTTCCCAGTGTTTTCACAGTACATTTCCATGTACTCTTTTTCATTTGGTACTCCAAGTTCTTTTAGTCTAGCCTCATCCCAAAATGCCTCTTGAGTTCGCCACGAGAGACAATGATAACTAAAATCTGCTATTGGATGACCTAAGGTTGATAACTCCCAATCTAAAATTCCAATCACCTTATTATTTTTAAGAATCATGTTATCTAATCTATAGTCCCCATGAACAATAGAAGTTTCATCATCATCAGGTATATTATTTGGCAACCACTCAATTAGATTATTCATAGCTTCAATATTATCCGTTTCTGATGCTCTATATTGTTTTGACCATCTCGATACTTGCCTAGCAACATAGTTTCCTGGCTTACCATAGTCATCAAGCCCAATCTTTTTATAGTCAACGCTATGAAGTTTAGCTAACGTTTTATTTTTGTTTTTATATATTTCTGTCCTGTCATTGTTTGTCATTGAGGGAATCATTGGATCCCAGAAAAGGTCACCATCTAAGAAGTCCATGACAAAGAAAGCAGTGCCTGCAACATCATCATCCTCACAAAGGCCATAAGTTTTAGGAACTGGAACATCTGTTTCATACAGAGCAGTTATAACTTTATACTCTCTATCTACAGCATGCGCTGAAGGCAGAAGTTTTCCAGGCGGCTTTCTCCTTAAAACAAGATCTTTCATATCAGTCGAAATTTTATACGTAGGATTAGATTGCCCGCCCTTAAATTGCTCAATTGATTTTATTCTTCCTGCATTAGGTACATTTTCATCGATCCAAGGTTGAAGTTTCGCAGAATGAATTAAAAGCTTTTCATCAACTTCTTTAGTTCCAGAAAATTTTGCATCATCCAAAGGCTTCATTACAAAGATCTACCTCCATCAACCTTAATTATTTGACCAGTTATGTATTGAGAGTGAGCAAGAAACTTAACCGCTTCAGCAATATCCTTTTCTGAGCCCATTCTCTTAAGAGGTATGCTATCAATAACTTTATTTTTTTGTTCCTCAGTCCAAGTAACGTCAGGCGGTTCAAGCATAGCTCCAGGAGCAATTGCATTTACTTTAATCTCAGGCGCTAATTCCCTGGCTAAACCTTTTGTTACTGATTCAAGTCCAGCTTTTGCAGCTGAATATATTGAATAGTTTGCTACGCCTTTAGATAAATTTGTATCAGTGATATTGATGATTGAGCCTTTTGAAGATTTCAATTTCTCTTTTAAACCCTGTATCAAGAATAATGGGCCTTTAAGATTACTTCCTACTAATTTTTCCCAATGTTTTTCAGATATCTCATCTATTGGAGTAGGGTAAAAGGTTGATGCATTATTTATTAACAAATCAATTGTTGGAAACATTTTCTGGACCTCAGTAATTATATTTTCAACATCATCAGTTTTATCAAGATCGCCTTGGACTATTTTGGCAGTATCTTTATTTACCTCATTAATTTCAGAGGCTAATTTTTCAGCATCGTCTTTTGATGAATTGTAATGAATTATGATATTCCATTTTAATTCTTTGAAGGTAATAGCTATCTCTTTTCCAATTCTTTTTGCGGCACCAGTAATAAAAATTGTTTTATTCATAATTGACTAATTATATCTTTATATATTTTATCTTTCTCTTCTTTAACTTTCTCTTTGGAAAATTTTGCAAGAATTGAAAAATCTGCTTCATTAATCTTTTTCTCAAGTTTTGAAATATATTCTAAAGATTCGATTAAATTTGGGAGAACCTTTAGCTCTTTAATAAGCTCACTATTTGCCTTGAAATCAATAGCATATATCAAAGACAGTAGCTCAGATTTATCTTTACCCCTTGAGATCATTGAAAGGCTTCTTAAACAGTTACTAGAGTGCTGAAGTTTTTTTGGAATTGGAAGGCTTTGACCAAGCAAGAAACTATTATTTATTTGAAGCTCGCACCATCTAATTAATTTGTTAGGGTGAGTATCGCAAACGGCGGAATTTAAATTTTCAAAAAAAGGACTTTTTAAATTTAATGAAATAATTTTTTCAAAAAATTTATTAGGATTTTTATTATCGAGTGATTTACTAACTTCTGCCCATACCCTATCTGGCAGCAGCTCAGATAATTCATTAGATTCAACAATTTTTTCTACATGCTCAACGGTTGATTCAGATATCTTAAAGTCAGATAGATGTGCATAAGAATAGAACCTTGCAAGTCTTATTGCTCTTAATGGATCTTCGTGAAAAGCATCAGAAACATGCCTGAAAATCTTCTGCTCTAAATCATCTGTGCCATTGTGTGGATCTATGATATTTCCATCCTCATCTTGTGCGATAGCATTTATGGTGAAATCTCTTCTAAGCAAGTCTTCTTCAATCGTTACGTCTTTGCCATAATAAAAAGTAAAGCCATGATAGCCAGTTCCAGATTTTCTTTCAGTTCTTGCCAAAGCATATTCTTCTTTGGTTTCTGGATGTAAAAAAACAGGAAAATCTTTGCCGATCGGCTTGTATCCTTTTGAAATCATTTCCTCAGGAGAAGAACCAATGACTACCCAATCATTATCAGAGGCATCAACCCCCAATAAAGAGTCTCTTACAGCACCTCCCACTTTATATACTTTCATATTTAACACTAATAATTTTTTTATCTTCCAGTCTAATAGCAGTTAACTTTTTACCCCAAACACAGCCTGTATCTAATCCAATAATATTATTTAGCTTAGTTTTACCATTAAGTGCAGCCCAATGACCAAAAATTATGTATTCATTATCATCTAGATTATCAATCGTTTGTTTAAACCATGGAATATAATTTTTTTGAGATTTTAAATCCTTTTTATCAAGCATTAGACTTCCTTTCTTATCTAAGTATCTCATTCTTGTAAAATAGTTAATAATTGTTCTATATCTTTTTGATCCTTCTAATTTAGTGTTCCATCGCTTTGGTTCATCACCCCACATATTTTTTAATAGAGAATACGAATCTTTTTTCAAAACCTTCTGTATTTCATCTGAAAGCGTTTTTGCAGTTTCAAAACTCCAAATAAAAGGTATTCCTGCATGAGCTATCCAAAAAGTTTCATTACTTTCTTTAATATAAACTTTTAAAAGCAGGGGCAAGCTTTTAATCCAATTATTTATGTCTTTGACATGTTTCGAGTCTAATATTTTATTCAGAGAAGTATTTCTTTCATTGTGTTCAATTAAATACATTAAATAAAAGTCATGATTACCAAGCACCGCGCGGATAGAATTCTTATTTCTTAAACAGAACTTCATAACATCAAGTGACTTAGCTCCTCTGTTAACTAAATCACCAGCAAAAATTAATTGATCTTTATTTGGATTGAATTTTATTTTGTTACAGAGTTTTTCAAGTTCATCATAACAACCCTGAACATCGCCAATTACATAATGAGACATCTATGAATTATATTCTTTTAAAATATCAATATATTCACGAATAGAGATTTCTTCTGGTCTTTTATTAGGATCAACATTAATCTTTTCCCAATTAATTTTAATATTTTTTAAATTATTTTTAATATTTTTTCTACGAGATGTAAAAGCAAAATCGATTATCCTGAATAGATCTTCTTTAATTGAAATGTCGTAATCAAGATTTTTCTTTTTTATAAGTCTTATAAAACTTGAATCAACTTTTGGCTTAATATCAAACGAGCTTGGTGGAACATCAAATAAAATTTCACTCTCAAAAAATAATGATATTTTTAAGGCAAGCTTGCCCCAATTTTTAGTAGACTTTTCCCCATTTATTTTTGTTGCGACTTCTTTTTGAACAAGAAAATGCATATCATGGATTATCTGATAATCATTTATTAATTTTAAAATTATTTGTGTTGAAACATTATAGGGAAGGTTGCCAACAACTCTTAGAGATTGAGAATCTCTGGGAAGATCAAATTTAAGAAAATCACATTCAACAAATTTTAAATTACCAGGCCCATTATATTTTTCTCTTAAGTATGAGATATTCTCTTCATCAATATCAACAGCAAGAATATTTATATTCTTCTTGTTTATTTGTTCAGTCAGCGCTCCTCGCCCAGGACCGATTTCTACAAATGAATCATTTTGTTTTGGATTAATATAACTACTCATTTCAAATAAAACAGCTTTATCTTTTAGATAATTTTGGCCAAATTTTCTTCTCTTACTTCTTGAATTCATCTAATAAGATTTTCAGCACTTTCCACTGCTAATTTGAGTGACGATATGTCTGACATACCAGACCCAGCAATATCTAGAGCAACCCCATGATCTACTGAAGTTCTTATAATAGGAACTCCAAGAGTTATATTTATTGACTTTCCAAAGCTCAATGCCTTCAGAACAGGAAGTACCTGATCATGATACATGCCAAGATAAGCGTCAGTTTCGTCTAAATATTTTTTAGAAAAAGCTGTATCAGCAGATATTGGGAATGATACATTTATTTTTAACTTCTTTAACTTTTTAATAGCCGGTATAAGAACTTCTTTTTCTTCAATTCCAATCTTACCGTTCTCACCCGCATGAGGATTTAGGCCTAACACTTTTATAACAGGGTTTTTAATTCCAAATTTTTTTTTGAGATCACCATTAAGAATTTTTACTTTATTAATAATTAATTCTTGATTGATTGTCTTCGGGACTTTTCTAAGAGGTATGTGTGTTGTTGCTAATGCGACTCTTAGCTTATCTGAAGCAAGCATCATTAGAACATCACTGCTTTTTGTCATTGCTTTAATATGCTCAGTGTGCCCAGTAAATTTTTTATTTATTGAAATAATATTTTCTTTACTTATTGGCCCCGTAACTAAAGCAGTATTTTTATTCAAAAGAGTTTTTTCAATGCCAAAGTTTAGATTCTCCAAAACATAATTAGCATTAGATTTATGAATTTTACCAACGTCAAAATTTTTACAATTTAAAACTTTATAAACTTGTATTACTCCAGTTTTATTTTTACTGGCTTTTTCTATGTCGTTTAGTTCTACTAATTTAATATTCTTTTTAAGAAGAAATGCTCTTTCTTCAAAAAGTTTTTTATCACCAATTACAACTATTGGAAATAAAAATTTACTCCATGTTTTTGTTTTACATAGTTGAAGTATTAAATCTGGCCCAATTCCAGCCGGCTCACCAGGCGAATATATAATTTTTTTCAATCTAGATCTTTGAATTCAACAAAAGCCTCCGCTCTCATTGTTCTAAGTGTATTTTCAAGCTCGACATCAAATTTACTGGCATATAGGATTTGATAAGCTCTATTAGATATTAACTCGTCTGTAAGTTCATGATTTCTTTTATCCAAAACTTCAAGAAAATGGAATCCAAAATCGGTCTCAAATACTTCTGAAATAACACCAATTTCTGACGTTGTCATTGTTTGCTCAAACTCGGGTGCGGTCACACCTAAACCTAACCATCCTAAATCTCCGCCTTGCTTCGCAGACCCAGGATCCTCTGAGAACTCTTTGGCAAGATCCTCAAATTTTTCACCATTTATGATTCTCTCTCTAATTTCAGTTAGTTGCAATTTAGTTTCATCTTCAGTTCTTATCGCAGATGGTATTAGTAGGATATGTCTAGAACTCCATTGATCTTCAAATTTAACGTATTCACCTCTTTTATCCTCAAGCTTGAGAATGTGATATCCAGAACCACTTTCCAATGGCTCAGATATAAAACCAATAGACTGTTTTTTAACTGCATTTTCAAAAAGCTCTGGCATCTCTACTGCTTTTCTCCATGGAAGTAGGCCTCCCGATGATGCATTAGAGCTTATTGAGTATTGAATAGCCAGATTACCGAAATCTTCACTTTCAAGCTTTGTTTTTATTAGTTCAGCCGTATCTTTATCTTTAACTAAGATTTGTCTTACTAACAGTTCAGGTTCAAGTGCTGCAAGAGTCTCATCAGTTGCTAGGAAAGCTTCAAATTCTTTTTCAGTTATATCAATATTTGAATCAACTCTTCCTCGTTGAATTCTTTGTATTCGCATGTCTCTTCGAATACTTTCTCGAAGTTGTTCATATGAGTCACCTTGATTTTCAACAAAAGCAATGAATTCTTCCAAGGTCATACTATTGTTTGAAGCAAGTCTTTCAAAAGTTACATTGAGTTCAGCATCACTTATTTTTACACCAGCCCTGTCAGCTAATTGAAGTTGCAATTCTTCTATTATGAGTCTTTCGGTTATTTGCTCCATTAAAACATCCATAGGTGGAAGGGGTAAGTTCTGCTCCTCATAACTCTTTTTGATATCAACAAGAGTATCTTTAATCTGGGATTCCATGATTACTCCGTCATCTACAATGACTGCCACTCTGTCTAGCAATTCAACTTTTGCGCTTAAATTAAACGCCAAGATTAAAACTAAGCTATATAAAACTGATTTCATTATCTAATATTCAAATATTGAGTTATTAAAGAGTCTTCCAGGTCTATTAAAGGACGAGTTTAGTCCCTTTAGCTGAAACTGAAAATTAATCCTACTCTTATTTTCTATTCTTATTATATTATCCCATGCATCATTAAGATATGTGAACGAATTTAAATTTGAAGCAGTTAAATATTTTGAAAGATTTTTATCAGAAGCTGTAATACTTAATTTTAAGCAGCAATTCTCATATCCAAGCCCAAAAGCAGATTCTATTTTTTCATTGTTTTCATCATCCATTTTAAATTTTGCAATTAGCGAAATATTTTGATTAATTTTCAAATCAGCAAAGAATTCTGAGTAGTCTAAAATTACATTAAAATCTCCTGACATACGCCTATACCTCTTAGCGAGACCAATATCACCATTTTTGAATTTATGTTTAAGTGTTAATCCGCCCATAGGCATTTTCTTAGTGTCTTCAAAATAACCACCATATGACATTAACATTGTCTTCATACTTGGCATCCATTTTGCCATGACAATAAATGGGCCTTCGTCCATCGGCATATCCATCATTGAATTTGAAGTATCCATCATGGGTCCTGGCATATGCATCATTGGAGAAGACATTCCCGACATGTCCATTGAAGAATCATTCATATTCATCATCATATTGTCAATCCACACTTTTCTATCTTTTAAAAAGAATTGCTTAGAAATACTTAAGGACACTTTATCCATATTCATATGCCTTTTTTTGTATTCAAAATTTAAGGAATAAAACTCTTGGTCACCGATTCTATCCTTGCCTGAAAATCTTTCATTATTAAATAGAGTGTTGTTCATTGATAAAATATTTGAGTCAAAAACAGGATTATTTTCTTGATCTTTATAGTCAACAAAACCATAAGTTAGTGAAGGTTTAATGATATGTTTATCCATATTTACTTTTTTTATAAACATTGAGCTTATTATTAGCTTAAAGTTCGGAACATTAACATTCTTTGTTTTAATATCATCTCTAAGATTGTATTTAATACTCTTAATCCCAAATGAACTTTGTAAATGAGCTTTTGAAAAATATTTATTAGTAACTATTCTAAAATCTGAATATATTCTTGAGCCTTCAGTGATTTCATCTAAATTTACAAGATATTTATTTGATTTTTTATTTCCGTAAAAACCATGGAGCTCACTTGCCTTGAAATTAGTAATATTTAGATATTCATAAATTGCAAAACTACCAAGGTTTTTTGAAAACTCTAGATCAATTGAAGGAGATTTTGAATAACCATTTGTTAACAAAGGATTTAGACTTTGATTTTTTTGCTGTTCTATTTTTAAAATAAAGTTTTCGTATACAGCTTCTAAAGTGATGTTCTGATTTAGGCTTTGTTTTCTTTCAGAACCAATTGAAGATATCTCCCCACTGATATCTCTTAAAACTAGACTATCCGAAGCTTTAGACCAGTCAACGTCAACTCTTATGTTTTGATTAAATTGATATTTGTCTTTTAAACCAAAAGCCCATCTGTTACTTGCAGAAGTACCATATAATTTTTCGTATTCTTTATCGCTATCAAAATATAAAAAATCGACATTAGTTAAATTAGAATTCAATCCATGTAATTTTCTGAAATTACCCTCTAATCCAGCACCCCTCTCTGAAATATTTCTTGCAGCTAGGGTAATATCTGATTCTTTTGATAAAACTTTAAAATATGGAATCATAAAGTCCAAACCATCGGATGAGTAAGATATGGATGGTTCAAGAAATCCTGTCATTCTTTCTTCTGATGTTGCAAAAGGTACTGAAGGTAGTTTTAAAACAGTCCTATCAAGGATTTTGATTTGAACATTTTTGGCACTTCCTCTGTTTGTTACGCTATCTAAATTAATAGATTCAGCTTTTAAGACCCATCCTTTTTTTGAATCTTGGCATGAGGTCATTAAAACATCATTAAGAATTACTTTATTATCAATACCTCCATTTAGGTTTTTAAAATTTAGAATTAAATTTCTATCTTTTAGGTAAGCCTCACCATTAATCAAATTTATAAAATTATTATCTTTATTAAATACACCTTCTTCAGCACGAAAGAAAAAATTATTTAAATATATATCGCCACTTTTCCTGAACTCAACAGAGCCTTTAGATCTATCTATTCTCGCTTTTTCTGTAAACATATATCCGTCTGGAAAGTCTAACTCGATGTTACCGTTGAGTATTAAAACCTTTTCGTCTGTAACTTCAAATTGGTCTGATTTTATATCCAGATTATCTATGTCCTTCACAGAGCCCAAATATGGCTCATAAATAAAACATGACTCTAATGAAGCATTATTTTGCTTAAGAACTCCATCATCCAGTAAATTTGAGTACAAATATGTATGTGTAAAGATAATACAGCTAAATAAAACTATTCTATTTATGATTTTCATTGATTTTTGAATGCTTTAATTATTTGAAAGTATTTATGATAAAAAGTTCTATTTTTTTGATTCAATATATAACTCTAGTTGATACAAATGATCTTTCCCAAAAAATATCTGATCATCTAGGAAAAAAGTTGGAACGCCAAAAGCTCCTTTTGCAACCGCTGAATCTGTGTTAGAAATTAACTTATCTTTACAGGATTGAGAAGTAATAATTTCAAGAATTGCACCCACATCAAACCCATTTTCTTTTAAGACACTTTGCAGGACATCTATATCCGAAATATTTTTATCTTCTTCCCACATAGCACACAACATACATTCAATGTATTCTTCAAATACATTTAGTTCTTGCGCAGCTATTGCACCTCTCTGAACTTGAATTGTTACCGGAGGAAAATGTGAATTAAATTTATATTTTTTTAAATTATGTTGCTTAACAAATCTATCTATTTCATGCATTTGATAATCGTTTTTATTTTTACAATCAGCATAAGCAATGAATGGTGGCTGATTGTTTGTCATTTTATGAATTCCACCAAGCAAACACGGTATGTAATTGAAGTTTGCTCCAGTTCTTTTTTCAATTTCAGGAATTAACTTATGTGAAAAATAAGTATTAGGGCTGGCAACGTCAAAAATAAAGTCTACTATCATTTCTATTAACAATTTTGTAAAGTAAAACAATTAAACACTGTTATGAAAGATTTTTCAAAATATTCTGCAATTATCATTGGGGCTGGTGATGCTACTGGCGCAGCAATTACCAGAAAGTTTGCCAGTCATGGATATAAAGTTTGTCCTGCAAGGAGACCTAGAAATATAGATAAAGTTGAAGAACTATCTGAGGACATTATTAAGTCTGGAGGCTGGTCTAAGGGCTATGGCGTTGATGCTAGAGACGAAGAATCAATACAAAGTTTCTTCAAAGAGGTTGAAGAAGAAGTAGCACCTATTGATGTTGTTGTATTTAATCCAGGAGCAAACGTATATTTTCCCATTGAGGAAACAACCTCTAGAGTTTTTAAAAAAGTATGGGAAATGGCAGCTTTTGCAGGATTTTTAACTGGAAGAGAAGCCGCAAAGTATATGAGAAAAAGGAGTTCTGGCAGTATTTTCTTTACTGGAGCAACCGCATCGTTAAGAGGGGGCTCTGGTTTTGCAGCTTTTTCAAGTGCTAAATTCGCTTTGAGATCTGTCAGTCAGAGTATGGCAAGAGAACTTGGGCCAGAAGGTATACATGTTGCACATTTTATAATTGATGGAGCAATAGATACTGCATTTATTAAGGAAAATTTCCCTGATACTTATGCATTAAAGGATAAAGATGGGATACTTAAACCTGATGCAATTGCAGATACATATTGGAATGTGCATACACAAGACAGAAGCGCATGGACACATGAATTAGATTTGCGTCCATACATGGAAAAATTTTAATTTAAAGAGAGGTATATATGAGTTTAAAAGATAAAGTAATTTTTATATCTGGTGGCAGCAGAGGTATTGGTCTGGCTATGGTAAAAAGAGCAGCACAAGATGGTGCTAAAGTAGTTATAGCCGCTAAGACTGCTGATCCTCATCCCAAATTACCTGGAACAATATATACGGCAGCAGAAGAAATAGTTGAAGCGGGTGGCGAAGCTCTACCTGTAATATGTGATATAAGAAGCGAAGACAATGTTAGAGATGCAGTTAATCAAGCTGTTGATCATTTTGGAGGTATAGATATTTGCATTAATAATGCCTCAGCAATTCAATTGACAAATGTTACTGATACTGAAATGAAAAGATATGATCTAATGCATCAGATAAATGGAAGAGGCACATATATGGTTAGCAAATTTTGTTTACCACATTTAAAAAAGTCCACCAATGCTCATATTTTAAATCTTGCTCCGCCGCTCGATATGGCACCTAAATGGTTTGCAGGAACTGTTGCATATACCATGGCAAAATACACAATGAGTATGTGTGTTCTAGGCATGGCTGAAGAATTTAAAGAAATGGGGATAGCAGTTAATGCTCTTTGGCCTAGAACAGCTATTGCAACAGCAGCAGTTCAGAATCACCTTGGTGGTGACGAAATTATGAAGTTATCAAGAACTGTTGAGATAATGGCAGACGCAGCTTACGAAATTCTTATAAAAGACTCCAAAGAATTTACCGGGAATTTTTGTATAGATGATATTGTTCTTCATGAATCAGGCGTTAAAGATTTTTCAAAATATGCATCTGTTCCTTTTGGTGAATTAATGCCAGACTTTTTTGTTCCTGATGATACTCCTCTTCCAGATGAGATTAAGAATAGTTAATTGAAAGAAGAAGAAGTATTAAATCTAGCAAAAAAATTCGAATTCAATGCTAATGAAGCTTTTCCCCTGAAAGATGAAGCAAGTGGCAGAGAATACTGGCGGATATCTTCAGAAACTGAAAGTAAAATTTTATGTTATTTAAATCCAAGTAAAGGCAATCATGGAGATTTTATTAAAATCTCAGAAAGTCTTCTTGCAAATAATGTAGATGCTGTAAAAGTATTCCATCATGATGAAAAGATGGGGGTTACAATTCAAGAAGATCTAGGCGATGAAGACTTAATCAAAATTTTTAATGACGATAATAAGGATTCATTGATCAAGAAGTCACTAGATCTTTTAGTCAGTATCCAGCAGTCAAATATTGAGAAAATTAGCAAGTTTTCTATAGAGGAACTTAGAAATCAAATGAATTTATTTAAGGCAAGTTTTTGTAAAGATTTTTTAAATATTGATCCAGATAAATCATTAGATAGATTAATAGATAGCGTGTGTAGCAATATACAAAATCAATCATGGAAAAATTGTCATTTTGATTTTGAAAGACGAAATTTAATTCTAAATAAGCATGGAACAATTTCAGTAATTGATTATCAAGATATGAGGATTGGACCAATTGGAATAGATTTGTCCGGAATTTTGGTTGATCACTATTATCCTTACGAAGAAAATAACGTTAAGGAATATCTCTGTTATTACGCAGATATATCAGGCACAAAAGATATTTCATATCTTTTTGAAGCATTAAAGTGGGGATGCATACAAAGAAATCTCAGAATTCTTGGGACTTTGACAGATTTATATGTTTCTCAAAATAGAAAATTTAGACTAAAAGACTTACCCTTGATTTTAGAAAACACTATTGCTATTTCAAGTGATGAAAATTTTATTACCGATTTCTTTGAAGAAATCCTCCATGCTCTAAAATTAAAAATGAGTTCACTATGAAAGCAATGATTCTTGCTGCAGGTTTTGGTAAAAGATTATTGCCTCTTACAGAAGTTACCCCAAAGCCACTTCTTATGATTGGGAAAAAAACTCTTATCGAAAGGAATATCGAATATTTATTAAACAATGGATTTTCAGAAATTGTAATAAATGTTTCTCATTTGTCAGAGCAAATCATCGAACATGTGAATGAAAAGTTTCCCGACATTAAAATTAATTTTTCAGTTGAAAATAAACCTCTTGGAACTGGAGGCGGTATTCAAAATGCTATTCCAGTAATTGGATCAGATCCTTTTTTATGCGTAAATGCAGACATTTTTCATGAAATTAAGATTAATGATCTTTCATTTGACGTTGAGGCAGCTCATTTAATTGGCGTACCGAACCCTGAACACAACAAAGAAGGAGACTTTTCAATTAACAACGGTGCCGTTGTTGTTAATGAGATTAAAAATATGCTCACATGGAGCGGAATTTCAGTCATAAATCCTAAAATCTTTAGCGATATTCAATCTAGAGAGAATTCTTTTAACATGTGGGATGCCGTTCTTCCAAAATACATAAAAAAAGGCATTGTTACTGGACATTTATCTAAAGATACATGGATTGATGTTGGAACCAAAGACCGTTTAAAACTTGCTAATAGTGTATATAATGACCAGAATTAAATTATGACAGAACAAAAATACATAATTGCGCCGTCAATTCTAGCTTCTGACTTTGCAAGATTAGGTGACGAAGTTAAAAATGTAATGAAAGCAGGTGCAGATTGGGTTCATTTTGACGTTATGGATAATCATTACGTACCTAACTTAACAATTGGACCTATGGTATGCAAAGCTCTTCGTGAATTCGGCATAAAAGATTTTATCGATGTTCATCTAATGATTGATCCAGTTGACGATTTAGCTCAAAGTTTCATTGATGCAGGCGCAGATTTAATAAGCTTTCATCCAGAAGCAACTAAACACATTCACAGATCAATACATGCAATAAAAGACAAGGGTTGTAAAGCTGGCTTAGTGTATAATCCGGCTACACCACTTCATACACTTGAAAGCGTTATTGATGATATAGACCTTGTTCTAATTATGAGCGTAAATCCTGGATTCGGAGGACAAAAATTTATTCATAGTTCTTTGGAAAAGATTTCTAAAGTAAGAAAAATGATTGATGACTCTGGAAAAGATATTCGTCTAGAGGTGGATGGCGGTATCAATAAAGATACAATTGGTCTTGCATCTTCTGCAGGTGCTGACACATTTGTTGCAGGCTCAGCAATCTTCAACACAGAAAATTATGAGCAGACAATATCTGAACTTCGTTCAAACATCGCTTAGGCACATTATATTTTTGACTTTAACATTTGATGTATTTGCATCAGAAAAAATCAATATCAATAATATCTTGACTAATATAGAAGTTGTTTCAAGTTCTCAAGAAAGAAGAAAAGGACTTATGAATAGAAAGTATTTGCCAGAAAATCATGGGATGTTTTTTATTTGGGATTATAGAAAAAGACAATGCATGTGGATGAGAGATACATACATTCCATTAAGTGTTGCTTATATTAATAATGAAGGAAAAATATTGGAAATATATGATATGGTTCCCCACTCAGAGAAATCAGTTTGCTCAATCAAAAGAGTTAAATACGCTCTTGAGGTAAATAAAGACTGGTTCGAAAAAAATAATATTAATATCGGAGACATGCTTAATATAAGAGTTCTAATCCAAAATGATAAGTAAACAAGAATACAAAAATTATGCTGAAGAGGGCTTTAATATTTTACCAATTGTAAAAGATCTAAAAATTAGCTCTGAATCACCAATAAGTTTATTTGAGAAAATTAAAAACAAAGAGAATTCATTCTTGCTTGAGTCTGTAGAGGGAGGAGAGAAATGGGCCCAATATTCAATTATTGGGATTGATTGCTCTGATAGCATCAAAGTTATTGATAAAACTATTGAAATTAAAGAGGATGGCCAGAAAAGATCTTTCGAATCTAACGATCCACTGAATGAAATAAGTAAAATTATTGAAAAGTATAATACGCCGGAAATAAAGAATATGCCGAGATTCTATGGAGGCTATGTCGGTTTTTTTGCATACGAGAGTGCCAAATATGCAGAGAAGAAAATCGAAATTCTTGAAAAAAAAGATTCAAAATTTAAAGAACATATGCCCGAGATATATTTAGTAAAAGCAAATAAATTAATAGTCTTTGATAATTTTAATAAAAAACAGTTTGCTGTTTTTAATGCTAATCCAACAAAAATCTCTTATGAAGAATCTCTTAACTCGCTAAATAAGATTGAAAGTTATATTGATCAGGAACTTATCCATGGAGAAACAGCTTTTGAAACAGTCACTGGGAAAATTGAGTTTAATTCAAATTTTACTAAAGATGATTTCATTCAGGCTGTAAAAACCATAAAAGAATATATTAAAGAAGGGGATGTAATGCAGGTTGTATTAGCGCAAGACTTCTCGTTACCGTTTTCAAGTGACCCATTTAAATTATATGCTGCATTAAGAGCATTAAATCCGTCGCCATATATGTATTATTTGAATTTGAGCGAATGCAAGGTTGTTGGAGCATCTCCAGAAATTTTAATTAGGCTTGAAGAGGATAAAATTACATTAAGGCCAATCGCCGGAACTAGGAAAAGGGGTAACAACAAAAACGAGGATGAACTTAATGAAATAGATTTATTAAACGACCCAAAGGAACTTGCAGAGCACTTAATGTTGATTGATCTTGGAAGAAATGATGTTGGGCGTGTCTCTAAAATCGGAACTGTGCAAGTTACTGAAAAAATGGTGATAGAAAAATACTCTCATGTAATGCATATAGTTTCTAATGTAATTGGCCAAATATCTGACGGACTTAATGCAATAGATGCATTAAAGGCTACTTTACCTGCAGGCACTTTATCTGGAGCACCAAAAATTCGTGCCATGGAGATAATTAATGAATTAGAGCCAAGTTCGAGAGGTATATATGGTGGTGCGATAGGATACATATCATGGAATGGCAACATCGATACCGCAATAGCAATTCGTACAGCAGTGATTAGAGATAATTTAATTCATGTTGGTGCTGGGGCTGGAATTGTTGCAGACTCAGATCCTGAGAACGAATGGTTGGAATGTATTCAGAAATCGAAAGTTTTCCTTGATGCAATTGAAATGATCTCATGATATTAGTTATAGATAATTATGACAGCTTTACTTACAACCTTGTTCATTACATTGGCGAGTTTGATAATAATATTGAGGTCATTAGAAATGATGAAATGTCAGTCGACGATATATTAGGCTTGAAGCCAGATAAAATTGTTATTTCTCCAGGTCCGTGCACTCCAAATGAGGCTGGCATTTCAGAGGAATTAATTAAGTCTTCAAGCGTTCCATTATTAGGTGTATGCTTGGGCCATCAAGCAATTGGCACAGCATTTGGAGGAAAAATTATAAAAGCTCCAGAAATTGTTCATGGAAAATCTTCCAACATTATTCATGAATCAGACGACCTATTTAATAATATTGAAACACCCTACAGTGTAATTAGATATCATAGCCTAGTGATTGAAATGAACTCACTACCTGATGAACTTATGGTAACAGCCACACTTGAGAATAATAAAAACATGATTATGGGATTGAAACATAAAGAAAGACCTATTTTCGGCGTTCAGTTTCATCCTGAATCAATAGATACAGATAATGGAAAAAAATTAATTGAAAATTTTTTAAATATTTGATGAAAGAAGTCTTAAAAAAAATAGAAGATAAAATTGATCTTTCGTTGGATGAAATGAAAGAAGCAATTAATTTAATCATGTCCGGAGAGGCGAGCGATTCTGATATTGAATCATTTTTAGTTGGACTTAATAAAAAAGGCATTTCAAAGAATGAGATTGCTGGAGCAGCATCTGTGATGAAAGAAAAGTCTTTAAAATTTAGTATTGGAGAGGGTAAAAACATTGATACTTGTGGTACAGGTGGAACTGGATTACATACATTTAATTGCTCTACAGCTTCATCATTTGTTGCAGCTGCAGGTGGAGCAAAAATCACAAAACACGGCAATAAAGCTATTTCCAGTAAATCTGGCAGTGCTGATTTTTTGACCGAGGCTGGAGCAGATATAGGTCATGACAGAGATAAGCTACAGTCAATTTTTGACAAAGTTGGTTTTATATTTCTTTTCGCTCCGCTCCATCACGAAGCCATGAAACATGTTATGCCAGTAAGACAAAGAATAGCTGAAAAAACTATTTTTAACTTATTAGGACCACACACCAATCCTTGTAATGCAAAAAAACAAATAATTGGAGTTTATGATAAGAAACTACTCAATACTTTTTCTGAAGTTTCCAAGAGCCTTGGAATGGATCATGTCTTAGTTGTTCATGGGAGCGATGGTTTAGATGAAATTACTATTACAGGCGATACCCTAGTTAGTGAATTAAATAATCATAAGATTTCTGAATATACAATATCTCCAAAACAATTTGGACTAAGCAATTCTTCACTTGAAGAGATTTATGCTAATTCTGCTGAAGATAGCCTGATGTTAGTAAATGAAGCGTTTGCAGGTGAAAAATCTGCTGTTCAAGACATGATTGCTATGAATAGCGGTGCTGCTCTTTACATAGCTAGTGTTGTAAATTCAATAGGAGATGGAATAGAACTTTCTTATGAATTAATGGATAACGGTAAGGCCGCTGACAAGTTAGCAGCATACGTCAGGATATCTAATACGTTATGAATATTCTTGATGAGATAATCGACGCAAAGAAAAGAAAACTTATTTCAAAAAAATCTGAATTAAGTTTAGAAGATATTATTTCAAAGATTGAGATGATTTCTCCAACTAATGCTTCCTTTAAGGCTAGTTTGTTAGATAAAGAAGAAGCAATTATTGCAGAAATTAAAAAAGCATCACCAAGCGCAGGCATCATTAGCGAAAACTTTGATCCTATTTCAAAGGCTAAGGAATTTGAAGCAAAAGGCGCATCAGCTCTCTCAATTTTAACTGAGGAGGACTATTTCCTTGGAAGCATCCAGTATTTGAAAGATGTGAAATCAATTTCAAATCTTCCAATACTTAGAAAGGATTTTATAATTGATGAATATCAAATATATGAGTCAAGACTGGTCGGAGCTGACTGTATTTTATTAATTGCTAGTGTTTTAAACGATGAAATGCTTAAAAAATTTACTGAACTAGCTGATAGCCTTGAACTCGATTACATCATAGAAGTTCACGATATGGATGAGCTATCAAGGATAAAAAACTTTTCTAAAGCTATTATTG
>Ga0209433_10000030_pt1 | contig 42270 bp, 36 predicted proteins | sample METZYME_5_50m_FD_187552 | JGI IMG/M metagenome (GOLD analysis project Ga0209433, IMG submission 187552) | Marine microbial communities from oxygen minimum zone in mesopelagic equatorial Pacific - METZYME_5_50m (SPAdes) (version 2) | ecosystem: Environmental > Aquatic > Marine > Oceanic | place...
ATTGGAATATTTCGTTCCGCGGCATCAACGCCAACCACATTTGCTCCTAAACGCGCCATTGGCTCGCACAACAAGCCGCCGCCACATCCAATATCCAGAATGGTTAGCTTACTGAACGGCTTAGCTATTGAAGGATCACAGGCAAACTCAGTTCTTATCATCTCGATTATATAGTCTAAACGACAAGGGTTTAGCATGTGCAATGGTTTGAATTTACCGTTTGGATCCCACCATTCTTCTGCCATGGCTTCAAATTTTGCTATCTCGTTAGGATCTATACTCACTTGAGAGGCTTGCATTTTCTATTCCAGATGGTTTTTACTACATTAAGGATTATATAGGGTTATAATGGACAGATACGCGGGACATAAAAGCGCAGGTGCTCAATTGTATCCAACAATTGACCCCTTTGACCAGCAAATACTTCATGTAGATGGTGGTCACCAAATTTACTTCGAACAGTGCGGCTGCTCTGAAGGTGTCCCTGTCATAGTTTTACATGGGGGTCCGGGTGGTGGGTGTAGTCCATCAATGCGAAGGTACTTTGACCCAAAAATTTACAGGGTTATCTTATTTGATCAACGCGGTTGTGGGAGATCGCGGCCCTACGCGAGTGTGGAAAATAATACTACTGAAAACTTATTAAATGATATTGAAGCAATCCGAACACATCTTGGCATAAATCGGTGGATTGTTTTTGGTGGGAGTTGGGGCGCAACACTTGCTCTGCTTTACGCACAAGCTTTCAAGAGTGCAGTAAGCCACTTAGTATTAAGAGGTGTGTTTTTAATGACAAAAACTGAGTTAGACTGGTTTTATGGAGGCGGTGCTGGAAAATTTTGGCCTGAACAATGGAAAAAATTTACTGACCCAATACCTCTAGAAGAACACCATGATCTAATAGCGGCTTATAATAAAAGACTGTTTTGTGGTGATGTATCAATCGAAACAAAATATGGCCAAACCTGGTCAAACTGGGAAAATGCTTTGGCCTCTTTTCAGGCAAGTGGCCGAACCGCTTCAATGCCGGGACCTTACGCAAGAGCGTTTGCCCGAATTGAGAATCACTATTTTTTAAATGATGGCTTTCTAAAAAGCATGAATGAGATACTAGAAAATATGGAAACGATTGACTGTATACCAGGTTATATTGTGCAAGGAAGGTTTGATATGATTTGTCCCCCCAAAAGCGCATGGGATTTAGCAAATTGTTGGGACAATTGCGACCTACGAATTGTTGATCATGCCGGTCATGCAATGTCAGAACCAGCAATCAGTTCCGAATTAGTCAGAATAATGGACTTGATTGCTGAAACTATAAACGACTGAGAAAAAGTCTCGAGAATAGTAAGGATTATAATGCCTAGCCGTAATGAAAAAGTCATGCATTTTTTGCTGAATCGGAGATCCAGACCTGCAAAAACTCTTTCGAAACCAATACCCAATAAAGATGACCTTATTGAGCTATTGTCCGCGGGTGCAAGAACCCCAGATCATGGGAAACTAGTTCCTTGGAGGTTCATAGTTCTACAGGGGGAAACTTTATCAAAGCTTGGAAAGCTTGTTGAAAAAATTGGTGTTAAAGAATCAATGCCAGAAGATAAAATTGCAAAGGCTAAGAAACAATTAGACGATGGTCATCTAGCAGTTGCCGTAATTGAAGTTCAAAAAGAATCTGAAAAAATACCAAGCATTGAGCAAACATATTCCGCAGGCGCTGTTTGCTTATCATTATTAAACGCTGCGCTAGCTGCAGGATGGGGGGCGAACTGGCTTACAGGGTGGCATGTGTATAATAAAGAGTTTGAAAAAAGTGGTCTGGGACTTGGAGATAATGAGACCGTTGCAGGCTTAATCTATATGGGTACTGAGTCTATAGCACCTCCGGATAGACCGCGCCCTAATCTTGATGAAATTGTAGAATGGCGATAATTAAAAAACTTTTTTATGATCGCTCATTTTATTCAACCATTCTTCCAAAGAAATCAATATCTTCAATTGTTACTATCTCAAAAACTATCAAAATTGTGATAAGCAGCCATAAAATCAGAGATAAGCCTGTGGTAATTATGGCTTTTCTTCTCAAATCATGGACTTCAGGAGCTCCAGCTTGAGTACCCTTAACCACAACACCCAAGTCACCCTGTGTCTTTATCCTAAACGGGATCACTATCAGAAACGTAAGAAACCAAATTACTGCAAAAAGAACAAATGCGGATGTTACACTCATAATGCCAACTCAAGATACCAACATTATATTTCTTCAAGCTCGATTAATGTGCCGTTGAAATCTTTAGGATGCAAAAAAATAACTGGTTTCCCGTGGGCCCCTATCTTAGGCTCTCCTTCGCCCAAGACCCTTGCACCAAAACTTAGCAGCTGATCTCTAGCCTGTTTTATATCTGCCACTTCGTAGCAAATGTGATGTATTCCACCGTTTGGGTTTTTATCTAAGAAACCCTGAATTGGACTATTCGAACCAAGTGGATGCAGTAATTCAACCTTCGTATTGGGCAATTCGATAAAAACTACTGAGACACCGTGGTCTTTTTCATCAACAGGATCACCAACTTTTGCGCCTAAAGTAGTTCTGTACTGCTCAGCAGCGGCACTTAAATCTGGCACTGCGATCGCTACGTGATTTAACTTACCGATCATGTAAATTCCTATCTTTAATTCTCAAGACCATTTAACTCTTAGCTGCTGGATATTGTCCTTAAATTCAATTCCATTAGCTGATCTGATGTGGGCTCTGATGGAGCTCCCATCATCAGATCCTCTGCTTTCTGGTTCATTGGAAACATTATGATTTCCCTGATATTTTCTTGATTAGCAAGAAGCATTACTATTCTATCAATTCCTGCTGCGCAACCGCCGTGAGGTGGTGCGCCGAATTGAAAAGCATTCACCATTCCGCCAAACCGCTTTCTTACCTCGTCTTCACCATATCCAGCAATTTCAAAAGCTTTAAACATTAACTCTGGTTTATGATTTCTTATAGCACCAGATACGAGCTCAGAACCGTTACATGATAAATCATACTGATAGCCCAAAACACTTAAAGGATCTCCATTTAACGCATCGAGTCCGCCCTGTGGCATCGAAAACGGGTTATGCTCAAAGTCAATTTTTCCTGTTTCATCATCTTTTTCAAATATCGGAAAATCAACTATCCACGCAAATGCAAACCTATTGGTATCTACTAACTTTAGCTCATCACCTATTACGTCTCGAGCTTTACCGGCAACTCTTTCAAACGTTTTTGGAGTTCCCCCAAGAAAAAATGCGGCATCCCCTATGCCCAAACCAAGTTGCTCTCTGATTGCCTCAGTCCGTTCGGGTCCAATATTTTTTGCAAGCGGACCAGCAGCTTCCAAATTACCGTCACTTTCACGCCAAAAGATATACCCCATTCCGGGCAAACCTTCTTTTTGAGCAAATGAATTCATTCGATCACAAAACTTCCGAGAGCCGCCGCCAGGTGCAGGAATTGCCCTAATTTCAGTACCATCTTTTTCCAAGATGTTGGCAAAAATCGCAAATCCAGAATTTCTGAAGTGCTGAGAAACATCCTGCATTTTAATTGGGTTCCGAAGATCTGGTTTATCAGTTCCATACCAAACAGCAGCATCCCTGTATGAAATTACTTCCCAATTTTCAGGCTCATCAACTACTCTATCTCCACCAAACTCCTTAAAAATATCAGCAATCACTGGAGAAATAGTATTAAAAACGTCTTGCTGGGTTACAAATGACATTTCCATATCAAGTTGGTAAAAGTCTGTTGGACTGCGATCAGCTCGAGGATCTTCGTCCCTAAAACACGGGGCAATTTGAAAATATTTATCGAACCCAGAGACCATAATTAGTTGTTTGAATTGTTGCGGTGCCTGTGGCAGGGCATAGAATTTTCCTTCATGCAAACGAGAAGGAACTAAAAAATCTCTTGCTCCCTCCGGCGATGAGGCCGTGATGATTGGTGTTTGATACTCCCTGAAACCAATATCCCACATACCTCGCCTTATAAACGCGATTACATCTGCCCGCAGTTTCATGTTTTGTTGCATAACTTCACGCCGAAGGTCTAAGTATCTGTAACGAAGCCTGGTTTCTTCAGGATACTCCTGATCACCAAAAACTATCAGGGGCAATTCCGCTGATGCCCCTAGCACCTCTATATCTCGAATAAACACCTCAATGGCCCCTGTGGGAATTTTACTGTTTATTAAATCAGGCTCACGAGCTTTTACTTCACCATCGATACGAATACACCACTCAGATCTTACATTTTCTACTTGGCTAAAAACTGGACTATCTGGGTCGCAGAGAACTTGGGTTACACCGTAGTGATCACGAAGATCCACAAACAAAACTCCTCCATGATCTCTTATCCTGTGCACCCATCCAGAAAGCCGAACGTTGCTCCCTACGTCTTCTATTTTAAGATCTGCGCATGTATGGCTTCGATAGTCATGCATTATTCAGCCTTTCAAACAATAAAACACTGGCGTGGGTACACAAGTTTGAGACGGGGATGTCAAGAGTTATAGGCGAAATCACATTAAATTGCAGTTTGGATAGATTATATTTTGGTTAAATTTGTGTCGTCTAAAATTATTTACTTTGCAAAGAAATACAAATTACTGCAATTCTACTTGTGGACTTTGAAAGTATCATTATAACGCGAAACAATTTGCGTGATTTCTGTAATTAGTTATTCAAGATAGCGTCAGTCGAGACTTAAAATATGCCCAAACGAACAGATATCTCTTCTATAATGATAATTGGGGCTGGCCCCATCATTATTGGGCAAGCTTGTGAATTTGATTATTCTGGAGCACAGGCATGTAAGGCCCTAAAAGAGGAAGGTTACAGGGTAATACTTGTAAATTCTAACCCTGCTACAATAATGACTGACCCAGGTATGGCTGACGCTACTTACATAGAGCCAATAGAACCGACAATTGTTGCAAAAATTATCGAACAGGAACGTCCTGATGCTTTGCTACCAACCATGGGTGGGCAAACTGCCTTAAATACTGCGCTTGAGCTGGAGACTATGGGCATTCTTGAAAGGTTCGGCGTTGAAATGATTGGGGCAAAGAGAGAGGCAATCGAAATGGCAGAGGACCGCGCTCTATTTCGAGAAGCCATGGAAAGATTAGGTTTAGAGAATCCAAAAGCTGACGTTGTTGAAGCTCCACGCTTAAAAAACGGCAAGGTAGATTTAGCAGAAGGCGTAAGGCTGTCTTTAGAAGTTTTGAACGAGATCGGCCTACCGGCTATTATCCGACCTGCTTTCACGTTGGGTGGTACCGGCGGAGGGGTCGCGTACAACCTCGAAGACTATGAATACTTCTGCAAGTCTGGGATGGATGCATCTCCGGCGAACCAAATTCTTATTGATGAGAGCCTACTAGGTTGGAAAGAATTTGAAATGGAGGTTGTTCGTGACGTTAAGGACAATGCAATAATTGTATGTTCGATTGAAAATGTTGATCCAATGGGAGTCCATACCGGAGATTCTATCACAGTTGCGCCAGCATTAACTTTGACTGACAAAGAATACCAAATGATGCGCACCGCATCGATAGATGTATTGAGGGAAATCGGCGTGGAAACCGGTGGTTCAAATGTACAGTGGGCCGTTAATCCATCAGATGGTCGCATGGTCGTGATCGAAATGAACCCAAGGGTGTCCAGATCTTCTGCGCTCGCATCTAAAGCTACCGGTTTTCCAATTGCAAAAATAGCAGCAAAGCTCGCTATTGGGTACACTTTGGATGAATTAGAAAACGACATTACCAAGGTTACACCAGCTTCGTTTGAACCAACCATTGATTATGTAGTAACAAAAATACCCAGATTTGCTTTCGAAAAATTTCCTGGCGCAAAACCCCATTTAACGACTGCAATGAAATCAGTCGGAGAAGTCATGGCAATTGGTCGGTCCTTTCATGAGTCCATTCAAAAAGCATTATGCTCTTTAGAAACCGAACTTACAGGATTTGATGAAATTGATATTCCAAATGCTCCTGAAAAAAGCGCTATCGTTAAGGCGCTTAGCGAACAAACTCCTGATAGAATTAGAGTAATTGCCCAAGCTATGCGATTTGGACTGTCCAATTCTGAAATACGCGACGTGACAATGTATGATTCCTGGTTTCTTGAAAGAATAAGAGAAATAGTTGAGATGGAACTTGATATTCGTCAGAATGGTCTTCCGATTGAGGAAGATAACCTAAGGCAGATTAAAAGTATGGGCTTTAGTGATTTGAGATTGGCAACGTTGAGTGGGAAAACTGAAGAACAAGTACGTGATGCTAGAAAGAAATTAAAAGTCGATGCCGTTTTCAAGAGAATAGACACATGTGCAGCTGAGTTTGAAGCTCAAACCCCATATATGTATTCAACCTATGAGGCCCCTATGATGGGAACCGTTGAATGTGAGGCTGAGCCATCTAATCTAAAAAAAATAGTAATTCTAGGTGGTGGGCCTAACAGGATAGGCCAAGGAATTGAATTTGATTATTGCTGTTGCCACGCTTGCTATGCTCTTGCAGATGCTGGTTTTGAAACCATAATGGTCAACTGCAATCCAGAAACCGTTTCCACAGACTACGACACCTCAGACAGGTTATATTTTGAACCCCTGACCTTCGAGCATGTATTAGAAATATTGAGAAAAGAACTGAAAAATGGACATTTAGTAGGTGTTATTGTCCAGTTTGGAGGACAAACGCCTTTAAAATTAGCAAAAGCATTGGAGGCAGAAGGTATTCCCATTTTAGGGACTAGCCCAGATGCAATAGATTTAGCAGAAGATCGAGAAAGATTTCAAAAATTAGTTCACAAACTAGGCTTGAGACAGCCCAATAATGGTATCGCTAAGTCCGATGCACAGGCATTTAAAATTGCCAAAAGCATAGGGTTTCCATTAGTAATAAGACCTTCTTATGTACTCGGTGGCCGCGCTATGGAGATTGTGCGTGATATGGATAGCTTAAAAAAATATATTACAGAAGCAGTAGTAGTATCTGGTGAGAGCCCTGTTCTTTTGGATAGCTATTTAGAAGGGGCAATCGAATGCGACGTAGATGCTATATCTGACGGGGATAAGGTACATGTAGCCGGTATTATGCAGCACATTGAGGAAGCAGGCGTGCACTCAGGTGATAGTGCTTGCTCCTTGCCTCCCTACTCTCTGGATAATAAAATTATAAAAGAATTAAACGTTCAAACCGAGAAGCTAGCCAAAGCATTGCACGTAGTTGGTCTGATGAATGTACAGTTCGCAGTCAAAGACAACCAAATATATCTCATTGAGGTTAATCCTCGCGCTTCACGTACAGTACCATTTGTTGCAAAAGCGACAGACAGTGCAATAGTATCTATAGCTGCAAGAATAATGGCAGGCGAAACATTAGATAACTTCAAAAAGAGGGAAAGCTACGGATCAGTCTCCTATAATGAGACAATTCCACTGGCAGACCCAATGAGTTTAGCAGACCCTATGTTACCATGGTTCAGTGTTAAAGAAGCTGTAATGCCATTTGCTAGATTTCCAGGCGTAGATACTATTCTGGGTCCGGAGATGCGTTCTACAGGAGAAGTTATGGGATGGGACCGTGACTTTGGAAGAGCATTTTTAAAAGCTCAGATGGGTGCTGGAATGAAGCTTCCAAGTAAAGGCTGTGTTTTCTTCTCAATTAAAGACAAAGATAAAAATGACAATCTTGCAGAGACAGCTCAAAGGCTCATTAACTTGGGCTTTGATATAATTGCTACTAGGGGAACTGCAGCGTTTCTGAAAGAGAAGAATATAAACTGTAAACAAATAAATAAGGTCTATGAGGGACGGCCTAATATTGTCGATATAATGAAAAATGGTGAAATAGATTTGGTAATGAATACTACAGAAGGAACACAAGCTGTGAACGATAGTCGTGAGATTCGATCTGTCGCTTTATTTGATAAAATACCCTACTTTACGACGGCCGCTGCTGCTCACGCGGCTGCACTCGCTATTCAAAGCAAAACCGAGGGTGAAATTAAGGTAAAATCTCTACAGAACTAACAATAAATCAAGTATCAAAGTCTGCCGCTTGGTAGTTCGACGTCAAAGTTGACTTTTGCACACCACCAGACACCAGATATCTTTCACTATTTAAGCAAGAAGATTTACTAATTTTCAACATTTGAACCTTTCTCGTCGCGAATCTCTAGCCAAGGCGCATGGCAGGTATTCGAAAAGGGGAAAGAAAAAAGTATTTTAGGTCCGAATCGGCCATAAAAAATAAATATTTATCCATATTTTCTTTGTAGTACTTGAAAAATAAGTCAGTAAATCTTACTTTTATTTTTCAACTATATAATGTATGAAACGATCAGAATTACTGAATGATTGATTTATATTTAGGCGACCTAAGTATAATTTAAATCAGTATTACGGAGTGTAAATTGAAAGCCGTTGAAAATACCTTAGGACTTTATGACCATTCGCACGAAAAGAGTTCTTGTGGGGTTGGCTTTATTACTCGTAAGGACAGCACTCAATGTCATGACTTACTGTTGCTCGGGCATCAGGCACTTTGTTCTGTTCCACACCGCGGTGGGATGTCATCAGAAGGCGTTGGTGATGGTGCCGGTATTTCTGTCGACTTATCCTTAAATTTTTTTAAAAAACTTACCGGGGATACTCTTGAGGCCGGGAGGTTTGGTGTTGGGAACTTCTTTTTACCAAAGGATCCGTCTCAACATAATAATGCGGCGCAATTTATCGAAACTGTCCTATCGGATGCTGGATTTAAAACAAGATCGGTGAGAAATATGCCGGTAAATAATGATGCTATCGGGGAGCGGGCGGTAAAATGGCAATTACCAATTGCGCAATGGGTATTCGATGCACCGGCAGATTTAAATCAAGATACTTTTGATAAAAGAATTCATTCCGCACTGCTTGAAATTGAGGCAGTTGCCTACACTAAGAAAGAGTTTGAAGGTCTGTACCCGCTATCGCTGTCGTCAAGAATGCAGGTCTTTAAGGGGCGTCTTAATTCCTGGGAAATTATTCCATACTTTCAAGACTTATCTGATCCTGATCACAAAATTCATACACTGTATTTTCACACACGTTTTTCAACAAATACCGACCCACACCCATCAATGGCGCAGCCATTTAGGTTGGTGGCCCACAATGGTGAGTTAAATACTGATAAAAAAAACCGTCTTAGTGAGGCTGCAATTGCTCGGGCTCGCAACATGGCGATTATCCGACCGAAAGGACAGTCAGATAGCTGTCGGCTTGATCAAACTTTGAGTTCTCGAGTTTATGATGAGGGTATAGATCTTGTTACAGCAGTTGTTTCAATGATGCCCCCAGCTTGGGAAAATGATAAAAAAATAAACCCAGATGTTCGTGATATGCTCGAGTATTTCTCACTCAGCGAAGAAAAAAATGATGGTCCCGCCGCTCTAATTTTTGGTGATGGAAACATAATTGGGGCCCGCCTTGATCGACTTGGTTTACGCCCCATGCGTTCAGTTGAAACCCAAGAGTATCTCGCCGTCATGTCGGAGGCGGGTCAAATTGATTTTCCACCCGAAACTGTTCTTCGGCGAGGGCGAGTTGAAGCCGGAGGCATGATTTACTTAAATCACGATGAGGGCCGTATCTATGAAACTGACGAGGCACTACTGAAATTAGCCAAGGCCCAAGACTATAGTAGCCTATTAAAAGAGGCGCAAATAAATATTGATAACCTACCCAATTGTTCTGAAACAGACCCTGCAGATGCAGCGAGAAGATATACTGGAGATTTAAATCGTTTTGCAAGGTATGTCGGCTATACATTGAACCAAGAAAGTTTCAAATTTCTAATGGACCCGATGCTCAATGTTGGGGTCGAGAAAGTTTCAGCTATGGGCTACGGAAATGCAATTAATGCGTTGTCTGATCATGAAGGTGGTGTGGCAAAGTATTTCAGCCAAAGGTTTGCTCAGGTTACCAATCCTCCACTAGATTCATTGCGAGAGGCAGATGGTATGACACTGCGTATGGCACTCGGAGAGAAACCACATCACGGGTTCACAGGTTCGCGCCAAATAGTTGTCAATTCTCCCGTATTGTTAATGACTGATATATTGAAAATTAAGGCTCAAACCGAAACACCGTGGGCTCAATTCGATATTCTTTTCAGTCCAGATTTTAATAATGACTCGTTGAATGAGAAATTAATAATTAAAGCCATAGATAAAATAGCCAATGAGGTGGTTGAATTTTCAAGAATTGCCGGTGGTATTGCAATTTTAAGTGATCGTCACTTAAGCAAAAAACTCGCTCCTATACCAATGACGCTAGTAATTTCCGCAATAAATCAACGTCTTATTGAAGAAGGAATGAGATTTAAAGTAAGCTTGGTTGTTGAAAGTGGCCAAATCTATTCCTCACACCACATCGCTTGCGCTTTAGGTTTTGGAGCTTCCGCAGTATATCCCCTTTCTGTGAGAATGCGCGCCGAGCAACTCTATGGCGAAGATGCAGCAAAAGCATATAAACGGTTCAAAAAAGCTGCTGAAAAATCTCTCATGAAAACCATGGGAAAGGTTGGCTTATGCACTGCGGAAAGCTACTCTGGTGGTGAGTTTTTCGAACCTAACTTTCTCGATACAACTGATCCAGTTTTTGCTAGATATTTTCCGAACATGTCAACTCCAGTAGGCGGAGTTCAGTTTAATACAATCGCAAAGTCTGTATCAGATTGGCATCATCGAGCATGTGTTGTCCAAGAAGAAAAAGACATACCAATTCTCGGCCTGTTTAAGGAACGTTCTGAGGGCGCAGGTCACTCATATGGGACAACTGCCGTAAGAAATTTCGTAGATTTAACGGAAGAAAAAATAAGCTTTTCAAAAGATGTTGATATTGAGATTGATGGTGAGACAGACCCTTTTAGATTGTTAACCTTGCGACAAATGGATGATGCCTTTGGAATCGATGATAAAGGTTACGTGAATACTTCTTTTGAGAAACTTTCAAAAGAACAGATTGATAATTTTGAGATTACTTCTGGATATAGGGTCTTTAGCAAAGCCATGGCAAAAGAACGCCAAAGCCGGCCAGCAGCATTACGAGACGTCTTATCATTTCCAGCCGATATTACTTTTCTTAATGATGTTTCCACCATGAAGACTGAAATGATGCTTTTCAATCGTGCTGGAAATAATGATTTTGTAATCAGAGGCTTAAAGGTTGAAGATTTAGGGTCAGGAGAGTTTTTACTTACTCTAACAGGCCCCAAAGCAAAAGACATTGGGCGGCTTGACGTTCTTGCTGAAACCCTCGTAGAGCGTTTTAAAGGGGACATTGAAGGGCACTTTATAACTAAGGGTGCACTCAAAGTATCGGTCAAAGGAATGGCTCTTGACTATATAGCGCGGCTGAAGCCTGCTCCCGAAAGCATAAATTTGGATGAGGTTCAGCCTGCGTCAGAAATAACTTCCCGCTTAGCATCTGGTGCCATGTCTCATGGAGCTCTAGTAGCTTCAGCTCATGAAGCCGTTGCACATGGCGCAAATATGGTCGGAAGCATGTCTAATTCTGGTGAGGGTGGAGAGCATTTGACCCGTTATGGAACTATCAGGGCTAGTCGTATAAAACAATTTGCATCAGGAAGATTTGGTGTTTGGGCTGGTTACCTAGCCGACCCCAACCTTGAGGAAATCGAAATAAAAATTGGACAAGGAGCAAAACCTGGTGAGGGTGGGCAGCTTCCAGGTCCAAAGGTAACAGTAGAAATTGCAGCTGCGCGAGGCGGAACCCCCGGTGTTGAATTAATTTCTCCACCGCCACATCATGATACCTATTCAATTGAAGATCTTGGGCAGCTTATTCATGATGCTAAAGCGGCACGCGTGAAAGTTGTTGTTAAGTTAGTATCTTCAGAAGGGATTGGTACAATTGCAGTTGGTGTTGCCAAAGCGGGCGCAGATATAATTAATGTAGCAGGAAACACCGGTGGCACTGGGGCTGCGGCCGTTACTTCGTTAAAATACACAGGTCGAGCCGCTGAAATTGGTATTTCAGAGGTGCATCAAGCTCTTTGTGCAAATGGTATCCGTCAAAAAGTTATGCTTAGGTGCTCTGGTGCGATGCAGACAGGTTCAGATGTAGTTAAAAGCGCGTTGCTTGGGGGGGATAGTTTTGAATTCGGCACGACAGCATTAATGATGTTGAAATGCGTAATGGCCAAAAATTGTAACGTCAAATGTCCTGCCGGTCTAACTACAAATGCTGAAGTTTTTGATGGTGATCCACGTGCTCTTGGTCAATATTTACTAAATATAGCTCACGAAGTTAGAGAAATTTTAGCCGCTCTAGGCTTTAAGTCCTTAAAAGAAGCTCGAGGCAGGTCGGATCTTCTTCATCTGCTTGATCATCCATCTTCTGTTGGAAAACTAAATCTTAAAGCTATGCTGATGCCTACAAAAGAAATAATAGTAAATGATCCAGTTTACTTGGAAAAAGATTTCTCCGTCGATGACCTGTTATTAAAGGAAATAGATCATAAAATATTGAAAGGCTCTGAGACGGAAGTAGAAATTAATTTGGAGTCACCTCTTACTAATAGAAACAAAACGGTGGGTGGCCAATTGGCGATCGATATAGAGAGATATCTAAATCACGGAAAACTTAAGAAGTTCCCACCTGCAGCTTTAAGCGACAAACGTGGTCGTCATTATCTTGATTATAATTCTGTGAAAGTAAAAACTTATGGATCTGCCGGGCAAAGTTTTGGAGCGTTTTGTAATGACGGTATGACATTAAGTCATATCGGCACATGTAACGACGGCGTCGGCAAGGGTGCATCTGGAGGAGAGATCATAATAAGAAGCCCAGGAGGCGCAAAAAATAAAGATAATGTTCTTATAGGAAACTTTGCTCTTTTTGGCGCAACCGGTGGAAGAACTTTTGTTGAAGGACAAGCCGGAGATAGATTTGCTGTTCGGAACTCAGGCGCGACTGCAGTTGTAGAAGGTGTTGGAGATTTTTGTGCTGAGTACATGACAAACGGAGCGGTCCTCAACATAGGTGACTTTGCTAAAGGCTTTGGAAACGGAATGTCTGGGGGCTTTGCCTACCAGTTTGACCCAGATGGTAAACTAACTGACATGATAAGCGAAGACTCCGTTTTAATAGGAACGCTTACCGACGGTTCGGACTACTCAAAAATTCATGAAGATGCGATAAAGCAATTGTTGTCATGGCACGTAAATGCAACCAGTTCGATATTGGGGACCGAACTGTTGAGTAACTGGGAAACAACAAGAAAAAAAATGGCCTGGATTATGCCAAAAGCTTTATTGCAGTACCAGGATGCTGAAGAGATACTTTTGGCACGCAGCCGTAAAGAACTAGTAGATGAACTTTCAAATGCTCTTGCTAAACATCAGATTACAGAGCTCAAATTAGCTTGGAAAAATGCGGAGCCAGTTCATGGTGGTTTGGTCCCACAGTATGGCGAGCAAGATACTGAAACTATGTTCAGGCTCCTTGGTTCGTACATCGTGCTTGAACATGCAATGGTTATAGCAAAGAAGCGTGGCTCAGGGTCGGACAAATCGAGCCTTGATAAGTTAGCTCGAAATTTAATACTTACAGAGGATTTTAACCTTAATATGAGTTTGGCTAAGCACGCTAAAGACGCCATCAATTTTTACGATGACGCGGGGTTAGCGACACTTGTAGCGGAAAAAAGATTAACTGACTTTAAGCGGGCGTTAAGCTTAAGAAATATTTTAAGCATGGACAGCCCTGGCACCTATGGTTGGATATTACATCAAAATGCGAAAAACCGTGATGCACTTGGAAAGATTCCTAGTTTCGATGAGCTATTTGCTCAAAATGCAATTCCTGAGGTTGTAGCACGGACAGCGGCGGAATAATTTGATGACCAATATAACTACAAAGATTCCATATATTCCGGAAGGTGCCCCATTCTCTGAGGAGCAAAAATTATGGCTAGGCGGATTTCTTGCTGGATTAAATTCCCGTCTAGTTGCTTCCGCGGGTAATGTTTCTCCTTCGGAGACACAATCTGATGTTAAGCATTTAGATATTATATTCGGAACACAAACTGGTAATGCAGAAGGCCTTGCCGAAGATGCAGCCAATCTTGCTCGTGAAAAAGGGTTTTCTCCGGTTATTTCTGAAATGGATGAAATAGAGATGGATCATCTGTCGACTATGCAGAATTTAATTGTTGTAGTTTCTACCTATGGTGAGGGGGAAATGCCTAACAATGCTAATCAATTTTGGGAGTCTTTATCCGCGTCTACGGCACCTAGGCTTGAAAATCTAAAATATGGCGTTCTAGCTTTAGGTGATACTTCGTATGATGAATTCTGTCAGGCCGGAAAATTGATTGACATGCGTTTAGAGCAATTAGGCGCAGAACGACTGGTTGCTCGTGTCGATTGCGATGTTGATTATGACGATTTGGCCGCCAGTTGGATAGAAACTGCGATACCAGATGCAGCAAGCGTAGCCTCTGCAAAACCCACTCCTAAAGGACAAAAGAAGGCCAAAACAGGTTGGGGCCGAAAGAACCCATATATATCGGAAATGCTTGACAATAGAATTCTTTCCGGCAGTAAATCTGCTAAAGAAATTCGCCACATTGTTTTTGATTTGGGTGATAGTGGTATGGCGTATGAGGCCGGCGATGCTTTGGGTGTTATGCCGGTAAATGCCCCCGACTTAGTTGCCGCGTGGCTCAAAAGACTAAAAGCAGCAAGTGATACAGATATCGGGGGGGCGCCTTTAAGTGAACTTTTAACTTCAGATCTTGAGATCATGACACCTTCACGTGAACTTATTCGTGGCGTTGAGTTGGTTGCTGAGAACGAGGAACTTACAACTGTTGTGCAGAGCCAAGATAAAGGATTGTTAGAAAAATACCTTTGGGGAAAAGATTCATTAGACCTTCTAAATTTATGTCCTGATGTAAGCTTTGATGTTGCAGAACTAGTAAGTTGGCTTAAGCCTTTACAACATCGTGCATATTCTATTTCCTCCAGCCCAAAAGCGCATAAAAATGAGGTACATCTTACGGTTGCAGCTGTGCGTTGGGACTATGAAAACCGATCTCACAAGGGAGTTTGTTCAACTTTTCTCGCAGACAACGTTCCAGTGGGTGAACAGGCCGGAATATTCATGTCGCCAAACAAAAGTTTTCGAGTACCCGAGGATGACAGTGTTCCAATGATAATGGTGGGTCCTGGTACAGGCGTTGCACCATTCAGAGCCTTTTTGGAAGAACGGAGAGAGCGTAGTGCAAGCGGTACTAACTGGTTATTTTTTGGCGATCAACATAGGGAGTGTGATTTCATTTACGAAGATGAAATTAGTACTTTTAGCGAAACTGGATTGCTTACTAGGCTTGACCTCGCCTTTAGTCGGGATCAAGCAGATAAAGTTTACGTCCAACATCGATTAATAGAAAATGGAAAAGATATTTATTCTCAGCTTGAGAATGGTGGGCATTTTTTCGTATGCGGTGATGCTACCAGAATGGCTAAAGATGTGGATAAAGCTTTACACACTATTATAGAAAATCATGGCAAACATGATCAGGATACGGCAATTGAGTATGTAAACCGCCTTAAGCTTGAGAAGCGTTATGTTCGCGATGTATATTAATGCCTTAAATGGTGTTAAATATCTAATACTCGCGTATTTACTTACTCCTGGCTAACGACAACCGAGTCTTCAAATAAAATAAAGCCAAACTTTAAATCTTTGTAAAAACTAGTACTGTCACAACAAAGCAGCCCAAAAACATTGTTTGCAATAACAGTAATGTGATAGCAGAGCCTCCAACCTTTGTAATGTCCTTAAGAGACGTTTGCATTCCTAATGCGGCAACGGCGATTATGAGTGACCAGCGAGATAATGGCTCTGCTATATTGGTAATGACATTAGGTACTAAACCTATTGAATTTAAAACAGCTAGAAGAACAAAACTTAAAACAAAGGCAGGAAGTAGTGGAGGAGATTTAGAACTATCGAGTTTAGTTTTTGTTTTTAACCAAATGATTGCGCTTGCTGCTATAACTACAGGCGCTAGCATGCTTACTCTGATAAGTTTAACGGTTGTAGCCACCTCTCCTGTTTGTTTGGATACTGAAAATCCTGCCCCGATAACCTGCGCGACGTCATGTATCGTTGCACCAAGAAATACACCCATTGAAAAGTCATCAAAACCCATAAAACTTCCAAGTATTGGATAAACAATCATAGAAATTGTGGATAGAACGGTAACCCCTACCACAGTGAAGACTAATCTTTCCTCACTTCGATCATCTTTTGGTAAAGCCGCTGAAATAGCGAGAGCGGCGGAAGCACCACAAATAGCCACTGATCCGGAAGATAAGAAAGCAAATTTGAGTCTGTGCTTAAATAAAGGTGCAATTGCTATTCCAAAAAAAATAGTTACCAAAACACCGGCTACTACGATGAACAAAGTTTTTATTCCCAAATCACTGAGCATTTCGAAGCTCACTCGTAGTCCGAGTAGAGCGATGCCAAGTCTCAGTATTGTTCGCGCCGAGAATTCAATTCCTGCCTGACAGTTACGATCTTGCGATATAAAATTTAGAGCAATGCCCATTAACAAAGCCATAAGCATTGCTGGAGCCCCATAATGATCTGAAACAAATTGAGCTGCAACGGCTACTAGCAGCGCGATCATAAATCCTCGCCAAATAGTATAAAAGTTATTTATTATATATTTAGGTGTTTTGATGTGCATAATAGCCTTTAAAAATCAGAGAAATCAGCTTGCACTTTAAACACGCTTGCATCAATAGTTTCTAACTTTAAATTCTCCAAAGAGCAATCAGGCGCCTCTACTAGATAGGTTAATGTTGAGTTTTCATTAGTTTTGAGATTTGGGATATAACGATTATGAAGTTAAGTTCAAATTTCTTGTACTTATATCGCCTATACATCTCAGAAAGATCAGTGCTCTTTACTAGAACTATTTCTAACCTAACCAAAACTACTTTGGCTTGCCTCGAAACACTGATCCATTCATTTTCCAGAGGATTTAATCTAAATTTTATCAAATTAAATTTGTTGGGCCCCCCCAATTAACGGCGTCATCAATTATTTAAAACGACAGCCAAAAATGTTTATCATTTTATTCATATTAAGTTCAGATCGGAGTTAAAATGCTTCTTTTTAATTTCCATTTCCCAAGTTAGAATCAAATTGATTATTATTTGGAAAATACGATGTTACTATTTAATCTTGCCTTGATAGCAATAATCCAAGGATTAACGGAGTTTCTTCCCGTTTCCTCTAGTGCGCATTTAATATTATTGCACCATTTCAGTGAATTACCAGATCAAGGGCAGACAATAGATATTGCAGTCCATTTTGGCACGCTTTTAGCTGTAATTACCTATTTCTGGAACGATACAAAGCATATTTGGTTTGGTCTTGCCAAACTTTTAACCGGTAAAGTTAGTACCAAAGATAGTTTTATCGCACTATGCCTGGTCGTTGCAACGATCCCCGCGATAGTATTTGGCCTTGCAATTAAATTGCTTGGTTATGATATTCTCATGCGTGATAATATCTTTTTAATTGGAATTACATCGATAGGTTTTGGTGTCTTCCTTTGGTGGTCGGATAACAGGAACAAACAATCTCAAGAATTTAGAGATATAACTTGGTCTTTAAAAAATTCTTTTAAAATTGGTTGTTGGCAAGCATTAGCATTAATTCCTGGCACATCAAGATCGGGTATAACTATTTCCGCTGCTAGGATATTAGGATACAGTCGCGAACATTCAGTTAAAATCGCTATGCTACTGTCTATCCCAGTAATCATTGCAGCAAGTGCTCTCTCAATTATAGAAAATTACGTAAATGGCAGCAAATTTGAAGTAAAAGTAATCTTTATAACTTTAATGTTTTCATATGCTGCTGCATATTTGGCCATTTCAGTTATGCTTCGATTTTTGAAATCTTTAGGGTTTTTACCTTACATTATCTACAGGATCTTGCTTGGTATTGGTCTTATCTTGTGGACAATAATATAGTGCTTGCAAGTGTTGCTTAACAGGTTCAAATATACACCAGCAAAGGACGGAGATTATAATGGTAAACAAAATTCTTCTTCTTAACGGGCCAAACCTAAATATGCTTGGTAAAAGAGATCCAAAAGTTTATGGAGATATCACACTAAACAATGTTGAAGAAACATGTAAAAAACTTGCTAAACAAAATGGAATAGAACTCGAAAGCAAACAAACCAATTATGAAGGGCAGATTGTAGAGCTGATACACACAGCAAGAGAAACCTCAAATGCAATAATAATAAACCCAGGTGCATATTCCCATACGTCTATCGCAATTTTTGATGCGTTGGAAATGTTTCATGGTCCAATTATTGAGGTCCATATATCAAATATTCACAAAAGGGAAAGTTTTCGCCATTTTTCATATGTTTCTCAGCGTGCTGACAGTGTTATTGTTGGCTGTGGAGTGCAAGGTTATGAACTCGCGATACTACGCCTAGTCCAAATTTTCAAAGATAATTAGGGTGGAATTGGTCAACACACAAGAATAAAAACCTTTATGAGAGCTACTGTGTTTAACAGTTTAACAAGGATTATATAGGGGTGACTTGTAGCATCAAATAACATTTATAGGGTAAGGCGTCGATGATCTGGACTATTCCCAACATTTTAACCATCATTAGATTACTGGCTGCACCCGGCCTGGCTGTAATGTTTTTATATTTTGACCGACCTTACGCAGATTGGTTTGCTTTATTACTATTTTTACTCGCATCTATAACTGATTGGTTTGACGGATATCTGGCCCGTGTATGGCGTCAAGAAACTAAACTTGGGGCAATGTTGGATCCAATTGCCGATAAAGCAATGGTTGTAATTGCTCTGATGGTCATTGTTGGCTACTCAAGCATGTCACCTTGGCTCGTACTGCCAGCAACTGTTATCCTCTTTAGAGAAGTTTTCATATCTGGGTTAAGAGAATTTGTTGGGGATAGCTCAATCGACCTATCGGTTACCGTTCTGGCAAAGTGGAAAACAACCTCACAAATGTTATCTATCGCCCTCTTATTTGCACAAGGGGTGGTAGAGCATTACGTGGTAAAATATATTAAGCGAAAAGAAGGCACCAATATTAACAATTTGCAAAATTCTGAAATCAACCAAACAGCAATATTAAATTTAGATTTTTTATATTGGTTAGAAAATTTTGGTCTAGTTATGCTGTGGCTGTCCGCTATATTAACTCTGATAACAGGCTTTGAATATTTCAAAAAAGCACTACCCGTACTTAGAGAGGGCAAATGATAAAAGTATTATACTTTGCTTGGGTTAGAGAACGTATAGGAGTGCCATATGAAATGGTAGAGACACAATCTGGGACTGTTATGGAACTTGTAGAAGAATTAAAACAAAAAGAAACAAGATACGAGGTCGCGTTCTCAGATCTTTCAGCAATAAAGGTAGCAATTAATCAAGAGCTCTGCGAATTTGATACAAAATTAACTGGTGCTACAGAAATCGCGTTTTTCCCGCCAATGACAGGAGGATAAAGTGCGGATATCCGTGCAGCTTAACGATTTTAATATAGGAAAAGAGTTACAACTTTTTAACAATGCCGATACAAATATCGGCGCAGTCGTCTCATTTCAGGGAATTGTTCGCAATAATAGTGAAAAATCGCTACTGCATATGGATATAGAGCAATATCCTGGAATGACTCACAAAGCAATTTCCAACTACGTCGAGATAGCTGTGGAGCGGTGGTCGCTATATGATGCTCTTGTTATACACAGACATGGGAAACTTCTACTGGGTGACCGGATAATGATGGTTGCGACTGCCGCAAAACATCGTCGTGATGCATTCCAATCCGCTGAATTTTTGATGGATTATCTAAAAAGTCGAGCGCCATTTTGGAAAAAAGAAGTTACAAATGACGGTTATCAATGGGTTAAGGCTGTTTTGGACGATGAAAGCGCTTTGGAGCGTTGGAGATAAAAAAAGTTATTTTTTATCTTTTTCGGTTTTATTAGAGTTCTCACGCAAATTTTCTATCTCTATTCTAGCATTATGCAATCCATCCATCGTTGCGCTAAGTTCAGCTTGAGCTTGAGCTAGTTTATTTGTGAGTTCAGCATCACGTTCTTTTAACTTATCAACAATATTGGCATGTTCAGTCTCCGATTTGTGAAAGGCCTCCGCCATGGCGTGTTCACTTGTTTGATTTCTGTCAGACTTATGACCCAACTTTGCTATGAATAGATGCGCCAACCAACCTGAACAAAAAGTTACAAATAAGACAATTGATGTAAAAATTATTAAGTCAAACTGGCTCATTATTTGCCTACTTTAATCACTAATTTCATTTTCCGATGGTAATTTGACACCCAAAGATAGATTTAGATGCCTAAATTCTATTCTTCGATTTTTTTCTCTACCTTGCTCAGTTTCATTCGATGCGACAGGCTCACTTTCTCCGTAACCTTTCGCCACAATATTCTTAGTTAAAATACGGCGCCTTTGTAATTCAAACAGTACAGCATTTGCTCTAGCCTGAGACAAATTCAAATTCATTTGCTCTCTTCCTTGACTATCTGTGTGCCCACCAATTTCTAACATTATGTCGCCACAATTGAACAAAATTTTCGCGATATCATCAAGAATTTCTTGTCCAGCAAGATCCACTCTATCAGAACCGGGTTCAAACTTGATTTTTCTCAACTTTAAAACTTCTGCAATTTTAGCAACACACTGTGATGCAGTTAAACTATTATCTTTAGGCTTCGGCATTTCTATATAATCAATTTCAAGTGAAAGCCGCTGATTATAGCCAATCTTATTTCCAATAAGCTTCGTGATTTTAGCAGAAGCGAATTTTCTATAAGTAGTTCCTCTAATTTCTATCAAATTTGGAGTTACCTCTAATATACCATTCTTTAACTCTTTTAACCCTTCCAAGCCGGCAATAATTCTAAACCCCCAATCTGGCGGAAGTGACCCAACATTGTAAAGCGAAGTTGATGAGTATTCAGAACCAAAGCGTGCATTAGCGAAATTAGCAACCAATTCTTCATCAAAACCCTCGCTTATAGGGCCTGTAATTTTCAAAAGACCTTCGGGACTTAAAGTGGCTACAAGTTTATTAGATGATAAATCATTACTGTCATTATTTGAAAGCTTTGCTAATGACAAAACAAACTCGGACGGGAAAGTGTTTGAGATAGAATTTATAATTTTATCGTACTCATGTTCCGAAAATGAGTGGTCGAATATAATAGAGATATTGAGGTTATCAAATACTACTTTCGCATTAACAAGTTGTGCTGAAATAGAAAATGCATTTTTTAATGCTTCCGTCCATTGAGGACTTGGCTCTCCAAGCCCAACTAAACATTCTTGCAAGGCCGTAGCATTCAGTTTTTTAGCAAGTTCAGCAATCTGGATTTTACTTGTTTCATCCGCCACCACACAATTAGAGTACTTCAATAATCCATTTTTAATCTCTATCTGAAAGGTAAAAGGAGAGATCAATTCGCGAGGTTGGTGAAATAAGATTTCAACTGGCAGATTAGATGGAGCCCTAGATTTTATATTCTCTGTAAGATTTTCGGTATTTAGATTGTCCCTGGCTATACCCTCTAAATAGAGTCTTTTACCATCTGTCTCAATTTTGCCAATTTCAATTGCGCCTACCAAAGACAGGGCGTATGAAGTCGTTATACCCCAATCCACAGTAGGGATTAAATTTGTTTCATCAAAGATTATACGGTATTCTTCATCACTGGATAATCTTTTCTTAAGCATTGCTTCGAAATCTACAGCGTTAAACCCTTCAGGAAAGCTGCCGATAACAAACACTTTACCAATCGACTTTAATATTTTTAAATTGATAGCCTTTTGTTTTGTTTCAATACTTTCGATACTTGAAATATTGTCAATTAACCGCTGGGGAGCAACTACGGATCGGACAAGTTTAAGAGCACCTACCCGTTCGGAATCTTCGGGCGCATTTCCATGTATGAAAATCTGCAAACCATCAGTATCGATCTCAGCCCAAGAGTATCCAGCTTGACTCAGGATAGACTTAAGATGTGTTTTTGAACTTGCTTCAATAAAATTAGAAAAAACTATGGCTGCTAATACCGAAATAAAAGCTACTAACACAAAAATAAAATATTTAAATTTATGCACGGAATTAAACATTTACCCGTCACAATAGCTGAAAACTTTTAAGAATTAAACGAAGTAATTTAAAACAAAATGGAAGCAACTAAAAAAATAACAGGGATAAAGCCTGTGTTGCGATTAGAACGGAATGTATTTAATAAATTTTGACCGTTTTGGATGTCCAACTTAATAACTTGCAACACCATATGAAGATAAAAAAACAGAGCGCCTGCAGCTGCTATAAACATCTTAAGGCCAGTTGCAGAACTAATAAAAGATAATGTCATTAAACCTGCCGCTATCGAGGCAAAAATAAGTAACCAAATTTTAGTTTTATCTGCAAACAAAATGGCTGTTGACTTAACTCCAAGCATTGCGTCATCTTCTTTATCTTGATGAGCATAAATCGTATCATAAAATAAAGTCCATGAAATTCCTGCGAGATAAAGTAAGACGCACGGCCAATTCAAAAAATTTGTTGATGCTGCAAAAGCTAAAAGTACACCCCAGTTAAATGCAATTCCTAAAAAAAATTGTGGCCACCAAGTAAATCTTTTTGCGAAAGGATAAATGGCAACAGGTAATATAGCTATAAAGCCTAACGCAATAGCTGTTAGGTTAAAGGTCAACAGAATTAACAAAGCGATAAGAGCTTGAATAATCATCCATAGAGCTGCGGTTCCCACAGTTATAGAACCACTGGGAATGGGCCTTAGTTTTGTCCTCAGAACTTTACCATCAATTTCACGATCATTAATATCATTCCACGTACACCCAGAGCCTCTCATTAATACAGCACCAAATGCACAGGCAACTAAGATCCACAAATCGTATAACCTTGGAGATCCATTGCTTAATATCCCAATTAGTAAACCCCACCAGCATGGCAGCAATAAAAGCCAAGTTCCAATTGGACGATCCATTCTCGATAACTTTAAAAAAGGCCGAGACCAATATGGCGCATGACTATCTACCCAATTGTTGTCAACTGCATCAAATATTTGATCCTTAGCATCTGGTAATGGCTCTAAATGGGGCATACAGTACATTCCGATATGAATAAAATTAGACTCTTTGTAGATCACACGTTGGGAGAAGCACAATCCGTTCCTTTGAACAAGGATCAGGCTCATTATATTTTTTCAGTGATGCGCAAAAGTGTCGGTGAAACAATCTCAATTTTTGATGGAAATAATGGAGAGTGGGAGGCATCAATTGAAGAAATTTCAAAGAAAAGTGGAGTTTTGTTTTGTATTAAGCAAACAAAACCACAAATCATGCCACCGGACCTATGGCTCTTCTTTTGTCCTTTGAAAAAAGTCCGAACTGACTTCATAGTTGAAAAAGCCACTGAGCTTGGCGTCGCTAGAATAATACCAGTTCAAACTGAACACACAAACGTGGATAGAATTAAATTAAGTAGGTTAAGCGCACATGCGATAGAGGCTGCCGAGCAATGTGGAGGGACATACATTCCAAAAATAGAGGAATTGCAAAAAATTAAAGAAGTGCTTGAAAATTTTCCGCCAAACAGAAGACTCCTATTTTGTGATGAAAAATTGCAAGCATCAGAGGTAAATTTGGAAAATCTAAAAAAAGGGAAATGGGCTATACTGGTAGGCCCTGAAGGGGGTTTTTCGGAAGTAGAGCGAAATCATCTCAAAGGACTAAAATTTACCTTCAGCATTAGTCTTGGCCCAAGGATTTTGCGAGCTGATACAGCAGCTGTTACTGCAATTTCATTATGGCAAAATTACCTTGGCGATTGGTGATGAAGAGAAATACTTTATTAGACAGTTTACTAATCTGGCGGGAAACTATCGTTGCGATAATATTTGCAGGATTAGGCTTGTATTGGATAATAAATTCATATGGCACACTTTATTTCATTGGATATGGAGTTTTAATAACTGGGATAATTTTTGCTTATGTAGGCTATCAGCGCGCTAGTTTTAAGAGAAAAGAAACCGGCGGGGGAATAGTTGAATTCACAGAGGGACAAATTAGCTACTTTGGACCAAAAACCGGTGCTATATTTTCAATTGAGGACATAAAATGTCTAAGTATTGATAAATCAAATAGCTCTAGTATCTGGATAATAGAAAGAACCGCCGATTATAAAGTAGAAATACCAACAAATGTAGAAGGCAACGAAGTATTATTTGATGTTTTTAACAGCTTGGAGGGATTTCAAATTCACCAAATGTTAGAAGCATTATCTTCTTCGCGATGTAATAAGACTGTTCTTTGGCAAAAATACGACTAATGTGGATCCGGCTAAGATTATAAAAAAGCGTTACATTACGTATATTAATTTTGAAAAAGTATTTTGGGTCAAGCTATGTCAATTCCTCAGTCAGGCGGTGGTACTATCGAGCACTATGACCAATTAGTGCATTACCTATCCGATGGATGTAAACCTAAATCAGAGTGGAAAGTCGGCACTGAGCATGAAAAATTTGGTTTCTTTAAAGATACTCTAAAACCAATACCATATGATGGGACCAGATCAGTAAAGTCAGTATTAATTGGGTTACAGAATAAGTATGGCTGGGAACCTATATTTGAAGCAGGCAATATTATAGGATTGGCAATGGGTGGTGCTAACGTTTCACTCGAGCCGGGAGGACAGCTTGAACTATCGGGAGCTCCCTTGGCAAGTATCCATGAAACTTGTGATGAGGTGAATACTCATTTAAGCCAAGTTAAAAATATCGCTGACGATCTTGGTATTGGTTTCATTGGGTTGGGGGCTGCTCCTACGTGGCAACACCATGAAATGCCGCTAATGCCGAAAGGCCGATACCGACTTATGACAGATTATATGGATAAAGTTGGCACCATGGGCAAAATAATGATGTATCGAACATGCACCGTTCAAGTTAATTTAGACTTTGAGTCTGAAGCCGATATGGTTAAGAAAATGAGAGTTGCAATCGCACTGCAACCTGTCAGCACAGCACTTTTTTCAAATTCCCCATTTTTCGAAGGCAAACTTACTAATTGCAAAAGTTGGAGAAGCCGCGTGTGGAGAGATCTCGACCCCTCACGCACCGGCACGATCCCATTTATATTTGAGCCAACCTTTGGATTTAAAAGCTGGGTTGATTATGCCTTAGATGTCCCAATGTATTTCGTTTATCGCGATGGGAAATATATAAATGCATTAGGTCAATCTTTCCGCGATTTTCTAAAAGGGAAATTACCAGCGCTACCCAACGAGTTGCCAACTTTGAATGACTGGGCCGATCACCTGACCACAATATTTCCTGAAGCCCGTTTGAAAAAATTTATAGAAATGCGTGGGGCGGATGGAGGTCCCTGGCGCAGCCTTTGTGCACTTCCTGCACTTTGGGTTGGTTTGTGCTATAACCAATCATCTCTCGACGCGGCATGGGATCTTGTAAAAGAATGGCGGCTAGAGACCCGCGAAGAGCTCAGGGTCGAAGCTGCAGACAAAGGGCTTCAGGCCAAGGTTGGTAACATTAAAATGATTGAACTCGCCAGAGAGGTACTAACCATTGCAAATGAGGGCCTAAAAGCTCGCTCCATCCCAAGCTTTAACTCGAAATTCCCAGATGAAACTCATTTTCTTGACGAACTAAAAGAATTTTTGGAAACGGAACGCACAGCCGCCGACAAATTAATAGATCTATATAATGCAAATTGGCGTGGTGATATTTCCAAAGTTTTTGATCAACATAGCTATTAATTATATTTTTTTATCAATCAAAATTAATATGCATTAACAAAAAGAGAATGAGTGTTACTAAACATAAAAATATCAATCCAAATCCAAATGGTTTTAAATTGCTTGACCAATTTCTTTTCAAAATTTGAGGTTCCGGATTAGACTGTTTAATTAAGGCCTGTTCAACCAGGCTCGGTAATCTTGGCCCAAAACGCGCTAAAACTTTAAGTGTAGTTGTCAGATCATTGAAGACTGCAACCGGACCCAAACTGGACTTAATGTATCCCTCGACAATTGGGCGCGCCACTTCCCAAATATTTATTTGTGGATTTAATGACCTAGCTACACCTTCAACCACAACCATTGTCCGTTGCAGAAGAATAAGCTCTGTCCGTGTTTCCATACCAAAACGTTCCGTTACCTCAAATAAGTAACTCAAAAGCCTTCCCATTGATATATTAGATGCATCCATACCAAAGATTGGTTCTCCTACAGCCCGCAGAGCACGAGCAAACTCATCAACATTTTGATCTTGCGGAACATATCCAGCTTCAAAATGTACTTCAGCAACACGCTTATAATCTCTTTTAATAAACCCAAACAAAATTTCTGCATAAACACGTCTTGTGTATTCATCGATATGACCCATGATCCCAAAATCAAAGGCTACAATATCTCCATTACTAGAAACTTTAAGGTTACCTTGATGCATATCTGCGTGAAAAAATCCATCCCTCAGAGCATGATTTAAAAACATGTACAAAACCCTATCACCAAGCTCGCTTAGATTATGACCAGCTGCCAGTAGTGCATCGGTATCGCCCATGGGCACTCCATCTGCCCAATCCAAAGTCATGACTCTGCGACTGGAAAGGCTCCAGTTCACCGAAGGTACGGAAAAACCCTTATCGTTACTAATATTTGCTAAAAATTCAGATGCTGATGCACTTTCTAAACGCAAATCTAGTTCGCCACGGACCACGCCATCAAAATGGGCAATCACATCCATGGGCTTTAAACGGCGCGACTTGGGAGATACAAACTCAACCAACCGTGCAGCAAAATAAAAAGTATCGATATCTCTTTGAAAAGCCCGCTCTATTTCAGGTCTTAAAACTTTTATAGCAACACTATGACCCGTGTCTCTCAATTGGCCACGGTGAACCTGTGCAATAGATGCTGCCGCGACAGGCTCTGAGAAAGCACTGAATACATCATCAGCGTCAATTCCAATCTCTGCCTTAAAACTTTGCTTTGCAACTTTGGTGGGAAACGGTGGCAATTTATCCTGTAGAACACGCAGCTGATCAGCGAGTTCTTGGCCAACCACATCTGGTCGTGTGGATAGTATTTGACCAAACTTAATGTATGCAGGACCCATCGCAGTTAAAGCTCTCGGAGCAGGAGGTAATGATTGATCTCCCTTTCTGCCTAAAAACTGAAATGGCCATACAACAATTCTAGCAGCAAACTTTAACGTTTTAGGGGCATCCAGAGCATTTAATATGACTGGCATAGCACCAGTACGCTCAAGTGTTGCCCCTGTACGAATTAACCGCAGAATATTATGGGGCCCACGCATTTAAATTTTCCATCCAGAGTGTAAACAAGCCACTCCCATAGTTAAGTTGCGGTATTTGGTATTCTCAAAACCAGCAGCATTTACAAGTTTCATAAAAGATTCTTGCTTTGGAAATTTCCTGATACTTTCAACGAGATACTGATAGCTGCTTCTATCGCTTGCAATTATTTGACCTAACCTTGGTATCACATTAAATGAATATTTATCATAAAACCATTGCAGTAAATCGTTTGGAATATGAGAAAACTCAAGAACCATAATTCTGCCACCAGGCTTTAAAACTCGATAAGCTTCAGACAGAGCCTTCTGCGGATCAGTAACATTACGTATCCCGAAACTAATAGTGTAAACATCAAAACTATCATCTTCGAAAGGAAGAGCCATAGCATCACCCACGACCCACTCTAGTTGACCAGAAATGCCAACATTTTCAGCCCGCTTTCTTCCCTCTGCCAGCATTGGTTCAGTCAAATCTAAAACTGTGGCATTTGCACCGCTGGCGCGCTTTAGAAAACGAAACGAAATATCACCGGTACCCCCAGCAACATCTAACAATGCCTGACCACGGATTGGGGCTAACCAGTCCATCATTGCATCCTTCCAGACCCTATGTATTCCTAGAGACATAACATCATTCATGACATCATATTTTGAAGCTACTGAACTAAAAACACCTTGGACTTTCTCAGACTTATCTTTTTCCAGAATGGTCTCAAAGCCAAAATGAGTTGTGTTTTCTTTTTTATCTGACATTGCTCCAAACCAAAAACATTTTATGTTACTTATAGATTAGTTATGGCGCGATACAATGCGCTCGAATAATTATGAGACAAATTTATGCCCGAATTACCAGAGGTTGAAACTGTTTTGAGAGGTATTTCTCCAATTTTAGAGGGTAATCAAATTGATTATGCTCAAGTAAATAGGCCTGACCTACGAAGACCATTCCCAAATAATCTAGCTAAACGCCTAAAAAACCGTAAGATAAATTTTTTACATCGCAGATCAAAATATATACTCATTGATTTGTCTGAAGGGGAAACTTTAATCATGCACTTGGGGATGTCAGGTCGAATTATGATCTCACAAAAGGTTGCAGGCACTTTTCATCATAATACGACCCACAGCCAAAAACATGACCACTTTATTTTACATTTAAAGGATAACCATCAGCTTACTTTCAATGACCCTCGGCGATTTGGGGTTATTGATCTACTTAAAACTGAGAACTTGGAACTGAGCGGCATGCTAAGTCAAATTGGGCCTGAGCCACTGAGTAACAGTTTTAATGAAGCATATTTCGTGAGCACTATGCGTTTAAAAAAAACAAATATAAAATCAGCTTTACTAGATCAGCGTATTGTTGCGGGCCTAGGTAATATATATGTATGCGAAGCTCTTTTCCGGGCCGGTATTTCTCCGAAACGCCGAGCAGTTCGTATATCACACAAAAAGCTCAGCTCTCTGGTACCTATAATAAAAGAAATACTTTTGGAAGCGATATCGTCAGGTGGTTCTTCACTAAGAGATTTTAGAAATGCATCAGGGGATTTAGGTTATTTCCAGCATAGCTTTGACGTTTATGGTCGCGAAGATGAAGATTGTTATAACAAAGATTGTGACAGTAAAATAAAACGTATAACGCAAGCGGGTCGTTCAAGTTTTTATTGCAGCAATTGCCAAAGATAGCTTGAGTCTTCTAGCAAAAATGTTAAAAAAAGGTTTGTAAACACGATGAAAGACGTAGCTGATGGCTTTTGAAACGCTTATAGTTGACATTGAAGATCACGTTTGTGTTATCAAACTAAATCGGCCAGAAGCCCTAAATGCATTAAACAAACAGCTCCTTAAAGAGCTCGCAGAAGCGTTAGAAGATAGTCAAAAAAATGAGAAAGTCCGGTGTATAGTACTTACGGGATCTGAGAAAGCATTTGCAGCGGGTGCTGATATAAAAATGATGCAAGAGAAGAGCTTTTCCGAAGTATTCTTAGAGGACATGTTTACCAGTGAGTCTGAAAGAATAGGCAGAATTAGAAAGCCAATAATTGCTGCCGTGTCGGGATATGCACTTGGAGGTGGTTGTGAGCTAGCAATGATGTGCGATTTCATAATTTGCTCAGATACAGCAAAATTTGGTCAACCTGAAATAAATCTAGGGGTATCTGCTGGCTTGGGAGGCACACAAAGATTAACCCGATATGTTGGCAAATCAAAAGCGATGGAGATGAACCTTACAGGAAGATTAATGGAAGCAGATGAAGCCGAGAGATGTGGATTAGTTAGTAGAGTTGTTCCAGTTAAAAAGCTCCTAGACGAAGCCTTGTCGGCCGCACTAAAAATATCTGAAAAATCAATGCTTACAGCAATGGCTGTTAAAGAAATGGTAAATAGAGCGTATGAGATGCCATTACAAGAGGGATTACGTTTTGAGCGCCGAGTTTTCCACTCATTGTTTTCAACTGAGGATCAAAAGGAAGGAATGGCAGCTTTTAGTGAGAAACGAGACGCTCAGTTCCGAGATAAATAATAAAAATCTAATAATTTGTTACTAGACGTGTTGACTCGAATTAGAGACACGCATAAAGAACAACGAAATTTATGAACATAAGGGTCTGTAAATGGCAAATACGCCTCAGTCAAAAAAGAGAGCAAGACAAAACGATCGAAAGCTCGAAGTAAATAAGGCTCGTAGATCACGTATCCGTACCTTTTTGAAAAAAGTAGAAGAGGCTATCACATCAGGTGATAAGAAGGCAGCAGCGTCAGCTTTGAAATCTGCACAACCAGAACTTATGCGCGGCGTTACCAAAGGTGTTTACAAGAAAAATACTGCTGCTAGAAAAATGTCGCGGCTTTCTGCTAGAGTTAAATCCCTAGCCTAATAATTATTTGGTGATTAATTTAAAGGGACGCCTCCAGCGTCCCTTTGTTTTTTCTGAATAATTTTTACTACTTTGTGATTCTCTTTATTTTTTTTTGAGTCAAGTCTTAAGTTCTGTTGAATGATTCAAGAAACACTTGTTAAGTATATTTTAGCGAGTCGTTCGCCTGGGGGGTTCAGTTTATTAGGAGTGGTTTGCCACACTGCATCTAATTCTGACCAATCTAAAAATTTGTAGCATCGCTAGCGGAGCAAGACTTCGCCAAGCTTGATTTGTTTAAATCTTTAGCAGGCAATGACGCTATTAAAGCTGTTGAGCTATGACACAACTGAAGTTTTAGGAATTAAAAAATGAACAAAGATTTTTGGGGGAAAATTCAAGAAGAACTTCAGGAAACCATAGGCAAAAATAATTTTACAAACTGGATATCGCCACTCGAATTCTCTGAAGTGACAGACGGAGTAGCGACTTTTAACGTACCGACAACATTCTTAGGTAATTATGTATCTCAAAATTTTGGTGATATAATTCTTTTTAAGCTCAATAATCTTGATAAAGGTATTACTCGTGTTGCCTTTCAGGTAAATACTGACGATGTTGCGAAAAAATCTAATTCGAAAAATGAAGAAAGAGTTACAAGGTCAACTAAGAAGCGATCAGAGGTAATACCTGGCGCTCCATTAGACCCAAGATTTACTTTTGATAGTTTCATAGTTGGGAAACCAAATGAATTAGCACATGCCGCTGCCCGACGTGTCGCGGATGGAACGGCCGTAACGTTTAATCCACTATTTCTATACGGGGGCGTTGGATTAGGTAAAACACATCTCATGCATGCCATAGCATGGGAATTGTCAACCAAAAGACCAGATTTAAATGTTTTATATCTATCAGCTGAACAGTTTATGTACCGCTTTGTTCAGTCTCTGCGGGAACGAAAGATGATGGATTTCAAACAAATTTTCCGATCTGTTGATATACTAATGGTCGACGACGTTCAGTTTATTGCTGGAAAAGATAGTACACAGGAAGAGTTTTTTCATACTTTTAATGCTCTTGTTGACCAAGGAAAACAAATTATAATTTCAGCAGATAGGGCACCTGGTGAGATAAAGGGACTCGAAGAGCGTATCAAAAGCAGATTACAATGTGGTCTAGTTGTGGATCTACATCCAACTAATTATGAACTGCGACTTGGAATTCTTCAATCTAAAGTCGAGCTGTACAGTAAACAGTATCCAGATCTCAGTTTAGATCCAGAAGTTCTAGAATTTTTGGCTCTCCGAATATCTACAAACGTCAGAGTTCTTGAAGGTGCATTAACCCGGCTGTTTGCTTTTGCATCCTTAGTTGGTCGCCATATAACTTTGGAAGTTACTCAAGACTGTCTTGCCGATGTACTAAGAGCATCAGAAAGAAAAATTACAATCGAGGAAATTCAACGCAAGGTTTCTGAGCACTACAATATTCGCCTATCCGATATGATTGGACCAAAACGACTACGAACTTACGCACGTCCTCGGCAAATTGCTATGTATCTATCAAAAAACCTAACAAGCCGTAGCCTTCCTGAAATAGGACGAAGATTTGGAGGGCGAGATCATACAACTGTAATGCACGGCGTTAAGCGAATAGAGGAATTAAAAAACCAAGATGGTCAGGTTGCGGAAGACGTTGAAATCTTGCGTCGAGCACTCGAAGCTTAAAACGATATAATATGTAAAAATTAATATTGTTGTTTTCGCCCCAAGTGCGATTAACATTAAATTGTAGAAAACACTTGAGCACGTTTTAAAATGGTTTAACCTGATATTCCGATTATCTAATCATGGGAGCAAGAGGAATGAAATTAAGCATAGAGAGAAATACCCTCTTAAAGGCTGTATCTCACGCTCAATCAGTGGTTGAACGCCGAAATACAATTCCTATTCTTGCCAATGTGCTCATTGAAGCTGAGGACGACAAAGTACAGTTTCGGGCTACAGACTTAGATGTAGAAATAGTTGACCGAGTACAGGCTAAAGTCGACCGTATTGGCTCAACGACAGTATCAGCTGTATTACTGCATGAAATTGCTCGTAAATTACCGGATGGAGCGTTAATCGAGCTTACAGCTGACACTGCAGGTAATAGACTCACGGTAGAAGCTGGACGATCAAATTTTTCTTTAGCGACACTCCCCAAAGAAGATTTTCCAATTATGGCTTCATCAGAGTATGCAGCGAATTTTTCTGCAAAATCAGGCGATCTTCGTCGGTTATTCGATAAATCTAGATTTGCCATTTCCACCGAGGAAACTCGATACTATTTAAACGGTGTTTATATGCATTCCGCTACCTTTGAAAATTCAAAAGTACTTAGGTGCGTGGCAACTGACGGTCACAGACTAGCTAGAGTAGATACTGGATTGCCAGAAGGAGCAGAAGAGTTACCAGGTGTGATCATTCCAAGGAAAACTGTGGCGGAAATAAGAAAATTCTTAGATGACGATGAAGTACAAATTGCTGTTTCAGTTTCAGAGACAAAAGTTCGCTTCGCAACGCCTGATATTACATTAACATCAAAAGTAATTGAGGGAACTTTTCCTGATTATACTAGAGTAATCCCTGCATCTAATGAGAAGAAATTAGAAGTTGATGCTGATGAGTTCGCAAAGGCTGTTGACAGAGTTTCTACAGTTTCATCAGAAAGATCACGAGCAGTAAAACTTAATTTAGAAGACGATCAACTTACTTTAATTGTCAATTCTCCAGACAGTGGAGCGGCAGAAGAACAAGTAGCAGTTGCCTACAGCGATGAGCGTTTAGAAATAGGCTTTAACGCCAAGTATTTGTTGGAAATTTCTGGTCAAATTGATAAAGAAAATGCCATATTCATGTTTAACTCTTCTGGAGACCCTGTTCTAATTAGAGAGGGCAATGATTTATCTGCAGTGTACGTCGTAATGCCAATGCGAGTATAATAATTTGCTTAGAAATAGGGTTTTGTCGTGCATATTCATCAGCTGACATTATCACATTTTCGATCTCACAAACACACACAAGTTCAAGCTGAAAATAGTCCAATAGCTATATTTGGACGCAATGGTGCCGGTAAGACGAATATAATTGAGGCAATTTCTCTGCTTTCACCTGGAAGGGGTCTTAGAAGGGCAAGTACAGCGGAACTAAGCAAAAGTCCTGATAATATTGGATGGAAACTAACCGCGGAAGTAATATCTGATGTAAATTCTAATTTAATTGAAACCTCTTGGACAAATACCTCATCTCGAAATGTCAAGATTAATGGTAAACTTGCCAGACAAAATGATTTAGCAAAGTTATTTAGAGTGGTTTGGTTATTACCATCTATGGATCGCCTATGGATAGAGGGAGCAGACGGCCGACGTAAATTTCTTGATCGACTTACTCTCAGTTTTTTCCCAAAACACGCGGATAGTGTTCTGAACTATGATAAAGCTATGCGGGAACGAAACCGTCTATTAAGAGAAAAAATAACTGACAGCGGTTGGTATAAAGCACTTGAACGCCAGATGGCTCAAAATGGCCTCTTAATTCAATTAAACCGTATCGCTACTTTAAAGAAAATTTGCAAAGCACAAGATAAGTCGACCACTATGTTTCCTGTAGCTGAATTATCTTTATCACAAACAGACAATTATATGCTAACAGATGAGGATGAATTCATAAGTGTACTATCCGAAAACCGGCACCTCGATATAATGGCAGGCCGTACACTTATTGGGCCCCACCGCTCAGATATGGAAGCTATTTACAAAGAAAAAGGTATTTCTGCCAAAGACAGCTCAACGGGAGAACAAAAGGCTATACTGATATCAATAATATTGGCTAATGCCCGAGCCCTAAAAAAGGAACTAGGGCATCCTCCGGTAATGCTTTTGGATGAGATATCAGCACATTTAGACGTAGATAGGCGAGCAGCGCTGTATGAAGAAATAAAAGCTCTTGATGCTCAAGCATGGATGACCGGCACGGACAAAGAACTTTTTTCTGAACTTGGTCGTGAAGCACAATATTTCAATGTAAGTGAGAACTCAGGGATTTCAAATATTGAAGAAGTCGATTTCGCAATTGATAATTTAAATAGCTAGTCTTATTGGTCCTGACATGTCTATATCGTTTAGTGACCTAATCTTTTACGCTTTTGGAATTTTTGTTCTTTTTCTCACGCCTGGGCCAGTTTGGATAGCAATTATTTCTAGGTCGATCACAGGTGGACTTAATGGCGCAGCACCATTAGCGGCTGGTGTGGCAATCGGAGATATAATATGGCCCACTCTAGCAATAGCAGGAAGTGCTGCTTTGGCTGCTTCGTACGCTAATTTACTATTATACCTAAAATATTTGGCAGTAATTATATTCGTAGTGTTGGGCATCAATTTAATAAATAATCAAAATTCACAAATCGGTTCACAAAACCTTAAATTGAGTAAAAGCAGAGAGTTGGCGGGGTTTACTGCCGGGCTATTAGTTATCATTGGAAATCCTAAAGCAGCTTTATTCTACCTTGGGATATTACCAGGGTTTTTTAATTTAAGTAAGCTGACAATCGCGGATTGTATAACGATTGCTTTGGTGTCATCGCTAATACCATTCCTGGGTAATCTTACATTAGCAGTAATGGTCGAAAAATCTCGTGAAATATTAAGCTCGGCTGCTGCTGTGCGTAAACTCAATATCCTATCTGGGTGCTTACTTATTTTTGTGGGTTTATTAATATTTATAGAGGCAATTAAACACCAATTATAAAGTTGCGTGATATAATCTCACTTTAAGTCCACCATGGCTCACCGGCTCGCTAACAAACGAAAACTTTAATTGAGTGGCTTTCGCCAGTGAACGATCCGAAGTAATCAATCCAACCCGCCAGCCAGGAAATTTTGATTTTAGCACCGTGCCTATCTTAGCATACAACGCATAGAGCTTTTTTTTATCCCCGATACGCGACCCATATGGAGGATTAAAAATTATCAAACCGCATTGATCTGATAAAGGAACGAGATCACTAATTGGTTGATGATTAAAGTTTGTAATATCACTAACGTTAGCCGATTGTGCATTTTCTATTGAATTTTTTATTGCCCCATTATCACGGTCATAGCCTAAAAAATGTAATTCTACTTTGGCGATTATTTTCTGATCTAGAAGCAACATTTCAAAAGCATTGGAGTCAAATGATTTAAACTTTTGAAAGCTAAACACTCGCCTTTTACCTGGCGCCTGACCAACTGCAATTTCTGCAGCCTCGATTACGAATGTACCAGAACCACACATTGGATCAATTAAAGGCTGTGAAGGGTCAAACTTGCACATCCGTAAAAACGCTGCTGCCAACGTTTCACGCATTGGTGCTTTGCCGGTGAAAGACTTATAGCCTCTTTTGTGAAGACCCTCACCAGTACTATCAATACTTATTTTTACCAAGTTTTTTTCTATTCGCACCTTTATGCAAATATCAGCATCTTGGGAAATTCTATTGCCAACTGAATATACTATTGCATTTTCTATTCTTTCCGCAGCAGCACGTGCATGATATATTTTTGATTTTCGGGATACGACTTCTACTCTTACTGGATGCTGTGCTTTTAGATGTTCTTGCCACGGGAATTTACGAGCTTTTTTATCCAACTGCGAAAGATGCACAGCAGGAAACTCTCCCAATCTCACTAAAATACGTGTGGCCGTTCTTGAATAAACATTTGCACGCCAAACTTGATACCAGTCACCACTAAATTCAACACCACCTAAGATAGGCATCAAATCCTGAAATTCCAGCTCTCGTAATTCCTCAATAAGGACTTTCTCCAAACCAGGACTGCATACGGCTAATAGGGAAAATTTACTCGGCTCAGCTATAAATGAACTCCTATATTGACATTAATTTCTTTGAAAAAATTTTACATTATAAGATCACTTGATCATACTTTAAAATGTTGTGCATAAATATGTTATGGTTAAGTTAATAAAAGTATTATTTTTTGTAACGCTAATAGTCCCAAATCTGGCGACACCCGATAAAGCACAAGTACTTGTATTTGCCGCAGCCAGTACAAAAAATGCATTAGACAAAGCAATTAGAGAATATAATACTCATAATAAAACAGAAATTTTGCCCGTTTATGGAAGCTCTGCCACGTTAGCAAAACAAATAGAGTTAGGTGCTCCAGCCGATATATTTCTGAGTGCTAACGTACCTTGGGTAGACTATCTAATAAATAAAGGAATAATTGAGGCCACAAATAAAAAAAATATCTTAAAAAATAGATTAGTTTTGGTAACTAATGATCAGACACGCCCAAAAATTGATAACTTGAACTCCACTGATTTTTCTAGATTACTCCAGGATGAAAAAATAGCAATGGGTATGGTGTCTTCTGTTCCCGCTGGTATTTACAGTAAACAAGCACTTGTCCATTTAAACCAATGGAATGCTATATCACCACAGGTAGTTCAGGCTGATAATGTGCGGACTGCACTCCAATACCTCCTGTCGGATAATGTAGTATTTGCTATGGTATATGCGAGTGATGCTAAATTATTTCCTGAGTTAAAAGTACTTGGTATATTTGAAGATTTCACACATGACCCAATAATATATCCTGCTTCGCTCATAAATTCTGCATCACGAGAGGCAAATCTTTTCTTTGAATATATTGCGGACCCCAAGACACTTAAGGTTTTTGAAAGGTATGGTTTTCTAATAACATCTGGTAACTAAATTCATCCTTTGCTTTCAAGCAGCGCTAACGCCTTTTTGCTAGCCCTGAGCAAACCTTAAGGAGCCACTGAAATTTATACCTAGAAATTTTATTAGCAGTATTATTTTCTAAACAAAGATTAATCAAAATGGATTAGGTAAAGACCTTTTAACTATATAAATTAGCCGAATTGATCTACACTTATTACTTTTACATTATAAAATAAAAATCCTAACGCTAGTTTGTCATTTTTTTAAATCTAAACTTCATTGCCCTGTAACTTAAAAACTAATGCTGCCAACGCACCACCTACGAGTGGCACTAAAATATATAGCAGCATCCATCCTCCACCAGTTCCATTAAATAATGCACCAAGAGACAGGGCTATTCCCACGGCTGGATTAAACGCACCACCTGAAATACCTCCGCCGGCAAACGCTCCGCACATTACCGTGAAACCAATTGCCAGCCCATAAAATGAATTACCTTCTGTTCCTTGAGCCGTTGCAACATTCAAGACAGTCAGAGCAAGCGCAAAGGTAAATAAAAACTCAACTAAAATTGCTGATAACAAAGGCGTATCGGGCGCTGGTGCTATTGGCACTGAACCACCTGTTATAAGGTTGCCTATTAGAGCACCTAAAGTAGCGCCAATGACTTGAGAAATCATGTATGGTAGTAGGTCTGAACCTGAAAGAGCACCTCTCAAAAAAGCTGCAAGAGATACTGCTGGATTATAATGTCCTCCTGAAATGTGCCCACCCATGAAAACCATAACCGCAAGCATTCCACCTATAGCCAGAGGAGCCATTTCTTGTCCTGTAATGACTGATAGAGTGATAGTAAGTACTAGAAAAAAAGCTCCTATAGCTTCTGTAAGATATTTGCCCAATTTAGTCCTCCGTTTATGGTTGATACTTTGGTCGGCCGTAACGCTTTCTTACATTTTTTTCAAGACAAAACAATTTTCTTAAACCTTCATCAATTTGTAGAAACCTAAAACAAGAAGCTGAAAACATAAATTTATTTAATTGTTTTGTCATTTTTCGTGCCATCGAAGTATGATTGAGAAGTTGCACTAAAATGATTATTTAGGTTGGTTTTTTATACTGAGTTTGCGAGCTAATTAAGAAAACACCTGATAAAACGATAATTATAGAACCTAAGATCAACGATGAAGTCACTGCCTCTCCAAATAATAGAAAACCAGCGCCTACACCAAATATTATACGAGTATATCGGAAAGGAGTAACAAATGAGACCTCACCCGTTCGCATTGCTTTCATTAAAGCAATATAAGAGAAGCAGCCAACTATAACTAATGTAGTAATGTATATCAGCATTCCCACATTAAGTGACACGTAATCTGTATTAGAAAATAACGAAAATATCATTCCCGCGGACATTACAGCAATGAACCCGTAAAAACCTAAGTGATGATGCGACAATAATGGCGAAGCAGCTCTACTCCCTAAATCTCGTCCCGCAAAACCCAGCATTCCTAATACGGCAAACACAACATAAGGGGAGAACCCATCACTTGAAGGCTCTATAATTATGATAACACCCAATAAGCCGGAAAAAATCGCGATCCACCTAAAAATACCTACTGCTTCTCTGAAAATTAGAGCCGCACCAGCAACCACAAAAATTGGTGTCGCCTGAAGTACTAATGTTACTAAAGATATTGGCATAAGAACCAACGAAAGTGAGTAAAATAAACGACCTATGAGTTCAAAAAACATTCGTATTATCATCGGCCTCGAGAGTACTTCCTTAAAAAATAACTGCTGTTTTTGCACTTTACAAATTAAGGCAAAAATTAAAGCACCCCCCAAACCGAATAGAAACAAGACTTGACCAAAAGGGATGGTTAGAGAGCATAGTCTTATTAAACTATCCTCTATAGCAAATCCTAGCATTGCTACAATCATCCAGCAGCTTCCTGCTAAATTATCATTTGTTTTGGATAGCTTGTTAAAAATCAAATAATGAACTCAAGTGCGAAAAAACAAATCTGAAAAGTCTACACTGAGTAGAGAATTTCAAATGAGTTTCTAAATTATACTCTTTATTAAGCTGACATTGCGCTAATTATGCAGCTTCTTCAACGACAACTTCTGAGAATGATTTAAAAAATTTAGCAGCTAACTTCTTTGCTGTGCTTTGGATTAGTCGACTGCCTAATTGAGCCAATTTGCCTCCAATTTCTGCATTAGCAGTATACGATAGTACGGTAATATCACCCTTTTGGTGTAGTGTGACGTCTGCCCCACCTTTGGCAAATCCAGCGGCACCACCATTTCCTTGACCTGAAAGAGAAAAGTTTTCTGGACCTGCGGACGCATCAAGAGTTACCTGACCACTAAAACGAGCTTTCACTGGCCCTACTTTCAAAACAACTTTTGCTTCAAGTTGATCTTCCGATATTTTAACTAATTCTTCACATCCAGGAATACATTTCTTTAGAATATCCACATTATTCAAAGCATCATAAACAGTTTGCATAGGGACACTGATTTCAATCTCATCTGACAATTCCATTAGATAACCTTTCTCAACAATATGATAACTTGATTTAAACTATTGACTCTGCACTTTCGCCAAATAACTTCAAAAAATAAAGCTTTCCAACAATTCGAATATAATTACTATTTAGCTACTTTCATCATAGGCACCATTCCTAAACTTTTTACGGACTTGCAGTAATTCTGCTAGTATTGAAAGTGAAATTTCCTCTGGCGTGACTGCACCGATATCTAGACCAGCAGGCGCTTTTACCTTGCCGATATCGGTCTCTGCAAAGCCACCATTTGCAAGCTTTGCTTTCAATGAAGTAAATTTTCTTTTACTACCAACAAATGAAACGAATGTAGGCTTTAATTTTATTGCAGCAGATAGTGATTTTAAATCATTATTACCTTGGGTCGCTACGACCATAACAACTAGCTTGCTTGAAATGCTTGGCTCGACCTCTTCATTTGCAACTTTTACTTCCCAACCAAATTGAGGTGCAAGTTTTTTCAGAGCCTCTGCGACTGGTGCTTTGCCATAGATAATAAGTTGGGGCGGCGGCGTATGAGGTTCGATGAAAATATCAACCGTGCCCTCTGATGGACAACCATTTTTAGAAACCTTTTTTCCCTCATACTCGTCACCGACGCTAATTCCAATTTCGTCGATTACATCTTGAGGCATTACTGAAATGAGTTGAGGGGCACCAGTTCGTATAGCAGTTATCGTCGCAGTTGCCACAGATGTACGGATGCATCCCCCTCCGATCCAGCCCTTTAAAATTTGTCCTTCTGAAGATATAATAGCCTTTGCTCCAGGTTTTGCCGATGTGGCGCCAGCAGTCCTAATCACTGTAGCGTAAGCAAATGCCTCACCCGATGCAGTAAGAACATGGGCCAAGTCCAAAATATTATTATCTTCATTATTTAATTTATTCATAGCTTTGCTAAAGCCCCTTCTAGATCAGCCAAATCTTTTAAAGTGTTGGCCGGACAGAAAAGATCAAGATAAGGTAGCGATGCTGCCATTGAGGCTGTAACAGGCGCATAGTCTTTCCAACCCTTTAACGGGTTCAGCCAAATTATCTTACACCCACGCTTTCTTAAACTCTTGAGAGCTTCCACCAAATCATTTGCATTATTTGAATCGTAGCCATCTGACAAAATCATCACTACACTTCTACTGTTTACGAAACGACGTGCGTAAGTTTTGGAAAATTTTTTAATACTATAACCTATCCTCGAACCACCCCCAAAACCATTTGCAATAAGCGAAAGCTTCTCCATTGATCTGCCAGTATTTTCATCCCTTAGAGCATCGGTAACGCGTACAAGTTCAGTATGGAATACATACGCATCTGTATTTTGATCATTCCGCATCAAAGCAGAGAGAAAAGCTAAAAATATTTTTGAATAAATATCCATAGAGCCTGAGACATCACATAATGCCACTATTCGCTTAGCCCTGTCCGGCTTGGATTTATTAATTAATTTGAAGGGGTCGCCACCAGTTGAAAGGCTCCTACGAATAGTTTTCCGAAAATCTAGCGTCTCACCTTTCGTAGAGCGGACAAGTCTTCGCGAACGCCTGTCTCGTAATACTTTTCCAATCCTAATCGCAACTTCTAATGCATCGTCAACGTCAGCTTTACTGACAAATTCACGTAAGTCTTTACGCATTTTTGAGGCTTCTTTTACCGCAACAAGTTCCCCTTCTTTCGTCTGATCGGACAGACTAGCGGCTTCATCAGGCTCAGTTGGAGAACCAGAAGAGTTTTCTTCTTTTTCTGCAGTCTTTGTAGCGCCCTGTGAACTCTCTTTTATATTCCAGCTAACATTATCGTTTGGAATTATTTTTTGTTTTACACGCCCAGAGTCCATCCAATAGCTATTGAACAAATCTTCAAAGCGACGTGCCTCATCTTGATTTCCTACGCATATAGGTTTTAATGAACGCCGCACCTCCATCGGATCATTCGCATTGATTTGAGTTAAAATTGAAAGTGCTGTTTCAACCTCTGCAACGCCTAATTTTAAATCGTGAGATCTCAAATGAGAAAAAAATCCAATAACTCTAGCTGATGGCCCACTATCCTGAGCCGCAAATTTACTAATTCGGCTCATGCCGCTTGTCCTGCTAAGCGCTGTGCAACCTCTGTCGTTATATTCCATTGATCCGACTTTGTCTTAAGCAATGTAGTCATAGCTGATTGCAGTATTTCCGGATCATGAGATAGATCGTTCACGCCTAATCCTATCAATGCAGCAGAAAAATCCAGCATCTCCGCAATACCAGGGGTCTTTTCTAAATCCTCTTTACGCAACTTCTGCACAAAATCTATGATTTGACCTGCCAGTTTTAAGTCAATGTTTGGCTGCTTCACTTTTAAGATATCAATTTCGGTATTACGGTCGGGATATTCGACATAACTATATAGACACCGGCGCCTTAAGGCATCAGATAAATCCCTAGTACCGTTTGATGTTAAAACAACTATAGGCTTAGTAACAAAACTTACTGTTCCTAACTCAGGTATGGAGACTTGGTAATCAGATAAAATCTCTAACAAAAATGCTTCAAATTCTTCATCAGCCCTATCAATTTCATCGATTAACAATACCGGCGACCT
>Ga0209433_10000031_pt1 | contig 40739 bp, 51 predicted proteins | sample METZYME_5_50m_FD_187552 | JGI IMG/M metagenome (GOLD analysis project Ga0209433, IMG submission 187552) | Marine microbial communities from oxygen minimum zone in mesopelagic equatorial Pacific - METZYME_5_50m (SPAdes) (version 2) | ecosystem: Environmental > Aquatic > Marine > Oceanic | place...
ATAAAAGGGGTAGGAGCCAGTAGTGCTGCTATTACTGTCAACAATACTGATGGAACGTGTACAGCGAATATTACTAATAACCTAAGTAATAGAAATTTAATAATTAACGGAGCGATGCAAGTAGCTCAACGTGGTACTTCATCATCAAGCTGGTCTGGTATAGGATTCCCTGCTTGTGATAGACAAAAGACTTTAGGAAGTTATGGTGGAACTTGGACTATAAGCCAAAGTACAGAAGCACCTTCTGACAATGGTTTTACAAAATCAACAAAGTATGATTGCACTACAGCAGTTACTTCTTTAAATGCTAATGCATATCTTCAACATTATTACAGAATAGAAGGTCAAGATTTACAAGGTGTTTGTAAGGGAACATCTAATGCAAAACCATTAACTTTATCATTTTGGGTTAAAACAAATAAAACAGGTACTTATAATGTTGAAGCAATAGATCAAGATAATGCTAGACTTTGTTCATTTCAATATACAGTTTCAAACACAAATTGGAATAAATATACTGTAACTTTTCCCGCAGACACTACAGGAGCTTTTGCAAATGATAATGGTGTATCTTTAGATCTTGGTTGGTGGTTAGTAGCTGGATCAACTTTTAATAGCGGATCAAGTCAAAATACTTTCAGTTCATTTACTCAGGCTAATCGTGCGCCTAGTAATGTAAACCTAGCGGATAGTACATCAAATGAATGGTATATAACAGGAATTCAACTAGAAGTCGGCAGCGTGGCAACAGATTTTGAGCATAGGTCATTCGGTCAGGAGCTTGATCTTTGCAGACGTTATTGTTACAATCCAGCTTTTCAAGGTCAAGCTACCACACAATGTTTATTTAATGGTTCTGGTTACGATAGTTCAACAATATATCATGTTTGTGTTTTACCTACACCTATGAGGGCTATTCCTACTATTGAGCAAAATACAAGTGGTAATTATTTTCAATCCTATGGTAATGGTAGTTCAAATACTTACAGCACTTTGAATATTGATAATACTGCAAGTACAAGTATTCTTGAAATATATAATAGTGGTACTCATTCAAGGGGTGGTGGTGTTTCACATTTTACAAGATTAAATAGTGCCACTACTGATGGAAAATTTCGTTTAACTGCTGAATTATGACTACATACAAACTCGTAAAAAATCCAATAAGCGGAGAGATTAAATCGGTACTTAAAGATTTAAATACTAAAAACACTTTGTCTATTCCATTTGACGAAGCAAACACAGATTACCAAGAGTACCTTGCTTGGGTAGCAGAGGGAAACACACCAGAGGAGGCTGATTAATGGCACTAACTAAAATTTCTACTGATGGCGTTAAAGATGATGCTGTCACAACTGACAAATTAGCTAACGCTATAAATACAGAGAGAACAGCTAACACCGCAAAGGTGTCAACAACAATAAACAACAACGCAGACAACAGAGTTATTACTGGCTCTGGTACTGCTAATACTTTAGAAGGTGAAGCAAGTTTAACTTTTGATGGGACTACTTTAAAAGCTGAAGCAGCAAACCCTGTTTTAGAATTATCTGGAACTGCTGGTACAAGTGGTAATACATTTATGCACATAAATGCCAATGCAAACCATTGGTGTGTTGGAGCAGATAATTTCTCTTCTCAAAATTTATTTGTTATTAAAAGTGGGACACCAGCTAGTTCTACTCATAGATTTGCGATAGATTCGTCTGGAAGGGTCGGTATTGGTACAACAAGTCCAATATATAAATTACATCTAAATGAATCTACTTCGGGTAATAATTATATTCATTTTACTAATAGCGATACTGGAACTTCTGCTAGTGATGGAGCGCAAATTGGTATAGATGGAGGTGAAAGTTTAATTTTATGGCAAAGAGAAAATAACTCTATACGATTTGCTACTAATAATACAGAACGTCTCCGTATTCTTGCAGGGGGAGGTCTAACCTTTAACGGAGACACCGCAGAAGCCAACGCACTTGATGACTATGAAGAAGGTTATTGGAGTCCAACAGCAGTTGATGGTAAGACTTTGCATCTACAAAATTCAGGTAATGTTGCAGCAAGAAGATATATAAAAATTGGAAAATTAGTGACTTGTTTTTTTGATATAAATTTTGATAGCGGTAATAGTTCCCCTAATTTTAGAACAAGGTTTTCTGGATTACCTTTTTCAAAAGAGTCAACTTCAGAAGGTGCTGGTGGCGCACTTACAATAAGTTATTTTGATGGTTCGGAAACTGATATGTTAGTAGGTCATACAAGTAGTGCAAATTTAATGGAATTTTTTGAAAATGGTGATGGTTTGTATAGTTATTCCGAATCAGCAGGGGATAGGATTGCAGGGTACTTTACTTACGTTACAACCTAGACCGTAGCTATGTCTTAAAACTAAGCCTAAACCTGTTTTAATCGGAGATTAATCCTAATGGCACTTACAGAAACAACTGAATACGACAAAATAGAGATCGTTACTGTTCATAAACATGTGCAGGTAAGAAAAGCAAATGTCATCAAAAAAGATGGTGCTGAACTAACAAGAACATATTTCAGATATACTTTAGTACCCGGTATTTTAGATGGTGCAGGTAGTTACATAGATACAGATTTATCGGCAGAACCAGCAGAGGTATCTGCAATATGTAACGCTGTGTGGACTGATGATGTAAAAGCTGCATGGAAAGCTAAACTAATAGCAGATAAACCATCTGAATAATGACCAGACCTACAGACCAACAACTTCAAGAAGAGTTAGCACAAGTGGTGCAAAAGCATAATGAAGCACAAGAAATTGTAAACCAAATGAAAACTAGGTATACGCAAATTCAAGCAATTTTAGATGACAGAAAAGCATCAACTGTTGAAGTTGTACCAACAGCACCAGAACAAACTACTTAACTTTTTCATGTAACTGCTTTGTCATTAATCCCATAGTGACGTAGAGAGGAGATAAGGCTACAATAAGTAGCAAAACGACTACGGACATTAGTGCTGTGGCTCGTGCTATCTGTTCTTTAACCATGAGAAAAGCTTTAGACATTATTACCATCGTAACTGGAATCCTTATGTTAGGTATTTTAGGCGGTGGTTTTTTTACATACAAATATGTTTCATCTGAGCAATTTAAAGCTAAGATTATGAACTCTATACTTGGCGAGGTCAAGGGGCTATTACCTAATGTTATGGATAACGCATTGCCAAAAACAACTGGTCCATCTTTTGCATTGCCAACACCTCCAAAAAAATAATTGGAAATACCTGAGATACATATACCTGATGTTCATATCCCATATACCTATGTGCCTGACTATGGGCATTCAAATGTACAAGTTATAGGTTGCATTTACTACCACAGAGATACTAAAAATACAGGCAATAGAAATTTAATAATAGAAGATCCTAATGGTGTAATTAGTAATTGTCCGTACCCTAGTTTTAACCCATTGGACTATGTACCAGATCAATTAACAATTACAGAAGAAATGCCTAATCTTGCTAACGATAGTGAGATGCCAACTAGTGAGCCACCTAAAACTCAAATACCAAAAGAAGAAAAAAAAGAAGATGAATACAAACCCTGTCCACCAGACAAAGCCCCCAGAATAGGAAGTTTTGTTAACGATAAGCGATTGGAGCGTATTAAGGATTATGTTAGAGAAAGCAACGGTGATTGCACTACTGTTTATGAAGACGTACAGTTCATCGACCAGTACTTACCTACGCCTAGTATGGCTGTCTCTACTTTTTTTGTTGCTAGTATCGCTGCGAGTACTCCTCTTATTTTGAACGCTATAAAACCTTTAACGAAGCAGCTTATAAAACGTCTAACTAAATCTAAGGTTTCAAAGAATGAGAATGAGGGATCACCTGACCGGGAGGAACAGTAACTGCAATGCCCTCGCATATCGTTGCAAATTTGCCTGTAAAATAAACCCCCTGTTTAGCTTGTTCACCACATACTTTTAGCCGAAACAGAGCGACTTCTAGTTCAGTTTTTTTATACAATAATTCTTGGTTTTTTATATTTATCTCTGTTGCCTGATGACATAGTGCAGGTGCTTTGCCTAACGGAATACTGAATTGTGCTGATATACCGTAGTTTAAATTGTAATTATCCTTCTCAAACCTTGGTGTTTCTTGAACATACTTTATAGCACCTGTATCTTCATTATATATATTTTGTCTAGTAACAGTTTCAATAGGTCGGTTAAATGACCATGAATCTGTAAGGAATGGTGTGATGGTAAGGCTAGGTGAGCTACAAACAATACCCTGCGACATTCTAAACTGCGGATTAGATTGCGGAGCTATCATAGTGGCATTGTTATTTACCGTTCCCTGTGCGTTGCTAGATGGGCTTGCTACGGTTGTATTAGCTAAAACCTTAGTTGGACATAGGCAAAGTAAAATTACTGCCCAAACGTTGTTTCTACGGTGGTTGTAGTTGTTGTGTTTATGACCCTGTTGATTGTGGTTATTGTGTCTAGGCCGGGAGAAATTATTGATTCGACCAAACTGAAAGGCTGACCTTCGTTTACTATTTTCCATCTAGGCACACCTTCCAACGTAGGACTTGTATATGAAAAGTTAATCCCATTAACTGTTTGTTCAGCTTCTGCCGTAGGTATTGAATTAATATAACCATTAACATCTGCACTTTCTATGTTCGTGCCTGATACGCTCAGAGAATACCCTGTACGGAACTGGTGAGAAACCACGGATTCTGTCACTACACTTTGAGTCTGGGAATTTGTGCTGGAACTTCCGGTTCGGAAGGTAGGCACAACTGGGTTTGCAAGGGTTTTGACAGGAAATAATATTATTAATAACGGCCAAAGTTTTTTCAATCTATGGTTATGGTTACTGTTGTTGATCCTACGCAGCTAGAACCAGATCCAAATGCACCACTACAAGTGTGAACACCTGATGATAAAGAAGTCATAGAACCTGATCCCAAAGTGCCTCCAGATCCTATAGTTGTTTGTCCACCAAGATGTGGTAGTGCTGCTATGCCTGACGATGGAGTGATTGCACTTGGAGTAGCATCACCTATGGTTACCGCTTCAGTAAGTGAGAATGCACTGCCTGCGGTGGTAACTGCTTTGTCAGTTTGTATAAGAGCCGGAACACCTGCGGTCAAACTGGATAAATTTAATCCTCCTATTGCATTAGATGTTGTAGATCCTCCGGCAGTTACAGATGGAGTTATGTTATTACCTGATATTGAATATGTCGTACCTAATTTATTAGTAACAGAGTACGGCATATCTACTGAGATCTGGGCAGATGTCGTAAATTTTTGCGTTATGTCACTTAAAACTGGTGACGTTGGGGCAAGAAATAGTAATAGTGCTAGTAGTTTTTTCATTGTGTACCTACCTTTGTGTCATTTACTTTAGCAGCGTTTACAGGTTTTTTTTTGTTAACGGAGATACCGTATGAACCGAGGACGCCACTGGTCAAGCCGGCCAAAAAAGCGCCATCATTACGGATCTTATCCATGTATCCAAGAGTCATCATTGCAAGCGACCAGCAAAGAATCATAAATCGGACAGCATGACCAAAAATTTCTCCCCAATCCGTGCCTTCTTTTTCTTCTTGTTCCTCTGCCATAATTAGGATTTATTAGTCATACTATACATAATTACCTATTTACGCAAATGCCTGAGATATATGGTGCATTAGTGGGAGCAGCAGCTACAGCTTTAGTTATGGTTATATCTAATATGAGTAGTCGTAGAGAACGAGACATACGAGACATATACTTTAGACTAAACAAGTTATCAGAAGCGGTTAGCAGAATAGAAGGCAAGATACAATAACGTGTGCTATGTTTGGAAAAACAAACAAACTATGTACAAGATACTAAAACCTATTCTTGTAAGGTTCTTATCAACTACTGCGGTGAAGCGTTTGATTATTGACATTTTGCGAGAAACAATTGTTAAGCAAACCTCAAACACGTTGGACGATAGGGCTGTTGATTTTCTTGAGCAGCAATTGTTTCCCAAATTAAACTAATGGCTAAAGATAAATTTCTCAACATTGAAATAGAAGAACCACCTGTAGAGTTGCAGTTATCTGTTGAAATGCGTGTTAGAGAAGTTTTAAAAAGCGATGATTATGATGGAGTTAAAAGGTATTGTACACATTTAATACGGCATCAAATGAAACAAGATGTCTTTTTAGCAAGTTTATTAGGAAGAGTAGTAGAACTAGAATGTTTATTAACCAAAAAACAATTAAGAGAAGAGCGTAAAACTATTGACAGAATAAAAAAATTCTTTCATATTTAAGTAAAGATTATGGAGAATACCATGCCAAAAGGAAAAGGTACTTACGGTACTACAAAAGGTAGACCACCAAAGAAAAAGTAAAAGTGGTCTAATTGGCTTTAGTATCTTCATCCCCAAAAACTAAAGCCATTGCCCCAGAGTGATTAATGGTCTGTGTCATTCTGGGGCTACTATTAAAATGGAATCTCGTTTACCTCTGGTACTTTTGGTGAACTATTCCAATCATCTGAATTATCATTACCTTTGTACGTTGGTGTACTTGGTGTTGGTTTTCCGGGTTGGTAATTATTATCTGCATCAAAAATAGATACCATTACTGCTGATGGATTTGGTTTGTCACTAAAATCAGGCAACCCTGCTAAATTTACCCATCTATCAATAAGCATAAACTGTTTGCCTTGGTCATTTTCCATAATGACTCCAATGTTTTGCCAGTTTGCTTTTGCATTGCCATCCCTATCTTTGTACTCTCGTGTCTTGACGGATAGGTTCTTGATTTTTCGTGCCATAAGGAATTTCCTGTAGTATGCGTATGCGGACAAAGCCACCAAGGTAGTCTGAGTCCATAGTTGATATGACAGTATTAAAACGTTTGTCGTTGATGCGTAGTGCGTCAGCTAGTCCGTCAATACCTGCCTTCATTCTAGCAACTAAGTTATCTCGGTCATAACTACGTCTGTCTGGTGGTATAAAAGTCATTTCTAAAACTAATTTTTCTGGTATGTTTTCTGTTACACCACGATATTTTTTTAATTGTTCTTTAGATACGCTGTGACAATCTTTTCTGTATTGTTTTTTTGCTGCTGCCAACTTTGTCCAATGCAATCTTTTGTTTGGAGATAGATCAGATGGTGGCCAACCTAATACTATTTCAATCATTTTCTAGCCTTTTTATTTCTGCTTTGATGCGGTCATGGTTAACCTGCCAAAACTTACTGTCCAAATCTTCAAACCACCATTGCCTATCTAGCTCTGCTAGTTGGCATTTGTATCTTGCAATTTTCAACATAGTAGATTCATCCATTTGTTTTACTCCATAATTTAATCAACGTTTCCAATTCTAAGATTCGTGCTTTTGCTGCTGCAATTTTTTGTTGTGTAGTCATAAACTTTTTCTGTAAGAATCCCAGTTAAAACCAATTAATGCACCTCCGTTTTCACGCAACCTATCGGTTACACGCTCACCAAGGTAGTCTGACAATTGTTCGCTAGGAATATTTGATAATAAAATAGATGGCTTAAGTTTTTCATAGCGTTCATTGAGTACATCAAACAACAATTGTTTTTCAAACTCTGACCCAAACTGTACACCAACTTCATCAAGTATTAACAAATCTGGTGATGCAAATGCATCTATCACTTCGGTTTCTGTTTCTTCTTTTGTTCTCCAACTATCTTTTACTCTACGAATTAGACGTTGTACGGTGACAAATACTGGTGACCGTTGTTGTTGCATAATGCTCAACGCAATGCCTATTGCCAAGTGGGTTTTGCCAGTTCCCGGTTTGCCAACAAAGATTGCAGAACGTCCTGTTTTTATTACTTGGTCAAAGTTTTGTGCATACTCTTTTGCAAAAGCTAATGCCTTCTGTTGACCACTTGTTTTTGCTACATAACTATCTAGCGTCCGATCCTTAAATCGTTCTGGTATAGCTGCACTTCCTACCTTGGCTGTCCATCTACGCTGCTCACGCTCCTGTTCACGTTGCTTGTCAGCCTTAATTTGCTGTAAAGCTTCCTTTTCCTTGCGTAACATCATACACTTTGGACACTCTGTCCAATGCTCACCAATAAAGTTTGTTGAAATATAGGCAACATTGTGTATAGAACACGTGCGTTCTTCTGTTGGCCTGTCTTTGTTAATAAGATTTTCTAAACTCATATCTTTTGCACCCCCTCACCGTAGTTAGTCGTAGCAAATGACTTTTGTTCTTTGTTAATCCAATCGGATTTAAAACTTTGCCATCCTCTTGCTTGGCACATAACCAATGCATCCTCCAAACTAATGGTAGTTTTTTTAACTTCATTCTTTATACCTTTTAAAGCAGTTTCTGTTAATGGTGCTTTTTTGTTTTTTCTATGAGTTAAAAAATCATCCCATGTTTTTTTACTTACATTGCGTGGTCGCTTTATATTTGTTTCTTGTTTCTTGTTTAATGTTTCTTGTTTCTTGTTTAGTTGAACCTTTGTTGAACTAGCGTTAGACCTAGCAAGAGCAGATGCTTTCCCTGCTTTAATCGCTGACTGTACTTTGCTTTGATACTTTTGTATTTCTTCGTCAGCCCTTGGATTTGTCCATCCTTTACCAACTTCTAAAATAAAAAACTCTTCCAAAACTACTTTTACTTCTGGTACGTTATCTCTCATGTTGATCTTGCGTGCGACAGTTGCCACATCTTCGTTTAACGTCCGTTCATGAAGATAGTAGAGGTCTAGCAATCTTCTGTATGCTAGATCCTCTATGTTTGACAGGTGTTTAGTATGGCTAATGTAATCGCCAATGTTAAAGGAGTAAAAATGCATTACTCCTCACCTTTGTATTTTTTTAATACATCTTGTCTAGCTTGCTCAACACCTGCATCATCCATGCCCATAGCTTCTTTAAGTCTAGACAATGGCTGATCTTGTTTGTCAGGTGTGGGAGTTACATTTACTGGTTGTTTAAAATCAGTATCCTCATCTATTCTTACAACAGAACTAATCGCATCATTTTTTGGTAGTCGTTTTGCAATACGATGAATGACAGTTTTTTTGGCCATCTGGTCAAACCATTTAACCCAAGGGCTATGAGGAGATGAACTAGCTTTAGATACCTGACGGCATTTATCTATTTCTGCCATGTTCATTACTTCGTAGTATTCACCTTCATTAGTTGTCACAGCAACTGCATAAACACATATAGGTTTGCCACGGTCACCAGTTATTAAAGGTTTGTGTGTAATTTTTGGTGCAGTACCTAGCTCGTAATCAAACAAATCATTTTCGTATACAACTTCAGCACAAATAGTTTTAATTAAACCACTATTATGTAATACCTTGATAATGCCTTCGACCATAGGAATGTACTGAACTGATTGTCCATACTGCACTGCTGCTGCTTCTTTGCCATCCAAGTACAACCCATCTTGTGCAGCTTTCATAAAAGTTTGCATTAAACTAGTCTTGTCTGCTTGTAATAACTTTGGATTTTTATTTAGCGTTAACTTGGCAACGCTAATAAATTTATTTACATCCATTTGCCTTGGCAAAGCTTCAGTAAATTTGTCTGCCATTTTTTCTAGTGTTCCCTGCATGGCTACAAGTGGTGTGATTGATGAGGTCATTAGTTAAACTCCTTTTGGTTGATTAAATTTAAATTGGCGAAAGCCTTTGCGTGGGTTGATGTATGTACCAACCATGTCTTGGGTAATGTATTTACCTTTACTACCTTTTGTCATTCCGCAATTGATTGTTCCATTAATTGAAACTATCTTGGATGCATTTTGACTTAGTTCTAAAATTTGTGCTTTTACTGCATCTTTTTGTTTGCCTAATGAAACGTACTCTCTGTTAATTGCGTTGTAATCATCAACAAGTTTGTCCATGTCTTCATCTGCTGCAAGAATTACACCTGCGTCTGCTTCGTTATATAAATTTTTCATCATGTATTGTGAATCTCTGAGATAGTCAATGTCAGGTGGTGTACCTGTTTTAACTCTTTTCCAAAACTCCTTTACTTTTGTTTCTAATATTTCACCCATTTCTTTGTTTCTATTTCTAATAATAAGCTTTTGTGTATTGCCACCAACTAATGCAACTATGCAACCCCAACTTATGTTGGCAACATGAAGTTGATGTTGTAGCTGCATTTCAATGTGAGGTGGTGCTTCAATATGGCCATTGCCATCGTCAATCCACTTCGTGCGATAAACCATTGCGTCAACATTTTTAACTTCCATAATGCCTAACTCGTCAGTACTCGTAATCTTGTAATCGAAGCTACTGCCCATCCGAGAAACTGAGTCACTCATATATACATCAAATGGTTGGACTTGCCATCCCTGAGACTCTGCACAACCTTGTGCTATTGAATCTTCAAGTCTGCGACCCCACGCCATACGCTCTGAATCTTCCAAGTTGACAACTACCTTATCTTTTTTCTGGTTGTACAACTCAAACTCTGTTTGGTATGGATTTACATCAAACAATGCTGATACCTCAGTAGAGGTGACATCAAGCAATCTGTTTTCTAACCAATCTTGTTTGTTGGTTATTGGAATTTCTTTTAAAGTCATAGCTCCTCTGAATCTTGAAAGTTTACATAGTCTTGGTCTGGCACAACTTCCATTTTCCATCTGCCAGTAGTAACCATTGGATTGCAATTACTCCATGTAGGATCTTCTTTGTCATACTCGTAATCAGAAAGAAGGTGTTGCTTTTCCTCGTCAATGCGACCTGATAATTTTTTAGTTCTTGTTTTAGAACTATCAATGTTTGAAGGCCATGGCCAAACAATATTAGAAATTGAATGATCTATTTCCTGTAGCCTTTCACGAACTGAGTATTCGCTGTTGGCATAAATAGTAACTGTAAATTTTCTCATTGGTCTAGATAAGATTTGTAATTAGGGTGGTCTTGTAATTCACATTCGAGAGCTAGTTCTTCTGCCCAATCCTCTGATGTGTGTTTGCAATAAGGAAGGTTAGCCAAGAAGGCCAACCTTTCCAGTTTCTGGGTATCTGTCATTGGTACCACCTCTCTGCCCAACTAAACTTAACGCCTAATTTTTCTAACTTCTCAATTGTTCGTCTAGCTGCTGCTGCAACCTTACCGCCATATTGTGGGCTGTGGTCTTCGCATCTATCCATTGTGCTACCTGATAAGCAATCATCCAAAACCATTTTGTCAATTTTGTCTAACTCAGGTAATGTCTTGTACTTTTCTAAATGCCTGTAAAGTTTGTGACAGCTATCCCAAACTTTGTCTTCTGGATATACCTCACGCTCAACAGTTCGACCATCTTTTTCTGTTGAGTATTCAATGATGATGTCATTGGTCTTGTTGCTATCACCATATTTTTTTATCATGTCATCTTCATAGAATTGACATGAACATTCGACAATACACTCTTCTGGTCTGTCTGTGATAATCTCTACTTCGAGATTTGTGAACTTAATTTGTTCCATGTGTTTGTTAATAGAAATTAGTAAACAACAATTGAAGGTATAACACCTTCGTAATTAAGTGTAGCATATACTGCAACACCTGTCAAATAATTAATTAATCGAAGGCATCGCTTTTCTTTAGTACTTCCACCTGAGATTCACATCTGGGGCAAGATAAATTAGTCATCACCGAAAACTCAGGATAACCTCCCATGCCCTTTTCTATATCTACATCTGATCCCCAGATAAGATCGCTGTCACACCACCAGCACTTCATTCTCTACCAAAAATTAGTTCATGGGCTGATAGTTCTATACCTCTATCCCATGCTGTCTCAAGCAGCTTACGTTGAATAGATGTCGGTATAGTGCCATCTCCCTTTTGCCACTTAGATACTGATGCAGGGTCACGATGTATTGCCCTAGCTAATGCTCGAACACCACCAAACTCAGCAATGGCTAATTGTACTGGTGTTTTAATAGTTGATTCCATACCTCTATATTGCCATAAATGCAACATTAATACAAGTAATTGGGCAAAAAAAAGAGGGTTGTTACACCCTCTAAAAATTGCTGTCTTCTAGCTCGGTAACTAAACCATCAAAGTCTTCTGATGGTGGTAGAACTGTAAGCAATGCATTAACTTTGTCTGCACCATACTGTTCTCGTAAACTTTCCAAGTATTCGTATCTATTCTTGTAGCCGTTTTCTTGGTAACGAGAATTGTTGTACTCAGAAATTGTTTGTAAATAAAAAGTGTCCATGTCAAATAAGAATTAGGAATAAAAGTAAATAAGGAAATAGTGCAAAGGCCATAGGTCTATCCGTATACAAGTGTGCCATAGGTCATTATCTGCAATATTGAATCTGCTATTGAGGAATCAATATGTCCAAGATCGTTATTTGTGAAAGCATGAAATACTTCGCCACAATCATGTTTATTTAAATCAGTTTTACCCGAAATAATTTTTTCGATGGTGGTTAAAACATCTTGTACTTTGAATTCGTGCTTATCATCCTCACAATCCTCTATTTTTATTGGAGAATCTAGAGTTAGGTCTTTAAGCCATGAACAGCAACCCTCACACTCATATTCTTGGTTATCTTTAAACCAAATGTTGCCGTCCTCATCTTCTTCTTCTTCTATGTTACCTATTGTGACCTCACAAGCCCAATAGTTAACACCTTGACCCATGGTGCAAAATAAACATCTTAGGTCATCTAAACTGATGTCAAATTGATAGTTGACGTTGCAAGTGAATTTTTGTTCTGTAATAGTTGTCATTGGTCTGATTAATAATAAATTTGGATAAAAAAAATGGGTGAAATTATTCACCCAAGTATGCGTCAACTAATTCTTTGTATTCAACAGAACCCTCGACTAGTTGCTGTGCAGTAATTGCAGATACAGTTGAGCTAGACATAAAAGCATTGATAAATGCATCTTTGTTAGCTCTGCCTTTGACATCTCTGTAATCAACGCCAAGCATTAAATCGCTAAATACAACAAATGCTCTTTTTGCTTCAGCTTTAGTACGCTTGAGCAATCTTGCATAAGTACCTGCGTGTGTCATAAACCATGTACTTGCCTGTTCATGAATCTCGCTAGGTGTGAAAGTTTCAGTAGTCATTGTTATTAGAAAATAGTAATGTACTTTTATAGTATTGCATTAATCCCAACACTTGTCAACAAATTAATTTTAGATATTGCGATTTTCTCTACATTTCTCTATATTATGTTTAATTTTATTTATTTTTTATGACACTAGCAGCAGTTAGGCCAAAAACTATTGTTGTTGGTGTTACAGATACTGGTCATCGTTGTTCTGAAGATCATCATAATTACAATGGTCGCATTACACAGGTGATTGTAGATGCATTGCGAGAACTGCATGAAGACTATGGTATTGGTTATGGTTGCCTTTCCATAATGTTTGGTATCTCTCGTGGTTACATAGCTCAAATTTGCCGTTATGAAAAAAGAGTCAGCTACGCAACTCGTTACAAAACAATCCAAGTTAGGTAGACCTTCTACTAAACCTGATCCTGATATTGTTAATGAGATTATTAATTGGATTGCTCATGGTAATACTTTGCGCTCTTACTGCCGTCAAAAAAATAAACCAAATTGGAGAACTATTTATAATTGGTTGGAGAAAGATGATGGAGATTTTATCGCACGCTTCGCACACGCACGAGACATGGGTGCTGATGCTATTGCAGAAGAATGCTTGGAGATAATAGATGCACCTGCGGTTCTTTGTGGCTCTGAGGGCAATACAAGGCTAGATCCAGCGTATGTTCAACAGCAGAAGAACAGAGTAGAAGCAAGGCTGAAGTTGTTAGCTAAATGGAATCCTAAGAAGTATGGAGAAAAGGTAGGAGTAGAAGCAAAGGGAGATATTAGTTTGACTATTTCAACAGGCGTTCCACAAATGTGAGACAACCGTTGATCAAACTAGATTACACACCTCGAACTTGGCAGAGAGAATGCCATATAAAGAAACAAAGGTTTAGCGTTTACGCATTGCACAGGCGATCAGGCAAGACAGAACTGGCAATCATGGAGCTAATAGATAAGGCCATGAAGACAGACAAAGAGCTAGCCATGTTTGTGTACATTGCACCGTTCCTAAGACAGGCAAAAGCAATTGCATGGGCTAGGTTGAAGCAAAAGATAGAACCATTGCGTAGAACCTCTGTAATCGACATCAACGAGGGTGAGTTATCGGTCAGGTTTAAACATAATGGTGCGATTATCAGATTGTTTGGTGGTGACAATCCTGATGCATTACGAGGTATGAGATTAGATGGCTGCGTGATAGATGAGGTAGCCCAGATTAAGAACGAGCTATGGTCAGACATAGTCCAGCCAGCCCTGTCAGACCGTCTTGGATGGTCATTATTTATTGGTACACCTCAAGGTATTAACTTGTTCTCTGAGTTGTATTACAAGGCCATAGACGAGAGCGATTGGACGGCTGCTAGATACACAGTGTTTGACACAGATAGTTTGCATCCTGATGAGGTAACTCGTCTTAAACGAGACATGAGTGAAACATCGTTTGCCAGAGAATATCTATGTGACTTTTCTGCACAGGGTGATGACCAGTTAATCGCATTGGCAGATACCGAGGATGCAGCCAAACGCATATACCAATTAGACCACGTACGATTGTTTCCCATAATCCTTGGCATTGACCCAGCAAGGTTTGGTGATGACAGATCTGTAGTGTTTAGACGGCAGGGCAAACAAGCATTCAAGCCAGTTGTATATCGAGGTATAGACAACATGGAATTAGCGTCACGAGTAGCCAATCTGATAGAGGAGCATAAACCAGATGCTGTGTTTTGTGATGCAGGTGCAGGTAGTGGCGTAATCGACAGACTAAGGCAGTTGGACTATGACGTAATCGAAATACCGTTTGGTGGCAAAGCAATTAAACCAGACCAATACATTAACCGCAGAACAGAAATGTGGTGGTTGATGAAACAATGGATAGAAGAAGGTGGTGCGATACCAAACGATGTAGCCCTTAAACAAGAACTAGCTACACCGATATACTGGTACGACAATGTAGGTAGGCGTGTATTGGAAGGTAAAGATCAGATAAAAAAGAGATTGCAGGGTGCAGGGTCACCAGACCTAGCAGATGCACTAGCATTAACATTTGCGTTACCAGTAGCCAAAAAGGTAGCAGAGGACATATACATTAAAAGACGTAAAGAGGCCACACAAAAAGTTGATTATGACCCATACACAAGAATCTAACTTTGTCCGTGTAGCACATGGTCTAGATGTAAAGCCATTGCTTAAATTATTAGATGCCAAACCTGAGTTATGGAAAGAAATAACAGCAAGGCAAAAGTTTACTGGGTCACCACATAAAGATACGGAGTCAATATACGTTAGAGGGCCATACAAAATGAGTCATTACTACGTCATATGGGATACAGGATCATACGATTACCCATGTATGGAATATTTAAAACCTGCATTAGTGCCATTGATGCAACCAGTGCTAAAAAAACTAGAAGTTAAAGACATGGGAAGAGTAATTATTGTTAATTTAAAACCTAGTGGCCATGTAACTAAACATAATGACCAAGGATTTTATGCAGATCACTATTCTAGGTTTCATTTAGTATTGCAAAGTAATCAATGGTGTAGCCAAACTTGCGGTAATCAGAAGCAAAAATTTGAGGTAGGTGACGTCTGGTGGTTTAACCATAAAAAACTACACACTGCGGACAATGTTGGCATGACAGACAGAGTACATATAATATTTGATTGTGTAACTAAATACTTTTCTATGGAAGGCGTGACCGTAACTGACAAAAATGCAGTTACATTTGACGAATGTGGAGTAGTTAATGATTGACATCAAACTAGCCACAGTTGACGAGATGTTGGCTCAAGCAAATATTTTGTTTGAAGAGCATTACGAAGAGATTGCTCTTAACAAACAAGTTATGAAACTTAAGCCAGATGAACAGGCGTATCGAAACATGGAAAAGATGCGTCAAATCTTTATCTTTTCAGCTAGGCAAGATGATAAATTAATTGGCTATTCTGTTAATTTTGTACTTAATCATCCACATTATGCTGATCTTAAGTTAGCTCAAAACGATCTTTTGTTTATTAAGAAAGAATTTAGAGGTAGCAGAGCAGGTTTACGGTTGATTAAAGAAACAGAAACCCATGCAACATCACTCGGATGCAAATTAATGCTATGGCACGCCAAAGAAAACACCACTTTAGCTGCTATCTTGCCGAGATTAAAATATGGTGTGCAAGACATTATTTATTCCAAGGAGTTATGACATGGCAGTAGCAGCAGTTGTAGGTGCGGTAGGCGCAGCAGGTGTTTATGTGGCAAACAAAAGTGCTAACGAACAAAAACGAGCGCAAGACAGAGCATTACAAGAGCAAAAAGCAGCTAACGCACAAGCTAGGGAACAAGCACAGGCAGAAGCAGAACGTGCTGACATTGAATACAACAGAGCAGTACAAAAACAGCCAGAAGTAGAAGCAATTGTAAGTAGAAGTGAACAGGCTGCAAAAGCTGGCCCTGCTGCAACGGTTTTAACTAACAATAGGAAAGCAGATGCAGGTATGAGAGGACAGCAAACAAGAGGAATGGGTGGTGGTAGTTTATTAACAGGTGGTTATGGAGTAGATCCATCAGTATTGAATTTAGGTGGCAATACTTTATTAGGAAGTTAACCTATGAAAACAAAAAAGGAAAAGTTAATAACAAGGTGGGGTCATCTTAGGTCTGAAAGAGCAACGTGGTGGTCGCATTGGCAAGAGGTGACAACATACTTGTTACCTAGAAATGGACGTTATTTTCAGCAAGATAGAAACAAAGGACATAGAAGACATAACTCGATATATGACAATACAGGTACAAGAGCATTAAGAACATTAGGTGCTGGCATGATGGCTGGTGCTACATCACCTGCAAGACCGTGGTTTAGGTTAGGTACTGCTGATCCTGAGTTAAATAGTTATGGCCCTGTCAAATTATGGCTGGCAGATGTAACAGAACGAATGCAATTAGTGTTTCAAAAGTCCAATACATACCGAACATTACATGGAATATACGAAGAACTTGGAGCATTTGGTACGGCTGGCTCTATTATCCTCCCCGATAGCAAAAACGCTATACATCATTACCCTGTAACTATTGGAGAATATGCAATAGCTACGGATTATCAAGGCAGAGTAAACACTTTGTATAGAGAATTTCAAAAAACAGTAGGAGAAGTTGTAAGAGAGTTTGGATATAACAAATGTTCAACGTCTGTTAAAAATTTGTATGACAGAGGTTCATTAGATAGCTGGATTACATTGGTACACGCTATAGAACCAAGGAATGATAGAGAGCGTGACTACAAGAAAAAAGACAATATGAACATGGCATACAAGTCTTGTTATTTTGAAACAGGTAGTGATGGCGATCAAGTGCTGAGAGAAAGCGGATTTAAAGAATTTCCGGCTGTTATACCAAGATGGGGCGTAGCAGGTGGCGATATTTATGGCAATTCACCCGGTATGGAGTCATTAGGTGACATAAAACAGCTACAACATGAGCAGTTACGCAAGGCACAAGGCATTGATTACCAAACAAAGCCACCATTACAAGTGCCAAGCTACATGAAAAACAGAGATGTGGACAGTTTGCCGGGTGGAGTAACGTTTATAGATGGGGCGCAAGGCAAAATTGAGACAGCATTTAACGTAAATCTTAATTTACAACATTTGTTAATGGACATACAGGATGTTCGTAGCCGTATTAACGGTAGTTTTTATGCTGATTTGTTTCTTATGCTGGCAAATGCTACTGACACACGCATGACAGCAACAGAAGTAGCAGAACGTCACGAAGAAAAACTACTTATGTTAGGACCAGTATTAGAAAGATTACACAATGAGTTGTTAGATCCATTGATTGATATTACTTTTGACAGAATGGTAGAAGCTGGATTAATACCACCAGCCCCAGAAGAGTTGCAGGGCATGGAATTAAACGTAGAATTTGTATCTATGTTGGCACAAGCGCAACGTGCTATTGGTACAAACAGTGTAGATAGGTATGTAAACAGTATGGGTATGGTTGCACAGATGAAACCTGATGTATTAGATAAATTTGATTCTGATGCATGGGCAGATGGTTATGCTGATATGTTAGGTGTAGATCCTAATTTGATAGTAAGTGGCCCACAGGTAGCAAAAATACGTCAGGCAAGAGCAGAACAACAACAGGCAATGGCACAACAGGAAGCACAAAATCAAGCTGCTGAAAATATGTCAAAGTTAGGTAAAGTAGATGCAGGTAATGCTATGGACATGATGAACCAATTTAGCGGTTACAACTCACCATCACCACTGGAGGTTTAAGATGGCAAAATTAACTACTCGTCAAAAAAATAAATTAAAAGAACATTCAAAACACCATACAAAAAAACATATAGATTTTATGATACAACGTATGGAAGAAGGAGATTCATTTACTAAAGCTCATAATAAAGCACAGAAAAAAGATAGAAGAGAAGAAATTGCAGAAAAATTATACGGAAAAAACTAATAATGGATACAAAATTAAAAACGTTGTATCTATTTCATACAAAACCAATGGAGGTATAACAAATGGGTAGAGGACTTTATGCAAACATTCATGCAAAACGTGAACGTATAAAAAAAGGATCTGGTGAACGTATGCGTAAAAAAGGAGAAAAAGGTGCGCCAACAGATAAGCAATTTAGACAAGCAAAAAAAACTAGTAGAGCAGAAATGGCTAAAAAATTATATGGTTAGGTGTAACCGTAACACTGGTATAACTAGATATATTAGTTTATGAGCGAATACAATCCTCTCGATTTAAAAAGTCAACAAAAATCTAAAGACAATAAAAAGTCTGCGGAAAGAATTGACCGCCAAAATGAAGAGTCGGATATTAAATGGCTCATGAGCAGCAAGAGGGGTCGCAGATTAATCTGGAGACTTCTGGAACAAGCAGGTGTTTTTCGATCATCGTTCAACACTAACGCAATGGCAATGTCATTTAGCGAAGGTAACAGGAATTATGGTTTGCAAATACTAAACTTGATTCACACTCTCTGTCCAGAGTTGTACCCGACAATGATTAAGGAGCAAAAAAATGTCAGAAACGCTGATGACGGAAGCCGACCAAACCAATGAAGGCAGCGAACAACAGCAATCAGTAGATACTGCTACTAGTGAGCAAACTACTGAAACACAACAGCAGGCTGAAACACAGGATCAACAAGTTTCGGATGAAACCACTGTTGAAAGTGAAACTAGCGAATCAGAAACACCAGAAGGTGCGCCTGAAAATTACGAGTTTAATTCAAAGGTGGCTGACGCACCGCAAGAACTCGACCCCGAAGTTTTAATTGCATTCGGTGATGTCGCTAAAGAACTTAACCTGTCGCAAGAAGCTGCACAAAAGGTATTAGACAAGGTAGCACCTGTCGTTCAAGCTAAACAAGCTAAAGCTTTAGAAGATGCAAAAGCTGGATGGGTAAATGATTCACAATCAGATGAAGAATTTGGCGGTGAAAATTTTGATGCCAATCTAAAAACTGCAAAATCTGCTTTAGATACGTTTGGTAATGATGCCTTGAAGTCGCTGCTAGTTGAAACAGGCTTTGGAAATCACCCTGAGATAATCAGGTTTATGTACAGAGCAGGTAAGGCAATCAGTGAAGATAGTTATATCGGTAATTCTGAAGGTGCTGACTATTCTGGAAATAGTGGTCCTAAAGATTTTAATGCTATAGCTAATTCACTATATTCTAATCAGCAAAACAAGTAAGGAGTTATTAAATGGCTACACTCTCAACCTCAAATTTAACACTAGCGGATTGGGCAAAAAGATCTGACCCAGACGGTAGAGTTCCAATCGTTGCAGAACTGTTATCACAGTCCAACGAAATATTAGATGATTGCGTTTTTAAAGAAGGTAATTTACCTACTGGAGAACGTGTAATTATTAGAACAGGTTTACCACAAGTTTATTTTCGTGCATTAAACCAAGGTATTCCATCAAGCAAATCAACTACTGCACAAGTAGATGAAGCTTGCGGAATTCTTGAAGCTCGTTCTGAGGTAGACAAAGATTTAGCAATGTTAAATGGAAACACTGCTCAGTTCCGTTTATCTGAAGATACTGCGTTCTTGGAAGCAATGAATCAGACTCAAGCTGAAACAATGTTCTATGGTAATCCCGGTACAGATCCTAAAAAGTTTTTAGGTTTAGCACCTAGATATGGTGATCTTTCCGCAGATAATGCTGTAAACATTCTTGATGCAGGTGGAACAGGCTCTGATAATGCATCTGTATATCTAGTTTGTTGGGGAGATCAAACAGTATATTGCCCATTTCCTAAAGGTTCTAAAGCAGGTTTGACACACGAAGATCTTGGCGAACAAACTGTTTACAATAGTGACGGTACAAGGTTACAAGCTTTTGCTACTCGTTACCAATGGAAAAATGGTTTAGTTGTAAAAGATTGGAGATACGTTGTTCGTATTTGCAATATTGACGTTTCTGATTTAGTAGCAGGTACTGGCACACAAGCTGCAAGTGCATCTACTAATTTAATTAAACTTTTAACTAGAGCGTTATACAGAATACCTAATATGTCTATGGGTAGAGCAGCATTCTATATGAATAGAACTGTTCATTCTGGTATGTCAGTTGCAGCACTTGATAAGTCACAAAATGTTTTGGCAATTCAAGAAGGTTTAACACAGTTTGGGCAAGCAAACAACTACTTATCATTCTTAGGTGTACCTCTAAGAAGAGTTGATGCTTTATTAAACAGTGAAGCTCGTGTAGTTTAATTTTTTATTACTAAAGGAGATTTAAAATGATCACAGATGCACTGCTCAGAGTAAGTGAAGATCAAGCACTTACAACAACTGCTGTATCTACTAACACTGTAGATCTAGGAACTGCTAGAGACATAGGTGAAGGTACTGCATTGTATATGAATTTTGCTGTTACCACTGCATTAGCAAATGGTACAAGCGTAAAGTTTGAAGTTATTACTAGTGCTAACGCTAACTTATCTAGTCCTACTGTAATAGGAAGCAGCGATGCAATTCTTACAGCAGCATTAACTGAAGGTAAAAACGTAGTAGTACGTTTTAATCCAGATATTGCTGGCAAGGGTCAAAGATTTATCGGTGCTAGATACACAATTGCTGGTACTTTTAATGCAGGTAAAGTTACTGCTGATATAGTAGAAACAATTGGTGACGGCAGAAAGTTTTATGCTTCTGGTTTTACCGTAGCTTAATTAGGAGAATCTATGCCTATTTACAGAGCTAAAGTTAAGTGTTTCGTTGGTCAATCCATGCGAGAACCTGATGAAGAGTTTGAATATAATGGAGAGTTCAATAGTAATATTGAATTAGTTGGTGGAACTAAATCTGATCTACCTGTGGCGTCTAACACATCAACCGTAGTGTCAGAAGATGTTCAACCAACTACTCAATTAATTGATTATGAATCAATGACTAAAGCAGAACTTGAAATTTATGGTCGTTCTATTGGTATTGAACTTGATAGAAGACAAACAAAAAACACTCTTATTAGTCAACTTGAAGCAGCAAATAAGTAGGCATTGTTTATCTTATTTAATCACTGGGGGCTAGTAGTATTACTGCTAACCTCCCTTTTTTTTTAGGAGATGTTATGGCAACTGAAGTAGACATTTGCAACCTTGCCCTAGCTAATTTGGGTGACGATGCAACAATAGCTACGCTATCCCCACCAGAAGGATCAGCACAAGCAGAAAAAGCTGCACGTTTTTATCCAATTGCAAGAAATAGTTTATTAGCAATGCATACATGGAGTTTTGCATCTAAACGAGGTAGCTTAGCTTTAACTACAAATACTTTAGATCAATGGGAATATGCATATGCAACACCTGCCGACATGATGAGTGCTGTTGCAATAATATCCCCTACGGCACAGAACGATTACGCTACAAGAATGTCTGCCGGTGATACTCCGGGTAATTTTACAGCTAATTTTGCCCCCACTATTGTGGCTGGACAATATACACCACAACAATTTGCAATAGAAGGTAATTTTATATATACAAATCAGGAAAATGCAATGTTACGATATCAGGCGTTTATAACTGACCCATCTTTATTTCCACCTTTATTTATAAATACATTGTCTTGGCATTTGGCATCTATGTTAGCAGGTCCAATTATTAAAGGAGATCAAGGTATGGCAGAAGCAAAACGAAGCATAGAAATGATGCAAGGTTATTTAGCAAGTGCAAAACAAGCAGACAACCTACAAAGAGATATAACAATAGAACATATAGTACCTTGGACATCTGGGAGATAATAAATGCCAGTAACACGCACGTTTTCCAAAGCATTTTCAGCAGGTGAAATATCACCAGAAATGTTTGGTCGTATAGATGATGCAAAATATCAACAAGGCGCAGCAACAATGCGTAATTTTATCGCTAAACCACAAGGGCCAGCACAAAACAGACCGGGATTTGCGTTTGTTAGAGAAGTGAAAGACAGTACAAAAGCTACAAGATTATTGTCTTTTACTTTTAATACTGTGCAAACTATGGTTATTGAAATGGGTAATGGATATTTTAGATTTCATACACAGGGTCAAACTTTATTTTATAACAATGGTGCAGCGTGGAACAGTAATACAAATTATGCAATAGGAGATATAGCATTATATAACGGTGTTAATTATTACGCTAAAACAGCACATTCTAATAGCCAACCACCTAATGCTACTAATTGGTATGCAATGCCAACAAATCCCAACGTATACGAAATACCATCACCATATTTAGCCGCAGATTTGTTTGATGTACATTATGTACAATCTGCTGACGTTATGACGTTAGTACATCCTTTACATCCACCAAAAGAATTAAGAAGGTTAGGCGCAACTAAATGGGAATTAAAATTAATTGATTTTGGTAGTCCTATTGCAGCACCGGGAAACGTAGCTGTAGCTGCATACATACCTCCATCTGCCAGTATTAACACTGATACTTTTCAAGCTCACGAATATGTAGTCACTTCTATTGCAGCAAATTTAGTAGACGAAAGCGCACAATCTAGTTCTGCATCTGTTAATAATAATATTTTTGTAACTGGTGCAAAAAATACAGTAACTTGGAATGCAGTAGCTGCTGCTGATAGATACAGAGTTTATAAAAATCAGGGTGGTATATATGGATTTATTGGAGAAACTACTGCTACAACTATTATTGATGACAATATAGGGCCAGATTTTTCTGTAACGCCACCAATATATGAAAATGATTTTGTAGGAAGCGGTAATTATCCCGGTGCTGTATCTTATTTTGAACAACGCAGAGTGTTTGCAGGTACAAATAATGCACCGCAAAATATATGGATGACTAAATCAGGTACTGAAAGTAATATGTCTTTTGGTTTACCTATACGAGATGATGACCGTATTGAGTTTAGAGTTGCTGCTCGTGAAGCAAATACTATTAGACATATAGTTCCATTAACAAACTTACTTATGCTTACAGGGTCAGCAGAGTGGCGTGTAACTTCTGTAAACAGTGACGCTATAACACCTACATCTATATCGGTAAAACCACAATCGTATGTTGGTGCAAACAATGCACAACCAGTAATTGTTAATAACAGCATGGTTTATGCTGCATCTCGTGGTGGCCACGTTAGAGAATTAGGTTACAACTGGCAAGCTAATGGTTTTATTACAGGTGATGTATCAATTAGAGCAGCGCATTTATTTGATAATTTTGAAATTGTAGATATAGGTATGGCAAAAGCTCCATTGCCTGTAGTTTGGTTTGTAAATAATCAAGGTTTATTATTAGGACTTACATATGTGCCAGAACAACAAATAGGTGCATGGCATCAGCATGACACTGATGGTTTATTTGAGAGTGTCGCAGTAGTGTCTGAAGGTGCAGATGATGTAGTTTATTGCGTTATCAAAAGAACTATTAATGGTGCGTCAAAAAGATATATAGAACGTATGGGAACAAGAATATATGCAACCCAACGTGATAGTTTTTTTGTTGATTCTGGTTCTACATATGATGGTACAAATACAGATAATTCTCGCACTGTAACTATTTCTGGCGGTACAAACTATACAAGAGGTGAAAGCGTTACAGTAACAACTAACTATAATTTATTTCAAGCACCACCAAGTGTAACTGATGTAGATGATGCAATAGTTATAGTAGATGGTACAGACACATATAGGTGTGTAATTATATCCACTACAAGTGCAACAGTAGCAACTGCAAGATTAGAAAGAGATTTACCAGCACCTTTACAAAATACAGGATTAACATCATATGAAGTTGCAAGAAATACAATATCAAATTTAAATTATTTAGAAGGTAAAACTGTAAGCATATTGGCAGATGGTGCTGTGCATCCACAAAGAGTAGTTAGTAATGGCACAATAGTTTTAGAACGTGCTGCCAGTGTTGCTCATATAGGTTTGCAATATAATAGTGATTTGCAGAGTTTACCTTTAGCATTGCAAGTAGAAGCTTTTGGTCAGGGTAGAGTAAAAAACATAAATCATGTTTGGTTAAGAGTATTAGAATCTTCTGGTATTTTTGCTGGCCCTAGTGCAGACAAATTAATAGAAGCAAAACAAAGAACTACAGAACCATATGGTGAACCACCAAGACTAAAAACACAAGATATAAAAATTATGTTAACTCCTACTTGGCAAGACAATGGCCAGTTATTTGTACGACAAACTGATCCATTGCCATTAACAGTAGTTGCATTAACCTTAGAAGTAGCTATTGGTGGATAGTGTAACCGTAAACAAGAAACCTATATGTATATTATTAAAATAGGTACTTTGTTGAACTAATGGCAACAGGTTGGTCAAGTTTAGGATTAGGAGATAAATTAGGTCTTGGATTAGGTATCACAAGCACACTTACTGGCATGATTAGTGCTAGGTCTGCTGCTAATACTGAAAAATATAAATTAAAAAGTCAGGCGTTAAATCTTGAGCATCAGCGTGACATGGCTAAGCTCAACAAACGTATGTTGGAAAGTCAAGCGCAGCATATAGCAAGAGCATATAACAAACGATTGCAAATACAAACTTTAAGAACAGGTCAGCAAATTTCTAAATCTAGAGCATCATTTGCTGCAAGAGGTATACAGATGGGTGTCGGTAGTACTGCAAATGTTTTTGCCAGTGCTGAATTAATGAAAGAAATAGATAGGTTAACTCTAAACACAAACAAAGTCAGAGCTATGAATGCACAAAGAACTCGTGCAGTTGGCATTGGTATACAAGGAGATATGCTTGGTGTATCAGCTAACAATATGTTTAGTACTGCTTCTTCTATTAGTCCGTTTATGAATATGACTAGTACGTTGTTAACAGGAGCAACCAATATTGTTGGTAATTTACCTGACAATTTTTTTAGTTAATTAATTATGGCAACAGTACCTTTAACACCATCAGAAGGATTAGAAATTGGCTCTGTTCCACAATTTAGTAGTGGCAGAATAGAACCTATACAAGATACCGTTACTGATGATTTACAAAATTTTGCTAAAGCACAGCAAAACGTATCTGCAATTGCTTTTAAATTACAAGATGAATTTAACGATGCTGAATCAAAAAAATTATATAACGATTTTTACAATGAATTAGAAGCAAGCACTAATAATTATTTAACTACTAAAGGTTTTGATGCTGTAAAAACAATTAATAAAGAAGAAGGTACATCTGCTTTTGATGAAGTTAATAACAATAATAATCAGTTATTAGCTAAGTATGCAGAGTTAGCAAGTAATGGCGAAAGTAAATATTTGTTTGAAAATATGGCATCAGTTTCTTTAAATTCTGCGACTAATAAAATGACGCAGCATTCTATAAAGCAACAACGTTTAGCACACGAAAGTGAAGTAGATGCAAGTATTGAAAATCTAAAAAAAGAAACAAAAAATAACTATGCAAGTTGGAATGATCCTAGTGGCCCATTTGTTTTGCATTATGCTGCTGGTCTAGAAAAATTGAAAGAAAAAGCTATTTTAAAAGGTTGGAATATAGATTCCGAAGCAACAGATGCAAGCGGACAAAAAATAGGAATTAGTCAGCAATATATAAAAGATATAAATGAATATAATATGGAAATATATAAAGATCTTTTAGACAAACTAGGTGATGATGCAGAATGGGGTCAAATACAACAATTGTTTGAAAGATTAAATCCAATATTAAAAAAAGAAGAAATAAGTAATTTAAAAAAAGAAGTTAATGAAAAACATATTGAACACAACAGTGAAGTAATTGCAGAAACAGTAATTCAAAATAATGGTAATCAAAACAGTGGTAATTTTTTAGATCAAGCAAATAAATTATTTTCTTTAAGTAGCAACAATGCAGTTACCAATGATACTGGTGGTTCAGTTGTAGACGGTTTTAATACAAATGACGAATTAATTGATTTAACAAATAGCAAAAGAACTGAAAGAATAGAATTATTACAACAAGTTAGAGACACTTCTATTTTTTATCAAGAAGGCAGTACTAAAACATTAATACCAGAACATCAAACAACACATTTATTTGCGATACAAAAACTTAATGTAAAAAAAGCTGATAGCTTATATACAAGAGCTTATAACAGTGTAAAGTTTGACAAAAAACAATATAAAAATGATGATAAATACCGACAAAAAATTAATGAAAAAATATTAGATAAATATAATGAATTAATTATAGCTAATGTTCGTAGAAAATATTTTTTAACTGATGGTACATATGCAGATAAAGTAAACAATGATTTAGAAGTAATCAAAAAAGGCATTGATTACAATGTAGAAACACAAAATGTAGTAGAAGATATTAACCCTATTACAAATTTACGACCATTAAATGTATTAAAAGAAGAATTAAAAGAAACAATTACAGACAAAAACGAATTAGAAGTTGCAACAAAAAATTTAGAAATTAAGTACAACAAAATAAAAAATGAACGTGAAGCTGTATATAATCAAGCATTTAATAATGCAAAAGAAATAGCATTTGCAGAAGAAGGTGGATGGAAAAATTTAAAAGCTAACAATATTGATATTAATGATTTTACTGAAGAAGACCAACAAATTTTAAAAAATGGACAGCCAGTAGAATCAGATGTAGATACAGAATTTGAACTAAAAAGTAACCCAGCAGAAATTGCAACTAATTTAGAATTTCATAGCCACAAATTAAGTAATGGGCAGTATTTAGAATTAAAACGATATGCAGATAGTTTAAGAACAGAGGATTCTGTAGTTGAAGCAACAGGTAATGTCACCATGTTAAAAGCTACGTTAGACAGGTATGACATGGGTGATTTATATACGTCTAAAAATAAAACAAAGAAAAAAAGATATATAGCTATTTATGACGCATGGCTAAAAGAAATTAACGCACGACAAATAACAAAAGGTAACGTAAAACTTACATTAGGTGAAAAACAAAAAGCATTAGATGATATTTTATTAGACAACGTAAATGTTGATAATGATCCGTTTTTAGGATTTATTGGCGGTAAAGATACAATAGATACAAATATATTCTTTGTTGATCGAGATAGATTAGAAGATGTTTATGTTGACATACCTTATAACGGTGAAAACGTAAGAATATTTATAAGTAAAATTGATGATGATGTGTTGTTTGCAATTAAACAATCTTTACGCAAAGCAGGTAAACCTGTTACGCAAAAAAATATTGGTGATTACTTTGTCCGTAAAGGTCAACCTAAAACATTAAACGAAGCATTTTCATATACGGAGGAAAATTAATGACTATTAATCCATTTGATGATTTAAATTCACTAGCTCCAAGTCAAAATTATAGTCAAAAAAATCCTTTTGATGATTTATATGAACAAGAAAATATAGAACGTGAAAAAAAATTAAAACAAATTTTACATACAGTTTCTTCTTTAGATCCAGATAATACTGGTGAAGCACAAAAATTAGCAAACCGTTTAAATTTGCCACCCGGAGTTGCATTAAATAGTGATACAACTTTAGAAATTTTAAGAGAAAGAAACAAACGACAAAATATATATCAACTGGATTTAGCACAAACAAATCCAATATTAATGCGTCATTTAACCGATCCTAATTTTGCAGCAATAGCACAAGATAATGTAGAACGTTTGACTCTTATAGAAGGTGCATTTACTGGTATACAAAATTTTCCTGAGAACGCTGCACAAGGTTGGGAAAAAGGTAGATTGCAAACTGAACAAGGTAAACTTGGTTTTCAAAAAGCTTTAAATGTAGAACTGGGTGTTTCTAATGAAGCAATAGATAAACGTATAGAAGAAATAGGCGTAAGGCTAGAAGAACTAGAAAGTGACGGTTCTGGTATGTGGGAAAACACTTTTACGATAGGTGGGCAATGGTCTAAGACTATGCAAGAAGCCGTAAAGTATGGTGTTGCTGGTGCAGCAACAGGTGGAACTTTAGGATTATTTGGTGGCCCATTTGCACCAATTACTGTTAAAGGTGGCATTATTACTGGATTTATATGGGGTATGACAACCGGTTCTGCAAAAGAATCGATAATGATAGAAGCAGGTCATCAATATAATGCTCTTATTGATATGGGTATTTCTCATGACGTAGCAAGAAATGTTGGTGTAGCAGTTGGTCTTGTCAATGGTGGATTAGAATTTGTAGGTTTAAGCACAGTAGCAGCACCATTTAAAAGTTTATTAATAAGAGAGACTATGCAAGAAGTTAACAAGTCTCTAGTAAAACCTACTATGGTACAAGTTTTACGCAAAGCTGGTACTGATGCTTTTCGTAATTGGGCTACAGAAGTAGGTACTGAACAACTACAAGAATTGGTAAATATTGCAGGTGAAGATTTTGCTAATTATTTTGAAGAAGGTGAATTTGAAAGTAAATTATTAACAGCAGAAGGTAGAACAGAAATATCACAAAGACTTGCTGCTGTATTTGAAATGGTTGCTACTGGTATGATTCCACTTGCTGGATTAAGTGCTGGCCCTACTTTTATAACTAATACAAGTAAAGCAAAGAAAGCAACAAAAGATTCTGCATTTATTGATTCATTAACTACTTTGTCTACAACAGACAAAACAAAATTAAGAAATCCTAATTTATTTGAATCGTACATACAAAACGTAGCTAGTGACAAAGATGTACCAAACATTTTTGTAGACGCAGAAATATTAAATCAGCAATTAAGAAGCAATGGTATAACTATGGAACAATTAGAATTGTTTTCTCCGCAAATAGCAAATGATTTAAAAGAAATAAATGCAACAGGTGGGCAAGGAGATATTGCAGTGCCAACAGGAACATATGCTGCAAAAATTGCTGGCACACAGCTAGGTCTTGCATTGCAACCACATTTGCGTGTAACACAGGACAGCATGAGTGCAACAGAAGCTGGTCAGTTTGCAAATGAAAGAGAAACTCTTAGAGAAGAAGCAGAACAAATATTAAACCAACAAAAAGAATTGGCAGATGAAATAAAAAAAGACGCAAACAAAATACAAACAAATATAAGTGATCAATTAAAAGCTACTGGTGTTTATACGCCTAACCAAACTAAATTTTTATCTTATTTTGTTAGAGATTTTGTAGTTACACAGGCAAATCAATTAGGCATAAAACCAAGTGAATTTTTTAGTAGATATTTTTACAACATAACTACTGACGAAAAATTTAACGTATCACCAGAACAACAATTATTTAACCAAGATGGTTCAGTTAAATTAGACACACCTGAGTTTAAAAAGTTTTTTGGTAAATCAGTTTTAAAAAATGCAGACAATACACCACAAGTTGTTTATCACGGCACAACAGATAGCATAGATTCCTTTGATTTATCTCATCCAAAAAGATTAGATGAGGGATGGTTAGGTACTGGTGTATATGTAACTGATAATGAAAATTTAGCGAAATACTATACAAATTTAAAAAAACAAAGAATTAAAAATGGTCGTTTACCTGCTGGCCCTACAGATCCAATTATTATGCCTTTGTATGTACGTTTAGAAAATCCATATAAAGCAACTACAGATGACAAAGAATTAGTTAGATCAGGTCAAGTATCAGCAGAACAGTTTAAAGACAATCTTATTGAACAAGGATATGACGGTGCAATTATGCCTGTGCTTGATGGTAACGAAATAGTTGTGTTTGATAATAAAGCAGTTAAATCAACAATGAATAGTGGTACATGGGATACAGAAATAGCAAACATATATAAACAACAAACACAAGAAATATTGGCACAAAGAGGTAAACAAAAAAAAGGTAAGCCAGTACCGCAAGCTGTATATCAGATAGCACGAATTGTAGAAAATTTTGATTTTGCAGCTAGTAAACCATTTGCAACTAACCGGGATTTTAAATTAGAAATACAAAACCGTATAAAAACAGAAGCGAAAAAAGCTAAAATAGATCTTACAGATTCTTCTGTAGAAACAGAAAAATATTTAGTACAAACATTATTAGATGATGCACGTTTTGCTTTGCAAGAAAATGCAAATGCTGTTGGTTGGTATAACGAAAAAGTTAGTAAAGCATTAGGTGTACTTTCTATAATTCATCCTGAGATTGCTACTGATGTTAAATCTAATTTTATTTTTAAATGGGCGTTAGCTGTTACATCTAACGGTATAAAAGTTGATAAGAACTTTGAATTAGCAGAACAAGCATATGCTTTTTATAAAGAAAATAATGTATTGCCAGAAGTGTTTGAATCAGGTGGTGAAGCTAGAGAAGCTATGGAAATAGCATTTAAAACAATGAATAGATTATTGGCAGAAAAACCTTTTGCAGAATTAGAAGAATTTATGAGAACAATGCATACAGTAAGAGAAGTAAAAGAATATACAGGTAGAAATGTAGGCGGTGGCTATGGTTTGTCAGAAATGGTTTATGGTGCTGCAATAGCAGGGCCTAAAATTGGTAATGGGTTTTTTGCAAATCTATACGGTAACTATGAACAATTAACTATGGATAGATGGTTAATGCGTACTTGGGGGCGTGTAACAGCTACATTAGTTACAGATAAAACAAAGCAAGCAAGAATTAAACGTAATCATATACAACAAATTATTAGGTCATTAACAAAAGAACAAAAAAAAGCGTTTGAAGCAATCATAGGTAGAAAACTTACATTAGGTGACATTGATAACGTAGCACTAGCAATTAAAAACGCATCTACATTACCTGCTAATCGTGTTGCTATGGCGCAAATTGCAACATTTGCAGAAGATCCTAAACACGAGCAAATATTTATAGACATAATGGGTCAACCTAGAAAAGGCGATAAGACATTAAGTCTTGGTGATTTATTGCGTAAAAGAGGTAATTTATTAGCTAAAGATAATGATGGGCAAAAAGAAGCACCAAGTGGCGCACCAGAAAGAAGAAATATTGTAAAAGTATTTACACAAGTATTGGAAACAATGCAACAAACAGAGCCAGATTTAACAATGGCAGATTTGCAAGCACTTGTTTGGTATCCAGAAAAAAGATTATATGACTCAGCAAAATTAAAAGAAACAGCAGTAGAAACAGGTTATGCCGATAATGAAGCACCTGATTATGCCAATGCTGCGGTTGGTTTTGCTGCTAAACTAGGTATAGCAAATGACCTTATACAAACTAAATTACAGGAGGTTGATAGTGAGTTACAGTTACAATCCGATGAGCGTGCAGCAAGAACACAACGAGATGGTACAGGACGAGCAGATAACACAGATGTTGGAGGAACTTTCCAACAACAAGGAAGGATTGACGAAGACACAGGACTCTTCCTTAACGCAGACGGAACAGTTACCGTCTTCCACCACACCAACAGAAGAGCAGCAGAACAAATCAGAGCCACCGGTGAACTTAGAAGTGCTGGAGAACCTGATGTCTACGTTACCACCAGAGCTATCACAGATACTGGCTACGGTGATACCGCAGTTGCAATCAGGATCGACCCTTCTCGACTTAGTCTCGATGATGAATTCCCTAACGGACGAAGAGATTTCCGACTCAGTGTTGGAAAGCCTAGAGGATCTATTCGAGTAAAAGTAGGAGAATTTTTACAGCAATCAGAACCTGACGGTATAAGAGGTGGGTTTGATCCTAAAACATTAACTACGGTATTAACAAAAGAATCTGATTTTTCTACGTTTTTACATGAGACAGCGCATTATATGTTAACTGTCATGGAAGACATAGCAATGTCTGATCAAGCATCACAACAACAACTTGATGATTTTCAAACGTTGTTAAAGTTTTTTGGCGTTAAGGATGCACAAGCTTGGAATCAATTATCTATAAATGAAAAAAGAAAATTTCACGAAGCTTTTGCTTATAATTACGAAATATATTTATATGAAGGCAAAGCACCAAGTACTAGATTACAAGAAATATTTAATAAATTTAGTAAGTTTTTACGCAGAATTTACAGATCTATAAGAGATGAATTAAACATTATATACAGAAAAGAAAACGGCCAAGACTTGCCAATATTAACTGATGAAATAAGAGGTGTTATGGATCGTATGTTGGCTAGTGAAGAACAGATAACACAAGCTGAAGAAATATACGGTATGAAAGCTATGTTCCAAACACAAGAACAAAGCGGTATGGATGACGCAACATGGAGTGAATATACAAAAGCAATGCAAGAAGCAGAAGATAAATCTATGGAAGAATTAACAAAAGCTAGTATGCGACAAGTAAAATGGTTGTCTAATGCAAGAAGTAAAGTATTAAAAAATATACAAAAAGATGTAGAAAAAACAAGAAAAAAAGTAATGCAAGAAGAGACTAATAAAGTAGAAAAAGAAAAATTATATAGAGTACAAGCATTTTTAAAACGTGGTGAATTTGTTAACGACCAAGGAGAAAGAGTAGTAGCTGGGGAAGGTCACAAAATAACAGCAGATTCATTACAAAATTTAGTACCTTTTTACGACATGAAATCTGAAATACAGAAATTGCGTAGACAACGCATGGTTGCAAAAGAAGGTATGCCTGTATTACTTGTTGCTGAGATGTTTGATTTTGCAGATCCAGTAGAAATGATAAATGCGTTAGTAGATATGCGACCAATAAAAGAAGTAGTTATGGAGCGTACAGATCAACGTATGCTTAATGAATTTAGTAATCTTACTGATCCAAGAAGACAGGAACTACAAGTACAAGAAGCAATACATAACGAAGCAAGAGCAAGATTTATATCTGTAGAACTACGTTTTTTATCTAAATCTATGCAACCAGTACGATATCAGGTAGCTGCTGCTAAACAAGTTGCAAAAGATTTGTTAGCTAAAAAGAAATTAAGAGATATAAGGCCATCACAATTTAGTCGTAATGAAATAAAAGCTGCAAAAGCTACTGAAGCTGCAATGAAAAAAGGTGATACTCTTGCTGCAATCAAAGCAAAAAAATCACAGCTATTAAATAACCAGTTAGCTAAAGAAGCATTAGAAATACATAAAACATTTGATAAAGCACAAAAACAATTTAAACAAGTATTTGGTTCTGACAAAAAAATAGCGACAAGAAGAAATATAGATTTAGTTAGTGCTGCTAGAGCAATACTTGCTGCTTATGGTTTAGGCCCTGCTGTTGATAAACCTTCTGCATACACAGATAAATTACAAGCATATAATCCTGATATGTTTGAACAACTTAAACCATTAATAGAAGATTTAACAAGTGAAGGTCAACAAGATATAAAAGATTTAACTACTGAAAAATTTGATACTGTTTACGAAATGATTCAGACATTGTGGTATCAATCACGCAGAGATAAACAAGTAGTTATAGAAGGTAAACGTGTAGAGCTAGAAGCAGTAGTAGATGAATTAGTTGACGTTATGTCAAGGATGAAAACGCCAAAACCAGTAGGAGTTGATGCAGCACCAAAAACACGAGTGCGTTTTATGAGAGCAATGCAACAAGGTAAAGCAATGCTTAGACGTATAGAACATTGGGCAGATGGTATGGACGGTGCAACAAAAACTGGTAAAGGTTTAATTGGTAGCGTTGTTTTAGAACGTGACGAAGTAAGAGCAGGTGCATTTACAAGATATATTTGGCGTCCAGTAAAAGATGCATTAAATAAATACAGAATAGAAAGAACTAATTACACAAAACGATATTCGCAAATGATTGCCAAGTTAGATTTGCCTAAACAAAAAATTGTATCTAATGAATTTGGATATACATTTGGTAATGCTAACGGTGATTTTGGTAAGGCAGAACTACTTGGTGCTATGTTGCACACTGGCAATACAAGTAACTTGCGTAAGCTTTTATTAGGTCGTGGTTGGGCAAGTATTAATGAAGATGGATCGTTAAATACAAGTGCATGGGATAGTTTTGTAGCTCGTATGATTAATGAAGGTGTATTAACTAAAGAAGACTATACGTTTTTACAGGAAGTATGGGATCTTAATGAACAAATGAAACCCCTTATACAAAAAGCACATAACGATGTATATGGATACTATTTTAAAGAAGTAGAAGCAACACCTGTAGTTAACAAGTATGGATCATTTAGAGGTGGTTATGTACCAGCAAAAACAGATCCTTTTTTAGTAAGCGAAACAGAAATAAAAGCAAAATTAGAAGATCTTAGGAGTGAATTTAGGCAATCACTACCTTCTACTGGTAATGGCTTTACTAAAGAACGTGTGGAGTATAACAAGCCATTATCTTTAGATTTACGCATAATGACTAAGCATATAGATGATGCATTACGTTTTGCGTTTGTACAACCTGCAATAGAAGATGTATTTAAAATTTTAAAAAATAAAACTTTTGCAAACAGATTATCAGAATTAGATCCAACTATAATGGACAATGCATTAATGCCGTGGCTTGATCGTTCTGCTCGTCAAACAACAATGACAGCAGGTAGATTTAAAGGTTTTGATAAGTTTTGGACAAAAGTTAGGGCAAGCACTGGTGTTGGCATAATGTTTGCAAACATAAGAAATGGTTTACAACAATTTACAGGATATTTCCCTGCAATGATTAAGGTAGGGCCTAGTTATTTAAAAGGTGCGTTAGCACAATATGTACGCAATCCAATGCAGTTTCAAGAAGAAATAGCAGAGCTATCACCTTTTATGAAAGAACGTCAATTTAACCAAATATTTGATGTACAAGATACTTTGAATCAATTGTTAATTAATCCAAATGCATACCAAAAAGTACAGAAATGGGCAGAAAGGCATGGATATTTTATGCAGCAAGCATTTCAAAACCAAGTTGATAGTGTAGTTTGGTCTGCTACTTACAACAAAGTTTTAACTGAAAGTCCAAAAACTATGTCAGAAATAGAAGTACAAAAAGAAGCCATACAACAAGCAGATGCAAATGTACGTTTAACACAGGATAGTTTACAAGCAGAAGACTTAGCAGCATTTCAAGTTGGTTCTCCTTTTTATAAAACTATGGTGCAGTTTGGTGGTTATTTCAATATGATTGCGAACCTAAATGCAACACAATATAAAAAATTATTTAACGATCTTGGATGGCGAGGAACAAAAGGTCAATTGTTTATGACATATTTATTAGGTTTTGCTATGCCAGCTTTTGTTGCAGATTTAATAGTAAGAGCTACAGGTGGTGATTTAGAAGATGAAGACGAAGATGGTTATTTAGACGATATTGCAGGTTGGTTTTTTGGTTCACAGTTTAGAGCAGGTTTTGCTTTACTACCATTTGGAAATATCGCTATTGTGCCATTTAATTCATTTAACGACTTGCCATACGATGATCGCATAACAACAAGTCCATCTATGTCTACTTTAGAAGCAGCAGGTGTTGGTACGGTTAGAACTCTTATAAATGCTGTTGATCCTGACAAAGAAGTAACAGGAAAAAATGTTAGAGATGTATTAACATTATTAACTTTGGCTACAGGTATACCTTTTACATTATTAGGCCGTCCTATTAGTGTTCAATACGATATTAATAGAGGTGTAATAGATCCAGAAAATACACCAGATTATATACGAGCATTAATAACAGGTAAAGCTAGTCGCAAAAGTAGGGAATAAGGCGTGACCGTAATAAAAGTATTTAATAGTAACCTTAATAAGATAGTGAATAAGTCTAGTTAATGACGATAAATTCGACTACAAGAAAGACTAATCCTTTTGTAGGTAATGGATCTGCACATACTTTTCCTTTTTCTTTTAAAGTTTTTACAGACGCAGATATAGTTGTTAAAAAATTAGAAGCAAGCACAAGTATAGAATCAACATTAACTCTAGGATTAAACAACGATTATATAGTCACTTTAAACGCAGACCAGAATAGCAATCCCGGTGGTAGCGTTACTTTAAAATCTGGTGGTAATAATTCTAATTTACCAAGTGGTTTTAGTATTGTTATTACATCTGACGTAGAAGCATTACAAGGAACAGATCTTACTAACCAAGGTGGGTTTTTTCCAGAAGTTATTAATGATGCTTTAGATAAAGCAATAATTATTCACCAACAGCAACAAACAGAGTTAGATAGGTCAATTAGATTTTCACTTACAAATACCATTGGTAGTTTAGAAATTACTGAAAACGCAGCCGCAAGAGCTAACAAAGTTTTAGCATTTGACTCTGCCGGTGAATTTGAAGTACTACAAGAATTAGGTACATACAGAGGTGATTGGACGGCTGGTCGTGCTTACGCTGTAAGAGATTTAGTAAAAGATACATCTACAAATAATATTTTCTTTTGTAATGCAGCGCATACATCTTCTGGGTCACAACCATTAACAACTAACACCAACTCTGGAAATTGGGATCTTATTATAGACGCAGCATCTGCAACTACATCAGCAACTAATGCAGCATCGTCAGCTACGGCAGCAGCTAACTCTGCAACAGCAGCAGCCAATAGTGCAACGGCAGCAGCGACATCAGCGACAAATGCTGCCAGTTCTGCATCCACGGCCACAACAAAAGCTACACAGGCAGATACTGCAAAAACCGCAGCAGAGACAGCTAAGACGGCTGCTGAAACTGCAAAAACCGCAGCAGAAACTGCATTAGATTCTTTTGACGATAGATATTTAGGAGCAAAAGCAAGTAATCCTACCGTAGATAATGACGGTAATGCATTAATAGATGGAGCATTATATTTTAATACAACAGTTAACCGCATAAGAGTTTATGACCTTGGTAATACTGCATGGAAAGAAGTAATTTTAACTGGTTCAGATCTTGCAAATACTAATACAGTTGCAGGTTCTATAAGCAATGTTAATTCAGTTGCTGGCAATATATCTAATGTAAATGCCGTTGCCGGAAATGCATCTAATATCAATGCAGTGCAAGCTAATGCAAGTAACATAAATACAGTTGCAGGTAACAATTCAAATATTAATACAGTTGCAGGTGCAAACTCTAATATTAGTGCCGTTAGCGGTGCGATAGCAAACGTAAACACAGTTGCAACAGAAATAAACAATAACAAATTACAAACAGTTGCTAATAATATTAATGCAGTTGTAACTGCTGCTGATGATTTAAATGAAGCTACTTCAGAAATAGATACTGTTGCAAATTCAATTACTAACGTAAATCTTGTTGGTAATAATATTTCTAATATTAATGCGTTAGGTCAGGTATTAGCAGGTCAAACAACCTTTACTATTACAGTACAAAATGTAGGTGGTTCTAATTATTTCTTTGTAGATGGCGTACAAGCACCAGCATTAAATTTAATAAGAGGATATACATATATATTTGACCAATCTAATAATACAAATAGTGGACATCCATTAGCATTTAAAGATGGCAGTGGTAATTCATATACAAGTGGAGTAACAGTAAATGGTACAGCAGGTCAGGCAAACGCAAATGTTACTTTTGTAATACCGTCAAATGCCCCTGCATCGTTACGGTACTATTGCACAGTTCATGGTAATGGTATGGGTAATACTATTACCGTAGGTGATGACAACATTGGTGTAGTAGCAGGTTCAATATCTAATGTAAATACAGTTGGCGGTGCAATTACTAATGTTAATAATGTTGGTGGCAGCATTGCAAATGTAAATACTGTTGCTAGTAATCTTAGTGGTGTTAATGCTTTTGCAGCAAGATATAGAGTAGGAGCAACAAATCCAACCACTGATTTAGATAATGGTGATTTATTTTACAATACAAATTTAGGAAAACTTCTTGTTTATAACGCAACTACTAGTGCATGGGAAGAGACACAAACTATTGGTAATTTCTTTATCAATACAATAAGCCAATTTTCTGGCACTGGTGGTAATAGTGCAACATTTAATGGTGTTGCATACAAATTTACTTTAAGCAATGCAGGTCAATTTGCACAACAAATGTTGGTCAGTATTAACGGTGTTGTACAAAAACCTAATAGTGGAACAGGCCAACCCAGTGAAGGATTTGCATTGGATGGTAGTGAGATTGTATTTAGTTCTGCACCACCAACTGGTGCTGATTTCTTCATTGTTACTATTGGAGCAACAGTTAGTATTGGTACTCCAAGTAATGGAACGGTAACACCAGCTAGTTTTGCAAACGGAACATCTGGTAATGATGGTAAATTCTTAAGAGCTAATAATGGTGCTGCACCAAGTTTTGAAACAATAGATTTAACTAATTTAAATGCATCTAATTTAACTTCTGGAACTGTACCAGATGCTAGATTCCCTGCAACTTTACCAGCAGCGTCAGCAGCTAACCTTACGTCTATACCAGCAGGTAACTTAACAGGAACAGTAGCAGATGCAAGGATTTCTACACTTACAGCATCTAAACTTACTGGTGCATTACCAGCTATTGATGGATCAGCATTAACAGGTGTTGCGTCAACTACAGGTGGTGGTGCTATCTACGAGAATAGTGCTACTATGAGTGCATCAAGAACAATCCCATCAGGGTCGAATGGTATGAGTGCAGGTCCGATTACAATTAACGCAGGTGTCACGTTGACTATACCTAGCGGTTCAGTATATACGGTGGTTTAGATTATGCCTATTACATTAAACGGAAACGGAAGTATCACAGGATTAGCACAAGGTGGTATTGATGGTACCAAAGTAGTGACTTCTGCAGCTCAACCCGCTGGTTCAGTTATACAAATTGTAGAGGGATCAACTACAACACAGCAAACTCCTACAGGTCAGAATTATCTTTTAGCTCTTCAGAAAGATATTACTCCATCTGCAACCGCAAATAATGTATTTGTGTCCGCAGTTATACACTATGGTCTATCAACACCTAATAATGCTGATGAAGGTATGGGTTTTAAATTAACAAGAACTGTTAGTGGTACGGAAACAACACTATATGAATCTGATGATCCTTACGATGTTTATGAGTACGGTTCACAAGGTATATCAGAAGCAAGAAGACATAAACCTATTCAGTTTTTAGATACAGGTATTAGTACAACGAGTGCAGCTACTTACAAAGTTTATGCTAGAGATTATAGCAGTGGTACTGCAACTGTACAAACAGCTGGTGGAAAAAGCACTATACATTTAATGGAAATTGTAGGATGACAGCAAAGATTAAACTAAACGCAGCATCAGGTGGTGGGTCTTTCAGCTTACAAGCACCCTCTTCTTCTAGTAATAACAGAGTTATAACTTTACCTGATATTGCTGATGGAACGCTTTTAACAAGTTCAAGTGGTGTTGGAATAACAATGGCAGATCAGTGGAGAGTTAGTACTGATAGAAATTTAAGTTCAATAACTGAAACTATAGATTCAAACTGGGAACGGAACGATAGCAGTGGTTATGGACCTATTGGTTCAGCTATGACTGAATCAAGTGGTATTTTTACATTTCCATCAACAGGCATATACCTAATTTCATTTAACCTGACAATGTACTCAATAAGTCAAACACAAAGATATGCTGGTGCATTAATAAACAGAACAACTGATAATACAACTTATAATACTGTCGCAACTTCATATACAAGTGGCGGTATTAGTACAGGTAGTGGTGTTTATATGTCCGCAGAAACAAAATTCTTATTTGACGTAATAGATACGGCAAATTACAAAGTACTATTTAGAGCACAATGTGAGGTTGCTTCACCTCAATATATTTCAGGTAGCACGGGTGAAAGTTTAACACAGGTAACCTTTTTAAGGTTAGGAGATACATAATGGATTTTTTAACAGGTAGACCAAATCACATAGAAGATTATCTTGTACGAAGTAAAGCTGGTGGCTGGTTTGGCTGGAGTGATTCTTCAAATAAAATCTATGCAAACTTAATAGTGCATGATGGGAGTACAAAACCTACCGAAAAACAATGCACAGATGGACTTGCTGCATTACAAGCTGCATGGGATTTAGAAAACGATAGTTACAAATCTAAACGTAGAGCAGAGTATCCAAGTATTGAAGATCAGCTTGATGACATTTATCATAATGGTGTAGCGGCTTGGAAAACTACTATCAAAGCTATTAAAGACAAGTATCCAAAACCATGAGTGAAATCAAAGTAAATTCGATAAAAGGGGTAGGAGCTAGTAGTGCTGCTATTACTGTCAACAATACTGATGGAACGTGTACTGCCAATCTTACTAATAAACCAAATCGTAATTTAATAATTAACGGAGCGATGCAAGTAGCTCAACGTGGTACTTCATCATCAAGCTGGTCTGGTATAGGATTCCCTGCTTGTGATAGACAAAAGACTTTAGGAAGTTATGGTGGAACTTGGACT
>Ga0209433_10000034_pt1 | contig 40376 bp, 39 predicted proteins | sample METZYME_5_50m_FD_187552 | JGI IMG/M metagenome (GOLD analysis project Ga0209433, IMG submission 187552) | Marine microbial communities from oxygen minimum zone in mesopelagic equatorial Pacific - METZYME_5_50m (SPAdes) (version 2) | ecosystem: Environmental > Aquatic > Marine > Oceanic | place...
CCCTAGCCCAGAAGAGAGAAACTTTTGATTTTCTTCAAAAGAATTTACCCCAAGCGTTAAATCAATATCACAAAATATTTTTTTAGGTACTCCTAATCCTCTTGCCTCGCAATAAAAATTGTTTTCGTCCTGAATTGGAATAATGTGATCTTTATCACTCAACAAAATTGCTTCGAATAAATTCTTATTAATTTTTATAGTTTGACCTATTATGCCCTCTGAATTGATAAGCACCTTGAACGAATTAACATCATCATCTATTTCTGGCCTTAAAAAAATTCTATGTTTGTCACAGCAAAAGTATTGATTAACATCGAAACTCACTACTTTGGAAGGTATCAGTACAGAGTTTATCTTTTCAATATCAACTTCACCAAAGAAAATGTTCCTATTTATAATTGATTTGTTAGAAACTATGTAATTCTTTATCAGTTGATAATTTAGTTCTGCTTTTAATTCTTCGTTCTCTTCCTTGATATTTCTAGAATTTACGACGCTTGAGGCTGAATTGTATATAGGTGAAAAGATAACTTCCTTAGAAAATACTTTTATAAATATTGAACTAGAGTTATAAAAGTCTTGTATTGGTTTGAAAGTATTAAATCTGAAATCAAGAAACAAAAAAGAAGAACAAAAAACAAATACTGATATCAATATAAATCTTGATGATTTATCAGGCAATCTTGCCATACTACTCAGTTGATAATAGATCTATGTTGTATTTATCTATAATTTCTAATGCTTGGCCACCACCACGAGCAACACATGTAAGAGGATCTTCAGCAATAATGACTGGTATTCCAGTTTGAGAAGATATCAATCTATCTAAATCTCTTAATAGAGCTCCGCCTCCAGTGAGTACAATCCCTCTTTCCGCAATATCAGCTGAAAGCTCAGGTGGTGAAAGCTCCAGGGCATCTCTAATCCCTCGAACAATACCATTAAGAGGATCTTTCATTGCATCATATACATGATCACTTGAGAGACTGAATGTTTCTGGTATGCCTTCAGCTAAATTTCTACCAGTAACCATCATTTCTTGTTTTTCTGAATCTTCTGATGCACATCCAATGGTTTGTTTTATTTTTTCAGCAGTAGATTCTCCAATTACACAACCATAATTTCTTCTTATGTATGAAACGATAGCTTCATCCATCTTATCACCACCAATTTTTACAGACTCCGCGTAAACTACGCCATTCAATGCAAGTATTGCAATTTCTGAAGTACCGCCGCCAATATCAATAACCATACTTCCGCTAGCTTCTTCAACAGGAAGTCCTGCACCAATGGCAGCAGCCATTGGTTCTTCGATTAGCTTTACATCTCTAGCACCTGCTCCAAGAACAGATTCCCTGATAGCCCTTCTTTCAACCTGAGTAGACCTACATGGTACACAAACTAATATTCTTGGGCTGGGTTTAATGAACCTCTGCTCGTGAACAGTAGCAATGAAATGCTGAAGCATTTTCTCGGTTACTTGGAAATCTGCGATAACACCATCCGATAAAGGTCTTATAGCAGTAATATTTCCAGGGGTCCTTCCTAGCATTTTCTTAGCCTCAGCTCCAACTGCAACAACTGTTTTTTGACCTCTAGATTCCCTTATTGCGACGACTGAGGGTTCATTGAGCACAATACCTACATCCTTCGTATAGATAAGGGTATTAGCAGTTCCAAGATCAATCGATAAATCGTTAGAAAATAAGCCTCTTGCAGCTTTGAATAAATTAAATTCCACAAATTACCTCAAAAATATATAAAATTATGTTGCGTTAGGTTAACATCTCGCAACTTTAATATAATATCCTATATATGGACAATAAAACAGTTGAAACTATCTCTTATTTAGCAAGACTAAAGCTGGATAAAGATAAAAAAGACAAAATAACTAAAGATCTTGAAAATATAATAAATTTTGTTGATGAACTTCAAGATATAAATACAGACGATGTAACTCCGCTTGCTAACCCGCTTGAGAAGACAGCACCAAAACGTAAAGACTTTGTGAATTCTAAGGATAGAAAAGAGGTATTTCTTGAAAACTCACCTCAGTCTGATCAAGATTATTTTATAGTCCCCAAAGTTGTTGAATGAGCATTAAATATAAAACATTATCTGAGCTTAAAGAACTTTTAGAAAAAAAAGATATTTCTTCTTTTGAATTGGTAGAAGAAACCTTCAAAAATATATCATCTAGCAAAACAAATTCATTTATAACGCTAAATGAAGAGGTTGCCTTAACTAAAGCGAAAGAGTTTGATCAAGGAGAATGCGAAGGCGACCTTGCGGGATTACCAATTGCTCAAAAAGATTTATTTTGTACAAAAAATTTAAGAACTACATGCGGCTCTAGAATTTTGGAGAATTTTATACCTCCATATAATGCCACAGTCGTAGAAAATCTCTCAAAAGCTGGAAGCATATGTGTTGGCAAAACAAATATGGATGAGTTTGCAATGGGGTCTTCAAATGAGACTAGTTATTTTGGAGCAGTTAAGAATCCATGGGATCTTGAAAGAGTTCCAGGAGGAAGTTCAGGTGGGTCAGCAGCAGCAGTTGCTGAAGGTTTAGTTTGTGCAGCAACTGGAACTGATACAGGTGGATCTATAAGGCAGCCAGCAGCATTGTGCGGAATAACAGGCATTAAACCAACATATGGCAGAGCTTCTAGGTGGGGAATGATTGCTTTTGCTTCCAGTCTTGATCAGGCAGGTGCTTTTGCAAGAAATGCTGAGGACTGTGCGCTTTTGCTAAACCATATTTGCAGCCATGATGAAAAAGATTCAACTTCGCTAAGCAATGATAAAGAAAACTATCTAGAAAATATTAATAATGATCTTAAGGGTAAAAAGATTGGTATTGTTAAAGAATTTGATATTTCAAATCTTAGCAAAGAAGTTCAAGATTCTTTTGAACAATCAAAAAAAATATTTGAATCATTGGGAGCTAATTTCGTTGAAGTTTCCATGCCAAATATAAAATTATCTGTTCCAACTTATTATGTCGTAGCACCAGCTGAATGTTCATCTAATCTATCTAGATTTGATGGGGTTAAATATGGATATAGGGCTGAAAATGTAAATGACTTGGAGGACCTATATATAAAATCAAGATCTGAGGGTTTTGGTGATGAAGTAAAAAGAAGAATTCTTATTGGAACATATGTATTATCTGCTGGTTTCTATGATGCATACTATAAGAAGGCTCAGCAATCTAGGAGAATGATTAAAAATGATTTTGTAAAAGCTTTTAGTGAAGTGGATGTGATAATGTCTCCTTCATCGCCAAGCTCTGCTTTTAAAATTGGATCAAAAACGGAAGATCCGATTGAAATGTACCTTGAAGATTTATTTACAATATCTTCAAATCTAGCTGGTGTTCCAGCAATGTCCATACCTCATGGTTTTTCAAAGAATCTTCCAATAGGTCTTCAGCTTATTGGTAATTATCTTGAGGAGTCTGAAATATTAAATTTTGCTCATCAGTATCAAAAAAATACTGATTGGCACATAAGAAATCCAGATTCTGGAGATAACTCATGAGTTGGGAAACAGTAATTGGTCTAGAAGTTCATGCTCAACTTTCGACAAATACAAAACTTTTTTCGAGTGCATCCACAAAATTTGGTTCAGAGCCCAATACTCAAGTAGATTTAGTTGATTTGGGTTTACCTGGAGTTTTACCTGTTGTAAATAAAGACGCCTTTAAAAAGGCAATAACATTTGGATTAGCGATTAATGCGGATATAAATCAAGAGTCTACTTTTGATAGAAAGAATTACTTTTATCCTGATCTTCCAAAAGGATATCAAATAACTCAAATGACTCTGCCTATTGTTGAGGGTGGATCAATCGAAATTAATGTCGATGGGAATATAAAGACAATAAATATTACAAGGGCTCATCTAGAAGAAGATGCAGGTAAATCAATACACGATGCATATCCTGATAAATCTGTTATTGACTTGAATAGAGCAGGAACTCCCTTACTTGAAATTGTTTCTGAGCCTGAAATATCTAGTGCAAAGGAGGCTGTATCTTATATGAAGGCTCTACATCAGCTTGTTACATTTCTGGACGTATGCGATGGAGACATGTCACAGGGATCATTAAGATGTGATGCAAATGTTTCAATAAGAAAAGTTGGTGATTCAGAATTAGGTACAAGAACTGAAATTAAAAATATTAATTCATTCAAGTTCATCGAGAAGGCAATAAATTTTGAAATTAAAAGGCAAATAAAAGTTCTTGAAAACGGCGATAAAGTTATCCAAGAAACAAGGCTTTATGACAGTCTTAAGGATGAAACAAGGCCTATGAGATCAAAAGAATTTGCAAATGATTATAGATATTTTCCTGATCCTGACCTTCTTCCAGTAATAATCTCTGATGACGAAATGGATGAAATTAAAGATTCTTTCCCTGAACTTCCTAATGACAAATCAAAGAGATATATTTCAGAGCTTAAAATAGACGAAAATGAGGCTCAAATAATTTCTTCATCAAGAGAGCTTTCAATTTTCTTTGAGCTTGCAGTTGATTCTGAAAGTGATCCTAAGCTTGCTGCAAATCTTCTAGTTGGAGAGATAGGTTCTCTATTAAATAAAGATAATATAAAGATTAATGAATCTAACCTTTCGAGTGATAATTTTAATACTTTGCTTAAGAGAATATCTGATGGAACTATATCAAAAAAGATTGCCAAAACTGTTCTTGCTGATATTTGGGATTCTGGCAAAGATGCCGATGAGATTATTAAAAATCAGGGCTTAGTACAGATTCAAGATGAATCAATTATTCAGGATATTGCCCAAAAAATCCTTGAAGCTAACCCAGATCAAGTTGCTGCCTTCAAAGCCGGTAAGGATAAACTATTTGGTTTTTTTGTTGGTCAAGTGATGAAAGAAACTCAAGGAAAGGCAAATCCTAAAAGTGTAAATGATATTTTGAAGAAACTGCTTAGTTAGAGGATCCTAAGTTACCCAAAGCCCTAACTGTTCCGCAATAAATGCAGGCTTTTCAGAGCCTTCTAGCTCCATGGTTACTTCACTTTTTATAAGAAACTGGCCTGGATTTTTTTCATTAACATCTACAATTTTAGAATGCATCCTTATTCTGGAATTCACAGGAACAGGGGCAAGGAATCTTATTTTATCAAGTCCGTAGTTCAAACTCATTTTTGAACCCTCAACAACCAATGCATTTTCCTCTCCCATACCCGATGTAAGAGAGAGGGTTAAAAAACCATGAGCTATAGTTGAACCAAATATTGGCTCAGCTTGCTCTGGATCGACATGAATAAATTGATGATCATTTGTGGCATCAGCAAAATTATTTATTCTTTCTTGATCAATAGTAAGCCACTCACTGGGCTCAAGTGACTTTCCGACATAACTATCTAACTCCTCAGGTTTTACAAATGTCATCGGCATAATTTTCTCCTACATGTAATGTTCTTTATACTCTTCTCTTAAATCTATCTTTTTAACCTTTCCTGTTGCTCCTATTGGCAATTCCTTTAAGAATACCACTTGGTCAGGTAGTTGCCACTTTTCGAACTTTTGCAGCATTAATTCGTCAAGTTCCTCTCTTTCAATCTCATTACCAGAGTTTGAAACAACAAATAAAAGTGGCCTTTCATCCCATTTTGGATGAGGTATACCTACCACAGCTGTTTGCATAACATCTGGATGGCTAGCTACAGCATTTTCAACATCAATTGAACTAATCCACTCGCCGCCTGACTTAATGACATCTTTTTCTCTATCTACAATAGTCATATATCCATCAGGATCTATAGAGGATATATCGCCAGTATCAAACCAACCATCTTTATCTACTGCATCCTCTTCTGCTTTGAAATATTTTTTTATAATCCACGGACCTCTAACTAATAAACTTCCTGATGCTTTTCCATCATTTGGTAAAGTATTGCCATCAGAATCAACAATTTTCATCTCTACACCAAACACAGGTTTTCCAGCCTTAACCTGGATTGCATATTTTTCATCATCAGACATTTCATCCATCTCTGGAGTTGGAAAATTTGTTGTGCCAAGTGGGCTCATCTCTGTCATGCCCCATCCTTGGAGAACGGTTACTCCATGCACCTGATCAAACTCTTTAATCATTGCAACTGTCACTGCTGAACCTCCTATTACAGTACTATTCATCGATTCAAGAACAACATTATTTTCTCTACAATATCCTAGAAGTTGCATCCATACAGTGGGGACTCCAAAAGCTAATGTAACTTTTTCTTCTTCACACATTTTATACAAAGATTCACCATCCATAGCCATTCCTGGCATTACGATTTTAAGTCCATAAATTGCACCGTAGTATGGAACACCCCAAGCCATTACATGAAACATTGGAACAACCATAAGCACTGAATCATCACCTTCAATTTTTAAGGCTTTTGGTCCAGCAGCAGAAATTGCATGAAGAATAGTTGATTTATGTGAATATAAAACTCCCTTTGGATTCCCTGTTGTTCCAGATGTATAACACAAACCACAAGCTGCATTGTCAGGTAGATCTGGCCATACAAAATTTTCATCACCATCCTCAATATATTCCTCATATGAAATGCAGTTTTTGAGAGTACTCTCAGGCATTTCATGTTTATCACAAAAGACGATATATTTCTCAACTGTGCTTAGATTTTCTTGAAGAGCTTCTAAGATTGGAACAAATGGCGCTTCAACAAAAATTACTTTATCCTCAGCATGATTAATAATATAAACAGCTTGCTCTGGATGTAATCTAAAATTGAGAGTATGAACAACTGCACCCATCCCTGAAACACCATAATATGCCTCTAAATGTCTAAATGTATTGAGAGCCAATGTAGCAATCACATCACCCTGTTTGTAACCGTCTTTGACGAGCTTTGAAGCCAACTTTCTAGATCTAACGCATACTTCTTTATAGTTAGTTCTGTGTACTTGTCCGCTTACTAATTTACTAACAACTTCGGACTCGGGATAAATATCTGCAGCATATTCTATAATGCTAGCAACATTTGGTTTCCAGTCTTGCATATCACCTAATAACATAATTTCTCCTTATTAACTTCTTGGTAATTGTCCTTTTACTTTAAATATAGAAATGGTATCTGTACCCTCTCTTCTAAACGAACTTAATTCTTTATATTCCTCACTGTTGTACCATTGATCAGCCATATCTTCATTTGGAAAAGAAAAAAGTATCACTCGGCCTGAAACTTCTAAACTTCCTTCAAATTGACCTATGTGATCATCAAAAGTAATGAATTGTCCCTCATATTTTTTTAAAATTGGAAAAAATCCCTTTTCATATTTTCTGTAAATATCCGGATCTTTGATCACAATATTTGCTACAACAAAAACAGGAACTTCATTCATAATTTTTTTATCTTTAGATTAAATATTAACCTAATATTATAAGAATAAAAATATCTTTATTCTTTTATGCGAAAGCGTTTCTTTAAGCCACTTATTTCGGGCTTGTTTGCTTCATTAAATATTTGATTAAGTTGATGAAAATAAGGATAAAAAAATGTTTTAGTTTTTTCATTCCATTTCCATAAAAGAAATTCCAAATCTTTTTTTTCATCATCCGTAAAATCTGAAGAAATATTAATCTTGAAAAAATGACTCAAATTAATAAGCTCTTTTGGAAATCCTTTGTCACTTAGAATTTCTTTAATACTCCTATTATTGCTCTTAAGGGTATTCTCAAAAACTTCAATAGCTATTAAATCTATTAACTCAATCCCTGATGCATTTAATAAAAATCCAGCAACTTTTTTATCTTCATTTGAGAAAAAGCCATCGAAGTTCTGCATTACAATTTTTGGAACACAGTAATCATTTGCAAAGGTATTATCCCAAATAATTAAATTTCTCTCGTCACAAAATAATGCTTTCCAGGATTCAATATTTTGCTCTGAATAGTCTGATGTAATAACCTCATCTCCTGTCCAAAAGAAAGGAACATTTTTATCAACCTTATCTAATTCCTGCAAATACCTGTTATCAGATTTTTCCACCATATTTTTGCAATACTGAGATGGCACGCATGAAAAATCCATATCAGGAAATTCCTTCAAACATAGCTCAAGTATTTCTCTGTGTAATGAAAAATTTTCTTTTTGCTTAGGAATGTCATCAAAAAGAATGCAAAATTTTTCCACGGATAGCTCTTTAAAGACTTTTATCTTTCTTTTTAAATAATTAAAGTCTTCTAATTCCAATGATGCGCCTGGAGAAATACCAAAGATAATATCAATGCCAGAATTATCTGCATTTATCTTAAATTTTTTAAAACTTTCTAACCAAGTAGTTGGATAATCTTCTTTCCATTTCATTCTATGGAAAGGGTCTTCTTTTGGACAGTAGAAATATGTATTACATCCAGACTCGCTTAGCTTAGATATTATAGAATCTCTTTCTTTCCAGGATAATTCTAGACCATAATATCCTTCAATGTATCCTGTTAACATTTTATGTTTTCTCCACAAATCTTACACAATTTATCTTTTCTAAGTTTTGGCTGAGATAAGGTTAGATCAGATAAATTAATTCTCATAATTGAGCTTTTAAACGTTTCATCAGATATTATTTTTAAGGCAATAGAAACCATAAAAGAGCCGATTATGCCCAGAACAGAAGGAGTAATGCCAGAATTTTCACAGGTATTTTCATTCAAACTATAATTTCTTGGAAAGAGGCACTCATAACATGGTGAGTTTTCTTTAAAGTTGAACGCTGCAACTATTCCTATCATTCCCTCTGCAGCGCCAGATATCAAAGGTTTTTTGTGCTCATGACAAATATCATTAGAGATGTATCTTGTTTCAAAATTATCTGATGCATCAAAAATAAGATCATGATGTTCAATTAATTCAAACAAATCTTTTTCTTCAAGAAATTTATTAATCGATCTTATATTTACGAATTCATATTCATTTTTAAGTTTTTCTTTTAGAACTTCAGCCTTCCCCTTATTTAAATCATTAGCATTAAAATGAAATTGTCTGTGAAGGTTAGAAAGCTCAACTTTGTCACCATCAGCAATTGATATATCTCCAAAACCAGTTGAAGCAAGATATGTAAGAAGAGGATGTGCAATCCCACCCGCTCCTATAACCAGGCATTTTGTACTAAAAATATTTTTTTGCAGTTGTTCAGAAAACTCATCAATTAATAATTGTTTTTCAAAGAAATCGAGTTTCATTTTTGTGCCAATATTGCCCTTTCAATTCCAGATAGATCTTTAATCTTCTCTATCAATTTTAAATCATTTTTGTTGATAATTTGCTCTAATTCTTCACTTTGATCATAGCCATGTTCCAATAAAAGATATCCATCTTTTTTTAAAAGCTTTGTTGCTTGTTTTGAAATAATTTCAAAAGCTTGAAATCCATTAGATTCAGAAACTAAAGCTAACGAAGGTTCGTGCTGCAAGTCAACTAAATGAGGATCATTTTTATCTATGTATGGTGGATTTGAAACTATACAATCAATAGAGTTTTCATCAAAACATGATGCCCAGTTAGATTGAACCAAAAAGAAATTGTTTTCAATATTTGAGAGATTATTCTTCTTTGCAACTTCAATTGCATTTTTTGAAATGTCCACACCGAAAACAATAAAACTTTTATTTATGAGTGCTAAGGTAATGCCAATACATCCAGACCCTGTTCCAATATCACATAATATTGAACCATCCGGTAAGCTTAAGCTTTTAACAACATCAATTAGGATTTCCGTTTCAATTCTTGGAATAAGCACACTTTGATTAACAGAAAATTTTCTTCCATAAAATTCACTATTTCCTATTAAATAATCCCTTGGAAATCCATCTTCCATGATTTTAGCAACATTTTTTATTTCATTAATTTGGCTTTGGGTTAATTCTGTTGAATCTTGAAATTTTTCTTTAATATAAAAATTGAGATCTCTTTTGGTCTCAAAACTGAGTTGAGAAAAATCTATTCCTTTAATGGATTTCATCTACTATCTGATTCAAGCCGAGCAAGCATCTCTAACTGATTTTCTGCTATTAAAGCATCGCTAATGGATTTAATGTCTCCATCCATTACTTGATCAAGATTATGTTGAGTAAGTTTAATCCTATGATCAGTCACCCTTCCCTGAGGAAAATTATAAGTTCTTATTTTTTCACTTCTGTCGCCAGAACCAACAAGAATTTTTCTTTCAGATGCTATTTCTGCTTGCTGATTTTCCTCCTCTTGTTTTTTTAACTTAGCACTAAGAAGCGATAAAGCTTTTGTTTTATTCTTATGCTGAGATCTATCATCTTGGCACTCTACAACCAGTCCACTTGGCAAATGTGTAATTCTGACTGCGGAGTCAGTTTTATTAACATGCTGACCGCCTGCTCCAGATGCTCTAAAGGTATCAACTCTAATTTCTGACTTATCTATTTCTACGTCATCTATTTCCTCAGCTTCAGGAAGAACAGCAACTGTGCATGTTGAGGTATGAACTCTGCCTTGCGACTCTGTTTCTGGAACTCTTTGTACCCTGTGAACTCCAGATTCAAATTTCAACGTTTTATAAACAAGCTTTCCTGAAATCTTTGCAATTATTTCTTTAAAACCGCCATGCTCTGCATCTTTTTGCGATATAACTTCAATTGTCCACTTTTCTCTTTCTGCTAACCTTGAATACATCCTGAATAAATTTCCAGAAAAAATACCAGCTTCATCTCCTCCTGCTCCTGCCCGTATTTCTAAAAAAGCAGATTTTTCATCATCTTCATCAACAGGAAGAAGCATCAACTTTAGCTCTGCCAAAATTTCTTGCATCAATTTTTGTGTTTCTTCTACTTCTAATAAGGCTAATTCTTTTATTTCATTTTCTTCTGATTTTGAAAGACTTATTGCTTGAGTATTTTCGTTGAGTACATTCAAATATTTTGAGTAAAGATCAACAATTGGTTGAATATTAGAAAACTCCTTGTTCAAAGAAATTAGATCTTCATGATTAAGGTTTGATGACTCTTCAATTAATTGTTTTTCAATTTCTGAAAGGCGATCAGAAAGTGTCTTTAACTTTGCCTCAATAGATTCTTGCATTATTTGAAATTAGAAATTATTGAAATAAGTTTTTGACTATCAAAAAGCTCAATTTTTTTTCTAAGTTTCTTTGGTAAGTGAACATCGTCATTATTATCAAGAAAATTTAAAAGCTCTAAATTAATATCATTATAGTTAGACAAATCAAGAGCTTCTTTGTCATCAATTGATCTCAATAATTTCAAGATTTCAGAAGCAAACTTGTCGTCTTCGATTTTTAAGTTAATAGTTTTTTTTGACTCCTTAGCTTGATATTTGATAATTTCCTTTCCTCTTCCAGCTTCAACGAGCCTTTCTTCAAGATTATCTTGAGATATTTTTTCAATGTCATCAATTGAATATAAGTAGACTAACTCTAAAGTTTCAATTTCAGGTTCGACATTTCTTGGTACAGCCAAATCGATAATCATCATAGGTCTGTTTCCTCTATTTTTAAATGCGTTCTCAACAGCACCTTTACCAATGATTGGTGTCAAACTTGAGGCAGAGCATATAATGATATCCGCATCGACTATCTCTCTATGAACTAAATTTAGTGGCATAGGGATAATTGAATATTCATCAGACACCTGAATCTCTTTAATTGTCCTATTAATTGCAGAAATAGATTTAAGACCTTTCTCAAATAAATTTTTAATAATAGACTTTGCTAGATGTCCGCCCCCAATCACTAAGACTTTTTTATCTTCAGGTTTCTCAAATATCTCTCTAACAAGATTGAATGATAAACCACTAACGGAAAGTGGATTTATCCCTATTTTTGTATCAGTTCTAACTTTTTTTGTAATTTCAAAAACTTTTTCAACATAAAGGGTTAACTCCTTACTTACAATATTAAAAGCTTTTGCTGACCTGTAAGCATTCTTGAATTGTCCAAATATTTCTTGTTCTCCAACTACCTGTGAATCAATGCCACAGCAAACTCGACACATATGCTCAAATGCGTCTTTGTCATTATAAATATAGAAATTTTTATCAGGAATATCAGAGATATTAAGAGCTTCTTTGGTAAGTTTTAATACATCTAAATCTATGCCCTCATCTCCATAATAATAAATTTCAGTTCTATTACAGGTAGATAGGCCAAAGAAACCTGAAATTTTTGAACCAAGTTTGGATAAAAGATAGTCATTTAGATAAATTATGTTTGAGTCATCAACGATAAATCTTTCTCTATCTGAAACTTTTGAAGTCTTATGATTTATCCCGACTAAGTGAATTTCTTGCATAATTAAAGTTAAGTATTTAGCTGTAGCTAAAAATTGAATGGTTTGATAGGTTTTTTTTCATTATTGATCAAAACTAAGAATGTTATTATACAACTTATTAAGTTAAGAAAGATAATTGAAATAGAATGAAGTTTTTATCGCCTGCCAAGTTAAACCTAAATTTAAAAGTTATTTCAAAAAGAACTGACGGGTTTCATGATTTGGAGACCACTTTTCAACTAATTAACTTATATGATGAAATTTTATTTGAAGAAGATAATAAATCTTTAAGTATTAATTGTGACTCCATTGATATCAAAGAGGAGGATAATTTAATCTTCAAAGCATACAAAGCTATTAAACGATTCTCCAAAGTAGAAAAAGGTCTTCGTATTAATTTAAAGAAAATTATCCCAATTGGAGCTGGTCTTGGTGGTGGCAGTTCTAATGCTGCTACAACTTTGATTGCATTGAATAAAATTTGGGGTCTTGATTTGTCAAAAGAAGAATTAATTAGTATCGGTAAAGACTTAGGAGCAGATGTTCCTTTCTTTATTCATGGGAAAAACGCACTTGCAAAAGGTGTCGGAGATATATTTTTTGACCTTGAATTTAGTAACAAAAATTATCTTCTAATCTGTCCCAATATTTCAGTCTCAACAAAAGAAATGTTCACACGCCTTAATATTGATGAATTAAAAATGGATCAACAAAACTCTTTCTTAGATATATTATTAAGAGAGCACAAAAGCATTGAAGATTTCTATTTTAAGTTTGAAAATGAATATAAATTAAAGCTATCTGGAACAGGTTCAACCCTCTTTTTGGAATATGATAATAAAGATAAGATAGAAAAAATATTAAAAAAAATTCCAAAAAATTGGAGATTCTTTTTGTGTGAAGGATTACAATACTCTCCTTTAATAGAAGTTTAGTGAGATGGGGTGTGGCCAAGCGGTAAGGCAACGGGTTTTGATCCCGTCATGCGTAGGTTCGAATCCTACCACCCCAGCCAAATAAATATGAGTAATGGAACAATAGATATTTTTTCAGGATCTTCATGCAAAAAGCTTGCAGGCGAAGTTGCAGATCTTTTAAATACACAGACATCTTCTATTGAGCTAGGAACTTTCTCGGATGGAGAAATACAGGTAGAAATTAATGAAAATGTTAGAGGTCATGATACTTTTATTATTCAATCTACATGCTTCCCTGCTGATAAACATCTCATGGAATTAATGTTACTTGCAGATGCCCTTAAAAGATCCTCAGCGTCAAAAATAACAGCTGTTGTCCCATATTATGGTTATGCAAGGCAAGATAGAAGAGTCAGATCTTCAAGGGTGCCAATTAGCGCAAAAGTTGTGTCAGATATGTTTAGCTCTGTTGGCATTAATAGAGTACTTACTTTAGATCTTCATTCTGAGACAATTCAGGGTTTTTTTGATATGCCTGCTGATAATGTATATGCAACCAAACTCATGGTCGAAGATATTTCTAAAAATTATGCTCAAGATAATCTCGTTATAGTTTCACCTGATGTAGGTGGTGTTGTCAGATCAAGAGCTTTAGCAAAATATTTAGATGGTCTGGATCTTGCAATTATTGATAAGCGAAGGGATGTAGCTAACGAGTCAGAGGTAATGAATATAATTGGTAATGTTGAAGGAAAAGAATGTATTGTTCCCGATGATATTATTGATACTGCTGGAACGCTTTGTAATGCAGCAAAGGCTTTAAAGGACGCTGGTGCTAGCAAGGTAAGTGCATATATAACCCATCCTGTTTTATCTGGCCCAGCAATTGATAGAATAACTGCTTCAGAAATTGATGAGCTTGTCGTAACTAATTCAATACCGCTTACCAAAGATGCTCAAAAATGCAGTAAAATACGCGTGATATCAATCGCGCCAATAATATCAGAGTGTATTAAGAGGCTTTCTAATGAAGAATCCTTGAGTGCGGTTTTTTTATAAGAGGTTTTTATGTCAGAACAAATAACAATTAATGCGGTTTCAAGGTCAGAGCTTGGTTCAAATAGGGCCCGCAATATTAGAAGTGAAAATATGGTTCCTGCTGTTATATATGGAAACGATAAAGATCTTCTTAATGTTAATATTCCTCTCAATGAGCTTACAAAAGCTTCGCAAAATGATCTCTTTTTTACTCAAATTTTAATAATTAAAGTTAATGACAATGATGAGAAAGTTGTACTAAAAGAACTTCAAAGAGAGCCGATGAAGGGAAAGCTTCTGCATGCCGATTTCATGAGAGTCTCAAGAAAAACAATGCTGAAAGTTACGATACCATTCAGCTTTCTTAATGAGGAAGACTGTATTGGAGTTAAAACAGAGGGTGGAATTGTTACAAAAACAATGAGAGATATCGAAATTTTATGTTCAGCAGAAAATATTCCTGAGATTATAGAGGTTGACGTTGAAGGCCTCAATTTAGGAGATTCCATAAGACTCACTGACTTGTCTCTTCCAGAGGGCTCAGAAATTCCTGGTCTTTCAGAGGAAACTGACCAAATGATAGTTTCAGTAAATGCTCCAAAAGCTGTTGTTGAAGAAGAGCCTCTTGAAGATGAAACTCTTGAAGGAGAAGAAGATGGTGGTGAAGTCACTGAAGAAACTTCTGACGAAGATTCTGCGAATACAGAAGAAAAAGAAGAAGCTTCAGAATAGCGATCTAGTGCAGAAGGTATTTATTCTTGGTATCGGAAACCCTGAGGATAAATATAAAAATACCAGACATAACATCGGCAAAGACTGGATAGAGAGGTTAGCAAAAGATCATAACTGCTCTTTCATTAAGAAATCAAAACTCAAATGCAGTATCTGTGAAATAAAACCCAACATTTTTTTAGTGGTTCCTCATGTTTATGTTAATGAAACCGGGAAAGTTGCTGCTTTGCTCAAAAGGTATCTTAATGCCAATGCAGAGCAAATCTTGGTATTGCATGATGATATTGATACACAGATTGGTGCTGCAAAATTTAAATCTGGTGGCGGAGATGGGGGCCATAATGGAGTCAAAGATTTATCGAATACTATTGGAAAAAACTTTAAAAGATTAAAAATAGGTGTAAGTCATCCTGGTGTTAAGGATGATGTTACGAACTGGGTCTTAGGAAAATTCAATCCAAATGAAATGCTACTCCTTGAAGATTTATATGACAAGATTTTTATTCACCAAGACAAGATTTTTAATCTTGAAATTGAAGATCTTCAAAACTTGGTAAACTAGCATGGGTTTTAAATGTGGAATTATTGGTTTGCCAAATGTTGGAAAATCAACCTTATTCAATGCAATAACACAATCCTCGATCCCTGCAGAGAATTTTCCTTTCTGCACAATTGAGCCAAATATTGGGGTAGTTGAGGTACCTGATTCAAGGCTCAATGCCTTACAAGAAATTGTAAATGCAAAAAAAGTCATTCCTACAACTTTGAATCTTGTTGATATTGCTGGATTAGTAAAAGGTGCCTCTAAGGGAGAAGGTCTTGGGAATAGTTTTCTATCAAATATAAGAGAAATGAATGCATTAGCCCATGTAGTAAGGTGTTTTGATGACGATAATATTACTCATGTTGATGGAGAAATTAATTCAACTAGAGATGCAGAAGTAATTAATCTTGAGCTGATTTTTGCTGATCTTGAAACCTTGAATAAGAGAAAAGAAAAGATAGAAAAAAAATTAAGATCTGGTGATAAAGATTTAGCAAATGAATTTACTTTAATTGAGGATTGTTTAAAGACTCTAGAATCTGGTGATTTTATAAAATTAGATAAATACTCAAATAAAGAGGATATAAAAATAATTAAATCTTTTCAGCTTCTTACTGTAAAACCTATTTTCTTTATTGCAAATGTATCTGATACAGAGCACTCAAAAAAAAATCTCAATGATCTTAATGAGTATGCTAAGGGTATGAATCAAGATGTCATTGAGGTGCAGATAAAACTTGAGGAAGAAATAGCTAGTCTTGATGAACAAGATAAAAAAGATTTTTTAGAGTTAGAAGGAATTAAAGAGCCAGCCCTCAATAAAATCATAAAGAAAGGCTATGAAATTCTTGGTTTGGATACCTTTTTTACAGCTGGTCCAAATGAGTTGCGTGCATGGACAGTAAAAAGTGGTTCTCTTGCTCCGCAAGCAGCTGGAAGAATTCATACAGACTTTGAAAGAGGCTTCATTAAGGCAGAGGTTGTAAGCTTTGAAGACTATATTTCTTTTGGTGGTGAGGTGGGTTCAAAAGAAAATGGTAAATTAAGATTAGAAGGAAAGGATTATGTTTTTCAAGATGGAGATATTGCTCACTTTAAATTTAATGTTTGACTTTTATTCAGAGTAAATTATTATTTCGGGTCAATGGCTATGTAGCTCAGATGGTTAGAGCACAGCACTCATAACGCTGGGGTCGGTGGTTCAATTCCACCCATAGCCACCAATTCTTACTTCTTGTTTATTAAAAAAATTATTATTAGCGATACGAGCGCTACTACTCCACTATCGCCAATAGTATCTAAAATGTTAACAAGATTTGCATATACAGTTCCAACAAATGGAGCATCAGGTCCAAAAAGAACCCCGAGCAACAATGCAACTGCAACTACAACTAGCAACACATCGGTTACCTGTTTAAGGTAGCTTTTGATTTTATTTAATGAGTAATAAAAATCTAACTTCATTCTAAAGTTTTAAGATCAAAGGGAGAAATTAATCTCCCTTTGAAGGAATAAATGATTACTTAAGCAATCCTATTAAGATAGCAGCTACAAGTAGTCCGACTAGTCCAGCATCACCAAGCATTGAAACAACACCTAGAAGATTACCTAAAACATCGCCGACAAAGAAAGCATCGCCAAAAACGATACCAGCTACAACACCTAATCCGATAACAGCAACAAGAATCTTAGTAAGACTTGCTACTATATCCATTATCATTTTCAATCCAGTTTCCATAATTCCCCCCTATAAAGGTAATGGTTAACACGCATATGAAACCAAAATTGGTTGTTGATTTCAAATTACATTAATTGTATTTTTAACGTAATTTGACTTTTAGATATTTATTTACTAAGTGCTTTAATTGATAGCTTCATTTTGCCTCTATCAAAGCCTATTAGCTTAACAGTAACCTTCTGCCCTTCTTCAAGTACAGCTGAAACATCCTCAGTTCTCTCTTCAGAAATCTCTGAAATATGAAGTAGTCCATCTTTACCAGGTAAGATATTTACAAAAGCTCCAAAGTCTACGATCTTCACAACGGTACCTTCGTAAATTTTATCAACTTCTGGTTCTTCGATAATTTTGTCAATAATATCAAGTGCTGCTTGCATTTTCGCTTGGTTATCACCAAACACCGATATTTCTCCTGAATCGTTTATATCTACTACTGCACCAGATTCTTCCTGTATAGACTTTATAACTGCTCCGCCCTTTCCAATAATTTCTTTAATTTTATCCTTATTGACCATAAATTTTTGCATTGATGGAGCATCTGAAGCTAGCTCTTTAGGCTTTGAAAGCACTTCATTCATTTTTTCTAAAATATGCATTCTTGCTTCCTTTGCACTACTTAGAGCCTCATCCATTATTTTTTCATTGATTCCATCAATTTTAATGTCCATTTGAAGAGCAGTTATGCCTTTCTCAGAACCAGCAACTTTAAAATCCATATCGCCAAGGTGATCCTCGTCTCCAAGGATATCTGTAAGAACTGCAAATTCATCACCATCTTTAATTAACCCCATTGCTATTCCAGCAACAGGAGCTGTTAATGGCACTCCAGCATCCATTAATGATAAAGAGGTACCACAAACAGTTGCCATTGAGCTTGAGCCATTTGATTCTGTTATTTCAGATACTATTCGAACTGTATATCCAAAAGCATCGAAATCAGGGAGAACACCTTTAATAGCTCTTTTTGCTAAATTTCCATGACCAATTTCTCTTCTTTTTGGCCCCATTGGCATTCCAATCTCACCCACACAATATGCAGGGAAGTTGTAGTGAAGCATAAAATGGTCATGCTCTTCTCCATCAAGTGATTCAAGTCTTTGAGCATCTCTTGGAGATGCAAGAGTTGCAGCAACCAATGCCTGAGTTTCGCCTCTTGTGAATAAAGCTGAGCCGTGTGCTCTTTTAAGAACATCAGTTTCAACGGTAAGTTGTCTCACTGTATTTGGGTCTCGTCCATCAATTCTTGGTTTTCCTGAAAGAATATTCTTTCTTACTATTTGACTTTCAAGCTTTTTAAATGCTCCCATTACTTTTCCAATGGTTAATTCATCAAGATCTTCGTATTTTTCAAGAATTTCAAGACGAACCGCATTAATTGCTTCAGATCTTTCTGATTTCTTAGCAATTGTGAATGCTTCTTCAATTTTAGATGAAAAATCTGCTTCAAGTTCAGATAAAAATCTTGGTGTTTCTTCATCTTTTTCAATTATCCAATCTTCAACCCCAACTATTTCTTTAAATTCTTTTATTTTATCTATAACTATTTGCATAGATTTATGGCCGAATAATACTGCACCAAGCATGAGGTCTTCATTTAGCTCATTTGCCTCAGACTCAACCATTAGGACTGCTTCAGACGTCCCAGCAACAACCATATCAAGGAAGGATTGATCCATGATTTCTTTGGATGGATTGAGTGCATAACTTCCATCAATAAAACCAACTCTTGCAGCGCCTATTGGTCCTTGAAAAGGAACACCAGACAAGGACAATGCAGCAGATGCTCCAATCATAGCTGCGATGTCAGAAGAAAATTCTTTATCAGATGAGATAACTGTAGACATTATCTGAACGTCATTTTTAAATTCATCTGGGAACAACGGCCTTATAGGTCTATCGATTAATCTCGAAGTGAGTGTTTCTTTTTCGGTTGGTCTTGCTTCTCTTTTAAAATATCCCCCAGGAATTTTTCCAGCCGCATAAAATTTTTCTTGATAAAAAACTGCAAGTGGAAAGAAATCTTTGCCAGGATCGGCCTCTTTTTTTGCAACAACGGTTGTAAGTACTTGTGTTTGATCTACTGTTACAAGTACAGCAGCAGTTGCCTGTCTAGCAATTCTTCCTGTTTCGAGGGTAATTTCTTTACCCCCATATTCAAATGATATTGATTTTGGTTCTAAGTGTTTTTCCACGTTTTATCCTCTTAAATTAAGATCTGTAATGATTTTTTTGTAACTTTCAGGGTTTGTTCTTTTTAAATATGCTAAAAGTTTTCTTCTGAGATTAACCATCCTAATTAGCCCTGTTCTGGAATGATGATCTTTTTTATGTGTCTTGAAATGACTTTGAAGTTTGTTAATATTTTCCGTAAGCAAAGCAATCTGGACCTCTGATGATCCAGTATCGTTTTCATCCTTTTGGAATTTCTTGACCAAGTCAGCTTTTTCGTCTTTTAAAAGCGCCATAATATATCTCCTAGGACATGCATTTTAATTTATTTACACCTGTCAAACCTCGCATGTCTAAAGTTTGAGTGCGTAGCTTAAAGGTATTTAAAGATATTAACAACTAATTTCTTTTTTAATTAAAAGCTAATTTCTCGATATCAATTAAATCCTCCATCTCAACATCATCCACTTTTTTTGCATCATTGAGTTCAAATTTGCCCTGAGATAACCTCACAAGCTCTACCAAGTGACCTCCACAGTTAAGCTTGTTACCTAAGTCCCTTGCAATAGATCTTATGTAGGTGCCTTTAGAGCAAGATATTTCAAATGAGACAAAAGGATTATCTACTGTAATTCTCGATATGTTGTAAACATTTATATGTCTTGGTTGTTTTTCTACAAACTTTCCCTCTCTTGCATATTTATATAGGGGTTTTCCTTTGTGCTTGAGAGCAGAAAAAAATGGAGGTTTCTGCTTTGACTCTCCAATAAAAGTTTTTATCATTTCAATGATCTCATTTTCATCTACTTGTATCTCTTTCTTTAAAATTATGTCTCCCTCAGAATCATCCGTGGAAGTTTGAATGCCTAACATAATCCTTGAAAAATATGACTTGTCTAAATTAAGAAACTTATTTGAAAGCTTTGTACCCTTATTTATTCCACAAATTAATAAACCCTCTGCTAGAGGATCTAACGTGCCAAAATGGCCAATCTTTTTTATATCTAGCCTTTTTTTGATCTTCTGAATTGTTTGATTAGATGAAATGCCTTTGTCTTTATTTATTAAAAAAATACCTGAATTCATTTAATATTTTTCAAAAGGTTTTCGATGTTGTCTGCTTCTTCAGGTGTCTTATCAAAAACAAATATGATCTTAGGAACTCTTTTAATTTTCATAGATTTTGAAATTTCACTTCTGATCATTCCCGAAAATTTTGAGAGGATTTTTTCGTTTAATTCAACTTTGTCCTCATAAGAGGAGTAATAAACTTTTGCAATGGAGATGTCTGGTGAAACAGTTATATGGTTGATAACTATGGACTGAAGTCTCGGGTCTCTTACTTTTTGAAGGATAATATTTGAAATTTCTTTTTTTAGATAATCTGCAATTCTTTCAGGTCTTAAAGACATATTATCTTAAATTGATTGAGATTCCTCTTTTCTATCAAACACCTCAATCTTATCTCCCTCACGAATATCTTTATAATTTTTAATACCCATTCCGCATTCAGTTCCATTTTTTACTTCGTTAACATCATCTTTAAATCTTCTCAATGAGTCTAGCTCACCTTGGAAGATTACTATGTCATCCCTTAGAACCCTAACAGGCTTATTTCTTAGAACTGTACCCTCCACAACAACACATCCAGCAACTTGACCAAATTTTGGCGAGTTAAAAACTTCAAGAACATCTGCTGTTCCGACTATCTCCTCTCTTATAATTGGATCAAGCAAGCCGCTTAATTTAGCTTTTGCATCATCTATTAGTTCATAAATTATGCTGTAGTAAGTTAAATCAATTTCTTCTTTTTCAATTATTTTTTTAGCTGCATTATCTGCCCTCACATTAAAGCCAATGATGCTAGAGTTTGTAGTAATAGCGAGATTTGCATCAGATTCTGAAATACCACCAACACCAGATGCAACGATCTTCACTGAAACTTCATCATTCCCAATTTTTGAAAGTGAAGCATTTATTGCTTCAGCTGTTCCTGCAACATCAGTCTTTATGATTAAATTTAAAAACTTCATTGAGGCTTGTCCCATGGACTCAAAAATATCACCCATAGTGTCATCTTTTTGTTTAATTTGTTTCTTTTCTTTTTCCTTACTATCTCTAAAGTCAATAACCTCTCTGGCAGCTTTTTCATTTTTAACTACTTGAAAGGAACTTCCTGCATTAGGAGCACTATCTAAGCCCAAAACCTCTACAGCTGATGATGGCCCAGCTTGTTTAATCTTCTCTCCAGATGAATTAGTAATTGCTTTTACCTTTCCCATAGACATGTCACTAATTACAACATCTCCAACTTTTAAACATCCATTTTGGACCAAGAACGTTGAAACAGCTCCTCTAAATTTATCTAATTCGGATTCTATTACAACTCCTTGAGCGTCCCCCTTATGAAAAGCTTTAAGTTCTAGCATTTCTGCTTCTAAAGAAATGGCTTCAAGAAGTTTATCTACTCCATCGCCATTAAGAGCTGAAACGGGAATCATTTGGGTATTGCCACCCCAGTCTTCTGGCACCAAGTCTTTAGTTCCCAAATCTCCTTTTACCTTTTCAGCATCAGCGCCTTGTAAATCCATTTTATTAATTGCAACTATTATGGAAACATCGGCAGCTTTTGCATGATTAATCGCTTCTTCAGTTTGTGGCATTATGCTGTCATTTGCAGCTACCACTAAAACAACTATGTCAGTTGTATTCGCGCCCCTTGCTCTCATAGAGGAGAAAGCAGCATGACCTGGAGTATCTATAAAAGTAATACTTGAATCTTTAGATTTTACTTCATAAGCACCAATATGTTGGGTTATTCCTCCAGCCTCAGAATCTACAACCTTTGCCTTTCTTATGAAATCCAAAAGCGTAGTTTTACCATGATCTACATGACCCATTACCGTAACGACAGGAGATCTTATTTCTTCATCACAATCATATGTAATCTGATTTAATAACTCTTCCTCAACATCATCTGAGGCTTTTGCAATACTGTTATGTCCTATTTCTTCAACTGCTAAAATAGCAGTTTCTTGATCAAGCACGTCATTAATTGTTGCAGAAACACCAAGACTCATTAGAGTTTTGACCAGCTCACCACCTTTAATAGCCATTAACTTTGCTAATTCTCCAACCTGAATTGATTCTGGTATTTCAATATCTTTTTTTATGAATTCTTGTGGTTTTTCAAACTTATGTTTTGAATCATCAACATCCATACCATCTTTCTCAGCATACTTTTCTGCAGCTTTAGAAAGCTCCTCTTTCACATTTTGAGGCTTATCAGCAACCTTTTTGCTTGCCTTATTCTTTTGTTCTGCTTTAACTTTGGCTTCTCTTTTAGTGGCAGCTTCTTTCAGTTGTTCTTGCCTTTTGACTTGCTCAGCTTTTAGAGCCTCTGATGCTGCCTGTCTTTTTGCCTCTATATTGTCTGAGTAGCTTTTAGTTTCACCTGAATCAACAACAGCCTTACCACCCTTAGATTTAACTTTTATGCCAACCCCCGATGATGAAGATATTGAGGATGATGTTTGTTTTTGCTTCTGTTTTAGAGACCTTAGAAGAATTTGTTTGTGAGCAGTTGTCACTTCATCTGATGCGCTGCTGTGTGACAATCCAGCTGATGACATCCTTTTAAGCAAAGCTTCCTCAGAAATCTTTAAGGTCTTTGCAAAGTCTTTAACAGTCGTTTGTGCCATATTTTTATTTAAACCAATGCTCCCTTGCTTTCATAATCATTTCTGAAGCTGCTTCTTCAGAAATATCAATAATATCCATAAGTTCATCTGTAGCAAGTTCAGCTAGATCGTCTTTATTTTTGATACCGGATGAGCTGAGCGCATTGATATTTTCATCGCTAAGATCTAAATCACTTAGTGACTCTTGATCTTGTTCATCTTGTTCGACTTCGCTCATTGCCTCTAAAAGAGCTGCATCCTCAGCTGCACTTTTTACTCTTTGTACCTCTTCTTCGTCTTCAAAAATATTTGAGAGTTTCTTCTTTGATGCATATGCGATGTCGTCAAAATTTCTTAATCCTAATTCAATGATTGATTCAGCTGATTCTTCACTAATTTCTAAGCTCGATACAAGCTTTCCAAGAAATTCAGTTTCATCTACTTTTTCTTTAGCTTCCGCTTCTTCGCTGCTGATAATGTTTAAATCCCAACCCGATAACTTAGAAGCCAGTCTTATGTTTTGACCTCTTGCACCAATAGCCAAAGCAAGATTTTCTTGGTTTACTGCAATCTCCATAGATTTGGATGTTTCATCTAAAACAATTGATTCAACTTTTGCAGGCGCCAAAGAATTAATTACCAATTGAGCAGGATTATCATCATAGATAACGATATCAATTCTTTCGTTGCCCAATTCACCTGAAACTGCTTGCACTCTTGAGCCTCTCATACCAACACATGCTCCAACAGGGTCAATCCTGCCATCATTAGTTTTTACGGCTATTTTAGATCTTGATCCTGGGTCTCTTGCTACTCCTCGAATTTCAATTACATCTTCATTAACTTCAGGTACTTCTATCCTAAAGAGCTCTGTAACCATCTCAGCACAGATTCTGCTTAGCATTAATTGAAGGCCCCTTCCCTCAATTTCTTTTATTTGTAAAACAGCCCTCACTCTGTCGTTAATTTTAAAGATTTCTCCAGGTAAGATCTGGTCTCTTGGAAGAATAGCTTCAGCATCTTGTCCCAAGTCTATAATGATATTATCTCTTGTTACTCGTTTAACAAATCCAGATACTAAATTATTATCGCTTGATCTAAATTTTGAAACTATTAGCTCTTTTTCAGCCTCTCTGACTTTTTGGAGCATTACCTGTCTTGCCGCTTGAGTTTCAATCCTTCCAAATTCAACATTATCAACTTGTTCAAAATAATGCTCTCCAATAGTTAACGAAGAATCAGCTGGAGATACATGAGACTCCCTGTGGAATTCTTCATCATTTTCATCAAGCACTTCCCATTGTCTTTTTGTTATAAATTCACCAGATTCTCTATCAACCTCAACAACTAATTGAGCATCTTCATGAAAATGTCTTTGTGAAGCAGATGCAATTGCTAACTCCATTGCAACAAAAATAACATCCTTCTCAAGACCCTTCTCAGAAGAGACAGAATCAACAACAGCTAAAATTTCTTTACCTTCCATTTTTTTCCCTCAAAATTTCTTTGTAATTTGGCATTAATTTGCACATATCTATTTTTCTAAAATCTACAGTCAATTTTTCCTTTCCTACGTTTAGCTCTAAAAAATCATCATCAACAGAATTTAAAACAGCTTTGAAGGTTTTTTTTTCATTAATTTTATCTTTGAGTTTAATTTTTAGTTTTTTCCCAATAAAGTCATTTAACTGATAACTGTAAAAAAATTTTCTATCAAGTCCTGGAGTGGAAACTTCAAGTATATAGTCCTCTATGAAGTCTGAATCCAAAGAAAGTTCTAAATTTAAGTCTCTAGAAACATTCTCACAATCTTCAATAGTTGCTCCATTAATAGCATCTATAAAAACCCTTAAAGTTGGTATATTTTTACCTTGAGATATCTCTAAGCCCCAAAAGTCACAACCATGATCTTGAGCAATTGGTTCAATAATTTCTTTTATTTTCTCTTTTTCCATATTCCATATACAAAAACAGGGCATATGCCCCATCAAAAATCTAATTTTGACTGGTAGCGGGGGCTGGATTTGAACCAACGACCTTCGGGTTATGAGCCCGACGAGCTACCAGACTGCTCCACCCCGCAACGCAGCGAAAGTGAAGTTTATAGAAATGATAGCCAGTTGGTCAAGGCATATCAAATTTTTTTTATTTAAATATTTTGAGTTATTATATGTTTTTTTATAAAAGCCGAAGTGGTGGAATTGGTAGACACGCTATCTTGAGGGGGTAGTGAGCTAATGCTCGTGCGGGTTCAAGTCCCGCCTTCGGCACCAAGTTACTCAGTTGGTAAAGAATCTAGCTCGTCAACTTCCTCTAAAATGATTTCTTGCTCTGGGAAGCTTAAATTATCTTGTGTATTCAAATTCTTTAAAAGAACTGCCTGTGTCATTGCAAGAATTAAAAAAAGTGAGCCAACAATCCATGTAAGACGTCCAAGAAGATTTGACGGACCTAAAGCTCCGAACATTGAATTTGAAGAACCGCCACCGAATGCTGAGCCAAGATCTGAACCTTTTCCTTGTTGGATTATTACTAAAACAACCAATAAAACTGCAAGTATGATGCATAGAATTTGTACAAATAAGATCATGATTTATAAAGTCTCCATAAAATCATTGTATATATCTAAGAACTCTCTTCCATTTAATGAAGCGCCCCCTATAAGAGCACCATCAATATTTTTCTCTAAGAAAAAAGTTTTAGCATTTTCTCTTTTAACACTCCCGCCATAAATTATATTTATGTCATTAATATTAGCGACGGATTGTACTATATCTTTTATGTGTTGGTGAATATTATTTACCTCTTCAGCAGATGGTGTTTTTCCAGATCCTATTGCCCATATAGGTTCATAAGCAACTATCAACTTATTTTCTGAAATTATTGAGGAAAATATTTCTTTTAATTGATTTTCAAGAACATCTAGAGTGTCGCCATTATTATAGTCTTCAAGACATTCTCCAATGCATACAACTGGAAGAATATTTTTTTCTAAACATATTTTAAGTTTTTCTGAAACAACATCATTTGTTTCGTTATGAAATTCTCTTCTTTCGGAATGTCCTATAATTGAAAAGGTGCATCCTCTATCAATTATCATATCCGCACTTATATCTCCTGTTTTAGCCCCATCTTGAAATCTTGAAATATCTTGAGATCCAAAATGTCCAAAATTCATTAGAGTTTTTAACTCAGATAAATGTGAGATAGGAGGACACACTCCCATGAATTTAAAAAAAGAAGTTTTTTCTTCAAAGTCTTTTTCTTCATTACTTGATATCATTTCATCCAGAACCCATTCTGAAATGCCTTTACTAGGAAGGTTCATCTTCCAATTCGCTATAACTAAAGGATGAGACATCTTAAGCGGTTTTAGATTCAAACAACTTAATTAGGTCATTCGTATATTTCTTTGCAGTTTTTTCATTTTCTGATTCAATCATTATCCTAATTTTATTTTCTGTACCAGATGCTCTAACAAGAACCCTGTTTATTGTTAAATCAGATTTAATGTCATTTATAGCAGTTTTTATCTCCGCATCACTAACAATATCTTTATTAAGAACACTTATTGATTCGTTGATTTGAGGAATTCTATTATAGTTTGCAAGCACATCTTTTGGATCTTTCTCCAACATTACTAAAGAGCCAATTGTTTTCAATGCCGCTATAGTTCCATCTCCAGTACTTACAAGGTCTCTGCAAATAATATGACCAGACGGTTCCCCACCGAGAAGCCATCCCTCTTTTAATAATAGATCTGAAACATACTTGTCACCGACATCTGCTCTTTTAAAAGCATATCCAAGTTTATTAAGGCCGTCTTCTAATCCAACATTTGACATCTGAGTTCCAACAATACCAGACCATGGTCCTGTTCTATTTGGATTTGCAAAACCCAATATGTAGAGAATATCATCTCCATCTAATATGTTTGAATCTCTGTCAACAATAGTTACTCTATCTGCATCACCATCAAGGGAAATACCAAAATCCGCTCTGTGCTCTTTAACAAGTTTTTGAACAAGCTGTGGATTGGTTGAGCCGCAATCCTTATTAATATTAAAGCCATCTGGTTTGTCACCAACCACTATAATTTCCGCTCCCAACTCATGGAAAACATCTGGAGTAACTTTATAAGATGCACCATTAGCACAATCAAGGACAATTCTTAAATCACTAAAACTTATTTCATCGGGAACAGAAGATTTACAAAACTCTACGTACCTGGGTCCAGATTCATCAAATCTTTTTGCTTTTCCAATTTCTACTGATGGTAACGAAGTAATTTTCTCACTTAGAATGTTTTCAATCATCATTTCAATCTTTCTATCTATTTTTACACCGCTATTGTCGAAAATCTTTATTCCATTATCGTGATAATCGTTATGTGAAGCGCTGATAACCACTCCGCATTGATTTCTAAAAGATTTCGTTAAATATGCAACGCCAGGTGTTGGCAGAGGGCCCAAAAGCCTTACATTCATCCCAACAGATAAAAACCCTGCTTGAAGAGCAGCTTCAAGCATATATCCAGAGACTCTGGTGTCTTTTCCAATTAATACCGTATCCCAACCAAGCTCTTTGAAAACAATGCCAGCTGCATGACCTATTCGAAGACAAGCTTCAGGAGTAACTTTAGTTTCGACTGGACCCCTAATTCCGTCGGTACCAAATTTAAGATTCATAAACCTATTATAACTCTTCTGCCGGCCCTTTTATTGAAGATTCTTTTGAAGGTTTTTTTGGAGTTTCATCGTCATTATTCCAATCACTTGGTTCTCTTGGCTCTGCTCCACTCATAATGTCATCGATTTGATGCTGATCAATTGTTTCATATTTGAGAAGTGCTTCTGCCATAGTATGAAGCTTATCCATATTTTCTTTAAGAATAGTTTCAGCTCTCTCGTAGCACGAATTGATAATGTCCTTGATCTCGTTATCAATTAGTTTTGAGGTTTCATCGCTGTAGGTCTGTGAAGTCTGAGATGCGGTTCTACCAAGAAACGGACTAGAATCATCCTCTCCAAACTTTAGAGGTCCTACCTTATCGGAGAATCCCCATTTAGTTACCATGTTTGTAGCAATTCCAGTAGCAACCTCAATATCATTTGATGCACCGGTAGTAATATTTCTCTCTCCATTAATTAGTTGCTCAGCAATTCTTCCACCGTACAGAGTACATATTCTACTGAGAAGATACTCTTTACTTTGCATGTATTTGTCATCTTCTGGTAAGAACATAGTTACGCCAAGTGCTCTTCCTCGAGGAATAATGGTTACTTTGTAAACTGGGTCATGTTCAGGGACGATTCTACCTACAATTGCATGCCCTGCCTCATGGTATGCCGTAAGACGTTTTTGTTCCTCTGTTAAGATCATTGACTTTCTTTCAGGACCCATCATTATCTTATCCTTTGCTAGATCTAAATGAGATTGTTCAACAGTTTTGTCACCATATCTAGCAGCAAACAAAGCAGCCTCATTAATGAGGTTTGCCAAGTCGGCCCCTGAAAAACCGGGCGTTCCTCTAGCAATAGCTCTTAAATCAACATTTTTATCAAGAGGTACTTTTTTTACATGAACTTTCAGTATCTGTTCTCTTCCTCTTATATCAGGTAAACCTACGACAACCTGTCTATCAAATCTTCCAGGCCTCAATAATGCTGGATCAAGAACATCAGGTCGGTTGGTAGCTGCAACAATTATTATGCCGTCATTGGCTTCGAAACCATCCATTTCGACAAGTAACTGATTAAGCGTTTGTTCTCGCTCATCATGACCACCACCAAGACCAGCACCTCTGTGTCTGCCCACTGCATCAATCTCATCGATAAACACTATGCATGGTGAGTTCTTTTTGGCTTGATCAAACATATCTCTTACTCTTGATGCACCAACACCAACAAACATTTCAACAAAGTCTGATCCAGATATGCTAAAGAAAGGTACTCTAGCTTCACCAGCAGTAGCTCTTGCAAGAAGTGTTTTACCTGTTCCAGGAGGTCCAACCATAAGAACACCCCGAGGAATTTTACCTCCAACCTTCTGGAATCTAGTAGGATCTTTAAGATAATCGACTAATTCTTGAACATCTTGTTTTGCTTCTTCGCAACCAGCAACATCTTTGAATGTAGTTTTTACTTTTCCACCTTCCATTAATTTGGCTTTACTTTTACCAAAAGACATTGGGCCACCTCTTCCAGACATACTGCCCTGCATCTGCCTCATAAAGAAAAAGAATATTGCTAGGAGAAGTATTATTGGAAATGCGCCTACTAAAAGTTGTGACCATATCGAAGGCTGTTGAACTTCTTCATATGAAGTTATAACTCCGTTATCTTGAAGAGCTGCATCTAGAACAGGATCAGATTTATAAATTGGATGATTCGTCTTAAATTTTGATCCATCCAATCTTTGCCCAAATATAGTCATTTGGTCACCTTTATATGTAACTTCAGCTACTCTATCTGATAAAACTTCTTGCTTAAATTGGCTGTATGAAATAGTTTCTCTTGGAGATGTAGGTTCAACACTATTAAATACGAAAAATATTATTGACCCCAATACAAGCCAAACAAAAATATTCTTTAAAAAATCATTCATAATTACTTAATACCGTATAAATATATCTCTTTTGACTGCTTCTTGGAAGCAGCGGGTTTAGCAGTTTGAACTATTTTGAAAATATTTTCCATTTCTTTCCTAAATTTTTTTAAGTTACTGTTTTGAAATGTTTTAACAATAAATATTCCATTATCGTTTAGAAACTTTTCAGCCTGCTCTAATGTTAAAAGATTTAGCTCATATATATTAGCTTCATCAATACTGCGTATACCACTTAAATTTGGGGCTAAATCAGAAATCACAAGGCAAAACTCATTTTTTAGCTGATTTATCTGAACTATATTTTCAATGTTCCTTAAATCCTCCTGAAAAAAATTTACTCCTTTAATTTCTTTCATTTCTAAAAGATCAATAGCAAAAATTTCAGAGCTCGGATACTTATCTTTTAAATAATGAGACCACCCTCCAGGAGCAGATCCAATATCAAGAATTAAGCTTGGATTCTTTAATTTTTTTATTTTTTCCAATATTTGTATTAATTTAAATACAGCTCTGGATCTGTAGCCTAATGATTTTGCTTTCTGAGCCCAGTTATCGGCATGCATGAATTAAATATGCTCTACTTCTTCTATTTCAAAGTTAAGCTTTCCAGATGGTGTTTCAATATTTACCTCATCGCCTACTGACTTTCCAATCAAACCTTTGCCAATGGGTGTATCAACTGAAATCATTCCTTTTGCAGGATCTGATTCTAGATTTCCAACAATCTTATAAGAAATTGATTCATCTGAATCTAAATTATAGAGTTTAATAGTTGCGCCAAAGACTACTTTACCTGTGTAAGGTAATTCTTTAACGTCGATTACCTGCGCATTTGCTAGAGCATGCTCTAGCTCATTGATCTTTGCCTCAGTTAAGCCTTGTTGCTCTTTTGCAGCATGATATTCTGCATTTTCTTTTAAGTCACCATGTGCTCTAGCTTCAGCTATTGCCTCTGAAATCTTTGGCCTTTCAACAAACTTAAGATTTGTAAGCCTTTCTTTTAAGAGCATTTCACCCTCTTTTGTAATTGGTACCCTAGACATGGGTTAATTATATCAATTTGTGAAAATTAGTTAATTTCCTGCAAAGAACTGAACTCCCAGTCTTCTTCTTGATTTTCTAATGCCTTTACTAATGCGTCTGCTCCAAACATCGTAGTTGTGCATAAAATCTTTTTTCTTAATGCTGTTTGTCTAATTGATGCTGAATCTTTAATAGATTGTCTTCCCTGGGTAGTATTAATTACAAGGCAAACTTGATCATTTAAAAGTGCATCAACAATATGGGGTCTCCCCTCAGCAACTTTATTTATTTCTTCCACTTCAAAACCAAGATTCTTTATATATTCCGCAGTACCTTTAGTTGCAATAATTTCAAACCCAAAACTAATCACGCTTTTTACAATCTTATCAAGGTATTTTTTATCGCCTTCCTTAACACTTATAAAAATTTTTCCTTTTCTTCTTAAAATTTTATTTGCAGCTTTTTGGGCTTTTCCATAAGCTTCTCCAAAATTCCTTCCTATGCCCATTACCTCTCCTGTAGATTTCATTTCAGGGCCAAGAATTGGATCTACATTTGGAAACTTATCAAATGGTAAAACGGCTTCTTTCACAAAGAACTTATTTTGAGGGAGCGCATTAGAAAATTTAAGCTCGGATAAGCTTTTACCAACCATCGTTTTTGCAGCAACTTTTACTAAAGAGTTCCCTATACATTTAGATATGAATGGAACAGTTCTTGATGCTCTAGGGTTAACCTCTAGTATATAGACTTCATTATTTTTAATAGCGAATTGAACATTCATTAAGCCGATCACATTCAGTTCCTTTGCTAATTTTTTAGATTGTATTTCAAGTTCTTCAATAACTTCCTTGTTCAACGAATAAGGTGGTAGGGAGCAAGCTGAATCGCCAGAATGAATACCAGCTTGTTCTATATGCTGTAAAATTCCACCTATCATTATTTCTTTTCCATCAGAAACAACATCAACATCTACCTCAATAGCATTATTTAAATAATGATCAAGCAGAATAGGTCTTTCATTAGATGCTTGGACAGCATCAGAAATATATATTCCTAGCTCATCTTTATTATTAACTAATTCCATTGCTCTACCACCTAAAACATATGAAGGCCTGACAACAATTGGGAATCCAATTTCATCTGATTTCTCCAGAGCCTCATGGAGGCTAGAAACCGTAGCGTTTTTTGGTTGTAAAAGGTTTAATTTGTTTATTATTTCTTGAAACCTTTTTCTATCTTCTGATCTATCAATTGCATCTGGCTCAGTTCCAAGAATATTTACTCCGTAATTTTCAAGGTCATTTGAAAGCTTGAGAGGAGTTTGGCCACCGAATTGAATAATCACGCCATCAGGTTTTTCTAAATCAATTATGTCTAAAATCTTTTCAGAAGTAATTGGTTCAAAATATAGTCTATTTGAAACGTCATAATCTGTTGATACAGTCTCAGGGTTGCAATTAACCATGATCGATTCAAATCCTTCTTCCTGCATTGCCAATGAAGCGTGAACACAGCAATAATCAAACTCAATTCCTTGGCCTATTCTATTGGGGCCACTGCCAAGAACTAATATTTTCTTTTTTGTGGTGGGATTGCTTTCACAATTACCCTCATAAGTTGAGTACATATAGCACGTTGAAGTTTTAAATTCAGCAGCGCAGGTATCTACCCGTTTATATGAGGGAACAATGTTATGAGATTTTCTTGCTGATCTAATTTTTTCGTAGTCTTCGTTAAGCAGATTCGCAATTCTTTGATCACTAAACCCTTTTGCTTTAAGTCTGAAAAAATCTCGTTTTGATAATTTTTCTAATTTTGATCCTTTTATAATATTTTCTTCTTTAATTAAATCTTCAATTTGTCTTAAAAACCACGGATCTATGGATGTCAAATTAAAAATCTTTTCAAGAGACCAGCCACATCTAAATGCGTCTGCAATATAGAATAATCTTTCAGGACCCGGGAAAGTGAGTTCAAATCCAAGTTTTTCGTTAATTTCCTCTTCGTCATCAATAATTTTCTCTAATCCACACTTATCGTCCTCCATGCTGCAAATAGCTTTCTGCAAGGATTCTTGAAAGTTTGATCCAATTGACATTACCTCACCAACAGATTTCATCTGAGTTGAGAGTCTAGGTTCTGCTTGAGGGAACTTTTCAAATGCAAATTTTGGTATTTTTGTAACTATATAGTCAATAGATGGCTCGAATGATGCTGGGGTGAGTCCAGAGGTAATATCATTTTTAAGCTCATCGAGTGTATATCCAATTGACAGAAGAGCAGCAACTTTTGCGATGGGGAACCCTGTAGCTTTTGAAGCAAGAGCGGAAGATCTGCTAACTCTGGGATTCATTTCTATGACAACCATTCGTCCATCTGCTGGATTTATTGCAAATTGAACATTTGAACCGCCTGTTTCAACACCAATCTCTCTTAAGATTTTAAAAGAAGCATTTCGCATAATTTGGAATTCTTTGTCCGTCAAAGTTTGAGCAGGAGCTATTGTTATTGAATCACCGGTATGAACTCCCATTGGGTCGAAATTTTCAATTGAGCAAATGATAATACAATTGTCATTCTTGTCTCTAACAACCTCCATCTCATATTCTTTCCAGCCAAGTAGAGATTCATCAATAAGTAACTCATTTGTGGGTGAAAGATCTAACCCTTTTTCACAAATGGTTTTGAATTCTTCAATATTGTAGGCAACTCCTCCTCCAGAACCTCCGAGAGTGAATGAAGGTCTTATAATGCAAGGAAATCCTATTTCTTTTTGAACTTTTAGGGCATCTTCCATAGAATGCGCAATTCCAGATTGAGGTGTTTCCAGATTAATCTTTTTCATAGTTTCATCAAAAAGTTGTCTATCTTCCGCCTTATCAATTGCCTCTCTAGATGCTCCTATTAATTCAACATTATATTTTTTTAGAACTCCTTCTTTTGCCAGTGAGAGAGCAGTATTTAATCCTGTTTGCCCTCCCATGGTTGGAAGAAGTACATCTGGTCTTTCTTTTTCAATAATTTTTGCAACTGATTCCCAATGAATAGGTTCAATATAGGTTGCATCTGCAAGAAGAGGATCAGTCATGATTGTGGCTGGATTTGAGTTAACTAAAATTACTCTATAGCCCTCCTCTTTCAAAGCCTTACATGCTTGAGCACCAGAATAATCAAATTCGCATGCCTGACCAATAATAATTGGGCCTGCACCAATTATCATTACCGACTTTATATCATTTCTTTTTGGCATTTTTATTTATCATTTCTTTAAATTGTTTAAATAAACCTACAATATCCTGAGGACCAGGACTTGCCTCTGGATGCCCCTGAAAGCTGAATGCAGGTTTATCTTTAAATGAAATTCCTTGAATCGATTTATCAAATAATGATATGTGAGAAATTTCGATATTATTTGGTAATGAGTCCTTGTTAACTGCAAAGCCATGATTTTGGCTGGTTATGAGAACTTCTTTGGTTGTTAAGGATTGAACGGGATGATTAGCACCATGGTGTCCAAACTTCATTTTTTCTGTTTTTGCTCCACCTGCAAGCGCTAGAAGCTGATGCCCAAGACAGATTCCAAAAATTGGTATTTTTTTATTAAGTGCCATTTTAATGTTTTTAATTGCATACTCGCATGGCTCTGGATCACCTGGACCATTTGATAAGAAGATGCCATCTGGCTTCATGCCCAAAACTTCATCTATGTCACATTTTGCATTTACCACTGTCACCTTGCCAACGTGCTCTGTAAGAAGTCTTAATATATTTTTTTTGATTCCGTAATCATATGCAATGACATGCAGATCACTATTTGATGATTTATGCTCTGGCCAAACTCCCTCGTTCCATGAATATGTATCTTTTGTTGAAACCTCCTTTGCTAAATCCATTCCTTCTAGGCCATCAAATTTTCTTGCCAAACTAATTGAAGCTTCTTCATTATTTTCTGACAATGGACTTATGCATGCTTTTAAAGCTCCTTTTTCCCTAAGAATAATGGTTAACCTCCTGGTATCAATCCCACAGATACCAATAGAGTTATGTCTTTTTAAAAATTCATGAAGATTTTCTTCAGATCTGAAGTTGCTTGGCTCAGAAATATAATTTCTTATGACAATACCTTCAGCATAAATTTGATCTGACTCATTATCCTCAGAATTTATGCCGGTATTACCTATATGTGGATGAGTGAATGTAATAATTTGTTTACAGTATGAAGGATCAGTTATTATTTCTTGATAACCAGTCATGGAAGTATTGAAGACAATTTCGCCAATTGCTACTTTTTCTGCACCAATGCCTTCACCGATGAATGTACTCCCGTCTTCAAGTGTTAAAATACAAGGAAATGGCATTAAAATATGCTCCTTGGAAAGGAAGATTTAGTAGAAAAAGAGTGGTAAAAAAAGATTTTTTTTGAAGATTTTAATGAGCTAAAATTATATGCTGGCATTAAAATTGTACTTTACAAGGATAATTATAATTAGTCTATAGCTATACTCTAAAAACTATGAATATTTCAATAAAAAATAAGAATGAGATAGAGAAATTGAGAAATGCTGGTCAGCTAGCTGCTGATGTTCTTAATATGATTACCGAGTATGTAAAACCTGGGATATCAACGGGGGAATTAGATAATATTTGTCATAATTTTATAGTCAATGAGCAAAAAGCAATTCCTGCCAATATTGGCTACAATGGATATGAGAAAACATCGTGTATAAGTGTTAATCAAGTCATTTGTCATGGCATACCAGACCAAGAAAAAATCTTAAAGGATAATGATATTGTTAATATTGATGTCACAGTCTTAAAGGATGGATGGTATGGAGATACATCAAAAATGTTTTTAGTTGGAAAGGCGCAACCACATAATCAAAAATTAGTCTCTGTTACGCAAGAATGTTTATATAAAGCTATTGAAGTAGCAAAGCCTGGTGCCACACTAGGAGATATTGGTCATGTTATACAGAGTCATGCTGAGAAGAATCACTATAGTGTTGTTGAAGATTATTGTGGACATGGAATTGGGAGGGTCTATCATGAAGATCCTCAAGTCTTACATTTTGGAAAGCCAGGCACAGGGATTAAGCTCATTGAGGGAATGTGTTTTACAATCGAACCGATGATTAATCAAGGAACTAAATTTACTAAAGTACTTTCGGACGGATGGACAGTCGAAACAAAAGATGGCAGAAATTCTGCACAGTGGGAGCATACAATTGCAATTACATCTGATGGTTGCGATGTTCTTACCAAAAGAGATGAAGAGAATTTTTAATGAGTAACTTAGAACTTCTAAAAAAGTTGATTGAAATTGAATCTGTTAGCCCAAACGACAATGGATGTTTTGAGGTGATTAAAAAAGAATTTGATGGCCTAAACTTTTCATTTAAAGAAACTAAGTACAAAAATATTAGTAACTTAATCATAACCAATGGGAATTCAAAAAATAAAACATTTTGTTTTTTAGGTCATACCGATGTTGTTCCACCAGGCCCTGAGAGTGAATGGACTGTTCCGCCCTTTTCTGGTGAGATCGTTGATAACAAAATATATGGAAGAGGAGCAGCTGATATGAAGGGTGGTGTATCTTGTTTCATATCTGCATTAAAAGAATTCCTTTTAGATTATAAAAATCCTAATTTCAACATAATGATTTTATTAAATAGCAATGAAGAAGGTAAATTAGAAAATGGTAAAGTTGATAGGGTTATAAATGAGATGATAGAGAATGGGCAATTTATAGATTTCTGCTTAATTGGCGAACCAAGCTCATCAAAACAAGTTGGTGATGTTATCAGAATAGGAAGAAGAGGATCGCTGTCAGGAAATTTAAAAGTCTTTGGCATCCAGGGGCATGTTGCATATCCAAAACAAGCATTAAATCCAATTTTAGGTATTGGGAAAACATTAGAGGATTTAAAAAATATGGAATGGGATCACGGAAATGAAAATTTTGATCCAACAAGCTTTCAAGTTTCAAATATTAAATCTGGAACGGGGGCGGAAAATGTAGTTCCTGGTCTATTGGAAATGAATTTCAATTTTAGATTTTCTCCTGAATCTTCTCCAGATCAACTTAAAGAAAAGTTTGAAACAGTTCTAAAAAAATCCAAAATGAAATATGAGGTTAATTGGACACTTAGTGCTCTTCCATTTTTGACGTCTAAAACTGATTTTATTGATATCGTTAGATCTGCAATTAAGGATATAAACAATATTGATACCAGAATCGATAATGGTGGGGGAACATCCGATGGTAGATGGGTCGCGCCTATGGGTTCAGAGATTGTTGAACTTGGACCGCTTAATAAAACCATCCATCAAATTGATGAGCATGTTGACATTGAAGACCTTAATACTTTGAAAGAAATATATAAAAAAATACTAATTAAAGTTCATCAATCAGCTTAGATTTTTCTTTTCTATTGTATTTGGATTTATCTTTATGAGTTTTAGGTTTATGGAACTTATCCATATTTTTCTTAACCGGGTCTCTTCTTTTATTAGCTGGAACCATGCATTAATTTTTTCAGCAAAGGAGTAATTAAAGCCAGTAATACTCCACACCCAATCGCCATTAAACCTACATCGGTATAAACATCTATGAATGATTGCTTCTGAGCTAAATTATATACTTCTCCTGACACACCTGAATTTTCTGATGAGGTTGCCCTTGCGATTAATCCAGCTACGTAATTACCAGCAGCTGATGCAAAAAACCACATACCCATCATAAATCCAACTATTCTCTGAGGTGATAATTTAGTTACTGATGATAATCCAACAGGTGAAAGACAAAGCTCACCCAATGTATGTAAAAGATATATTAATATAATCCAAATAACCCCAGTCTGAAGCCCTTCGGAAGATTGCATTCCATAAACAAGCGCCAAAAAGCCTAATCCAACAAGAACGATTCCAATTGAAAACTTAATTGGAGTCGAAGGTTCCATGTTTCTTTTTGCAAGCGCTATCCAAAGGAGAGCAAAGAGAGGCGCTATTGTAAAAATAAAGCCTGCATTTAATGATTGAAACATAGAGGCAGGTACTTCCCAGCCAAAAATTACTCTATCCACTCCTCTATCAGTAAGAATATTGAGCGATGATCCGGCTTGCTCAAAAAGTGCCCAAAATATTAATGAAAATAAAATTAATATGCCAACAACAATTAAGCGATCTCGCTCTTCAGGATCACATTTTAATAAAGCATACAAAAGCCATGCTCCAATAAATATAAAGCCAAAACCTCCAAGAAGTTGTCCAACAAGTTGAGAATTTTGGACAAGAAACCATGTAGTTAAAACCATAACAATACCAGAAATGTAAGCCCAATTCTCAAATGTGATTCCACCTCTTTTTTCTTTATATTTTTCTGAGGGAGGCTCAGCTAAACCTTCAAGATATTTTTGTCCCCAAAGAAATATCATTAGCCCTAGCAGCATTCCAATTCCAGCAGCCCCAAAGCCCCATGCCCAGCCTATTTCTTCTCCGAGATATCCGCATAAAAGAGTGGCAGTAAATGCACCTATATTTATGCCCATATAAAAAATAGTAAATCCTGAATCTCGTCTTGGATCACCTTCCTCATACAAGGCACCAACCATTGTCGATATATTTGGTTTTAAAAATCCAACTCCAGAAACAATTAATGCTAAAGAGAGATAAAAGATTTGTTCATTACTCTCGACAGTCATGCCTAAATGACCAAAAACTAAAAGAATTGCGCCATAGGTCACAGCTTTCTTTGATCCTAATATTTGATCAGCTAACATTCCCCCAAAAACCGGCATTATGTATACCAATGATGTATAGGCACCATAAATAAGATAACTTGTGGCATCTGAAAACTCCCAATGCTTTGTTAAGTAAAGTATCAGAAGAGCTCTCATTCCGTAGTAAGAGAATCTCTCCCACATTTCAGTTGCAAAGCAAACGAATAATCCTTTTGGATGACCTAATATGTCTGAAGAAGTATGCATAATAATTTATTTTTGATAATAATTTAGTACTATACCAAAAATGGAACGAACAAATAAAAAAGTTTCGACGTTGAGGATAATTGCCTCAACTATTTATGACTCACTCCTGATGTTGGGAGTATGGTTTCTTGTTGGCTCAATAGCTTTGGGTATAAAGTTTCTCTTCACTCAAGAAATATCATCACTCAATCCCATAATTGGAATGAGCCTTGTAATTTTTAGTACATGGCTTTATTTTGCAATGTTCTGGATCTATGGTGGTAAGACTCTTGGAATGTCATCATGGAAATTAAGAATAGTTTCTGAAAATGGAAAACCAATAACCTTGCTTCAAACAGTCATAAGATTCTTTATGAACACCCTTACACTTTCATTAGCAGGGATTCCCCTACTTTTAAGGCACCTGAATAAAGATAAAAAATCATTAAGTGATTATTTATCTAAAACAATAATTGTTTCTTATTAAATTCTTTTATACAAAAAGTAAAAAAGGAATATTAGCAAAAAGTATGGCATTAGCGAGATAGCTATAATGTTTGATTGAATTGTTAAGCCCATGCTGAAAAAAAATTCTTGAATTAGGTTAAAAATGAATGCTCCAAGAAATCCTCCGACTACATATGGTCCAAATGATTTATTCCTTTGAGACCTAAAAAATAGCATTGCTGCGGTCAAAATTAAAAATAAAACTGAAAAAGGTAGTAAGAGTCTTTTTATAAATTCAACCCGAACAAAATTACTTTGCTTTCTATCAATCTTTTTTTCTTTTAAATAGGTCGCTAATTCTCCAATAGATATCTTCCCAACATTTGATCTATCTAAATTTTCATCTTCTGGCACCGAAAATATAAATTCAGATTTATCGAAATTTATATAGCCATTTGAGAATTGTGCTTGTTCAGATGAATTTATTTCTATTATGAAACCGTTTTCATCTAGGGTTATCAATGTTGGATTAAGAATGACCAAATCATTTTTTGATGAATATCGTAATAATTTATTTCCATCTTTTATCCAAGAAAAATTTATATCATTTTGATTTTTATTTTTTTGTTGCTCATATGTCTCTGCATAATTTGCAGCTTGAATAAAAATTTTGTTATCCAAAGAAACCATAATCAATGAGAAAATAATTGGCCCGAGTGCAAAAATCGTTGATATCTTGATTGGAGATAATCCATTTGATCGGATTACAGTCAAGTTTCCGTCTCTATTAAAAAGGCCTAGTGAAATCAAAGCGCCTAATAGGCATGATCCTTGAATGTAATCCATTGAATCATGTAACAAACCGTATAAAGTTATTGTGATTAAATCATTTAAATTAAATTCATTGTTTAAATCTTCTGCATCACCAATGATTGAGAAAATTAAATCGAGAGCAGTGATACCCAAATAGACAAATACAGTAATTGTAAAAGTTCTGATTATTATGTGTCTTGAAAAGATTCCTATTAGATCAGCCATAATAAAATAATAAGTAACACAAGTAGCATAAGCACTCGAGTGATATTGGTTTTTGATAAAAAGGTATCAAGATCCTCCCCGCCCTTTATAAAAACTAGAACTGAAATTAACAAAACAAACAAATGAATAGGCCACATTCCAAAATAGGCAAAAGGCTTGCCCTCTGAAATAC
>Ga0209433_10000035_pt1 | contig 40344 bp, 34 predicted proteins | sample METZYME_5_50m_FD_187552 | JGI IMG/M metagenome (GOLD analysis project Ga0209433, IMG submission 187552) | Marine microbial communities from oxygen minimum zone in mesopelagic equatorial Pacific - METZYME_5_50m (SPAdes) (version 2) | ecosystem: Environmental > Aquatic > Marine > Oceanic | place...
AGAACCAGAGCCAGAACCAGAGCCAGAACCAGAACCAGAGCCAGAACCAGAGCCAGAACCAGAACCAGAGCCTGAACCTGAGCCAGAACCAGAACCAGAGCCTGAACCCGAGCCAGAACCAGAACCAGAGCCTGAACCACAGCCAGAACCAGAACCAGAACCTGAACCTGAGCCACAACCAGAACCTGAACCACAGCCAGAACCAGAACCAGAACCAGAACCACAGCCAGAACCACAACCAGAACCAGAACCAGAACCACCAGTAGTAACTATGATTCAATTCGATGCATCTGGGGTGCATATTGTTGATAATTCAAATGTAAGTGCTTGGGCATCGTCAGCTCACCCGGATTACAGATTTAAGGACGGCGAAGATCGCTATCATTATGATAATGTTAATGATGGAAGAGACTTCAGCGTCTGGATAGCGGCTTCGACCGGCGATGAAAATATAGGTATTTACTTTACTGATTCAAGTGGAAATAATGAAGAGCAAGAATTATTTGGATTTGGATTTAAATGGCTCCAGGGCTTCGCGATCGCGGGCTCGAGCAACCGGCAACGTGGACTGTGGACATTGTATTATACACGTGATACTATTTCAAGTATAAGTGATGCGGAAAATGCGACTTATTATATAATACAAGAACCATATTATTTGGCAGATTCTGATTCAGACAAACCAGCAGAAGTACATTTCAGATTTGATAGTCCTTTGTTAGCATCTGGTTTGAAAGCAAACATTAGTATGTTGGATGAAGGCACGCAGGCAGGAACGCTGCCGGCTTTGGCTGAATTTATTGCTTATTTGCAAGATCCTGCAGCAACCATGGGTCATATTGCATATGCGCATGATTATGATGATGAAGAAGTAGCACAAGAGTTTTCATTTTTAATTAATATAAATGTAGGTACTTGGTTAAATGTAGATAATCATATGGCAAATGGTGAATATATTGATAACTCTGGTAATCATTGGTATTTATTATCTGAAATGAAAGACAAAAATGTTTCTGACAATGTATTATCATCTTATAACATAGACGATGCAAAAATTTATTATAGACGAGATGGATTATTTATAGATGTTGCTTGGTATAGTGGAAAAAACCATCCTGATAACAACATTTTTAGAACTAGTCTTTTAGAATATAAGATAAATCAAATATCATAAAAATTTTGCGTTAGTATTTAAGAATAAATTATTATATTGTAGTTATTCTATGGATTTATCTACCTGTTATCAAGGAAAGGTAAAATGGTTTTCTAATAAAGCTGGATACGGTTTTATTACAGTTACAAAAGATGCAAATAATAAACCAGATGATGCTCCATCTGATTTACCAGATACTCTTGTAAATGAGGATATATTTATTCATCATACGGGTATTAAGACTGAAAAGCAAGTATACAAATTTCTTCAACAAGATGAGCAAGTTGTTTTTAAGATTTTGTTTTTATCAACATCTAAACATAAGTATCAAGCTATTGAAGTAAGTGGTAATGACAATTCTTTAAAGTGCGAAAATCCAAAAAAATTTGATCGTAATAAACAAAGACGTAAACGCGTTGCAAAGGCTTCACAAGAAAAAGTAGTCAAATCCGATGAAAATAGCCCACCTTCGCCACCACCAGTACCAACTGCGGAGGATTTTCCAAAATTAGCACAAAATGTTACAACAACTGGCGAAAATGATTTGACTACTTTGACTAGTGCTGCATCATCGGGTGAAGAAACCGCATAAATAAGTTTTTTTATAAAACTAATAAAATCAATATTGAAACAAATACTGATATATTAAATTTGCACTAATTAAATCTGATGTCTCGTAGTAAATAGTCATATTAGTCATACATTATGCCTAATTATTTGAACCCAACAATAATTGAATTAGATGACGTTAATTTCGAAAAAATTGATTTTGAACCCGGTACTGCTGTTTTTAAGAGCGCCGACTTTGCTATTTTAGATGCAGGAAGTATGCAAAAACTGAATATTACTGTTGATCGTGATGGTGAACGTTATATTAAGCAATTACAAGGAATTTGTTATGTTGACAAGTGGGCTATTGCGAGACACGACGACCTCACGCGCTCGACCGAGCTCCAAGCCGGCGACGCCGTAGGACCTATTACAAATAAGGTTGCTCCGGTAACTGGCGACGCTGCGAATCGCGTTGGACGCGGAACTGAGGACTACCCCAACGAATGGGAAGAAGATGCTCCATTTGGTTTAACGGATTCTAATTTTGGTATTCTCAGAACGTCGCTAAATTTAAAAATCGACGATAATGATGATAAGTTACTAAACACTACACAACTCGAACCATTAGAATATGCTTATGATGATGGAACCACCACGAAAGCCGCGAGTTATCGTGGTGAAATGCGACTTAGCACACGTGCTTCGGCACTTAAACGTGGATATGAATTTTATAATCCATATGATCCTGATTACGATGACGCGGCGTCAAGCGCGGGCGTCGCATCCACCGACCCCCGAACCGACGTTGAAAAAAAGGCATACCAAAATGTGCATGGCTTTATAAGTGGCGATGGTGCTAATAATTATGAGTTTTTAACTGAGCCAAAGTTTAAAGAGGATGTTGTTTATATAGTCGACGATGCTGTAGATCCACCCGTAAAATACAGTGCCGTGATACCGTCGCCTGATAGCACTGCTTTTGCGCCTGCGATTGATGATAGTGGTAATAAAATAGTATTTGATGAACTACCGGGAATTCAGACATCGCAAGTGGGCACCGTCGCCGACCCCGCCGGCGTGGCAGCGGAGCCGGAAACACCTGCTCTAACTCAAAGTAATAATATTATGCATATAAATATTACCCGTAATGAAAGAGAATTTGATATAGGACAATCTTCAGAAGCTGTCGATCAGCGCCGTAAAAGAGGAACTAGAAATCTTATATCATCAATTGTATTTTGTCAAATGGTTTCTAGACTGTTTAATACTGATAGCGGTGATGCAAATCTCCAACTACAAAATGTAGATTTTTCATCTGATAAAGAAAGACAAAGTGGTTTGTTTTTTGTTAATATTGATGATGAGGATGTTCAAGAAAACGGAGATGTATTACCAAGAGTAACCGGGGACTCTAATCCCTCAGACCAACAATATCCTATAGGATATAAATCCTGGCTCCAAGAGCTCGCCCGACGCGGAAATACTTACAAGACCGACGATTTCAACGCAATCGACAATACTGGCACTGTTAATGTACTACCGGAATCTATTGCAGAATACGCATTGCGTCTTGAATATCTTCGTGATCCAGAATCAACAATAGCTGGAAGCGTCCAATATGATTATAATTATGATATTGATCAAAAAGGACAGCTAACAAATGATGGTTTTGTTTTAAATTTTAAGCGTGACTCCAGCGGTAATGTAATTTATCGAGATGCAAGTGGAAATGAAGGCGCACTCACTGAGGGCGGCGAGCAGTTCCTGAACTCCGACGGTAGTGTGGGGGCGCTCGTCGAGAAGCCTCTGACTGCTGTAAATGAAGAAGTTAAAAAGGTTATTGCGGGCAGTGGCAAAGACCGCACATTTACTATTGCAAATGATATTTTATATAAAACTTTACAAGCATTCAATGGTGAAAAAAGAGGAAGACGCGCTCTAGATGAGGATGGAAATCATGGTAAAAAATATACATTTAGAGATGGCGCAAATGTCGAGACGCGAACAATTGAGAATTACGAAACTAGTGAGTGGTTTCCACCTGCAAATGCGGAAACAGTACGTGGTACAGTAGACGCGAGAGTAAATGGTGATAAATTAGATGCGGAAGTAGAGTATTGGAATTTTAGAACTGCGAATAATGGTGACGATGCTGATGCCTCAAGTGGTGTGAACCCCGTTTACGATACAAATGAGAGAGAATATGTACCATTTAAAAGAAATGACAAAATGATGGTTTATTATACAATTGACATCTTTTTCCAACAAAAAAGTTTAGAAGAAGTATCACCCGAAGGTTTGAATGCACTTACTGTTGAAGGTAGTACAAAAATAGAAACTGGAGATGTCGTAACTTCAAAAGGTCGTTCTCCCGATTTCCACAACGAAAAATTAGACTTTGTATTAGAATGGGTTTTAACTCACCAACAACAGGAAACAATTTCAACAAGAAATGCATCAGAAGCAGGTTATTATAATAATCTCGACGGTGACGCCACGGACGCTCTGCTGCTCGAGAACGGCGCGCACGCAAATAGTCGTAAAAATGTATGGGTGGAAGGGACAGCAGCTGCTGGAGAAGAGTATTGGTCGACCGGAGATAAACCAGTCTTAAGCTATGATGATGCCGTTCTCGCCTCGCGCGTCTCTAACGGCGTGGCTGTCCAATACGACGACGACTCCACGCTCTCCTGGGATCTGCCTGCTTGGGCTGTCGGCGTCATCCCCGATATTAGTTAGAAATATGTATTTTAGTTAATATTTTTTTAAGATTTATAAAAAATATATTAATTAATTATGAGTAATAGTTTAAGTTCTGAATTTTTACTTCTTCATCCTAAAAATGTAAGAAATACTTATGATCTTAGACCTAGTCAATTAATTCAGTATCCAGAGAAAGTAAAAAAACCTTCTAAAGAAATAAGAAATAATATTTACGATGGAATTGAATACAGTCTTGGATATATGGGTAGTGGTGTGGAAATGAAAAATGGAAAAGATAGAGCACTTGGTGCTAATTATTTTTTGAATACAAATAAAAAATGTGATCCACTAAAATCAGATCCAAAATGTAAGGATAAAGAAAGATATGTATATGTTAGAAATATACCTACAGGGACAATACCTCCTTTAAATTTGAGTTTTTATAATGCAACCGGTTGTAATTTAACTGGATTAACAGAAGGTCGCGGACTTGTTCCAGGTTTAATAGAAGACATATATGATTTTAATCCAATAGAATTAGGTATTGCAGTATCTGGAAATGGTAATTTGGGAAGTGATAGTTGTAAAAAAATGACATTGCCAGTTGGTTCTCAAATTTATAATGAAGAAAAAGAAAATAATACATGGAAATGGGAATCTAAATGCACAAGCGGTTTTCATACAATGACTGAAACAACAAATGATGAATTAAATAGAAAGGTACTTAATTATAACCCAACTATAAAAAGGGCAAGATTACCGGGTCCAATGCAATTAAGAGAAAATTTTGAATTAAATGATAAATATTCACCTGTTAATAGCGTTTTTATTATTATTATAGCATGTGCAGTATTGGGAATAATACGTTCAAAAAATTAAGTGAATTAACCTATTTACTACAAATATTTGATTATTTCATTGGAAAAACATCATTTGGACCAATAGATGTTGGATATACAAATTGTTCACTTTCATCATGTTCTTCAATAATATTTTGTGAACATAATCCAGAACAATATGCTGAATCTATTTTTTGATATAAAGAGTATAATTCTTTGATTTGTTTAGATGTTTTTTCACTAAATTTGCGCATATTATTTTTAATTTGTTCTTGTTCTTTTTTAATAGATTTAAGTGTTTTAGTAATATCATCTAATCTAGTAGAAATATCGTTTTTATTTTTGATACGATTAACCAATTCAGAAGACTGCATAATAATAATAATATTAAATTTTTAATTCTTTTTTAGATGCAAAATAGCCAATACTATATAAAATTATATTCAAACACGTTTGAATATAATTTGAATTGTATGCAATATAAAAAATGAATATAATATAAAAATAAGTAATCATATAATTCGACGAATTAATTGAATATTTTTTTTTAGTTTTTAAAAAATAATATCCAGAAAAATATGATGTTGATAGTGCAAAAATACCAGGCACAAGTTCATTATATTTAGAAAATACCATGGTTGCACCATGCATACATATAGACAAAAAATTATATGATAAATATTCAGTAAGATCCATAATCTTGTCATTTTCATGTGATAGAGAACCTGCTAAACCATATTCGCAATTGCTCCAAGTAACATGTGAATCCATTTTATGACTTAATAATATTTATTAATTAGTATTTGATGGCGCATGAATATTTCTAATGAATATTTCTAATTAAAACCATGGTTTTATCATTAATTGTTTTGAACCTTTATTCGAAATATTTACTGAATGTGGAAGTATTTCGCGTTTATTGCTAATATGATCTACATAATCTAAATGTTGCTTGAGACCAGTAATGATTTTTTGAACAGCATAATCCAATACCATTTTATTTAATACTTTGATTTGATTCAATATATGATCTGGTTGATTCTCACTATTTTGCAAATAAATAGAACGCATTATTAAAATTAATTCTTCGTTACTTTGAGCACTAATAACATGTTGTTTGTTTGTATCTAACCAAACTTGATAACGAATATTTGTGTGCAATGACGAAATATTTTGTTTGCTAAAAAAAGCTCTGCTTAAAGGTGTTAAACTCTGAATGCCTTTTAATTCTTCCATTGTTATATAAACTAATATTTTATTTTTAATTAAATTTAGTGTATGTTTATACATGGACTAATCATCACATATACAAACATCGTTACTAATATCTAAAATTTTTTTACGAACCTTTTTTGTTGGTCTATTTTCAAGAATAAGTATTTTTTCTGCAGATTCTGGGTTTTCTTTAATCTGTTTTCTAGCATTGCAAACATTGTTCCAAAATAATTCAATGCTTGGAGAAATCATTGAAAACCATTCCTTGTTTCTTTTAATTGTTACTAAAGAATGTTTTGTTAATGTCCAATAATATGCTTTAATAAATTGTTTATCAGAATTTTCATGAAATTGATCTGTATTTACATCAAACCAATGTTCTAGTGTTTTAACACTTTCTCCGAGTGATGAGTAAATATATTTTGAAATTCCATTATTGTCTTCATATTCTAAAACAATGCCGTAATAATTATTTTTCATGGTTTTATTTTCAATTTTATTGAAAAACTCATTTCTAGTATTATTTTCATCAATAACACATTCAAAAAAGTCACAATACGGTAAATCACATACTTCCATTTGTAGTTGACACTGAACCCAATAATTCCATTTAGGAACTCCAGTAAGTCGTCTGCTAAATAAACATTTTATTTCAAGCATTCTTCCCAATAATGTTGGATCATTGGACTCTGTGATTATACCATCTGGAGATGCACCAATATAATCAATTTGTTTATGTTTAATGCAGCCATATTCACTGACTTTACAATTATTCATAATTTCATAAATGCTTATAGCATTATCTTCATTGCGAATACCGTGTGATAAAGCATTACCTTTTATCATTTTGCTATTTTGTGTTACTTTTGATTCAAAGTATTCCAAGTAAGATACAGATGTTGATTTATCAAAAATATGAGATAAACTGCTTGCAGTCAAAACACTATTTCTATATTCATACCATTCTGAGGTTCTTTGTTCTGGTTGTGGAATATTTTTCAACCATTCGAGTATAATATCAACATTTTCTACTGGACTAATAATATCACTATCTTTCGCAATTGAACTTACAATGTGAGGAATATGTGATTCTACTTTACAATCGGAATATTTTTTGATTTCAAATTCCAACCACTTATCAAAGATGTTTACATCGACAATATTTAATGATTTTATAAAATCTTTCATTAATGCGTATTTCTCTTTAAACAAAATAATAGATTCATTTTTTTCTACTAATTTACAAATTGATTCAAAGAACTGTTCCATAATGTTCAATTTTATTAATAATATAAATAGTATTGTATTTATAGTTTGAACGGAATATTGGTACTTATAACGAAATAATCTTTATCAACAATTTCCCATGGAAACAAATGAAATTCAATTAAATCAACATTTTTTGGTAGTAAACACATATTTTTAATGTCATTAATATTAATTTCACCGATAGATGAGTAATATCCTATGTTACGTAAATTTTCATATTTGTTTTTTGAAATAATAATTTCATTGTTAAATGAATCTTTGCAAATAATATTAGAACATTTATCAAAAAGTGGATTTGCTTTATAAAAACGTATATCAACGATATTCGTATTAATGTTAATAGTTCTATACAAGTATAAAGCAAATAAAGAATAATATTCGGTTTTCCTTAATATATATACAAATATTGAGGTAAATCTATACAAAAATCTATTGATTAATTTTTTATATAAAGTGCTTTTGAAAAAATTAAAATTCATACTATTAGATAATGATAGAGCTCTTAATAATAATTATTTGTATAGCTATTTTAGCTACTCAAGTTTATATTCAAGATTGGAATGCTGTAATTATATTTATTACTATACTGTCCCTGTGTCATTATGTAATAAAACTTGATACATATATTGCATTTGGTTTATCAGGAATATTAGCCTGTGTAATGAATTTATATAGTAGATTGAGACAAGAAAGTTTTGTAAATGAAGATGAAGAAGATGATGATGAAGAAGATGATGATGATGAAGAAGATGATGATGAAGAAGATGATGATGAAGAAGATGATGATGAAGAAGAAAATCCTGAAGATGCTCTTGCTGAATTGGTTGAGGAAGATGATGGCGAACATGAGCATAGTTTTAGTCATAGTCATCCTCCTAGTGACAGTACTCATGAACACTTTAGTTCAAAAAGTAATCCAATTGATGTAAATACAACAATAAAGGATGCATTAACAAATTTTGATCCACAAACTCTTAAAAATATGACCAAAGATACAACAAAATTGATCAAAGAACAATCGGAATTAATGAAAACAATATCTCAAATGCAACCAATAATTGAGAAAGGTATGGGTTTACTTGATAAATTTCAAGGCGAAGGAAAAACAGAGGAATTATTTAATAAATTTGCAAAGTTACAAAAAGCAAATAAGAAAAAATAAATGGAACATGTGCGTTAATTCATTTATAGTTAACAAGATTATATTAGTTAATGGAAGAAGATAGTGCAACTACTACGCCTTTAAATCAATTGCCGAAAAATGATAAGAATGATTCTGATTTAGTGAATAAGATTTTAACACAATTAGAAGAAGTACCAAAGGATGATATTGAGCCTGTCGAAGAGATTGAAATTCCAATAAAAAAACAATATGTTAAACCTAAAAAGGTAGTGGAAGAACCAGTATCTGATGATGAAACCTTAGAAAATTATAATAACAATAGTGGTGTAGTTGGAGGAATTGAAGATTCATTACCTTCGCCTGACACAATTAAAGGATTTTATAATTCGATAGATGTGGATAAAATATACAATTCATTAAAATTAGCAGCAATGTATTCAATAATATTTCTTATGTTTTTACATTTTCAAAATAATTTTAGAGTAATTTTTGAGAAAATACCTTATGTAAAAAATTATATTGGTTTTGCTGGTGAAATGAATAATACTTATAAAATGTTGTTATCATTAATGTTTGGAATAATAGTATTTTTTTTAGATGTTTTTTATATAAAATCTTAATTAAAATCAATAATATATGATTCATTATTGTTTTCTATTTTGACAGGTTGGTATTGTTTAAAATTTTTTGGTATGATTTGATAAACAACAAATTTAGATGCTCTAACATACTTTTCTTTTGATGAAACTGTTCTATTAACACATCTCAATATTTGTCTTAGAATTGTAATAGAATTTTTTGGTGTAATATCATTTAAATAGGTTCTTGCTTTGCATGGTATGTAATATTCTTCTAATTGTGGTTTTAGTTGATATAATTTGTCTACAGTCCCCATTACTTCTATATCCTTCTTTGAAAAATTGGTAACGTCGTCGAATGATTGGAGACCGAATGCCCGTAATACTTCTAAACATAGTTCTTCGGGTGGATTTGTTTTAAAAAGTTGATTCTTTACCATTAATATATATCTTTTCTTTTACTAATAATTAAGAATTAAAAATTATGAGAGAAAAAAAATATTTATCAGTTAAATGTTAAATCATCTACCCACCAACGATTAGACAGGTAAGGAAGATTACTAGATTGATATTGTTCATCTGATTTTGTAGTAGTTTGATTATCTTTTTGCTTAAATAGATTTGGTCCTTTTTTAGCAATATCATATATTGTTCCTGGTGGAATGACATAATTAAAGTATTGCATTTTTGACAAATATCCTTTAAATCCTCCCTTTTGTGTTACATATAAATCATAATAATTTTGTCTTGGTAATGATTGCAATGTGTGAGTGGATTTTAATCTACCGTTGATATATATATTAGAATTGAAGTTTGATTGTGTATAAGTTAGATGTATCCATTTTTTTATAGGTAAATTACTAATATCAACATATTCACGAATTGAATTAAATGTATTTACATATAATCTTAATGTATTATCTACAGGTGATAACCATAATCCTGGACACATTATTTCATTTGAATGGTGTGGTAAACCATCATTTGGAATATTTTTAAGTTTTGGTCCTTTGTGGAAAACATGTTTCCATTTATTATTTGAATTCCACGAATCACCATCAATCCATAACCACAAAGAATATGAATATTCTATACCATTTTCATTAAGAGAACGATTAAGCGTAATGCTTTCTTCATGATTCGGATCTTGAATAACAATTCTTGGTTTTTCAGCATCGATAATACCTGAAAAAATCACAGGTGCATCATTGTTTGAACTCGAAATCTTTTTAAGAAACATTTCAATTAGTACCCAAACTATATATATCACAAAACAAATTACAATTCCAGACAAAATTTCAACAGCAACGGAATTGTCATCACTATCTGATTTTAGAAAGTTGGTTATTCTATCCATTTATTATCTACAATTTTTTATATTAGATATTATCATTATGGATCCGAAACGTGTTTTGAGCGGAGCGGCTTTTCTTATCTTAATTTTAGCTATTATTGCTGTTATTTACATGACACTCAAAAAATTGTATAACCCTTTTAATACAGGTATATTGATAATTGATAAACCTGTCGAAATTACTCATGATATGGTTTCATGTGTCGATTCTTTACCAGATGGATCTGACCACACATACAGTTTTTGGATGTTTGTAAGTCATTGGTCAAAGACTCCTGGAAGACCTAAAATTGTGTTTAAACATAAATATTCCAATTATACATTAAATGTTTCTGTTGGTGAAAGTGATGCTGATTTAGAAGTATTTTTAACCGATTCTAATGGTTTGAAAGTATCTAGAAAATCGCACATGTCTTACTATTCGGAAAATGATAATGAATATTATAGATTAGCAAGAGAGCTTGATAATGATAATACTCATGTATTACAAAATTTACCAATGCAATCGTGGAATCATATCACTTTATCAGTTTATGATAAAACAATTGACCTGTATTTAAATGGAAAACTTGCCAGAACATTTGTTTTAGCAGATGAATTACAAAACACATTAGATCAAATGATTCAAGTTGGTAGTGTTGGTGATGAAATAACTTATAGTGGATTTCTTTCAAAATTTAGATATTATCCTCGTTTAGTATCACCTCAAGAAATATACAAAATATATTTAGATGGTCCTGCTAGTCAAAGTCAATTATCGTATGAGAGAGATGCTAAAAAATTAAATTTAAACCTGTCATTACAAAGTGGTGGACCAACATGTGCCACAGCACACTAGATTTGAATAAATAAAAAAATTATAATAGTAATGAGTGTCACAAAATCATATTTAACTTCTAACTGGCTGTATGATTTAAATAAAATTGGAATGGATGGTTCTCTTCCATTAAAAGATGATGATGGGCTACAGAATTTTTATAATACAGTCAAGAATGAACAAAATTTAGCAAATGCAGCAGATGGATTGAAATATATAATTAATGATGGTGGTGTGGATGCCGCATCTGAACAAAGATTTCTTGTAAATGCAGAATATTATTATAAAGTATATGCATCTCTATTAACAAGAGAGTATCACGATGAATTATCGGAAAATAATCTATTTTTTAAAACACTAAAGAAAAATGCTTTTGAAGCTAAAAGAAATAGACATTCGCATTTGAATGAAGTTCAAAATACTGCTCAAAATGCTACAGACAATTGGCAACACACATCTTCTGAACTAGTTATGTTATATAATCGGTTAAGAGGCAATAAAAATCATGAATATGTAAATTTGATTGATGACAATTCAACATTACAGCGTCAAAGAGACCTTAACCATGATCTTTTTATAAGAAGACAAAATATGAATACATTTTTAAGAATTTGTACCATATTTTTATGTTTATTAATTTTGACTGGTTATATGAGATATAACAACTATAATCTTGCAATGTTAACTGTTGCAAACTTAGTAATATTTGTTTTATTTGGAATTCTTGTTATTTCAATGATATTAAAATCAGATCATATGCATCGTTTGGATTCAAATAGATTAAGATTCAAGGGCTGGCCGGTCTTAGATGATACTGTTCAAGCGAAATATACTGGTAATTGTTCTGCTGATGAAACTTCAAGAACATCTAGTCCTGGGAATTGTCAAAACTAAATATTGATATAAATGCATTTATATAAAAATATAAAAATATATTAAATTGATATGGCTCATATAATTTTGAATTGTATTTTAGAAAAAAATAAACTAAGAGTTAAATTTCACTCATATGTAAACGTCGAAGGAAAACGATTTACAAACGTATACAATAATAATTATAATTGTCGTTTTCCAAAAGATTTAAGACAAAATGGAATGTTTTATAAAATATTACCAAATGACCTTTCACTTAATTCAAATTCAAAAATTAAACCATTTTATTGTATCAAGGGCAAAAATATTGAAAGAATTAGTGTTCTTGATGCTATTGAAATTTATAGTGTAGATGAATGTATGATTTGTATGGATAATAATCCGGAAATAACTTTTGTACCTTGTGGTCATAAAATATCTTGTTTGTCATGTTATAATCGATTTCGTGAAGAAAATAATGAATGTTTCTTATGTAGAAATATTATAAATAGAGCATTGGCAGCGAATTGAAGTTATCGATCCATAAATTATTGTGATGTAATATGTTATAATATTCAACATATTTAGTTGAATCATATGCCAATTTTTCGTTAATTATTTTTAATATTTCTGATTCTATATTAGTAGTGAATACATAGTTTTGCATTTAGGATTGTCAATAATATTTTTTAGTCTAAAATTTTAAATTGCGTAAATAAATAAGAAATAAATTATATAACTTCAATATGACAGGAGGAACACTACAATTGACCAAATATGGGGCACAAAATGCATATTTAAATGGGAATCCTCAAATGACATATTTCAAAACAGTTTATAAAAGACATACAAATTTTTCTATGGAAATACTTAGATTGGATTTTGAAGGAACACAAAATATTGCAAATGATGTAGAAACACAACTAAAATGTAAAATTACTAGAAATGGTGATTTGATTAATAAAATATATTTTTGTATAAATCTTCCAAATATATATTCAGCACACTTTTTTGATGATGAGAATGGGCCAGACAATAGAGGAACTAATGCCGAATTTGCATGGATACCCAATATTGGATGTCAAATAATAAAAAAATGTACTTTATCAATTGGAGGCAATAAAATATCTGAAGTGTATGGTCAATGGATAGAAATTTATCATGAAATTTTTCTAGACACTTCTGGTAAAAATAATTTTGATAATATGATTGGTCATCAATCTGATTTGTTCATGCCTTCACATAACGGTTGGAATGCGGGAATTTATCCATCGTCATCGTTAAATCCAATTTTGAATAAAAATCCAGCATCATCTGATATTTATTTATCCACATTCAAAAAAAATTCATTTTTACAACCTCCGTCGATTCATGGTAGAAAATTATATGTACCAATTCCATTTTGGTTTACTACAAATCCTGGATTAGCATTACCTCTAATTGCACTTCAATATCACGAAATAACTCTTGAATTTGAATGCAGACCAATACTTGAATTATATACAATAATTGAAACAAAAAGTAATGGTTCTGTACCAAAAGGTGCTAGAACAGCACCAACAACAGCAGAACATCATCATATAGGTAATTTTATAACTGGTGTTCCAAGTACAAATTTTTCAAAAAATAAAAATCTTGATGATGGATCTTTAAATATTCAAGGATGGAATATGGATACACATTTATTGGTAAACTATATATTTTTAGATAATGACGAAAGAAGAAAATTTTCTAATAATAATCATGAATATTTAATAGAACAAGTTTATCGTCAGGATTTTACAGGAGTTATTGGAACGCAAACTTTAAAATTGCAATTTCAACACCCGGTTAAATATCTTGTATGGTGCGGACAAAGAAATGATGTTGCTAGAAAATTAAACAGACATAATAATTACACAAATTGGGAAGAAGAATTTATACCACCAGGCACAAATGCATACATAAATTTGCTTGGATTAGATAGTGAAAATCCTTTATATTATAAATTTAATCCTGACGGAAATTTAATTTATGATAGTGCTAGTAATGATTATAAAACTTTAGACGGTGACGAAGCCGGTAATACTGCTTTATTACCAACGAAGTTTAATTTTAGATTTTGGCAAGAAGATGTTATTAAATCAAGTCGATTGTTATTTGATGGAGTTGAAAGATATTCATCTAGAGATAGTACATTTTTTAGATATGTTCAACAATATCAGCATAATATTAAAACGGCAGATAAAAGTGGTATATATATGTATTCTTTTGCCCTTGATCCATCGAGATATCAACCATCTGGATGTTGTAATATGTCTCGCATATCCAATTTACAATTAGAATTAGAAATGTGTGATATTATGCCAAATGCTAATAATTTTGATACGTATGATTTCAATGTGTTCGTTTATGCTGTTAATTATAATTTATTGCGTGTTGTTGGTGGTATGGCAGGCTTAGCATTTTCAAATTAAATAAATTACATTATATTATAATGACTTGCATTACAGAAAATACATTAAAATGTATATTATTTGTAGCATTGGTTTTCTTTATTATACAAGTATATACACTTGAAGAAAAATTTAACCCATGGAACAAATATGGAACCGCATCAGTATTAAATGAAAAGGCTCTTAAAAAAACTGGTACAACTAGATTAGAATATGATTATGTTTCTAAACCATTTCCATACAAAAATAGACCAGCAACTAACAACTCAAAAAAACCAATATCCCCAATTACTGTTAGACAAATTGCTTTAAGAAAACATTATTTGAAATAAATTATTTATAACTTTTTCAAATTTTATCAACTTTACGAAATTCTCCAGTAGCTTCCATTGTTAAACTTAATTCTCCAGAATTTTTATCGAAACTTTTTTTACAATTATGATTTCCTGGTGAATAGTGATCCAAACAATAAGTGTTGCCACAAGTACATTTTAACATAACTAATTTTTTCTTTTTACAGAAAAAGCATTTTTTTTTAATTGAATTTTTATCAGACATATTGTAACCAAATATAGTAATATGTAATTTGTTACTTCATTTTTATAACAATATATCCTTCAAAATAAATAAACCATATACATACAATTTCATGTTTTCAGGACATTCTTTAATAATATTATTAAAATATTCATCTTTTACTGTGTTTCCATTATTCATTTTACGCCATTTGTTCTGATTTATTCTTGAATATGCCACATAATGACCAGCATCTTCAATATCTTGTCCCATTTCTTTAACTGTCACACAATCATCGGTTACAACTAAAGAAATACAAATATAGTTTTCTTTGTATTGTAAGAATTTACAAAGTTGTTCGCTATTATCTATATATCCAAAATCAGATTCTAATTTGTATATTTTTGATTGGTTATTATTAAATGTGCGTTTTTCAAAACAAGATAAAAATAAATCAAAAGTTACTCTTGCATCTCCAAAACGACCAAATTCAGCCAAATCATCGGGCCGCCAGTTATATTTAGACAATATTAATTCATATAATTTATAATAATTATCATTATTCCATCCTCCATCAGGATTATTTTTAAATATCAATAACTGTTGCTTCAATTCGTGTAAACTATGTGAATCCTTATCCTCTCTTGCTTGTTTCTCATAATCTTCTATAGTTCTTTCTAATAAAAGATTTACTACATATTCATTAGAAAGAAACGCATATAGAGATGAATTTATCCAACAACAATTTTGACCATTATTATTGTTTTTTAAATATAACGGATCAAAAACAATATTTGTATTATTCGAATCTTTAATAATACATTTTGTTGGAATATATTTTAAAGATTTCTTTTTAGTTACAATTGATTTATTCTTATTTTCTGCATTTGAGCTATTAAATTTATCATTTGATGTATTACTAGATGTATCACTTGATGTATCACTTGATGTATCACTTGATGTATCACTTGATGTATCACTTGATGTATCACTTGATGTATTACTAGATGTATCACTTGATGTATTACTCAATTGGTTATTTGAATTGATTGTATGACCCGGATTTGATATCATTAATGGTCCTGATGATGAATTATTCAATGCATTCATTGCTTGTTGTGATGCAATTTCAGCCTTTTTCCTATCAATAAGCATATTTACAATTTGTAAATTAACAGGGAGTTGTTTCATAAACCTGTCTTCTCTTTCTTTTGACAAGAATACTGGATATTCATCACTAGAAAGTTCATGTGTTTGTGTACTTGACGAAATAGATGATGGTACTAATTTTTTAGGATTTTTTCTCTTTTTATATAATCCTCTCAATTTTGTTAGAATACCATATTCATTATTATTTTTCAAGTTATAACTATTGTCAGTTTCTTCAAGATTCTTTTCTAAATTTTGAATTATTTGTTTATTATCATAGTTGACTGGTGTGTTAGATTCATCTGGTGTAAGTGTCAATAAATAATTTCTTTCTATTTCAGCTTTTCTAGCTTTTTCTATTTGTTCTTTTCTAACTTGTTCTTTTATAGCTTGTTCTTTTCTAGATTGTTCTTTTCTAGCTTTTTCTATTTGTTCTTTTATGGCTTGTTCTTTTCTAGCTTGTTCTTTTCTAGCTTGTTCTTTTCTAGCTTTTTCTATTTGTTCTTTTCTAGCTTTTTCTATTTGTTCTTTTCTAGCTTTTTCCATTTGTTCTTTTCTAGCTTTTTCTATTGATTTTTTATTTTCGTTCATTTCATTAACAATTTTTTCATAAGTTTTATTTACAAATTCTTTGTGTTTCTGTTCATTTTCTTCCTTTTGTTTTTTTTTATTTGCTTCATATTTAGCAATTTGAGATCTCAGAAATTGTTTTGTTTCAGAATGCTCTTCACTTTCTGTATTTTTTTTAAAAAGATCAACAGATTTATTATTTGTTTCTAATTCTTTTATTTCATATATTTTATCTTTGTTTTTCGATTCATTCATTTCCTTAACAATTCTATCATATTCATCATCAATTTTGGGTGATCCACCACTAATAACTTGATTTATATATTTGTAATAATTCGGTTGATTTTTTTTTATTTGGTTTATTTGAGTTCTAATAACAGAATTTGGTATTAATATTTTTGAATTCAATGTTTCACCCGTGAGATAAGATGTGTTATTGTTTTTAAAATGTTCTTCAATTGCATGTCTTTCATATGTAATTCCATCTGAAGCTAATACAGGATCGTTAAATGTTTTTTGCGTAATGGGGCAAGTTATAAGTAAAGCATTTCCTAATACAGAATTCAGTGTATTTTTTTTGATATCATTATAACTATTATTTGAATCATTTGTATCATTCATTAAATAATAAAAAATAAAAAATAAAGAGTTAACATCTTAATATTATGTAATGTCTTGGTATGAGAAACATAGTCCTAAAACATTAGATCAATTTTTATCAAATAAGAATGTTGTTGGATATTTGAAAAGAATGATAGAAACAAAAGAATATTCCCATTTTGTTTTATCTGGTGAACCTGGTAGTGGAAAACGCACTTTGATAAAAATATTTTTAAATGAAGCAAATACTGGAAAAAATGTACTTTGGTTAAATCATTTATCATTAAAAACGCTCGATTCTAAAGATAAATTAAACAGCTTTATTAATTCAAAGTCAAGTGTTAATAAAAAATGGTTAATTATTGAGAATTTGCACAAAATGTCTAGTCAATTTTTATACATATTGTACAATATCTTATCATCTAATTCAATAGTTGTTTGTGTATTAGAATCTGTTAATCAAATAGATTTATCAACATGGGCTATGACTTTTGAAATGAATTTACCATCTGATGATAATTTTAAAGAAATAGGAAAATATGTATTATCAAAAGAAGGATATGAATATGATTCTGATTTTATAGATTTTTATTTAGAAGAAATTAGTTGTAAAAAAATATATTCTTTTTTATTTTTTTTAGAAATTAAAAAAACAACTGGACATAATATTATAAAAGAATCTGAATTATCATTTTCATATAATAATTTTTTGAATGAGAAGGATTTAAAGAAAAGATTAAAAGAATTATTTAATTTAGAAGTTATTGGTTTTTCACATATTGATATCGCTATGAAATTATATAGACATATAACAAGAATATCAAAAAATATTGAATATGCTATAGAAATTGGAAATACTATTGAACATTTAAGTAAGTTTGAACATGATACATACCATTTGTATGCATGTATATGTCGCTTATGGAAAATTCAAGAAAATAAACTATGCAATGCTGTCTAATGATTTAGTGTATGGATTTTCTTTAAAGGGTAATAAATTATTTGGATCGTTTCTATCATTTACTTGTGATTCATAGTCACATTTACCACCATTTCTTAATGGAACGTTTGTAGAATCAAGTGGTATATTTTGTATTGGGGTCGCCGCAGACAATGATTGTTGTGTTGGTAATCCTGGTTTTGTATCCATGTTACCTATTTGTGAACTATTTGCGTTTGTTTTAATACCCGATTGCGTTGGTTCTCTACCTATCGAAATCCCTTCTTTTATTTCATTTAAAGTTGCATTATAAATATCAGAATATGATGTTGGTTTTATTTCACCTTCGGCATTTCCAGTATATTCAATATCTGAAGTAAATTGTTTGTTTGTTGGTGGAGCATTTGTTTCTGTCACACTATATCCGCCTTTCATATCACCTGTTGCTTGACCAGAATATTCATTATCTGTTGTAAATTGTTTATTTGTTGGTGGAGCAGTAACCACATTTGTTGTATAACCTTTATTTTTAACAGATGTTGCAATACCAGGATATTTACTATCAACGGTTGTTTCTTTAATTGTTGTTTGAAGTGGAGTTGTATCAATAACACTATTTTTTGTTTTACCGGTAACATTCATATTGTTTATATAATCTTTCAACGTTTCACGAGCAGTTACTTTTAAATCTTGAGGTCTGTCTTGATACAACGCTGATTGTGTACCACCAATTGGACCAAGTCTATTGTCGTGTATTAATGTTTCTTTAAGTGTTGTTCTGGTAGTATCATCTGGAGTGTATGTATGAATTTGTTGTTTGGTTTTACCCATAAAACCTTCTCTTGTGTCATGTAAATTTGTTTCTTTAATAGTAGGTCTAAGTATATCATTCGGATCATATACAGGTACTCCACTTACACCACTCGCCATATTTCTATTAGGACTGCTATCATGTATATTAGTTTCTTTAATTGTGGGTCGGAGTATATCTTGTAAAGGTGCTATAATATTGTTAACCATTGAACTTGCTTGACCAATGTATGTGTCATCCTTTTTATCTTCTTTTCTTGTTTCTGAACAATATTGAATAGATAACCTAGCACCTGCTGTGTTTCCTCCCATACCACGATATCCATATCCATCAAGAGTTTGACGAGATGTTATTTGATTTTTATTAGAAGTTTGTGATTCATGACCTTTTTGAATACTTGGTCCGGCTGGTGCAATATATGAACTAAGAGTATTTTGTCTATTAGTTTCACGATCAACAAAATGCTCTTTTGATCTTCCAGCAGAATTAACAACAGTTGTATTAAGACGCGGGGTGCCATCATAAGAATGAAATCTAATTACTCTATTTTTATTGACAACTGGTTGCATACCTCTTCTTGTACCTTTGAATCCACTTACAACCCTACCTTCATAACTGACTTTTGGATTTGTTTTAACTCTTAGTTCATTTACAGTTGGTTGGTTTGCATATTTTAATGAATCCGCTTGATGAAATCCTCCAGATGGTTGTGCACTATAACCTTGATTTAAACCAGGACCAACTCTAATTGGATCTGTAATTGGAACACCTTGATTAAATCTAGAAGCATTGTATCTATCTTTAATAGAATCAGGTAGTTTTTGTGTTCCATAAATATTTTCTCTAGAATTTTCAAACATAGGAGATATTTCCTGTTTTGGTTTATCTATATTAGAAACACCAGTAAAATTTTCAAGTATTGTACTTGATGCATTGTTAGAATCAACATTTTGTTTTACATTAGAACCAAAAAATGGTACCATGTTATTATGTGTAAATGCGTCATTTGGCATCATTTCACCCGTTAAAGAACGTGTATTTCTACCAGATTCGGGTCTTTGTGTCATATTATTTGTTTTGTTCATATGACTATCCATAGCATTACGTTCTGATAGTCTTGAATCTAAAATTCCACTATCGTATATGTTTTGTGATGATTCTTTTTTGTCATTTTCATTTGATATTAGTTCGTTTTTTGAGTTTAAAAGCCACCCACCGGCAGCTAATCCACCTCCAACTAATAATGCATCCATATTATATAATATATCAAAAATTTATTAAATAATATTTTTTATCCAAAATAATATATATGCACAATGTAATATGTTAACTAAAAGACCAAAAATTTTTAGAAAACGTTTATTTGGTGGAAAATATAACAAAGGTAAATATCCTGCAAATTACAGGGCATCTCTTCAAATTGAAAATAACAATACTAATTCAAATAATACACCAAATATTTTGGAAACATACAATAAAGAATATACAAATAATAAAAATATTTTTATAGGTGGAAGCCAACCATTATCTGATGACAATGAATTATCTGATGACAATGAATTAACTAATGACAATGAATTGTCTGATGTCAATGACTCTGATTATGAAGATGAAAATTCTGAAAAAAAATCATCAAATGATTCAGACTCTGATTATGATAATAATGAAAATCAAGATTCAGATTATTCAGAAAGTAATACTGTTTCGCCTTTAAGGGCATATATACCAATGAATGATTCGAATTTAGTTGCATCATCACCACAGTCCGAATCAGAATTAAATGACAAATTAAAATCACTAATTCTTGAACATGGTGGAGAAATTGATACCGATTATGATAATTCTGAAATTATGAATTCAATAGAATCAGAAGAAAACTCTGATGAAGAGTATGAAGAAAACTCCAAACAAGAAGACTCTGATGAAGATTCACAAGAAGACTCTGATGAAGATTCACAAGAAGACTCTGATGAAGATTCACAAGAAGACTCTGATGAAGATTCACAAGAAGACTCTGATGAAGATTCACAAGAAGACTCTGATGAAGAGCCGCAAGAAGACTCCGATGAAGAATATGAAGAAGACTCAGTATACTCGGACAGAACACAACGCGGCCTTTTCGGTGAAGTGATTCCAACAGGCACCAAATGGGTTCAGTACTACGACGACGATGCGGAAGCAAACTATTATTATAACGTAGACACTGGAGACACTACCTGGGATGATCCAGATGACGAAGAATATGAAGAAGACTCTGATAAGAATGATGAATTGGAGGAAGACGTATCTCAGCGTGGCTTTGCAGTAGGCGACGCTGTCGAGGTGTTATATGGGAAAGGGAAATGGTACAACGCAATCATCGATAGTGTGGAATCTGACGGCAGCTACCATGTACAATGGACAGACCCGCGCGTTTACGACATCATCGGGGAAGAGTTAGGCGACGAAAACACCGCGGTCTTCAACTATGTCGATGCGTCCGCGGTGCGTCCTGCAGCACAGAAGGATGATTCTGATGATTCTGATGATTCTGATGATTCTGATGATTCTGATGATAATGATAAAGAAGAAATAGGTGTTCCTGAATCTAAGGAAGAAGAACCAGATTCAGAACAATTTATTAGTGAACATCCTGTATATCTAGATAAATATACACATGAAATATTCCCAGGGGATGGTATTGATTTAAGAATTGATGGATTTGTATATCAAGTGGAAGTTCCTAGTAGAAGTGACTGGAAGAAAGATGTTTCAGGAAACTTCACCCATTTTATTTATTATCATAAAAGAAAGGCTCCAATTATAGATAAAGAAATGAAATATGAAATTGATTTGGATAATTGGAGAAAAGAATCCGAAAAAATAACGAAAGATTATTTTTTTGATGACACATCTGGTGTGATGATAAATATTGGTATAACTCCAAGCACTATTCATAATTTAGCAGAAGGAAATGAAAACCCGCATTATGATGGTAATGATGAAGGAAAATGGCGCGACGACAAATTATTATCAAATAAAGATGACAGTGGCAGAATATCTCCAACAAATATACAAAGCGGACAAACAAAAATTCCAGGGCAAGAAAATGTAACACATAAGTGGGAAAAACTAAAAATAAAAGATGAAAATACAAAAGAAAAAGACGTAAATATAGTGGAAGATAGTGAGTCTTCAGATGAAGAAGATGCAAATATACAAAAAGATAATATATATCCAAAAAAATTTATGTATGAAGGAAAATATGCGGCACTAGCTAGGAATGCGGCACTAGCTAGGAAATGGGCCAAAGAAAAAGCGCTTCCTGCCGCGGCCGACGGTCTCGGGCGTCATTTCTACCATCGCGTTCCTGATCATCAAGAGCATGTCGGGACCGATGGTCGGCGGCCACCTCCCACGGCCGAACGACGCCCACGGCATGCACGCGAAGAAAAAGCTAAAATAGAAGAAGCATTAGAATTAGAAAAAATGAAAAAACAGAAAATGTTGATAAAAATGGCTAAGGAATCTAAGAAAGCATGGGAACAGAAACCAAAAGAAGGACCAGATGCGGCAAATGCTCGCAAAAAGGCAATGCAAAAATATGCTATTAAACAAAAAAAAAGGGAAAAAATATTGCAAGCAAAGAATGATGCTAGAGCAGAAATGGAAGAACGTTTAAATGAACGTTTAAGAAATTTGAATATAAAATGAATGTTTACATATTTTTATTATAAACTTGTGCAATTTTAAGAAATAATATACACGTATCGTATAAAGATGGATTAAGTATAGACGAATAGTCTTGGAGTTCTTGAACAAATAAGTCGAGTTTATCCATTTGTTTGGCTAAATCCAAAATATTAAGTTCACTATAATGATATTTTTCGGATAACGTTTGAACTTTTGATATTTTATCTGTATTTTCCAAATCATTAATAATAGTATTTGCCATATCAGATAATATGTTTGTAAGTTTATAATTATCTGTTGGTAACATTTTGTTAGTATACATAATGATATGTTTAAGAGTATTAAGATTTTTGTTTGAATAAGAAATCAAAGTGTCAATATGATCTGGTTTCAAACTATGAATGCTATGATTATTTGTAAATTCAATAAGCGATTTATTGCTTGGAGCAGGAACTCTAATAAGAAGACATCGACTGTTCAATGCTGGGTCAATTGTATCTATGTTTCTACAAGTAAAAACATATCTACATGTCAAATGTGTATCCTCTACTAATTGTCGGAAAGCTTCTTGTTGAGAACCCAAATAATTTATGTATCTAATATAAATTATTTTGTTTGAATCTGCGGATATATCCCGCGTTCTACTAATTTCTTCTATTATTTTTGGCAAATTCGCTTTTTTACGAACACATTCTTTTGCATCAAAACGTATGTAATTAGATGTCGAATATATTCGAACACCGGTTTCCTCCCAAAACTGAACCTTTTCTTTTTCGTTTAAATTAGGATTAAGTGAACGAAACATATTAAGTATTAATGTATGCTTACCAACTCCTGGACCACCATAGAAAATAGTATTTAAAATACCATTGCTTATGTATTGATATAATCTATTTTGTATTTCAGGATGTATATCAAGTTGATTATTAGTATTGTTCATTGATATAATTAAAAAAAATTAGTCTTATTATTTGTTATTTCATCATAACCAGTATTATAAAAAAATTCTAGAGTTTCCGTGTTCATTTCAAATGAAGCATCAAATTTATAATTACACTTAATATTTACTGTTTTTCCTTTATAATTATTCAAGAATGTGTTTTGTAATTTATTGATTGGTGAATTAATAATAATACGTATATAATTTATTAGATTTATGTTTTCAACATATTCATTTTTGCCTTCTAAACAAAAGCTAATAGAATTGTTTTGCTTAGAACAATATTCAACTGGGTGTATGCTAACTAAAAAAGCATCGATATAATGTTCGTTTTTATATTTAACTGGGTAAAACAGAAATGGAACAGCAATTGACATGCAAATTGCATCTAATATTTTCAAATCTGGATTATTTTTATAATTAAGTAAAACAACGGATTGTGTATTTAAACAATATGATGTAAAAACAAGTTCTACTTTAATTTTATCATAAAGTTCTTTAAATGTAGTATTTGGTGACCAACATATATTTTCCATTAGCAATGAGAACAACCATTTAAATTTTTCTGTATCATGAATACCATATTTGTCAAAAAATCCTAGCCATTTGTCTGAATTTAATGGGCTGATTTTAGATATTGGTATTCTTTTTAATATACTTAATAATCTTTTTGGAGTATATCCAATTGCTAAAAATAAGGCTATAACACTACCACCAGAAGTACATATCCATTTTTTTACTTTTGTTAAATCAAATTTGTTGTTATCAATAAGAGCTTGTATTGCACCTAAAAAACAAACGGTTGCAAAATTACCACCACTAAGTATAACCTCTTCTGGTAATTTATATTTTTTATTGTTTTGTTTCTTCATTTTAGAAAATTAGTTTAATATTCAACATAATATTTATTCTGACTATAACGCGAAAGGAGAATTATAATGTTGACATTTGTGTAAGACGAACTGGATTAAATATAGGATCTCCGGGACTTCTATTTGTATGTAATTTTATGTTATGTTTCAAAATCTCATATATTTTACTTCTATATTGTGGTGAATATTTTGCCCAAATTAATCTTAAATCCATTTTTGTATATTTATAATTAGACATGTTAATAGCTCCAATTAAAGAAAGTCCCTTAAGAAATTCGTTATACCACGATATTTTATTACCTATCATAGACATATGATCACACAAATATTTTTTATAAATAACTTGATTATACATATATTCAATTTTTTTTAGACTAGTGTCATAATCAATAATATCTTCCAATAATATTGTTGGTTGAATTTTTCTAGAATATGATTCAATAATATGAATCAATTCAATTGGTAAATCCATAACCATAGAATGTATTTTTTTGAGAATAAAAATCGTTTATTTTTATAATTTTAAAAATAAATGCTTGAATTATTAAAAACAAAGAAAAGAATTTTAGGTAGAGTTAAATGGTTTAATAGTAAACTTGGCTATGGTTTTATAACACATAGAAATAGAGTTGAAGATGTAGATGTTGATGTATTTGTTCATTGGTCAAATTTACAATTATCTGAAAAAGAATATCACACACTTTACAAAGGCGAATTTGTTGAATTTGAAATTGAATCATGTTTATGTAATACAAATTCAAATGGTGGTATACAAGCTTGTAAAGTATCTGGTCCAAACAATGGTCAATTATTAACATCAATTAAAGATTCAATGCCCCATATTAACAATATTCACAAATATTCACAAATATATAGTGTTAAACAACTTGAAATTTCAGATTTTACAAATAATGAACATATTTCTCCGAAAGCAAGAGAACTATATTTATCAACAATTAACTAATATTTCTATATTTATTATAAAATATTTCATCAGTGTCCATTTTGCTATTTTTAGAATACTTTGCAGCAAATAGTTCTTGAATCATATTATCTAGATCTTTTACTTTAGCATTAATTGAATATTTTTCACCGGATAATACATTATATAATGTAAAACTTCTAGTATTATATTTTAACAAATTGGAATACGCAATCATATACATATATATTCCCAATTGAATATAATGTTCAGTATTGATAGATTCAACACATTTTATTTCATATACATTGTTTCCATCTACAATATCAATATATCCAATAAGTTCCCTCATCATAGTATGACTACAAGGATCAATTATGTATTCTTGTTCAAAAATAGATTCATTTGATAAATTCAAATCTCGCATTCTTTCAAGAGTTTTGTTTAGATTATCCTCCGTTACCCAATTATATTGAGTAATTTGTTTTAATTTATGACTATATCCAGACATCATTGCAGACCATTCATTAGAAATATATAATAATTCAGGAATACTAATATTTGTTTTACCATCCCATAATAAATTATTAGATTCATTATTAGATTCTGAAACTGATTCAGAGTCTGATTCAGAATCTGAACCCAACCAAACATCATTGCTATTTGTAGTCACACAAGTACCCTTTCTTTGAAGAACTTCATTGTATATTGTCATTTCTTTCATATCTTTATATTCAAAATATGCAGGAATGGCAATACCCGTAATTTCTGAAACATTTTCACAAGTATTATTATCATTATAAATTTTAGTAGGAATCGAAATTTGATATATTGGCTCTTTTATTTTTTTTATAGTTAAATAACGAACAGCTTTAATTAATACTTCACTATTAATATGTTTAAGTAATTCTGTTGCACTAACTGATTGAGGTTTATTATTAATAAATAATTTGGATGGTTTTACCCGCTTATGTCTATAAATATTTGTGAATTTATCCAATCTTGATTTATTAATAAATGATATATAATCATTTCTATAATGATGAAATATGAATAGCTTATTTCTTGCTCTAGTTAGTGCAACATACAATGCATTTGGACATTTATAACGTGGCTCTTCTTTTTCATAATAGTTAAAATATGACTCATCGAAATTAAATACAAATACATTATCTCTTTCTAATCCTTTTGTAGAATGATAAGTAGAAAATACAATCTTTCCTTTAATAATATCATCATCTAATTTATCTTCATCATTTGCTGGAACAAATATTGGTACATTTAAAGTACCTACCAATCGCGCCAAAGTTCTCAAAGGACTTTTGCTACTTTTAACCGAAGGAGCTAATATAAATATTGTATCTGGTGATTGTTCTTGTAATATATTTTTAATTTCTATGAATGCCACATTAGTTTCATTATCATCAAAAATGTCACAAACAAAATACTTAGGTTTTTCTGTTAAATGTTTAGATGACTTTATTCTATTATCATCTAAAACGACTTTATTCATAAATAATGCCATATCCGCAGTAATTCGAAATGATTCAGACAAAGTTAGTTTATCCCAATTTTTATATTGATTAAATATTTTATCTGCTCCAGATAAAAATCTGGAATCGGCACCTTGAAAATTATAAATACTTTGATGACAATCACCAAGAAGTATCATATTATTGGGAAATGGTGTCGACTTTCTAATAATTTCAGTAACCAATTTACAATATAATGGAGTCATATCTTGAGCTTCGTCTATTATTACTAGATCATAACCAAAATTTTCCTTTAGTTTATCAATATTTAACATTTTTACCATATCTACATCGGTTTTGCATGCAGTATCACTATTATTAGTAAAATAACGACTTACAAATCCATGATAAGTAAATACATTTAAATTATTAATAAATAGTTTATTTGTTTTTTCTCGCGTTTCATCTCTTAGACGTCTGTTATATGTTAACATTAACAATTTTTTATTTTGAAATGCTTTTGCAATCCATAAAATAGTTGTTGTTTTTCCACTTCCAGCAACTGCATCAACAATTACACTTTTTCCATTCAATAATGAAAATATGATTTTTTTTTGTTCGTGTGAAGGAGATGCAAGACTACGCGGAATAAAAGCATTTTTTTGTGATTCCAATGCAAATTCGTTAATTTGTGATGCCATTCGTTTTAATATAATCTAAATTATATTTAAGTGTTCATTTTTACAATTATATAATATATAATTATGCAGCATCAAGATTGGAATGTCGTTGATGTTGGTAGAAGATCAGGAAGTTCATTAACAAAAGAAGAGATGTCATTACAAGAAAGACAACTAAGACGTCAAGGTAAAGCTGTTAGTCAACATAGGAATAATAGGACAACTGGTCCTGCAAATTCAAAAAAACTAGATGAAGCAACAGAAGCAAATAAAATAGAAAAATTGAAATTTGGAAAAGATATAATGCAAGCTCGAGCAGCTCAAAAGATGACAAGAAAACAGCTTGCTTCATCAATGAATATGAAGGAAGAAGTAATTGCTAAATTTGAGAATAATAGTGCACCAGGCACTCCAGCTAACAAACAATTGTTAGAAAAAATAAAAAGAAAATTACGAATTCGTTAAACTAAAAAAAATGATATAAGTAATTTGTAAATGAGCATATAGACATTGTATACAAATATGGTTAAATCTAAAGAATCAAATGCTAATGATGCAGTTTCAAAATATAAAGCTCATACTCATAAAGAGCATATTTACAAAATTCCGGATACATATATTGGTTCTGTAGAACTAACAACTACTAATTCGTGGAAAATATGCGAAAACAAAATGGATCAATGCGGATTATCATATATTCCGGGTCTTTATAAAATTGTTGATGAAGTAATTGTTAATGCGTGGGATCAGTATATTCGCACTAAAAATACAAAGGACAAAGTCACACATTTAGCTATCAATATTGATCCAGACACAGGTATTGTATCCGTTGAAAATGATGGTAAGGGTATCGATGTATTAATGCATCCAGATCATGGGATTTATACAGTTGAAATGATATTCGGTAAGCTATTAACAAGTACAAATTATAACGAAAATGAAGAGCGAATCACAGGAGGAAAAAATGGATACGGTGCGAAACTGGCAAACATCTTTTCTAAATGGTTTAAAGTAGAAACAGTCGACTTAATTACCAAGAAAAGATTTAGTCAATGTTTCAGAGATAATATGAACATTAGAGAAGAACCAGTGATTAGTAAGGTAAATGCTCGGGAAAAGTCAATAACAAAAGTAAGTTTTCTACCAGACTTTGAAAGATTTGGATTAAATGGATGGTCTGATGATATGATAAATATTTTCAAAAGAAGGGCTTATGAGATTAGTGCTTGTTGTGGAGAAAAACTAAAGGTTAGTTTCAATAATGAGGAAATACCAATTCGTCGTTTCAAAGACTTTTGTTTAATGTATTTTGATGAAGAAAGTGATATTTGCTATGAAAATAGTAATGAAAGATGGGAAATTGCAGTTGGTTTGAGTGATGAGTTTAAACATGTTTCATTCGTTAATGGTATTTATACATCAAAAGGTGGCAAACATGTAGATCATGTTGTTCAATTGATTAGCAAAAAGATGGTAGAACTTATTCTTAAAAAGGAAAAAATCAATGTGAAAACAAGTTACATTAGAGAACACATATTCTTGTTCGTAAATTGTATTATTGTGAACCCATCATTTGATAGTCAAACAAAAGATTACTTAACAACACAAGTGTCTAAATTTGGATCTAGTTGTAAACTTGCTGATAAATTCTTTAATGATTTGATAAAAATGGGATTGATGGAAAAAGTTATTGAAACTTATCAATTCAAAGAATCAAAACAAATTAAGAAAACCGATGGCAAAAAGAAAAATAGAATTTATGGGATTCCTAAATTGGATGATGCAAATGAAGCTGGTGGAAAACGTTCTTCAGAATGTACACTTATTCTTACAGAAGGAGATTCGGCAAAAGCAATGGCAATTGCCGGTTTAAGTGTTGTAGGTAGAGATTTGTATGGTGTATTTCCACTTAGGGGAAAAGTAATTAATGCTCGCGAAAAAATTGCAACAAAACAAGGAAAAAATCAGGTAATGAACAACGCCGAATTGATTAATATGAAACAAATTCTTGGTCTTGAGCAAGATGCTAAATATACTGATACATCAAAATTACGTTATGGTCATATTATGATTATGACAGATCAAGATTATGATGGTTCACATATTAAAGGGTTGATTATTAATTGGTTAGATACATTTTGGCCTGAATTATTGCAAATATCCGGATTTATCCAATGTATGCAAACGCCTATTGTAAAAATGCTACAAAAGAAGAAAGAAGTATTATTTTACAATATGACTAAATATTCAGAATGGAAATTAAGCAATCCCGATTATCAAAGAAAAGGTTGGAAGGCAAAATATTATAAGGGACTTGGTACAAGCACTACAGCCGAAGCAAAAGACTATTTCAGAAATATGTCAAAAATGGAATATATTTGGGATGAAAATTCTGAAAATAGTATCGATATGGCATTCAATCGCGATAGAAGCAATGATAGAAAGAGTTGGCTGGGTGAATATAACGAATCAGTTGTGTTAGATGAAGAAATGAATGTAAACTATTCCGATTTTGTAAACAAAGAACTTATTCACTTTTCAAATTATGATTTACATCGTTCTCTTCCGCATATTATGGATGGATTAAAACCTTCACAAAGAAAAATTCTATTTTCATGTTTTAAAAGAAATTTGAAATCTGAAATTAGAGTTGCGCAATTGGCAGGATATGTTAGCGAACATAGTGGATATCATCACGGTGAAGAAAGTCTTAATGGGGCAATCATTGCAATGGCACAAAATTTTGTTGGCTCAAATAATGTACACTTATTACAACCAAATGGTCAATTTGGTACACGTATTTTAGGAGGTAAAGACGCAGGTAGTCCACGTTATTTACACACAGTATTGTCGGATATTACTCATAAAATATTTATTCAGCATGATGAAAATATTTTGGAATATATGGATGACGATGGTCTTCCAGTAGAACCACGATATTATGCGCCAATTATACCATTTCTATTATGTAATGGTGCTCAAGGTATTGGAACGGGATATAGTACAAAAATCCCTTCTTATAACCCAAAAACTATTGTAACATATTTGAAAAATAAATTGCTTGATAAAGATTTACCAGTTTTAAAACCATATTTCCACGGATTTAATGGAAGTATTATTAATATTGAAAATGGTGGTATCTTGACTAAAGGAACATATGAAATTATTAATTATAAAACAATTCTAATTTCTGAGTTGCCAATTGGTACATGGATGGATAATTATAAACAATTTATTGACGAAATTGTTACAGAATTGAACAATAATATTCAAAGCGCTAAAGGGAAAGCTTATGCGAAATGTGGTGTATATCCGAAGCATCTAAGAGAATGGATTGGTGTTAAAAATTATAAAAGTCAAAGTACTGAGTCAAAACCATATTTTGAAATTGAAATCGAACCAAGAATACTTCAGGATTGGTTAAAGAAAGCAGGGCAAGAACAAAGAGCGGGCGTTCTTGTAGATAATATTGAGAAAAGATTTAGACTCACTTCAAAAATTAGTACATCAAATATGCATTTATATTCTGTTGATGGAATTGTTAAAAAATATGAATCTGTTGAACAGATCATAGAAGAATATTCAGAACATAGATATGAATTGTATGACAAAAGAAAAGAATATTTAATTAAGAAAATTAAATATGAAATGGATATATTGGCAAATAAGGTCAAATTTATTAATTCTGTTATTGATGAAACATTAGATGTAAAAAAATATACGAAAGTTGGATTAATGGATTGGTTAGATGAAAATGATTTCATGCCAGATTCTAATAACAGTTTTAATTATTTAATTAATATGCCAATTTATCAAATGACAAGTGATATGGTAGAACAACTTAAAGAAACACTCAAAAATAAACAAGACGAATTTAATTCAATTAATAATAAAACATTGAAAAATATGTGGTTGGATGATCTTAATGAATTAGATAAGGCTTTAAATTCACATATGTTGAACATTTTAAAAGTAGATGAACCGATTATTAAAAAAGGAAAAAGAATTAAAAAGAAACAAAAATAAATAATCAAACATCTACTACAGGATGACTATTCCCATAGGAAATAGTCATTAAATTACTCTTACCATCCAAAATATCAGGTAAAGCAGTCCAACCGTTAGTTCCTATTTCTTTTTCATATTCATCTATTATATTATTTGGTATATATGGACTCATTGTTATTAGATCTATATATCTTGTTTTCATTTCATTTACAAATTGTTTAATATTTGTACTCGGAACTACAAGTTCTACATAAATATCATTTTTAAACTTTGTCCATTGTTTATATGATTGAATATGCAATTCCGTTTTTTCGCCATATTTACAATGATCTTTCAATCCACTTAAAATTAGACATATTATATTAAGACTTCCAATAACTAATTCAAATAACAAAAAATATGTATTATTGTTTTTAAATAAATTTGCACTATAAATCGCCATTCCACTAACTGTATTCATAATCAATATAGGAATGCAAATAATTTTATTCCATTTTGATAAATATTTTGAAGAACGATCATGTAACCATTTGAATACAGCAGCATGATTTATCCATTTATTAAGTAAATCTATTTCTTCAAAATGTGAATTGTTATTCATTAATTTGAATACACTTAAGTAAATGTTATGTATTTACCACCATTTATTGAATTATATTATTATATAATATGAATTATTTTATAAAATTCACCATGTTGCTGACCACAGCATTATCATTTAATCATTTTAAACAATTTAGTAATATTGAAATAAAAGAAATTTTTAAAGAAAATATCATTTATACAAATTCAGAAATCATGAAGTTTAGTTCAAAATGTGTACCACATGGTTCTAGAATTGATGAATGGAAAAGAAAAAATGCAAATTTTTTTGATGCAAGGCGATTTGTTCATAATTACAATGATAACACATATTTTTATTTAGGATGGATAAATAATTTTACAAATACAAGAACATTGTATTATGATCATCAACATCAAATATATTGTATTATTAATATTCAAATAGATAAAAAATTAATTAATTTCAAAAAAATTTTAGAAAACCCAAAAACTATACTAAATGATGAAGATATTAAATTATTTAATAAACATGTTACAACATTGGGACAAAAACATAATATGACTATTAATTTAGATGATTTAAAAGATTTTGATAATGGTAGATGGTTTATGAATTTAGTATATATTAAATAGTGTACTAAAATTTGTTTTGTTATTAAATAATATGAGACTGCCATTTCTTATTAACACAGATTATTCTGATAAAATTTCTCAAGTTAATTACTTTTCTCTACATCTTAATGAACAATTTAGAGGATATTATATATGTCAAGAATCTCAAACAACTAGTTCTTATATAAGTTGGGATACAAGTGGCAATGATATTGTTAAGATTAACCCAGAATTTGTATCACATAATTTGCAAAAAAACTTTTTTTTGGATAATTTAGAACAACAAATTAGAAATTATTATATAGCACAAAAAGCAGATTTTGCAAATTATTATTTAACACAGCTTTATGAACAAAATATAGAATATGCCGGATTTGGAATAAGATTCATTAACAATAGTCTACAAATTAGAAAAAGAAACGAAAATTTAAGATGTTGGCTATATGCCATTTATAATATTAAATTATTAAACGAAAATGCAAACATTGGTATATATATACACAATTCTTCACATAATTATATAGACAATTTATCTACAAATGGAGATTTATATTATGATATTTTATCAGGAAATAACAATTTATTTGAAATCGAAAATACTTGGACTACTATATCAAATGGTAATGGAAATAGTACAATTGACCCACATAATCAAGAAGAAATTAAATTGTCTTATATTAGTGAATCATCATCTAATCCAATAATTATTAATGCGATCCCTTCAGAAACAAGTGACTATTTATGGTTAGACACAGAATTATATTCTACTAGTTCTAAAATTAAATCAAATGAATATTTGTGGGTTTCAGATGAAACTTATGATTCAAATAGTGGATACAACAAAACAGAAACCTATAGTTATGTCAATTCAGCACCCATTAACGGACAATGGATTCAAATTAATAGAAATACTAGTGACTCTTCAAAAAATACAAAATATATTGGAGAAAAAATGGTTATTGAATCCAAAATATCACCAACAGGTATTGATAATAATATTTATGAATGCACTTTATTAGGTTCAGATAAACCAACTTTCGATTTAGTAGATTCAGAAAATAGTATTTGGATAAGAACGGTTACCACGAATATTGATGACAATAATCTAATTAAAATACCAATGACTACATATGCACAACCAAATACTCCAACTAATTATAATTACTATAGATTAATAATGCATAGCATCACAAATTTTGAAAATAATAATAACAATAATGACCATTGTGCTGTTATTAAAAATATATATTATGAACCATTAGTTGATGAACAACAAAACAATAATCCATATATAGAAATAGGTGATGGTGATGGTGATGGTGATGGTGATGGTGATGTTGATGAAGATTCACATGAGTCATCATATTTATACTCAAATATTGTACAAATACATACAAGCAATAATCAAATTAGTTTATACTTACCAAGTGAAGTCGACTTTATTGGAGTGTATAAAAAAACAAATAATTTAACAGGATTTCATACACAAATAGAATTCTATTTCGATTCTTCAATTAAATATTTATTCGAAAATAATTATTTTATTGAAAATATAGGTCCTTTATCAAATGCTAATTTCAATGTTATTAACTATTCAGACTATAAAGCAATAGCCTTGTCTTGTTTCACAAAAGATGGTATGCCATCAGGAATAGGTGAAATAATTTTAGAAGCAAATAATACATACAAATTAATAAAAGATATTCCTAAAAATATATATATACCTAATCTTATAGAAGTCAAATTTCCAGGAATTATTGACTACTCTTTAGGAGATTTTATAGTTAAAACAAAAGTATAAGAATACAATCATATATAATAATATTAATATGCGTTTTATAAGTACAATTAAAACAATTTTTGGATATTCTTCAACAAGAATGACTCCACATGCATCTTTGGCTGTTTTCGGTTCACAAGGAAGAACCGGTATTCATATTGTTAATAAAGCTTTATCTGAAAATAAAAATGTAGTTTCTCTTGTAAAACCAAGACATACCATTTCATCTACAGAAAAACATACTATTTACAAAGGTGATGTTACAAATTTTAATGATGTTGATTGTGTTTATAGAAATAATTATATTGAAGGTACAATCATTTGTCTTGGAGGAAATACAAATGAAGTAGGTAATGATATGCTTACAAAAGGAACTACAAATATTATTAACGCTATAAAAAAAAATAATGCATCAAAAAAAATTGCTATTGTTACATCCATAGGAACTGGAAATAGTGTTGATGATCCACCACTTTTTTTTAAAATATTGATGAAAACAATATTAAAAGATGCTTTTATTGATAAAAATAATCAAGAAGATTTATTTTTGAAAAAGGACAGTATTGGTAATGATTTCCAATATACGATTGTTCGCCCAAGTGGATTAAGTGATAAACACGATGAACTTGAAAAAATTAGTATAATTGATTCTGGAAATGGTATGATTTCACGAAAAAATGTGGCAAATTTTTGTTATGATGCTATTTTTGATTACAATTTTAAATTCAAAAATAGAGCAGTAAGTATTACTGGTACACGAAATTAATAACAAGATTATAAAAATTCTAAATACTATTTTTTAAATATCTAAAATATCATACATGAATCAAAATCTATATTTGAATAAAGACTTTGAAAATGTAGATGGTCAAAGTCAAGTAGATTTTTTTGCCTTGTATGCAAATGAGCAATTCAGAGGATATTATGTATCTCAAGAATCTGAAGATTCTGAATTATATAATGATACAAATTATTCTGATAATATATCAAAATCAACAAGTGTTCTTATTGCTGATTATAATAATCAGGTTAACTTTTTTAAAGAAAATTATGAAGAACAAATAAGAGGATATAACATTGCACAAAAAAATAGTTCCGCATCATATTTGCCAATGATCGGTAAAGGTCCTTATGGAGGTTATATGTTTGCGGAACCAGATGCTGGATACGCTATGACACATACTTATTCACTAAACGCTACAAATTGGAAATCGGAAGGAGGCAATAATATCAAATATATATGGTTTGTTGCATACGGTGATAATATTCAAAATGATTATGAATATTCACCAATTACCGGTTTAAATGAAAACAATCATCAATATAATACGACTTTTATTAAATTACCTGTTACAATTAAATTGGTTATATACGAAAATACACAAAAATTTACAGAAATGTACACAATTATTAGAGAACCAATAATTGAACAACCAGAACCAGAACCAGAACCAGAAATAAAAGAAAATATACCACCATGGTTAGAAGAAACTCTAGAATATGATTTCTTAAACAGTGACGCATTATTTTGGATACAATTCAAAGATAATTCATTGCAAATAAAAAGAAAACAAAATTCACAAAGATATTGGTTATATGCATTATATAATGTTAGATTGTCAGATACAACATCTAATATTGGATCATTAATTACAAATTACTCAAATACATATATAGACCATCTCAATAATCACGGAGATTTTTATTTTAATCCATTTGGACAATACCAAACAAGATCAGATGATTCTAATCTAAATGACTTAATAGAAATTACAGAAAATTGGACACAATTAACAAATGGAAGTGGTAATAATTCTTTCATTGACGATCTTAATAGTATTGAACATAATAAAGACCCAATAAAATTAGTTTATTTGACAAATAATAATGATTTATCATCACAAAGACTTGCATATACAAGCTGGTATAATCAAGATTCATTGAATCAACAATTTATACCAGTACCAGTTGAGTACAATGTATGGGTAGATAAACCAGAAAATATGCAAATTGAAATACAACTATATTTGAATAAAATGAATTATAATGATATTAAAGATACACAAGTTGAATATAATATTATTAACTTGGTAAACTCTTTATATTCATCATATTTTAATGTTTCAAATGTAGAAACATATGCAGACTATGGATCTATTGTTTTAAATACTACTATTAGAGATGTTAATGGTGCAACTAGTATTGCATTTAATTCTGATACAAGTTATTTACAAAATATAATAGCTACAAATTTGATGAATTTGAAAAATCAATACGAACAAATTGATAATTATTTACTTAATGATCTAGAATATGATAATATTATTTTCAAAAATGTTTCCGCGTATAGAATGCCTCAACCAGAACCAGAACCAGAACCATGGATTGAGGCACGATTTACATATTCAATAAAAATTTCAAATATTTATCTTGATTATTCTGAAAAACTAGAACAAATTATTAACGATAACACCAAAGAAGCAATTCGAAACTATTTAAATAGTTTTGATAATTATAATTTATATTTTGATATACAAATTTCTATAATAAATGGCATTATTATTGTAAATGCTATACTTATGGATCTTTTGTATGAAATTAATGAGGCAAACGGACAATCATATCTCCTTAATTATATTTCAAATACTTTTAATCAAGAAAACACAAAAAGAAATATATCTACACATCTAAATATTGAAACAGATTCTATCGAATACGAATTTAATATTGAAAAATGGGAACCAAATATTAAAGAAATTATTTATTCTGACGAAAATAACAATAATGTTACAGAAACAGTAACAATTCATTATAATACAAACGGAACTATAAATACAAGAACAATAATCACCATTGCCGATTTAAGTGGAAATATTTTAAGTGAAACTATATCAAATGAATTATTTACTCAAAATGAAGATAATACTACTACTATTACAACAGTTACAGAACATAATGATGGAACTATAGAAACAGTAACAATAATAAAGAGCAGAAATGGTGATATAATAAGTTCTGTTACTACAAAAGTATATACTTATATAGATAGTAGCGGAAATAGTGTATTGGAAACACAAACAACTAATTCTGATGGTACTTCTAGTAACGTTAAAGTAACAACTTTTACAGATAGTTCCGGAAATATAACTGGAACAAAAACTGTTACAACTCCATCACACGGAATAAGCAGCACAATATTAGTTACTATTGAAACAGATGATAGTGGAAATATAATAACTACAACAAATACACAAAATGGTGACGGTTCTTCAAGTACTAAAACATCAACTGTTTATAATTATGTGGACAACAGTGGCAATCAAATTAATGAAACAATAGTTGACGAAACAATAATTGGACCACCACCCGATTATGAAACAACAAACACCAGTACAACAACAACAGAAACAATAGATAGTTCTGGACAAATAATTATTGAAACAAGAGTTACTGATTCAAGTGGAAATACTACAATTAGAGAAGAATCACCAGAAATAATTATTGTAAACGATGACGGTACTACAACAACAACAAAAACTACTACTACGACAAACGAAGACAATAGTCAAGTTGTTGTTACAGAATCAGTTACTGTTGATACAAGTGGAACAACAATTATAATAACAAACAGTCAAAATCTTGATTCGAGTGGTTCATTCATAAGTGGAACAATTGTTACAAAATCAACTAGCGAAGATGGAAAAACAATAATTATCGAAACAATAGCTACAGATTCTAATGGAACAGTTACTATAACGAAAGAAACAATAATTATTAATGACAATGGTTCAACAACTACAAAAACAATAGTTACAGATAGTAGTGGAAATATTATTAGCGAAAATTATGTAACAACATCTGAAGAAACAAATATTTATGGACAAACAATTAATAAAACATTAGTTACAGATTCTAGTGGTAACACAATAAGTGAAACAATTGTTACAAAGAAAACAAACAAAAATGGTTCTATAACAATTGAAACAGTTGTTACAGATGCACAAGGACAAGTAACTATTATTTCAGAAACAACAACCAAGAATGATGATGGAACAACAACAATAATAATAGTTACAACTAAACCAGATGGTTCAGTGGAAACCATTAGTCGTAATTTAAGCGCTACTAATGAAATAACTAGTGAAACAATAGTTATTGTTACAACCTATGTAGATAATAGCGGAAATAGTGTATTGGAAACACAAACAACTAATTCTGATGGTACATCTAGCAACGTTAAAGTAACAACTTACACAGATAGTTCCGGAAATATAACTGGAACAAAAACAGTTACAACTCCATCACATGGAATAAGCAGCACAATATTAGTTACTATTGAAACAGATGATAGTGGAAATATAATAACTACAACAAACACACAAAATGGTGACGGTTCTTCAAGTACTAAAACATCAACTGTTTCTACTTATGTGGACAATAGTGGAAATGAAATTAATGAAACAATAGTTAACGAAACAATAATTGGACCACCGCCTGATTATGAAACAACAAACACTAGCACAACAACAACAGAAACAATAGATAGTTCTGGACAAATAATTATTGAAACAATAGTTATTGATTCAAGCGGAAATACTACAATTAGTGAAGAATCACCAGAAATAATTATTATAAACGAAGACGGTACTACAACAACAACAAAAACTACTACTACTATTAATGAAGACAATAGTAAAGTTGTTGTTACAGAATCAGTTACTGTTGATACAAGCGGAACAACAATTATAATAACAAACAGTCAAAATCTTGATTCGAGTGGTTCATTCATAAGTGGAACAATTGTTACAAAATCAACTAGTGAAGATGGAAAAACAATAATTATTGAAACAATAACTACAGATTCTAATGGAACAGTTACTATAACCAATGAAACAATAATTATTAATGACAATGGTTCAACAACTACAAAAACAATAGTTACAGATAGTAGTGGAAATATTATTAGCGAAAATTATGTAACAACATCTGAAGAAACTAATATTTACGGACAAACAATAAATAAAACATTAATTACAGATTCTAGTGGTAACACAATAAGTGAAACAATTGTTACAAAGAAAACAAATGAAAATAATTCTATAACAATTGAAACAGTTGTTACAGACGCACAAGGACAAGTAACAATTATTTCAGAAACAACAATCAAGAATGATGATGGAACAACAACAATAATAATAATTACAACTAAACCAGATGGTTCAATAGAAACCATTACTCGTAATTTAAGCGCTACTAATGAAATAACTAGTGAAACAATAGTTATTGTTACAACCTATGTAGATAATAGCGGAAATAGTGTATTGGAAACACAAACAACTAATTCTG
>Ga0209433_10000036_pt1 | contig 38856 bp, 59 predicted proteins | sample METZYME_5_50m_FD_187552 | JGI IMG/M metagenome (GOLD analysis project Ga0209433, IMG submission 187552) | Marine microbial communities from oxygen minimum zone in mesopelagic equatorial Pacific - METZYME_5_50m (SPAdes) (version 2) | ecosystem: Environmental > Aquatic > Marine > Oceanic | place...
ATCGTGCGATTCGGAAGTTGAAGGGGAAGGAATAGAATGAGTATGATTCTGTAATAGATTCACATTACTTACCTGCACGTCTGCACATATAGATGCATACTTTGTGCCAGGTGCAAATCGAATTCCCTCTTTCAATAAATTACCACAATTTTTTAGTCTCGCGATCTCAAAGTCGAGACGCTTATTAGCAGTTAGTTGTTGCATCATTGCGATGTTAGCAGCAGCTGCTTCTTTACATTGTGCTTGTAACTCTTTGTCCAATGGTCTAGACCATGTGGCAGAGAAACCTATACCTATGCTGTAGTTATCCTTCTGTCCAGTCCTAGTGGGGACGTGGTAGAGGATGTCGCCAGGATTATCTAGTGATCCATCTTCATTGAGGTCACGCATGTCATACACAGGATCCTGATAGTATCCTTCAAATGGTTTCTGTGCTGATGCTGTGCCTGTTACATAGGGTGTAAAATTCATAGTGGGACCTTGACACTGAATGCCATTCCCATATGTGTTAGTTATATACGGTCCCTGTAAAACCTGAATAGCTTGATTGGTCACTGAGCCAGAACTATTGGCGATGGGAGATGCTGTTGCACTCACACCGCCCACAGTTTCAGCGTTAACTGGTGCTGCAATAAACAGAGCAATTACTGGGTAAAGATACTTGTGGTATCGGTTACGCTTGTAACTTCTGTTACTCTTTGGATGATTGTCTGCTGTGTTAAACCTGGTCCTTGTAGTGTTTCCGTAAATTGAAACGCCTGACCTGGCGTTGTTTGTGTAAAGGACGGTTTGCCCGTTACTGTTGTCCATGATGAGGTCACTCCATCAATAGTTACATTGTTTGATCCTGTACCAGGATTTAGGTTACCAGAAGCGGTAACGCCTGAGCCAGTTACGGAATATTGATATCCCGTGTTGTAGTCCATGCTGTTTATCGTCTCCGTCACTTTGGAAGTCGTTTCCGTGTGGCTGGTCATTGAGCCCTGAGTGAAATTCGGGACCACGGGGACCGCCGATGCAGGAGCATGTATGGACAATGCACCCACCGCAACAAGGACAGACCAGCGACTTATCTTTAGAATCATCGCGAATCTCCTTAGGTAATTTAGTCAATGACGGTAATCTCTGAAACGAATTGTCCCGTTGCAGATGTGCCCGCTCCACCAGCTGTTACCGTAAGGGCACCAGTGGTCAAGACAGTACCTGCGAGTGTGTCTTTCGTACCAGCAGCATGAGATGTTTGACTAGAGAAATTGCCAACTGTGCCAACTGTTACGGCAGAAGTTGGTATGGCATCACCTTGAGTAAACGACTGGCTATAGCTAAATGCACTGCCGTTACTTGCCTGTGTGGCAGCAATAGCACCTGGCGATAATACGCCTGAAGTGATTGTGCCTGTGGAAATAGTGCCAGCGGTCGTGCCATCGGTGGTATTTACACCGCTACCTGAGATTGCGTACGAGTTACCCACCCTTGAAGATGTTGTCCGAGCTGCATCTACAGTCAACTGCACACTAGAAGCATGTTTAGTAACGAGACCACCTGCTTGGGCGGCACCCGTTGTCATCAATAACATAACGATAGGAAGCAGAGACTTTCTCATGTCCATCGAAATAAAGTGCTAAGCCTATTTAGCAAGATGAATATGTTTACGGTTAACCACATGGCCGAAGTTTATAAATACTCGTGGTTGCCTTCGGGGACCATACATAACCACTCGCTTTATAAGGAGCTATGGACATTACTAAGTTTACGTCGCAAGACATCGACGCTATTTTTGATGCGTCACAAAAATTTTCAGTAGGTTTTGACGACCTATTCTACAGACTACATGCGTATGGGGCAGGATCAGTAAAGGGTCAATATCCTCCCTACAATATTGTTAAGGAATCAAACGTCAAGTGGAGAATTGAATTAGCACTTGCTGGTTGGGCACCAGAGGACATTGAGGTAACTACAGAAACCAATGTCTTGATGATCAAGTCCAAGTCAAAGGACACAGATACATCAGAGTATGTACATAGGGGTGTCGCTACTAGGAGTTTCGTTAGAGGTTTCAACCTGTCAGATGATGTTGAAGTCGGCACAGTTAGTTTCATAAATGGTATGCTTGTGATAGACTTACATAAGATCATTCCTGAGCATCAGAAACGAAGGGTTTATGAAATTCAAAATGCGGCACTACCTCAAGGTGATTCTTCTCCATCCAGTAACGCACTTTAATATACTGACGGTAGGAGCATTGATCATGATTGGGATGCTCCACAATCATGCACACTACAACATGAATCTAGACGCAGATGCATACGTTAAACAATGGTGCAGTGCATCAGATGAAAATAGATTGACATGCTCCCGTTACTAGCATATATAATATGCAACTGAAGAGACCACTCGTGCGGGGGTCTCTTTTTTGTTTGGAGTTGATTTTAATGAATATGTATGTTAATCTGTGTAGAGCATACACAGAGAAGAGCGAAACACTTACTCTAGACGTGCCACCTGATAAGATGGAAACGTTTATGCAGTATGTCCACGTCCTTGCTGATGAGAAGAATATCTCAGCACGCCGTGCCTTTGAAGAAATGGTGCAGGGGACTTACGAACAACTAATGGAAAAAGATTATGAGCGTAAAAATCGCAAGAATGCAAAGCGGCGAGGACGTAATCGCTGACGTTAAAGAAGTCAGGGCATCCGAAGACCATACTCTGCCTCTCGCGTATCAGTTTACTCAACCCTATTCAGTAGTGATTGAGCAACCCGCAGACAAGATGTTTGACTTCCAAGGGGAAGAAACTACCCCTGATGAGATGGACCTGACAGATGTCCAGATCAAACTGTATCCATGGTCTCCACTGACTATTGGTAACAATATTGTATCTGTAATGTCAGTTGTGAGTCTTGGTGATCCACACGAAAACGTCACCGAAAGTTACAAGGCCATACTAAAGTCGCACAAACCCGCTGGTATGAGCGTCTACTTTGACGAGGAAGATGCCACTGCAAGAGATCTATGATTAAAGTTTTAATTCTAAAAAACAATCCAGACACTTACCTCATTGGTAAACTCGTCGAGATGGATGAAGAGCCGAGTCTTCTACTAGAGGATTCATATACTATATGCACAGAGGGTCACGTCCATGTGTATCCACTGCATACCGACCAAAGATTTATCTTCTTGACTTCTACGGATATTATGTCTATACTGGATCCTGCACCCGCAGTGCTGGCAGCATACCAGAAAGCAGTTAATGAGTGATTTTTATACAAGTGTCTGTCTACTGGGCGATGACATTCTCATCCGAGGTTACGAGCACGGATCCCCCGTGCAGTATCGGGAGAAGTCTCGCCCTACTCTTTTTCTAGTGCCCCAAGCGCAACAGAAGAAGAGTAAGTTTAGGACACTAGATGGTCGTTATGCTTTCCCTAAACAGTTTGATGGTGCCCGTGAAGCACGGGAGTTTATCAAACAGTATGAGGGCGCATCGGGTTTGGAAGTCCACGGATACGAGCGGTTTGTTTACCAACACATCGCTCAAAAATGGAAAGGCGAGATTGATTATGACATGTCTCAGATGAAAATCTGGACTATTGATATTGAGGTCGCCTGTGAGAATGGATTCCCAGACGTGCAAGCATCTGCTGAGGAGATGCTATGCATTACGATGAAGAATTTCAATACTAAAGAGACAATCACTTGGGGCACCCGAGAGTTTGTCCCCCCTCAAGGTATTGAATATCGTGTCTTCTGGACAGAGCAGGAGATGCTGCAGGACTTTCACTCATGGTGGGGTCAGAATACCCCTGACATCATCACTGGGTGGAATAACAACCTGTATGACATCCCCTACATCTGTCGTCGTATCGAGCGGGTGTTAGGTGAGAAGTGGAAGAAGAGTCTTTCACCTTGGAATAGGGTGAAGGACAGAGAGATCAGAATCCAAGGACGCACAAACATTGCCTATGATATTACTGGTGTAGCGATTCTGGATTATCTCGATCTCTATAAGAAATTCACTTACACCAATCAGGAATCCTATCGCCTAGATCATATCGCTATGGTCGAGTTGGGTGATAAGAAGTTGGACCACTCTGAGTTTGAAAACTTCAAGGATTTCTACACGTCTGACTGGCAACGCTTCGTGGAATACAACATCCATGACGTGAATCTGGTTGACAGTCTGGAAGATAAGATGAAGTTAATCGAGTTGGCAGTTACCATGGCATATGATGCCAAGGTAAACCTTGAGGATGTATATTCTCAGGTCCGCATGTGGGACACTATGATCTTCAGTGATCTTAAGGGTCGTAACATTGTGGTGCCACCTCGTATAACTACTAAGAAGGATGACAAATATGCGGGGGCATATGTCAAAGAACCGATTCCTGGAAGCTATGATTGGGTGGTGTCTTTTGACCTTAACAGTCTCTACCCTCATCTTATTATGCAGTACAATATTTCCCCAGAAACCCTCCTCGATGAGAGACATCCAACGGTTACGGTTGATCGAATTCTTGATGAAGAAGTAACCTTTGAAGGTGATGGGTGTGTATGTGCTAACGGTGCTCAGTATCGCAAGGACATACATGGTTTCCTTCCGCAAATGATGCAGAGGATCTACGATGAAAGAACCATATACAAGAAGAGGATGCTTGCCGCTAAGCAAAATCTTGAAGATGCCACCACACCTGCAGAGACCTTGGCATTACAAAAGGATGTGTCCAAATTCAACAACATCCAAATGGCAAGAAAGATACAACTCAACTCCGCTTATGGGGCCATCGGAAATCAATACTTCAGGTATTACAATCTTGCAAATGCTGAAGCAATTACTCTATCGGGACAGGTAAGCATCCGATGGATACAAAACAAAATGAATGCTTACCTCAACAAAATATTGAGGACAACTGATGCTGACTACGTTATCGCTGCTGATACTGATTCCATCTATCTCAATCTGGGTCCTTTTGTACACGAGGTATTCAAGGGCAGAGAGAAGAGCGATGAGAGTATTGTTAGGTTCCTTGACAAGGTGTGTCAAGTGGAATTTGAGAAGTATATTGGAGATTCTTATGAAGCGTTGGCGTCCTATGTAAATGCCTACGCTCAGAAGATGTTTATGAAGCGAGAGAATATCGCTAACCGTGGCATCTGGACTGCTAAGAAAAGATATATCCTCAATGTGTTTGACTCTGAAGGTGTCCGCTACAAGACTCCTAAACTAAAGATCAACGGCATTGAAGCAGTCAAGTCTTCTACTCCTGCACCTTGTAGGACTGCTATTAAAGACGCTCTGAAGGTCATCATGAATGGCACAGAGAGTGAATTGCAAAAGTTTATTGCTGACTTCCGTGAGAAGTTTGAGGCGATGCCTGTAGAAGACATTGCATTTCCCCGTGGATGTAACAACGTGACAAAGAATTCGTCACCATCTACCATCTATGGTAAGGGGTGTCCTATGCATGTGCGTGGAGCACTGTTATATAACTTCTATATCAAGAAGAGAAAACTCGCACACAAGTATCCTATTATCCAAGAGGGTGAGAAGATCAAATATGTGATGTTGAGGACACCAAACAAAATCAATGAGAATGTTATCTCATTTTTCCAGACTCTCCCAACCGAGTTTGGACTTGACAAAAGTATCGATTATGATCTACAGTTTAAGAAGAGTTTCCTTGATCCTTTGACTGTGATCTTAGACACTATTGGTTGGAAACCTGAAAAAGTAAACACCTTGGAGGCATTGTGGTCGTGAATTTTCTTTCGGACATCGTAAAGGAGATAGATAATGAATACGCTGGTCTGGTTTCAGACGGAGTTGCTGCGGGTGACACCGCTGCTTATATTGATACTGGTAGTTGTATTTTCAACGCACTGGTATCTGGATCAATCTATGGTGGCATCCCGTCGAATAAGATTACAGCTCTGGCAGGCGAGTCTTCAACTGGTAAGACTTTCTATTGCCTTGGTATTGTCAAGCATTTTCTTGAGATGGATCCTGATGCAGGTGTAATCTATTTTGAGTCTGAGTCTGCTATTAGTAAGAGTATGATTGAGTCTCGCAAGATTGATTCCAACCGCATGGTTATTGTCCCTGTCACTACGGTGCAGGAGTTTAGACAACAGGCAATCAAGATTCTGGACAAATACTTAAGTTTACCTGAAGAATCTCGCCAACCTATGATGTTTGTGCTAGACTCATTAGGAATGCTCTCAACCTCTAAGGAGATTGAGGACACCGAAGCGGGTAAAGAGACTCGCGATATGTCACGGGCACAGGTAGTTAAATCTATCTTCCGTGTGCTTACTCTCAAACTGGGCAAAGCAAACGTGCCCATGATCGTTACTAACCACACTTACGATGTTATTGGATCTTATGTCCCTACAAAGGAAATGGGTGGAGGCAGTGGACTCAAGTATGCTGCATCTACAATCATCTATCTCTCAAAGAAAAAAGAGAAGGATGGAAAGGAAGTTATTGGAAACATTATCAAAGCAAAGACTGCTAAGTCTCGTTTGAGTAAGGAGAATTCTGAAGTTGAAACCAGACTCTATTACGACGAGCGTGGATTGGACCGTTATTATGGACTACTGGAATTGGGTGAGAAATACGGAGTCTTCCAGCGGGTCGGGAATCGCATTAAGGTTGGTGAATCTTCTGTTTATCCTAAGTCTATTCTCGCTGATCCCGAGAAGTATTTCACGTCAGAAGTAATGATGAAATTGGACAAGGCAGCGGAGCAGGAGTTTTCATATGGATCATAAGGAATGGATTAAGGTCTATCCCAAATCACTCGATCCAAATGTATGTCGTAATGCAATCCACAAAGCAGACAACTGCGACAAGATAATGCGATGGGATGATGGTGTGCCACAATACAACATCATCAATCTTTCTTTCTTAGCAGACCAAGGTGATAATGAATGGAATGCAATCCAACAACAGATTGTGCCTATTATCCAATGGTCTGCCCATGAATACATGAGAGCAATGGACTGTGAAAAGTTTTGGGCATCTAAAAATAATCTTGAGCAAATCAAATTGAATAAATATAATGTCGATACTGGAGATAACTTCGGTCTCCATATTGATGTTGGGGATGCTGACTCTGCTAAGAGATTTCTAGCATACAAAATCTTTCTCAATGATGTTGAGGAAGGTGGAGAGATGGAATTCCCTCAAGTCGGACTCAAAATTAAACCACAGCAAGGTGATGTGGTATTATATCCACCTGGATGGACGTTTCCCTATTCGGACAACGCTCCTGTCAGTAACGACAAGTATGAATTGACCACCTATCTACATTATCAATGAGTCTAAAGATCGAAGAGATTGCACTCAGTAAACTTATCCTTGAGGAAGATTACTGTCGAAAGGTTTTGCCTTTCATTAAAGATGAATACTTCGATATGTTTACTAATCGTCTGTTGTTTCAGACGATTCAGGAATATATTAGTGAGTATGATGTCAATCCAGAGCCTAATGCTCTGAAGATTGAGATTGAAAAGAGACGTGACATTACGGAAGATACTTTCAGGGAGATTGAAACCTTCCTTGATAACCTAGACCGTGATACTTATAATGATGAGTGGTTAATGGAGACCACTGAGAAATGGTGTAAAGAAAGAGCAGTCTACCTCGCTCTCATGGAGTCGGTAAAGATTGCTGATGGGCAAGATAAGACAAGGACAAAGGACGCTATCCCCAGCATTATGTCTGAGGCATTGGGCGTCTGTTTTGATGATCATGTAGGTCACGATTATATTTCAGATGCGGAAGCACGTTACGATTTCTACCACAGAAAAGAGGAGAAGATTCCCTTTGACATCGACTATTTTAACAAAATTACAAAAGGTGGTTTACCTAACAAGACTCTCAATATCGCCCTTGCTGGCACGGGCGTCGGGAAGTCTTTATTCATGTGCCACTGCGCTAGTGCCACGCTCCTACAGGGGCGCAACGTACTCTACATTACACTTGAAATGGCAGAGGAAAAGATTGCTGAGCGAATTGACGCAAACCTCCTCGACATCCCGATCCAACAACTAACGGATCCCATGTTAACCAAAGAGAGATACACCAAGAAGGTGGATGCTCTCAGGAAGAAGACCACAGGTCGTCTGGTTATTAAAGAATATCCCACAGCGTCTGCACATGTGGGACATTTTGAGGCACTCTTAAATGAGTTGTCTCTAAAGAAAGGATTCCATCCTGACATTGTATTTGTTGACTACCTTAATATCTGTGCTTCATCACGTTACAAAGGCACTGCAGTAAATTCCTATACATATGTTAAGTCCATCGCAGAGGAGTTGAGAGGACTCGCTGGCAAGTTGAATGTCCCTATCGTCTCTGCTACACAAACAACGAGGAGTGGTTATGGCAATTCTGACGTGGAGCTTACTGATACTAGCGAGTCTTTTGGACTTCCTGCTACTGCTGACCTTATGGTCGCGCTTATATCCACAGAAGAGATGGAGCAACTTGGTCAGATCATGGTCAAGCAACTTAAAAATAGATACAATGATCCCACAGTATTCAAACGATTCGTGGTAGGGATTGACAGGGCGAAGATGAGATTGTATGATTGTGATCAGTCTGCCCAAGACAACATCATTGATGCTGGTGACATCAGTGAAGATGCATTCACCGATACTAAAAAAAGTTTTGACGGATTCAAAGTATGAGCGACCCTAACAAGTTTACCCAAGAAGGTAACCCTAATTATGAATTGGAATCAGAGACTGAGAAGATCTCTGGACAAGCACAGGAGAAGATTGAAGAAGAGAAGCAGCGTGCTCAGCAGGTAGCAGACTCTACCCCTAAGACTCCAGAGGAGATGCTCAACAATCCTGATGTTGTTGCTCCTAAGACTAAGAAGAAGGTTGCCGAGAAGAAGGCAGCACAGGCAAAGGCAGGCAAGCAAGAGAAGTTTGAGGTTGACCTTGATCGTTACTGCAATTTTGTTGATCGTGTAACTTCTAATGCTAGTAAGGACTATCAGTCTTACATTGAGCGCCTGACTGAGTTGCACCAGCAAGGTTGTAACATCGAGCGTCTTGACACTGCTGCCTCAGGTATCTGTGCTGAGGGTGGTGAGTTTATGGAGATCGTCAAGAAGATTAAATTCCAAGGTAAACCTTGGGACACTGCTAACAAAGAGCACTTGCAGAAAGAGTTGGGTGATATCATGTGGTATGTTGCCAACGCTGCTATTGCACTGGACATGCGTCTCGATGAAATCATTTACATCAACACATTGAAACTGGCAGCACGTTACCCTGAGGGTATGTTTGATGTCAACTACAGTGAAAATCGTGCACCTGGTGACATCTGAATAAATAACTAGGTAGAGTCACTGTTTTCAATGGCGGTCCTGTCTGGCAAGTCCACGTCTGGAGAGTCAGCATTCGACAAATACATCGGCAACAACCGCATGTGGAAAGACCTCGTGCTTAAAGTCGAAGTTAATATGAATGCTACTTTCTTTAAGTCAAACAAAAAAGATACACATGGTGTGCTAAAGGCAGGCACAGAAATGAAACTTGCTGGCAACAGTAAAGATACCATTGGTAAACTGCAGGTAGCACATGTAAAGGTTGGATCTAAAACTGGGTATATTGCACTCAACAGGATCAGAAAACCTACCAAAACAAATGTCATGGCAGCAGAAGAAGCTGCTATGCGTGACCTAGATAAACTCATTAAGGATCTAGTTACACAACTGGGTCCTATTAAAATATGTACACCTAGTGGTGACTTCAAGAATTGTGTGGGTGTAAGAAATATAACTGAAAAAGTTTTAGGTAGAGAAGCAAAGGCCGACTTTGCAATCTATGATGATAAGGATAAGGATCAGATCTTTATCTCTCACAAGAAAGCAGGTGGACCTGCTGCTTATCAGCAGTATGGTGGTGTCTCCCCTAAGTCTGGTAGTGCCAATAACCCTACACTGATCTATGAAGATGCTGAGACTAAAAACTTTCTAAGAAAAGTTGCAGGTTATATTGTTGGTGACAGACTACAGAATCCTGTCTACTCATATGTGAAGAGCAATACACTTATCAATAGATCTGTGTATGGTCCTGCTTATGGGGGCAAGTATGGTATAGATAATGTAAATATGATCGCACAGGGCAATCCCAAACTCACACCTAAACGTGGTGAGGAAGCATGTTTCAATCTGACATTCTCTGACCATGTATCATGGAATGGTGACTCGGATTACTTCTCTAGAGGAGGATACCGAGCTGCCTTTGCTGCTACCTACAGAGCAGGCAGAGGATTTGATATTGATGGGCAACGATACAACGGTGCCCGTGTGGCAATTTACCCAGTGGCACTGGTGAGCAACCGTACTGGCGCTGAGGAGGTATAATAAAGGCATGGCAAAAAACACACACCTAGAGCACCTCGAAGACGACATCTTCAATCAGGGATATGCTGGCGCTACCAACGCCATCAAATTCCTTGAGTCCTTGCGTGACATGCTCACGTCTGGTAAGGGTGGTAACAACACCAAGGTCACTGTCAAGTGGGATGGTGCTCCTGCAATTATTTGTGGCAAAGATCCTGAGACAGGGTTGTTTTTCGTGGGTAACAAGTCAGTCTTTAATAAGACTAACCCTAAGATCTGTTACTCCTATGCTGACATTGACTTCCATTATGATGGTGCTCTCAATGGCATTCTTAAAGCGTGTCTCGATCAACTCGGCAAACTCCCTATCAAAGGAGTGATCCAAGGTGACTTGCTCTACACTAAGAGACCCACAGTCATTGCAATGCGTGGTCGTCCTTGCTACCACTTCAAACCCAACACTATCACCTATGTGATTCCAAAGCACTCTGAGTTGGGACAGAAGGTTGCTGCCAGCAAACTCGGTATTGTATTCCACACCTCCTATAAAGGATCCACCATCGGTGAGATGAGTGCTGGTTTCGGTGTTGATGTGTCTGGTATGCAGGGTGTGAAAGACGTTGCAGTCTTCTCCTCTACCTTCCAGAATACTAACGGTATTGCAAATCTTACAGGTGGTGAGATCACTAGACTCAACAGCACTATTCAGAAGGCACAACGTAGTCTTGTCAAGGGTAAGAAGTTTCTAGATCAGATCCAGAAGGCAGGTGGACCACAGACCTTTTCACCTCCTGCTCTCTTCAAGATCTATTTCAACCAAGTTATTCGTGGTGGCAAAATCCCCACTGCAGAAGGTATCGCCTCTGGTTATATCAACTTCGTGACCAATAAGTATGACGCTGAGATCAAGAAGAAAAAGACTGAGAAATCACAGCAAGAATGGAAGCGTCGTAAGGTTGACGCTCTCAGTTACCTAAATAATAATAAGTCTGTAATGATTCATACATTTACTGGATTCAAAGACCTTATCGCTGCAAAAGAGCAAGTGATAAATAAACTCAAGAAGATTGAAGGCGTGGGTACTTTCTTGGAAGACGAGAAAGGATACCGTGTCACAAGTCCAGAAGGATTTGTTGCAATCATGGATGGACAAGCAATCAAACTTGTTGATCGTCTAGAGTTTTCAAGAGCAAACTTCACCGTCGCAAAAGATTGGGGAAAATGAGATTTATTCAATTCATCAGGGAGGCAACAGAGGCAGCGAAGAAGCCTAAGAAACCTTCTACGTCTGCGAAGGGAAGGTCATCTGCCGCTGACAAAAAAATAGAAGACAAACATGTCGCTATTACCTTCGGTAGGTTTAACCCACCTCATGCAGGTCATGGTAAACTTCTTGATGCAGTGAAGGCACACGGTGGTGACTCAGGTAACTATCGTATCTACCCATCTAGATCTCAGGACCATAAAAAGAATCCATTGTCTGCACAGCAGAAGGTGGACCACATGCGTAAGATGTTTAAGGGGCACAAAGATGCTATCCAAAACAACGAAGCACATAGAAATATCTTTGACATTCTTCGTGACCTTCATGATGAAGGACATGAGCACGTTACTATGGTGGTCGGTGATGACCGTGTGAAGGAGTTTGAGAAACTCACAAACAAATATAATGGTATGCACTATGACTTCAAGTCTATTAACATTAAGTCTGCAGGTGCTCGCTCTACTGATTCTGATGATCCTATCGAGAATCTGTCTGCATCCGCAATGCGAAAGCATGCCCAAGGGGGAGATCATGACAACTTCCATATTGGGACTGGTGGATACAAAGACTCTAAAAAACTAATGGCAGATGTCATCGCAGGGATGACACCTCCAGCAAAGGCGAAGAAAGGTAAGAAGGGTGAGTCAGTCCATGAATCTGTCTGGACATACGCACCTAAACTAGACTTCGATGCCTTCCGTGATTACTATATGCTCAACCAGATCTATAAGGTTGGTGCTATTGTAGAGCATGACGACAGTGGTGTGGTCGGTAAGATCGTCCACCGTGGTCCTAACTACATCATCATGGAAGATGGTCTCGGTGGTGAGCACCGTGCATGGTTGCAGCATGTGACTGAGATGTCTGATGCTGAAGTCCAAGCAAGAGCTGCTGACACTACTAAAGATCAAAGCAACTACAGTGCTGACGATGGCAGTGGCAACACATGGAAAGCAGGCACTGATAGATACAGAGAAGCATTACAGAATATGACACCTGGTCAGAAACCTGTCAAATTCTCAGAATTTACTGCTTCAATTAGAAAAACTGCTGAAACTAAATAGTAATACGAAATTCATTTCGGTTTAGAAACATGACGTTAGAAATGCTGGTGTCTGCGGCACTGATGGATTACAATCCCACTGAGCAGGCATATATCCTCAAGGCAATCGAAGAAGATGTCCTTCCCAAATCACAGAGACTCCACACAGGTGTCATGAAAGTGATGGAAGCATTCGATGCTTATGAGCCTACAGTAGAAGGCTATGCAGGATTCCAAGTTGATCGCAATACTGTCAACAAGAAGAAGGCAGAGCATAAGGATGACCGAAATGTAGGTCGTGTTGTCCAATCTGGTGGTGACTCTATGCTCATCACTGGTAAGAAGGCAGACGGTCGTTACATCGTTGTCGGTAAGAAAGGCGAGAAGTCAGCGAGAGATGCTGCTGACTTGGGTGTCACCAAGAAAGAAGAAGTGGTTGGCATCGATATCGAAGACCTCCATCATGAAATGCTAGAAGGTCTCAAGCAAGCACGCAAGAATGTTGGTGCCAGTAAATGCTGGGACGGATACAAAGCAAAGGGCACAAAGACTAAGGGCGGAAAGCAAGTCCCTAACTGTGTCAAAGAAGAAGAAATTGATGAGATTTACAAAGGTAAACACGGTCAGTCTGAGAAAGAGTATCAAGACAGTCGCTCCGATGGCGGCAAGATGGTCTCAGGTGACAGTAAAGGTAGTGGTGCATCCTACGCTTCGCGTAGTATGAAAGGCACTGGTCCTAATCCTGCTGGTGGCAGCAAAAAACCTGCTGGTCAAGGTCGTATGACCTCTGGCGCTAGGGCAGATCTTGCTTACCGCAAGGCAAATCTCAAGAAGAGCAATGAAAGTTTTATAAATAAACTGTCCGACTCAGGATTGTTTACTGAAGCTGAGTTGCAAAAGATGGGGGAGATGGAATGAAACCCGTTGGTCACAAAGAATCATCTCTAAAGACAACCAAGAAAGGAAATGTCACCATCAATCCAAAAAAAGAGGATCTTATGTCCGAGCATTTAAGAAGTAGACTCAAGAGTAGCGTTGAAGCACTCAAAGAAGCTGCTAAGAAGAAAGACAAACACATTAAAGCTGCGAAGGCAGGCAAACGTTGGCAGGATTCTGACGGCGATGGCAAGTGGTATGAGCCTGGCGAAGATGTTGCTGTCAAAAAAGAAGAAACATGTGCGCCTTCTATGAAGAAGGCAGATGATACTGAAGCGAAAGCAAAGTCTAAAGAGCGCATGAAGCAGAAGATGATGCAAGCTACAATCGATTTCGACCGAAAAAGAATGGGTGGTAAGTGATCGCATATATAGATTAAACCCTATGAGGATTGATCTATGTGGGCATTACTCCTACCATTAGCAAAGAAGACAATCGGTAATCTCCTCCAGAAAGACGAAGTGCGTCAGTATCTGGTAGAGGTTTTGCGTTCGTTGGCATCGACCACGGACAACAAACTTGATGACAAAGCAGTCGATGTCGTTGAATCACTCTTGTTTCAGAAAGAAGAATAGCTATAAATAACTTATAGGAACATCTTCTACACGGAGTACAATGGCAATTTTTGGAAAAATTGATGCCGCAACTTTCGGAAACAACGTAGCGGTCACCAATGGTGACGCCACTGTTACTAAGAATGCTGCGGATACAGTCGTCGTTGGCGACATTATTGAGCTCTCTAGCGTTGCATATATTGTTAGAGAAGTTACAAGCACAACTTCAATCGAGTTACACAAAGCGTATGCAGGTAGCACTGACAGTGCTCTTGCTGGTGCTGTCCGCAGGACTGCCCCTAAGGCAGTTGCAGAATTCGTAGTCAAGGGTGGCGACTCTCGCTCTCGTGACCTCGTATTCGTTGACGACACTGAGCAATCAATCGCTGCTAACAAAGCTCGTGGCATCTGGGGTCCTGGTTGGTGGCTTTATGAGTCATACCAGACCGCTGCAGGTGACACCCGTCACAAAGCTGAGTGTATTGCATTCGTCCACGCTACCGCTGCTGTTGCTGGCGACGATGCAGACGATACAGTTGTTGCAGACGTGCTTGAGACAATCACTATCGGCACTCAACCTTCTAACCAGACCTCATCTAGTGGTGCTGCAACCTTCACTGTTGCTGCAACCGTTGATCAGTCTGGCACAATCACTTATCAGTGGCAGAAGAAATCTTCTGGAAGTAGTCGTTTCGCAAACGTGTCTGGCGCAACCAGTGCATCTCTTGTGCTGAGTGGTCAAACTGCTGCTAACGATGGCGATAAGTATAGAGTGAAGATCAACACCAGCAAAGGTGCTGAGGAAGTCGTCTCTGACTCTGCAACGTTGACCTTCGGATCCTGATAACTGACACCCTTACATAATGCACTTTGATTTACTTAATGAGAAAAACTATTTGATGTTTGCCATTCAGCATTATGATAACCCACAGTCGGTTACCGTAGATGATTTTATGGAGGACATGAAAAAATTCAAATATCTTAAGAGACTGCTTAAAAGATATTTGAAGACTGGTGTCCTCCGTATCAATTTGATACTGAATCATCTAATAATTTTGTTTAATGTTTTTGGCGAGGGCACTATCCCTCTACTCATGTATAAACTAGAAAGGGAATACTGGTCTCTCATAAAGACCTTCCTTGTATACCTGAATAGATATCCACAAATACAAGCTGGATCTCTTGACTTTGTTGATATAGATAACGACGTAAAGGAATTACTAGAAGACCTGTAATGAATGAAGACGCACCTACAATGAGTGTTGGAAACGGCGGCATGACTGCAGCAGCAGATGCCACGGGTCCTAATGCAGGTTTTGATCCTCTCCTTGGAGGGTCAAAGAAAAAACCTAGGAAGCGTCGTCGTTATACAATCTCCCAGTCTGAGATGTTAAAGACTGAGGGAGCACAGAAAGATGGATCATACTTGCCATTTCTGATTTCCTATGATGGAGCAGAGCAGTATGTGTTGTATAGTAAGTCCCAAGCATCACTGAAGATAGAGCTTCGTAAGATCTATCGACCAGAAAACTTTAAGAAGTTAGATGTTAAACGTTTGTATCCTAATGATGTCATCCAATTCTATTGGAAGAAACGACAACAAGCACTTAGGGCGGAGTAATGGCAGAAAACATTAACACTGCGATTCTAGAGAGACTAGAAAGAGTAGTCGAGACACTACAAGAAAATAATGTAAAGATGGGACAGATGCTTGCTGTCCATAATGAAAAACTATCCAAGCAAGATGAAGTAGATCAGGTATTGTTTGAGAAGATTGACAGACTACATTCTGATCTCAACAAAGATACAGAAGCAATCAAGAGAGGTTGCGAGCGTGACATTAGACTGATCGATGATCGTTTGAGGACAATGGAGAAGAAGATGTGGACCATTGCTGGTGCTCTATCTCTCATTGCCTTTCTCGTTAGCGTACCAGGTCAGATGCTGATAAGAAACTTGACTAACCAAAATAAAACTGGTATGCTACCTGCAGTGGAATCTCCTGCATGGATTACGTCGATGACAAATACATCAGACTTCTCAGCACTAGGCTAGACAAATATAAACACGTCAAGTCTGGACTCTATAACTTCCGATGCCCTTACTGTGGTGACTCACAGAAGCATAAGAATAAGGCACGGGGGTATTTTTTTCTGAAGAAAACAGAATACATTTACAAGTGTCATAACTGTGGCATTGGTAGATCGTTGTCTAATTTTCTAAAAGATCATGCAGTTGATCTGCATGATCAGTATGTCATGGAAAAATATAAGCAGGGGATGACTGGTAAGGGTAGACATACACCCTCTCCAAAATACACAGGTGCCAAACCAAAGTTTGCAAAGAAGGTGGCAGATTGCATACCTATCAGCGAGCTAAATATAGAGCACCCCGCCAAGAAGTATCTACTTGATAGAAGAATACCTGAGGATCAACTGGGTAGATTCTTCTATGTTGAGAAATTTAAGAGGTGGGTCAACACACAACGTCCAACATTTGAAAACCTACAGAATGATAGACCTAGAATTATTATCCCTCTCATTGGTAAAGACGGTGTGTGGTTTGGCATACAGGGTAGATCACTGGCGGCATCAAGCAACCTACGATACATTACAGTAATGTTTGAGGATCGCCTCAAACTATTTGGACAAGATTATGTAAACCCTGAGGAGACAGTTTATGTCACGGAAGGACCATTTGACTCCACTTTCATTAGACAAGCTATTGCTATGTGTGGTAGTGATGTTGACCATCGCACTCTACCTTATAAGGATAGGGTCTGGGTCTTCGACAACGAACCTAGAAACAGACAGATTGTGCAAAGACTTGACTCCGCAATCACGAGCGGAGAATCAGTTGTCATATGGCCAAAGACAATAAGGCACAAAGATATAAATGATATGGTGTTGGCAGGACTTGACCCTTCTGCTATAATAAAATCCAACACCTTTTCAGGATTAAAAGCAAAGGTACAACTTACAGATTGGAAAAAGGTATGAGCGACATTTCAGTTGTCAAGCGCAACGGACAGGTGGAGGATCTTCACCTAACTAAAATTCATGACATGGTAGAGCACGCTTGCAAAGGTCTTGCAGGTGTATCTGAATCGGCAGTAGAAATGAATGCCAACCTTCAAGTTTTTGATGGTATTAAAACCAGTGACATTCAGGAAATTCTTATTCGCTCTGCCAACGACCTGATTACATTAGAGGCACCAAACTATCAATTTGTAGCAGCACGGTTGCTGCTGTTTGGTCTTCGTAAGCAGGTATATAACGGACACCCAGACCTCCGTCCTCACATTCAAGAGCATGTCTGGGACTGTATTGAGCGTGGAGTCTATGACAAAGCGATCTACAGTGCATACGACGATGAAGAGTGGGATCGGATTGAATCATTCATTGATCATGACCGTGACTATTTGTTTACATACGCTGGATTAAGGCAGGTTGTAGATAAATACCTCGTGCAGGATCGGTCATCTGGTGAGGTCTTTGAGACCCCACAGCAGATGTATATCATGATCGCCGCTACTCTCTTCCAAAAATATCCCAAAGAGACACGACTCGATTATGTCAAGAGATACTACAACGCAATCTCAAAACACAGGATCAACATCCCGACGCCAATCATGGCAGGAGTGCGGACTCCGCTTCGACAATTTGCAAGCTGCGTTCTTGTGGATGCTGATGACACCCTCGATAGCATTTTTAGTAGTGACATGGCTATCGGTTACTATGTTGCTCAAAGGGCTGGCATCGGTATTAACGCTGGAAGAATCCGTGGCATCAACAGTAAAATCAGGGGCGGTGAAGTTCAGCACACAGGCGTTATTCCATTTCTCAAAAAGTTTGAGTCAACTGTCAGATGCTGCACTCAAAATGGCGTCAGAGGTGGAAGCGCAACAGTCCACTTCCCGATCTGGCACAAAGAAATAGAAGACATCCTTGTCCTTAAAAATAATAAGGGCACGGAAGATAATAGGGTAAGAAAACTTGACTATTCTATCCAAATTAGCAAACTATTTTATGAAAGATTCATCGGAAATCGAGAGATGGCGCTTTTCAGCCCTCATGATGTCCCTGAGTTGTATGACTCTTTCGGCACTGATAGCTTTGATGACTTGTATTGTAGTTACGAGCAAGATCAATCGATCCCTAGAAACACAGTCAACGCTCAACAGCTCTTCCTTGACCTACTAAAAGAGAGAGCAGAGACTGGTCGTATTTACATTATGAATATCGACCACTGCAATACACACTCATCATTCAAGGACAAGGTGAGTATGTCCAACCTCTGTCAGGAGATCACTCTCCCCACAGATCCCATCCGTCATATTGATGATGACGCAGGAGAGATTGCATTGTGCATTCTGTCTGCTATCAATGTGGGTAAGATTAAAAGCATTGATGAGATGGAGAATCTTTGTGACCTTTCAGTCAGAGCACTGGAGGAGTTGATTGATTACCAAGAGTATCCTGTCGCTGCTGCACGTCGTAGCACACTGGCACGTCGCTCCTTGGGTATTGGATTCATCGGTCTGGCACATTACCTTGCCAAACATGGTGAGCACTATGATGATAAAGGTGCATTGAAACTGGTCCATGAGTTGACAGAAGCATTCCAATACTACCTCTTGAAAGCATCTAATAAACTTGCTGAAGAGCGTGGTGCATGCGAAGGATTCCATCGCACAAAGTATTGCGATGGACTTCTCCCGATAGATACATATAAGAAGGACGTGGATGAATTAGTAGCACCAGAATATAAGTATGATTGGGATAGTCTCAGAGAATCTATCGAAGAGTTTGGTCTTAGGCATAGCACCTTGTCTGCACAAATGCCTTCCGAAAGTAGCTCTGTGGTATCAAACGCAACTAATGGCATTGAGCCACCTCGTGACTACCTCTCTATTAAGAAATCTAAAAAAGGACCACTCAAACAGATTGTCCCACAATATACTACACTGAAGAATAACTACACATTGCTCTGGGATATGCCTTCCAACAAAGGTTATATCGAAATCGTCTCAGTGATGCAGAAATTCTTTGACCAAGGAATTAGTGGCAACTGGTCTTACAATCCAGAGAAGTTTGACAACAATGAAGTCCCAGTGTCTGTCATGGCACAGGATTTACTTTCCACTTACAAATATGGTTGGAAGACTTCCTATTATCAAAATACATACGACGCCAAACGTGACCCAGATGTTGAAGAGACACAACAAAAACTAGACAATCTCCTAGCAGAGATAGATGCAAGCGAAGAGTCTGAGTGCGACGCTTGCAATGTCTAAAGAGGTTACTATCACACTCAGTAAGGACTTACAAGAAGAATTTGAGTCCTACATTGATTGCTGCGAATCCTTGGATGTCTCTCCAAGGATCAATGCATTCCTAAATTATATTCACAACTACGGTACATGCAAAAATCCAAGGGAGCCACAATGGGACTGACTGTTTTTAACGACAAGAAAGTTGACACAAAAAAGCAACCAATGTTTTTCGGAGCACCCCTAGGGATGCAACGTTATGACGAATATAAGTATCCTGATTTTGATAAACTAACCCAAACACAACTCGGTTATTTCTGGAGACCTGAAGAGGTATCTCTACAGAAGGACCGTGCCGATTATAAGACACTCAATGAACAACAAAAACATATCTACACAAGCAACCTCAAGTATCAAATCCTTTTGGACTCTGTGCAAGGGCGTGGTCCTGGCATGGCATTCTCACCTTACTGCAGTCTTCCAGAGTTGGAAGGATGCATGGGAGTATGGGAATTCATGGAGCAGATTCACTCCCGCTCCTATACCCATATCATCAAAAACGTATACGCAAACCCATCGGAAGTCTTCGATGCGGTATTAGAAGACGACAAGATCATCGACCGTGCTGCTGCAGTATGTAAAGCATACAATGATTTTATTGAAGCAGCATCAGAGTGGGCGAATGGTAATATGTGGAAGGAGACATGGAAAGGATCTCCTACAACTACATGGACTATCCATGATGTCAAACGTAAACTTTATCTAGCGATTGCAAATGTCAATATCCTTGAAGGAATTAGGTTTTATGTTTCTTTTGCTTGCAGTTTTGCTTTTGGCGAACTTAAACTCATGGAAGGTTCAGCAAAAATTATCTCCCTTATTGCTAGAGATGAATCGCAGCACCTCGCGTTGACCCAAAAGATTCTTTACAAGTGGAGAAAGGGTGATGATCCTGATATGATGGACATCGTAGAGGAAGAAAGAGAAACAGTGCGTCAGATGTTCCTTGACGCAGTTGCCCAAGAGAAAGAATGGGCGAAGTATTTGTTTGAGAATGGAAGCATGATCGGTCTTAATGAGCGTCTGCTATCTCAATACGTTGAATGGGTTGCAAATCGTCGCATGAAAGCAATCGGACTGACACCTGCCTTCGACATCCCTGCTAAAAATAATCCACTGCCTTGGACAGAGCACTGGCTAAATAGCAAGGGTCAACAAAATGCCCCTCAGGAAACTGAGATTGAATCCTATGTTGTCGGAGGAATCAAGCAAGATGTCAGCGCGGAAACTTTTAGCGGGTTTAAGCTCTAAAATTACACGATGGATTAACCATCTAAATGAAAAAGAAACAGTGGAAGAAACATCCCAAGTCCCTTTACACGGACGAGTTGAGGGTGATTGGTGTGCCGAGGACCCTAGGTCATGGTATCAGGGACCACTTATCTTACTTGAAGAAACTCAAGAAGGACTTAAAGAATACCAAGCCCATTAGAAACACACCACCATCATGGTGGAGAAAACGGTAGCATATAATACAGACCGTTTGCATAAATAGAAATGTCATGTTATCATGACGATACGTTCATCCCGCTCTCGGGTGGGACGCAAGTAAGTCGCGGAACGGAGCGTTCATCCCCATGGTAGAATTACTACTGTATAGCAGTCTGACATGCAAGCAAGTGGATGCTTTAATGCTGAAGGTTGTAACGCATGAAGATCTTGATCCTATGATCAAGATTGAGTTGATTGAAACCATTGAGGAATCATCACCTCACTGTAGGGACGCAAACGACTGAAGGAACGGGGACTAAACCACCCTAACTTCAGAGGACATACTCATGAACACACTCAACTACATTCGTAGGAAGATCCAAAAGGCAAATGCCTTGCACAATGCTCAGATCCACCACACAACATACCGTGGTGTGGAGTATGACACACGTTGTGTAGAAAGCAAAGAGACCCACGGGACTTTTTGTTATCGCGGAAAGACCTATACGAAATGACATAAGTAAGAGGGGGACTTCCCCTCTTTTTTATTATTCCTTTTAACTATGAATCACGAGAAAGTAAAGTTGATTGCTCGCAATCTTAAGCTCTTAGCAATCTCTTTGGAAGATGCTATTAAAGAAGATCCAGACGCTTACAAAACTATGCCAGAGAAGTCATGGTTTCCTCCTAAACAGGCGGAGCGTTTAGGTTATAGATACAGTGATGACGATGATGGTTATGCAGACTAATGAAATTAACTCAAGAACTAATTGATCGGATTCAAGAAGCATTGAATCATACTAAAAAGGATGGGACAATAAATTGGAAAGACGGAGACGAGATTGAAGTCAACGTTGCAGGCACGTTTGCTGCAGATAAATTTATTGTAATTAACAATAGATCTAAGAAACCATGGCAACCGTCAATCAATAGCAAACATCATCCTGATAATAAAGATGAAACCGCAGAGTGCAAAAGCGAAGGGTAGAAACTTCCAAAAATGGGTGAGAGATATGCTCATTGAGCATAGAGATGTCCACCCTGAGGACATTGAGTCTCGTAGCATGGGTGCTGGTGGGGAAGATCTTATCATGGCACGAGATGCTAGAAAGAAATTTCCCTTCAGCATTGAGTGTAAGAATGTAGAGAAACTTAATGTCTATGATGCTTATGATCAGGCATGTGCTAACGCTGGAGACCACCAACCGATACTCTTCATGAAGAAAAATCGAAAGCAACCACTTGTCGTAGTGGACGCCGAGTGGTTTATCAAACACTTTGGGGTTGACAAGTCACCCTCATAGCATATATACTTGGTAAGTACATACTGGAGAGAGGACCACGATGGACAATCAGTTTCTTGAAGAGATTGATGAGATCAACTATACGATTGAATTCCTAGTGGACCAACTCCATGATGCCGTAGCGGCAGGAGACTACTTGGAAGGCGAAACGCTTGCCCAGAAGATCCGAGAAAAAACAGAAGCAAACCAATGACAGTCCACTCTTTATTCTCAATCCCAATAGCACACTATGAAATACAGAATTGGAGAAAGAATAAAGAAGTGATCATGAATTCTCTGCCTATCCTAGGTAGAGAGCATTTGGAGAGCAACGGTGAGCAGTATACTGACTTCTTTCATCAGGAGGAGTGGGAGCTGCCACCTTATGCTGACACGGTGATTGAAATCATCTCACCATACCTTGCTGACTTTACTGAGCGCAGACGAATAGAGTTTACTGACATGTGGTGTCAAACATCATACAAAGGTCAGAAACATGGTCTGCATAATCATGGTCACAGTGGATGGTCAGCAGTAATATATGTGGACTTTGACCCTAGAGTCCATAAAGCAACGCAATTTGTGTCACCTTTTAACAACCCTTGGAGTGGTAGGTTACAGACCTTCATCCCACCTGTTAATGAGGGAGACATGGTTATTTTTCCAGCAACGATTGCACACGAGGCACTACCCAATGAGTCTGACAAATCACGCACCATTATCTCGTTTAACTTACGAGGTAAAGTTGACAAAGTTAAGAGGACTATGTGGGAAGGTGATCCGATAGTACGTGTCCCTTTGGGACAGTAGCTCAGCGGAAAGAGCAACTGCCTTCTAAGCAGTCGGTCGTAGGTTCGATCCCTACCTGTCTCGTTGCACTTCGGTGCATGTTGGAAAAACAAAATAGGAGTCAATCATGACTGTTAGAGATCGCTTTGCAGATAGTCTGCAAATTTTGAAGGATACTGTCAATGGTAACATTGCCCTTGACGTTGAGTATCCTCCCCTCTTCCAAGCACTCTGTCGTTTTTATAGTGACAAGAGCGCACGTCACGTCCACTTTTGGGGACTGGATATTGAAGAGGACTATACGATTCTCATTGATAACATGATTGCTGATGGCGTCCTGGAAATGACCTAAACTTTATCCTGGTCGGGATGAATTATGCTTAAAGAAGAAATCACTTTATATAAGAACAACATTTGCACCCCACTAAATGATGAGTGTAATGACTTTATCTGGGGTAATTTTATTGATGAATCCGTTGTTGTTGGTCTTGAGGAATTCTGGCATAATCAAAGTATCTTGAATTACCATGAAGGTCGCGTGATGAGGCAGGGTGATATTGGAGTAGACAAGGACTATAAAGAGTCCACTGATCTACACATTCCATTTCAACTTAACTGCCCTCAGATACAAAACTATATGAAGGCACTTCAAGATATCCTAAATCAATACCTCGTGAGGTTTCCTTTCGCGGAGACCTCACGTTTTCAAATAGTGGAGCCACTATCTATGCAGTGGTATCCTAAAGGTGGTGGATTCAAGCAGTGGCATACCGAAAGGTCTAATGCTTTGCCTGGAAACATTTACCGACATCTAGTCTTTATGACCTACCTTAATGATGTCCCTGATGGTGGCACAGAATGGTATCATCAACAGAAGTATGTCCCAGCGCAACGTGCATACACCGTGATATGGCCAGCGGACTGGACATTTCACCATCGTGGTAGAGTCTCTAACACACAAGAGAAGATGATTATCACAGGGTGGTTTAACTTTATCTAAGGAGGCAAATGGAGACACAGGACGACAGATGGAATAGGGGACTGGACATTTTCATTGAAAGTGTGGTCAAACCCGACGCCGACCTCAGGGCATGTGCTCATTCCCAGAAATGTTACCATGAATTGTTGTGGATTCGGGAAGATGTGCTAAACTATCTACAGACACTCAGACGCAAATGAAAAAGCCAACCGTCATTCTTGAGCGTTATCCTTACCGCTATGTGCAGTGCGGGATGCTTGACAATGGATTCCCTGACTACCGCATCCAGAAGGTAGACGCATATACCAACAGGTATAGGGACATGTATCTCTGTGACAATGCTATGCAACTTGACACAGCGATGGAAGATTTTGAATACACCAAGTGGTTAGATCCAGATGGTGTGCCTGCATATGTAAGAGACTGTGCTAAGGCGTATTCTTAGAGTCTGGAAGTATTCCTTAGGGTCATTTTCTGATGACAAGACAGGACCCTATGACAATTACATTGCAGGTGTACGCACCTGCATTTTCATTTCTTATCTTGTCACAAATTGTTTTATCATCAGCGGAGTAATCCGTCATTGGAATTATGAAAACAGAACTGAATGCAGCAGTAGAGGCATTGAAGACCGCACTGCATCGAGCAATCGACGACCCCAAATTCAACCGCAATCACCTGAGTGAGTTGTGGCGTCACTACAATGGTGTGCAAACCATTGCTGAGGATTGTCCTGAGGACAAGGATGAGATTCAATTTCCCAGCAGTCCGATCTACCTCAACGATAACTTTGATTATCAAAACATTGACACTAATGTCACAGGTGCTGCTGGTGGCGACGTGATCAGTCTTGATAATGCGGACTCAACTACCTTCCCTACGACCCTTGATTTTGGGGACAGTGAAGGAACTGTCACGTTTTCATAGGTTTTCTGGTTTAGGGGGCTTGACAAAGTTGTAAATGTTATATATAGTTACATACAGTAACAAACCTTAACAATGACTGTTACAACAGATGAGCTCGGAAAGGTAAACATTTTTGCCACTGAGACTCAACCTTATATTGACCCTAAAGTAAAGAAAGCCATGCAATCAGACGTTTACGAAACTCATAACGAGTCTGCAGAGAAGCTCAACGGTCGCCTAGCAATGCTCGGCATCGTCTCTGCCTTCCTGTCCTATGCCTTCACTGGGCATCTCTTCTTCGGAGTGTGGTAATCATGACTCCAGAAGCAGAAAGATTCAATGGATGGGCAGCAATGATCGGTATCATTGCAGCACTTGGCACCTATGCCACAACTGGTCAGATCATTCCAGGCATCTGGTAATGAGTTTAGAGTGGGCACAGACTATTATTTTTATCCTGACGCCATTCTTCTTCATGCTCCTATTGGTGGAGACTGATGACGATGGTGACGATGATGACATGGGCGGTGGGACAATGGTCCCAGTGTACACTCCATCTTGACCAAGACAACTAAATACGTTATAATTCTGGGGTGTCCACAGGGCACCCCTTTCTACTAAGGATAGATTAAACATGAGACCACTTGTAATGGTATCAGCAATGCTGCCACTGCTTATGGCATGTGCTTCCTCTGCTCCTCAGAAATCTGAAGCAGCAGGTCTTAGACCTACTAAGATCTATGAGCGCAGATGGGAATGTGTTGGTTGCTCACCTGAAGAGAAGAAAGTTGTAGCGTATTTACAAGACGTAAAAATCAACGACAAAAATGCTATTGCTACAATTCTTGGCAACATTAGACAGGAGTCTAATTTCATTGCCAATATATGCGAGGGAGGTGCTAGAGTTCCTTACCACGATTGCCATCGGGGTGGTTATGGCATCATTCAGTGGACCACAGTAGGTCGCTATAATAATCTTGGTAAGTTTGCTAAGAAGTATTTCTGTGACCCCTCTGAATTCGACTGTCAACTCCGTTACATGGTTAACGAGAGTGTCTTCCAACGTCAACTCCCTTACTTCCAAGGTGGGGGTCAGACTATTTCGTACTATATGAAACCTGCCTACCGTTGGTTGGGTTGGGGTATCAAAGGTGCCCGTGAAACCTACGCATATGAATATCTAAATAAACTTAAGATGCTTGGATGAGACAATGTATTGTCTGGAGTTTTACTGGGAAGGAGAGTGGATCAAGTTGAAGAATTACTCTAACCTATCCTTACCCAAAGCTCAATTCCTCCTGCACCTATGCAAGTCTGGTCAGGAGGTTTTCAAAACCAAAAAAGAATTTAGGATGATCGCACATGATTGAAGACTGGCGTTACGATGATGGCAAGATGGCAGAGAGACAGATTTGCCTTACCGCATTCATTCGTCAGGAAATCCCCATAAATAGAGAAGTATACGAGTTTTGTCACTACTATGTGTCAAATGGGATGCTTCAAATTCCTGACACCCAGCAGAAATTAGAGGAAGCAATAGAGTCTCACAATGGAGATCTCTATTCTTTTGTTGGTGAGAAACTCTTCAAAGAATTTTCCATCTGGCAAAATCTAAATGAAAGACAAGAAAGCGATCAAAAAATTGATCAAGAGAGCGAAGAAACATCCTGACTGGTATAGTGAATATGAGTTAGCATATGTTAGGATGTTAAAGAAAGCAAGAAAAGCAATTAAACTACCACACAAACCAGAATAGAATGCGTATTGTTATCGTTGGAGGTGGCACGTCAGGTTGGATGACTGCCGCCGCTTTTTGTAAAACATTTCCTACATGGGACATCACACTGATCAATGGTGGTGATGCCATTGGAGTGGGCGAAAGCACTACGCCACACATCAATCAGTATCTCTCTTATATGGGTATCACTGATGATGTATTCCTTCCTGCAGCACGAGCAACCTTCAAATCTTCTTCTAGGTTTGATGGTTTCGTTAAGGAGGGTGAAGTATTCCATTATCCTAATGGACAATCTGTTATACAAACAGTAAAATTTCAAGAGTGGATGCTCGCTAAAGCATTTCATCCAGACAACCTACCTCCTTTCTCTGAGGTATTCATGCCATTCGTTACAGTGGCAGAGTCAGGGCGACTCCCACTAAATAGAGATATTCTAGAGCCATATGACCTTGCAAAAGACAGATCGTTTCACATCAACGGAGCAGCATTCTCTACATTCCTTCGAGAAACTTTTTGTCAGAATCTTAAGGTGGTTGATAGTAAAGTTAAGTCTGTTGCTACTAAGGGAAGAGACATCGAGCATGTCTTGGTCACAGGTGGACCACACACGCAAGGGGCAGAAAAGATTTTTGGTGATCTCTTTATCGACTGTAGTGGGCAGCAAGCAGTGCTCTCAGGATCGCTTAGCAAGTGGAAACCATTCTCGTCAATCATAAATGATAGGGCACTTGTAGTTAAGACTGACTACACTAACCGTGAAGAAGAGATGGTCCCCTATACCAACGCCAAAGCAATGAGTGCTGGTTGGCAGTGGACTATTCCCACCTATGATTTCATTAGTAGAGGGTATGTATTCTCCTCACAGTTTCAGAGTGAAGATGATGCCCGTAAAGAATTTGGTTACGATGACGCACGTTTAATCTCATTTGAGAATGGTAGACACGAGAGGGCATGGACAGCTAACTGTGTGTCCATCGGACTCTCATTTGGATTCATCGAACCGTTAGAATCTACAAGTCTTTTCAACACACACCATGGTATCCTTGCTCTCATGGACCTCCTACAGGAGGGATCCTTGCCTGGTCAATTCCAGCGTGATCGTTTCAATCACAATCTCGCTGAGCACATGGATGGATGGCGTGAGTTTGTAGAGGCACACTATTATTATAGTCGTCGCCGTGATACACCATACTGGAATCACATTAGCAATGGTATCGAGTATGATCTCACTGGCACCCACGAAGTCATTCAGTATATTATGAATGGCAACGAACCCATTACACACGGTGGCACACCAGTCCTCCACATTCTTGCAGGATCTGGTTATACTACTGTCAACAAGCGCCTTACTGAATACTTCAGGTATCCAGAGCTTGTTACTCGTCGCAAAGTCGATGAGTGGGCATACAAGCACCAACGTGTGCTAGAGTATGCCGAGACATGTCCCCCCATGTCAGTTTTCTTAGAGTCTACCTTCAACTACACTTGACAAGATTCGGAAAACCCTATATAGTAAGTTGACTTTACAAAAAGTCACACTTGACGCCTCACCGAGACTAAACAGCGTCATTAAATAACAGTCTCTCATACCTACACTGGAGGGTGGTGTAGGAATACTTACCCCAGTGCATACCCCGCACTTATACTTACCCTAAACTAAAATGACTACACTTTCACGTCAAACGCGATCCTCTAATTGGGAATCGTTCTGCGAGTGGGTCACAAGCACAAACAACCGTCTCTATGTTGGTTGGTTTGGCGTCTTGATGATTCCTACACTGCTCGCAGCTGCTACATGCTTCATTGTTGCATTTATCGCTGCCCCTGCTGTGGACATCGATGGAATTAGAGAACCAGTTGCTGGCTCTCTCATGTATGGAAACAACATCATCTCTGGTGCTGTTGTCCCTTCTTCAAATGCAATCGGTCTACACTTCTACCCCATCTGGGAAGCTGCTTCTCTTGATGAATGGTTGTATAACGGTGGTCCTTACCAACTCGTTGTCTTCCACTTCTTGATTGGCATCTCTGCTTACCTTGGAAGACAGTGGGAATTGTCCTACCGTCTCGGTATGCGTCCTTGGATCTGCGTTGCTTACAGCGCACCTGTGTCTGCTGCTATGGCAGTATTCCTTGTGTATCCTTTCGGTCAAGGATCCTTCTCTGATGGTATGCCTCTTGGTATTTCAGGTACATTCAACTTCATGTTTGTATTCCAAGCAGAGCACAACATTCTGATGCACCCATTCCATATGCTTGGAGTTGCTGGTGTTTTCGGAGGGAGTCTCTTCTCCGCAATGCATGGTTCTCTAGTTACTTCTTCACTCATTCGTGAAACCACTGAGTCTGAATCTCAGAATTATGGTTACAAGTTTGGTCAAGAAGAAGAGACCTACAACATCGTTGCCGCACACGGTTACTTCGGTCGCCTTATCTTCCAATACGCTTCATTCAACAACTCAAGAAGTCTTCACTTCTTCCTTGCTGCATGGCCTGTGGTTGGTATTTGGGCAGCATCTATGGGTGTCAGCACTATGGCATTCAACCTCAACGGATTCAACTTCAACCAGTCTGTCCTAGACAACTCTGGTAAAGTGGTCCCTAGTTGGGCAGATGTCCTCAACCGTGCTAACCTCGGTATGGAAGTAATGCACGAGCGCAACGCTCACAACTTCCCATTAGACCTCGCTGCTGCTGAAAGCACACCAGTTGCTTTGACTGCACCTGCGATTGGTTGATATCTAGATCAGTTACATACAATTTGGAAAGGGACCTTAGGGTCCCTTTTCTTTTTCATATTTTCAATGAAGTTTAGTAAAAGGTTAAATAATAATGGTTGCATCTACATTACAACCGACACAACGGGGGTGGTTTGATGTCCTTGACGACTGGCTTAAACGAGATCGCTTTATCTTTGTGGGTTGGTCTGGACTATTACTTTTTCCCACTGCTTATCTTGCCATTGGTGGTTGGCTCACTGGCACGACTTTTGTCACGAGTTGGTATACCCATGGTCTTGCTACTTCCTATCTTGAGGGTGCTAATTTTCTTACAGCGGCTGTCTCGACGCCTGCTGACGCTATGGGTCATTCTCTTCTTCTACTTTGGGGTCCAGAAGCTCAGGGTAGTTTCATCAGGTGGTGTCAACTTGGAGGGCTTTGGTCCTTTGTTGCTCTCCACGGTGCATTCTCTCTGATTGGTTTCATGCTCCGCCAATTTGAATTGGCACGTCTAGTAGGTATTCGTCCTTACAATGCTATTGCTTTCAGTGGTCCTATTGCTGTCTTTGTCAGTGTGTTTCTCATCTACCCACTCGGACAATCCTCATGGTTCTTCGCTCCCTCCTTCGGAGTAGCAGCGATCTTCAGATTCCTTTTGTTTCTACAAGGATTTCATAACTGGACACTCAATCCATTTCACATGATGGGTGTTGCAGGTATTCTGGGAGGAGCACTTCTTTCCGCTATCCACGGAGTCACAGTTGAAAACACTCTGTTTGAAGACGGTGAGCAGAATACCACCTTTGGTGGTTTTGAGCCCACGCAAGACGAGGAGACTTATTCGATGGTTACTGCGAATCGATACTGGTCACAGATTTTCGGTATTGCTTTTAGTAACAAGCGTTGGTTGCATTTCTTTATGCTCTTTGTGCCCGTCATGGGTCTCTGGACATCTAGCATCGGCATCATTGGACTTGCTCTTAATCTTCGTGCTTATGACTTTGTATCTCAAGAGATTCGTGCGGCGGAAGATCCAGAGTTTGAGACTTTCTATACTAAGAATATTCTCTTGAATGAAGGTCTTCGTGCATGGTTGGCACCAGTTGATCAACCTCATGAGTCCTTTGTGTTTCCTGAGGAAGTCCTTCCTAGAGGTAACGCACTGTGATCCAGTTTGCACTCGGATTAGTTGTCGGGTATCTAATTACCCGACTCATCATTACCATCTATAAAACGTCTAGAATTTTATATGAAAACTTCAGACACATGTCATGAATCAAATACCATACCAAGGTGGTTGTGGGTAATGGCATCAACACTATTATTCTTCACTGTTATTTGTTTCTTAATTATGTTTGCTGGTATGGTTTATGGCTAAATAGAATGTATCGTCGCCGCCGCCGATGTGGATGGCAAAATCCATCAAACACATCACACTAAATAGAGGAGCAGCACACGCTCCTCTTTTTTAATGTCTGAGCATATTCGTAATCTAGTTGCTCGTTGTTACAACGTGACTGGTCCTATCGGTCTAGAGCCTAACGCTCTCGATGGGCAGAATCCTGCGAGTGAATTTTCCCCTGCATCTGCATCCTCGTCTGGTCCTGTGCAGTCACAGACACCTGCAGAAGTCATTCAAAATTTGGTTGGTAGATGTTATGGTCCCACTGCGGTGCCAAACCAACCTAACCCTCTGGACTCTCTCAATATTCCAGAGCGTCCTGAAGCTCCATCGGCACCTGAAGTGCCTACACCTAATCAGGTTATTCAAAATCTGGTTGGTCGATGCTACCCTGATTTACCACCACCACAACCACCACGTCCACCTGACGATCTACCTGACCTACCTACTATCGTTACTATTGATCCAATCATTTGTTTCATACAGGATCAATTAGGTCTTGAGTTGCCTGGCATTAACTGCGGCAATGACATTGTGATCAAGTGGCCCACGCCTGATGAACCTGATGGTCCTTGGATCTCTACTGGTGATGATGACTGTAAGCGTGTTGTTGAGTTAAGAATTCGTGGCAAACTAAAAGATCTTGGTAATGGATTCTGGAAAGTAATTGGTAGTGACCCTGAAGAAATTTTATATTGCGACACTGAAAGAGGTGGTGCTATTGAATGGGAGAGGTGCGTCAGAAATACTCTGGCATGTACATTCAAACCATACTTAGGTGGTGGTTGGACACCCGCTAAGACTGACTGCGAAGGGTATCACCCTCGTGGATGGTCTGCTAACAAGACTGAAGTTTGTATTAAGAATTGCTTCCCTGAGAGAGTCCCTGTTTATGAATCTCAGAATGGTGGAGAATATAATTATCACACTGAAATCTCTGGTCCTTCAGGATATACTCTGACACATGCTGAGCCTGCATTCTGGATATTAAAAGGTAAGTTACCTGGCATGGCAGGTGGCACTGGTATTAACGTTGAGTTAATTACTAATGGCGCAGCAGGATTTGGAAACGAGGAGAATAATCCACCAATTAAAAACACTGACCGTCAAGGTAACGGTAATGGAAACTGGATCTTCAATGAAGGTGGTGCTGCGTTTTGGTATGATGGTAACGACCATGGTCTACCTGATGGTAATGCTGTTACAGGAGACACTGCACAACATACTATTAGATTTGGTAGAGCAGTTATTAACTTTGAAGTTAGACCCATCTATAGAATTCAAGATGGTGATGTAAAAGATATTGATAGCGAATGGAGAGTAACATCTTGGACAGGCACACTACCTGAGTCTGGTATTGAGATTCCTTTCTCATTCATGCCTAAGCAAAATGGAAAGGACGGGCAGAAACAATTAACTATTAAGGTAATTATCCTTGGACCTGAGAGTAGAGAAAAGGTAGTGCCTCTCTTCAAATATAGAGGTAGTCCACTTGATTATTTCTTGACTACTAATCCTGGCGCTCCTGACACAGAGGGTGCTGGTGAAAGAAGCACTATGAATGCCGCTGGTATGGTCTTCCATAGTGTCCTAGGGTATGTCTTCCAACGTAAGAGTGATGGTATCTCTTTCATACATGACAAAGAGCGTTTGTGGGCACTCCATCGTTTCTATAATCCTTCCACTGCTGACCATAGATATACGATTGATCCTCAGAATAATACTATTCCACAGAGAGTCTCACGGAGTAGATTTGCATACCGTATACCTCAGAAGATTACTAATGCTTTGACTATCCGCATGGATGTGGAGAAAGGTAAGGCAGGATATGATAATGCATTTGGTTTCTACCTAGCAGATAGCAGTGGTCCTAAGTGGGGCAAGATTGTTGTGCCTAGTGCTAAGAATGCTGCACAGGGTGGTGGTAACGAGACTAGCACCATTGTGCTGAGCACATCTGAGTTGCAAGCATATGCTGGTGGCACCATGGGATTCTTCCTGTTGTCTGATGGTGCAAATCAGAATAGTTTGAGTGTCAACCAAACGTTTACCATAAGCTCTCACTCTAGTGGTTATGGTCCTGGTTTCAGAGGCAATGGTATTGATACTAAGGAAAATGATTATGTGCTCTTCTCAGATAAGGAATGGAATCCTGAAGATAAGAAAGACTACACCAAGTGGAAGGGTCCTAACAAACAGATGTGGGAAGACCTTATCGATGGTGACGATGACTATGATGATCTAATTCTCTGGCATACTGTAGAGTTTACTGCTTATCCTGGTTATGTATACGAAGGTATACAGTGCTGGGTGTATGCAGATGATAGACCAGCGCCTGTCATGATGAAGATTGATTTGTCTAATCCATGTGATCCTCAGGCATTTACGAAAAGTTTTAAGGACGTTGTGTTGCAACGTCAAGAGTGTGGTAACTTTGCACCGCTTGTGTTTGGTGAGTGGGATGAAAACAATGAGTGTGGTAAATGCACAGGTGCTTACACAGTCTCACAAGGACGTGACCAAACTATTACTACGATCACAGGTGGTAACTTTAGAGTTAAATCTTTTGGTGGTATTACTGGTGGTAGCACAGGTGATTGCATCAGATTCAAAATGCGAATGCAGAAGAATGGAAGCACGATATTTTCCTCGCGGTATGATGCTGGATCATGGCCGAGTATTGGGCAAGACCTCTATGATAACGTCATTTCACTCTCCGCTGGAGACAAACTTAACTTCAGATTGGAGGACATTATTACTGGTCCTCCTACAGGTAGTATCACACCATACGTTGCTCTATGGAATGTAGATACAGGTAAGTTTGAAATGAATTGGGGTCTGCAGTTGACTACAGCAGCAGGTGACACACCACTCAGTCCTAGGATGATGTCAAACCCTGAGTTACCTAGTATTGCTTCAAACTCTGGAGCAATTCAAGGATTTGATATGCAATTCTATCCATCCTACGGATCTCAGATCAATGCCAAAGCAGATGGTAAACTAAGAGCAGGTAGTTACAGTGGTGATGCATGGCATCAGACTTCTAGAGATAATAAGAAGTCCTCTGGTCCTAAGCAAGCATCTACTAAGGTGTATGAAAGCAACGCAAGGGTGTCCATGCATGGTTTGCTACAGAGCAATCCTGAAGTCTTGGGTGGTGCGGATAGAGATACTTTCAACCCATTGATACCTAACATTACCAATGGATATATCGACACAGGTTATCCTGAGGATCCCTCAAGTGAATATCAGAGTGGAGACTTCAAAGGTTATCGCATTCAGGTGCTGGGTGGTGACTACGGTGATCTATTAAGAAGACATCTGATCACACGCTTCGATGAAGTTGGTGGCACATTTGCACAGCGTGGACAGTTTATTGGTAACGCTCCTGTTTGTTTTGCTAGGAAAGAAAAACCATGGTATGAAGTTGCTAACGTCAGGGCAGCAGCGGCGTCAACATTTGATGGGTCAACAAATAATCCACAGACATTTGACTTCTTCAATGCAAACACATTCATTCAGGATTATTATCTTGATGGCAGTGAGTTTGAGAATGATGCAGTATATGATCTAGCATCAGCGACTGCAGTGCAAGCAAAGGTTAGGATTGCGTTTACCTTCTACTCCACCAAGGCAATCCCTAACGAGGAGGGTAAGGCAGAAGGCGGGTCTTCCAACCCCGAGAGGTGGTTGTGTGCCATCACCCTCCTAGAAGTGCTACAGGCGGGCATAGGATACTCTGAGGGACAGGAGTTTGATCTCTACTGGCCACCCAAGAGATATAATCCTGGTGAGCAGTCCATTGATGCTGCATACAATGCAATGGAAGACGAAAACACGTCACCATACTACCCAGACATGGAGGGTAACTTCAAACTGCCTCGTAAACTTGCTGCCTTCTACGAGAAGAGTCAGCAGAAGAGAGCAGCGAAAGAAGCATTCTATCAAGAGTCACATAACAAAAACTCACCAGTATGGTATACTAGCTCTGATAGAGACAAACATCGTGTCAAATTCAAACTAATCATCACACAAACAACTTAACTATGGCAGGTTTTGGCAATGCAAGAGAGGGATGGGCGGAGAGATCCATGGAAAAAACATCCCGTGAGTTGAGAGCACTCAGAAAGGTCATCGAAAAATACAAGGACGATCCTAAGGGTCGTAAGAAGATGATGAAGAAGATGCAGAAATACTGGAAGTCTAACCTTTCAGTGGTGCATGGTATGGACAATAAACCTGGCAAGACTCAGGCATTTGGTGGTGGGTTTGTGCCAGTTGGCATGCTAGAAGATTTGGAGGCAGTCCAGAAAGCAATCGCTCCTGCTGAGGATGCTAAACCTAAAGAAGATATTACAAATCCCGAAGAAAATCTAACGACTGGACAAATGTCAGAGATTCGTGATATACTATCTAAGACCAAAGGAGCAGACCATGATCAACCTTCATCAGAAGTATAACCATTATCTAAACACAGATAAGTTACTCGACTGTGCGGAGGTCCATGAGCGGGTCATCTCTTACGGGTGGACAGATGATGGAAAGGACTTAACTGGATACTATGTGTTGACAGAAACCCATGCCTTATACTATGATCTGTCTGAGCAGTTGATCGAGAAGGTTAAGCGTTGTCCAACTGGCACAAGGGCTTGACACTTCAAGATTTTTCTGTTATAAATAACCATTCGTGACTAAGGTTACGGATTGTTACAAAATCAATACGGGGACAGTCGAATCCCCTAACATCTGTGGGTAAACACTCCACAAGAAAAACAAACGAGGTAAAATACCAATGATCAAAACTGCAATCGCAACTCTCGCTGCCACCGCAGCAATCGTGGCACCGTCTGCTGTAATGGCAGGTCCGTATGTCAACGTCGAAACCAATGCTGGATGGACTGGCGCAGATTACACGGGCGCAAATACAGATTTCCATGTGGGTTACGAGGGTGCTCTTGGTGAGTCCGCTTCATACTACGTCCAAGGTGGCGCTACTCTGGTTTCCCCTGATGGTGGAGAAAGTGATACTGTCCCTTCTGGTAAAGCAGGTCTGGGTGTCAGCGTGACTGATGCACTGGGTGCTTACGGTGAAGTTTCTTTCATCGGAAGTGGCGATGACAACATCGACCGTGGATACGGTGCTAAGGCAGGTTTGAAGTATTCCTTCTGATATATAACTTAGACGGAATCTGATGCTCCGCTGATGGGTCCTTCGGGACCCTTTTTTATTCACCTCACTCATATTACGATGGCAAAACCTGGAAACACAGCGATTTACACGAGACCTGGATGCCCTTTCTGCACAAAGATTAAGGAAGTCTATAGAATGAAGGGATACCCCTTTGCAGAATTCACATTAAATGTTAACTTTACAAGGGAGCAATTCTATCAAGAGTTTGGTCCTGGTTCTACCTTCCCTCAAGTCTTGATCAATGGACGGAAGATGGGTGGTTGCACCGAAACTGTCAAATACCTCAGGGAAAACAACTTACTGTGAAGACAAAGGACACCAGTGAAATCTACCAACTCGTTGAGAGAGCACTCGATGAAGCAGTGCTCAACGGTAGATTCTTATTCAAAATGTATACCTACCTCAAGGCAGGCAAATGGACGCGAAGAGAGACCAATGAATTCATTGAGTCATCCACAGCGGCACAAGTTAGTAACGCAGTTGAGGAATTAAACGGTTACATTAAAGGGGGTGACAAGCAACTACGCGAAGCGTATGGGCACATCCCTAAACCAAAAGCAAGAAAGATTCGTGACTATCTCTATGGTATTCTTGAGGACGCTTGGAAATATCATGCAGAGAGAAAACCAGGCAGGAAGAAAAATGCTAAATAATTTACAAGACATATAGGAGGCGACATGGCTGATCTTTCTTTTCTCTACATCGCTTTCTTCCTGACCCTAGGATCCTTCATCTTAGGGTTTGTTGCGTCTTGGAATCTGAAAGCTGTTTACGACGAGTGGAAAGAGCGAGCAGAGTATGCTGCTGTTGTTATGCACCCTGAGATGCAGGGTGCTGATGGCATGGCAGACCCCGCTGATCTTCTTTACTTGCGTTTCACAGAAGAAGATGATATTATGGAAGACGATGAGTGAATGTAAACCTATTTCTTAAACTATGAAACTGATGATTTCTGAAGTGCTTCAGAAAGCACATAATGCTAAGACTAAAGCAGCAAAGATCAAGATCTTGCAAGAAAACAATACCCAAACACTGAGGTCTGTCTTCATCATCAACTTTGATGAAACTGTTGTCCCTCGTGTGCCTCTAGGAGAAGATGTCCCTTACCGTCCTAACGAAGCACCTAAAGGCACTGAGCATACCTTGCTTGAGAAAGAAGGCAAGAAACTCTACCGCTTCTTTAAGGGAGGAGATGATACTCTCCCCACCATGAAGATTGAAAGCATGTTTATTCAGATGCTTGAAGGACTGCATGAGAGTGAAGCAGAAGTCCTTATCAAAGCAGTAAACAAAACCCTGCATAAGAAGTATCGTATTACTCAAGCCGTGGTGAAGGAAGCTTTTCCTGGTATTGAGTGGGGCGGACGGTCGTGAGTAAGATCAAAACCATCCAATCAGATTGTCCTGCAACAGCGGCAGATGATAGATCTCTACCCTACACTGCCTACATTGTCTGCTATCTCATTGATGGCGAAGAGCACTACGATATTGTTAGTAGCTCTAAGAATGTAGATATATTTGACCACTACTGGGACAAGTATAAGAAAGATTTTAAGTGGTATAAACAGACAGAAGGCAGAATTTCACCTAAACTATGGCAAGATCCAAATTCACCAAGTCCAAAGAAAGGAAAATGAATAAAGATCAAGTGTATTTTGATCCACGACGTGCTGGTGAGCAGCAAGTTGAAGACATCAAAGCAGCAGTCGATGCTGCTATGAAAAAAGATGAGGAAGAGCAAGAGAAAATCAATAACATTGAGACAGGTAAAGCAATCGTAGCAGGACTTGGCACTCTCTTGATCTCTCCATTGGTCCTTATGTTTGTATGGAATCTTTGCATTCCTGCACTCTTTGGACTCCCTGTGCTAACATACTGGTCAGGCATGGGACTAATTATTATTTCTCGCCTACTTTTCCAAAAGTATGACTAATTATTCTGATCCGATCCAGCATTCTTCTAAGGTTTGCTTGGTATCTGTGACTCCCGATGCCGAAAAGCATATGGGATACGTTGCTCGTGTAAGCAACCCAAAAAATCAAAACAACCCTGAGGTTGCTGGTCTATTGCGTTATTGTATTAAGCATGGACACTGGTCTGTGTTTGAGCAAGCACACATGACTCTTGAAATCAATACTACAAGAGGACTGGCAGCACAGATTTTGAGGCACCGTAGTTTTACATATCAAGAATTCTCTCAACGCTATGCAGATACAAATCTGTTGAGTGAAACTATTGAGGTGCCTGACTTGCGTCTACAAGACACAAAGAATCGTCAGAATAGTATCGACGGTGTGTCACAAGACCAGAAAGCTTTTCTCCAAGGTCGCATCCATCAATACTTTCTTGAGGGGATGGATCTTTATAATGAATTACTCCGTGAGGGAGTGGCAAAAGAATGTGCAAGGTTTGTGCTTCCTCTTGCTGCGCCCACTCGTATTTTTATGACAGGATCTGTGCGCTCTTGGATTCATTACATTGAATTGCGTTGTGCTAATGGCACACAGAAGGAGCACATGGACATTGCTGAGTTGTGTAAACAACACTTTGCATGTCAGTTTCCTACTGTTGCTAAGGCACTTGACTGGTGTCCTGACACAGATGAATGCGGATGTCCCGAAGGTTGGGACGACTTACAACCATGCTTGAGGATAGACTGATGCCTACATACAATGTAAAGAATCTCCAAACTGGAGAGAAAAAAGAATTGCGAATGTCAATGGTTGAATACAGCCAATGGCGTGAAGATAACCCCGACTGGGATAAGGACTGGCAGGCAGGTTTGCCTGGCACCGTATACGGTGATCCTAAACAGTCGGACGGATTCAAAGAAGTAATGTCCAAAATACAGGAGAAACATCCTAGGGCAAACTTGTCCCGTTACACCTAAACCAACACTCTATGCCTACATCTGTAAAGTCCAAGA
>Ga0209433_10000037_pt1 | contig 38836 bp, 45 predicted proteins | sample METZYME_5_50m_FD_187552 | JGI IMG/M metagenome (GOLD analysis project Ga0209433, IMG submission 187552) | Marine microbial communities from oxygen minimum zone in mesopelagic equatorial Pacific - METZYME_5_50m (SPAdes) (version 2) | ecosystem: Environmental > Aquatic > Marine > Oceanic | place...
AAACTTCTAATTCCATCTTAAAGTGGTGGAGCTAAGGAGATTCGAACTCCTGACCCCCTGCGTGCAAAGCAGGTGCTCTCCCAGCTGAGCTATAGCCCCACAAGAACACAAATAATAAAGATCAATGGAGAAAATTACAACTAGTTATCTCTTGGATCGTCAGAAACAGCGACCCCAATATATTTAAAGAGTGGTGAAAGCAATAGAACACCAGGTGTACCAATTGACCAAGCTAGCATCCAGGCTCTTATCCATTCACTCATCACTGGAGGAAATTGACTAGTATTTATAGCAGTTACAAAAAAGCTGACAATACCTGTCATTACAGTTGCAATAAGAATTGATGAGATTATTGTCCCAACAGTTTGATTAAACAATTTTATTTAAATAAAAAATATACGGACATAGCGAATATCGCTAATTGGTATTTCACATCTGATATGCCCTCGTCGAGAACACCAAAATGAAATCCTACGATAACAACCAACATTACGAGTGTGCCTAGAAGTCCTCCAAGAGTTGATAGTGCTTTAGCCATTGGTCCAATAAATTTTAAACCTCCAACAAGGATAAATATGGGGATTAAAACCAATTCTGCAATGGTGACTAACCAGGATGATATTACCGGGAAACTGGCGAATAAAGATAAACTTTCAACTACACCTAATGGTTCAGTAGGTGCATCAAACATAGTCTCTGCTTTAGGCAATCCATGTGAAAAGAAAATATATGACAACACAATTCTAAGAGTCCACTCAGAAAGAATACCCATTCTTGCCTCGGAAATTGAATCAGTTGCTTTATTCAACATACTCATTATGAATTAGATTATAAGCAATAAGCTCTTATGCTGTATAGATAAGAAATTAATCGGCAAAGTGCTTTTCTTTTTCTTCGTTGATGGTTTTTACTTCAGCACAGTATTCGGCTGTAGGTCTTGAGATGAGTCTTGGTAGACCAATTGGATCACCGGTTTCTACACAAAAACCATAGTCACCAGCTTTGATTCGCATTATTGCTTTATCGATTTTTGGTAGTAGCTTTGATTCACGCTCAACTATTCTCAAAAATAACATTGAATCGATTTCATGTTGTGCTCTGTCAACTTCATCACTACAAGAAGGTGGATTGCTAAGCCTATCTTTAGCCTCCTTTATATGTGTGAGAGTTTCTTTCTTGAGATCTTCAAGAAGAACCTTGAAGAACTGTAGTTGCTCCTTATTCATGTAATTCTTCTTTGGAGCTTTTAAAATTTTTTCTTTAGTAAGCATATGCGAAAGGGATATTTTATGTACGAAACAGAAAATATCAACCAATATCTGAATTATTTACAGTATTTTACGATGCTTTGCCTTTTTCTATATTGCCTGAAATGTTCCAGCCTAGGCCGATCAAGAATATTGCTAGAGGAATTATTGCCAATGGTGCTGTATAGAGCACTAAGCCAAATGAGAATAGTGAATTGAATAAGAACCCTCCAGAAGCATCTCCAAACCTATTGGTAAACGTATCGATAAAGACTGTTGATTTATATTTTTCTTTTGAAGATAGAGTTGTAAAAACTGCTTCTCTAGCAGGTTTATTTAATCCATATTCAAATGGCCTCATTGTTCCTTGAAGAACTAGAAATAACATAAGACCGGTTGTGCTCAGAAGGTATTCTGAAAAATAACCTGAAATTGCTAAAAACCCAAGAGCAAATAAAAAACCATATATTGTTAAAACAAATCTTATTCCTAAGAATCTTGATCTTAGAATCCACGAAGTAAAAACTAACTGAATGACTAAAGTAACTATTGGAACAATTGAATCAGCTCTCCCAAATACTCTGGTTTTAGTGGCTGAGTCATCGGTATAGCTGTTAACTAGTTCTAATTGAAAAAACCAAAGTGCAGTAGATAGACAGGTCCAAGTGAAGGCATAAAGAACAAAACTTCGTATGATTGGATTTTGTTTAATTTGCTTAAATTGCTCAAAAATATCATCAACAGCACTCGATTTATTATCTCTAAGCTTTACTTCTTCTCTTTCTACTTTAGATGAGAAGAAAATGGCAAGAGCCAAAGTAATAACGGTAATTACAAGAGATAGGTTCTGCTTATCATATAGATAAGAATCAACTAAAAAGCCGCCAAACGCAGCACCCAATGAACCACATGCACTTATCAGACCAAAGAATTTTTTACCTCCTTCTATATTGAATGAATTAACTGTGATGGCCCAAAAAATTGCAACTAGAAAAAAATTAAAGATATTGTACCAAACGTAAAAAATTGCTTTGACAGCAAAACTTGAAGGAAAAACTGTATAAGAAATCAGAAATCCAATCAGGTTAATAATAAAAAATCCATATATGTATAGAACGATTCTTCTTTGATTAATTCTTGAAACCATATATGAATAAATTGGGTTAACCAGCAACATGACTATGACGACAATAAATAAGAAAAATGTTAAATCTGCTGTACCTATGTCTGCAGCAATAGTCTGTCTAAAAGGCCTAAGTACAAAAAGTGATAGCAGAACAAAAAAGAAGAATAATCCGGAAAAAACAGTATTTTTTGATATTGATGGAAAAATAAAATTGCTTTTATTTGACATCTAGAGCTTGGGATTTAATTTGAAGCTGTTCAGATTTAGGAATTTCATATTTGAAGTCTATTAAAGCACTTTCCCAATCTCCATAAGTGGGGTTTGCTAACATGAACCAGTATTTGCCCCACATGTCATAGTGCCTGTCTGCAGCTGCCATCCTTATATCTGGTGAAGAACTATTTTCTTCATCATCCACAAAGTCGCCAAGGTTGTCTCCTATCATCATCACAATTCTGTAATCCTTAGCCACATGTTGTCTCCTAGTATTCTTATTAGAACCCCATTCCTCTCTTTCATATCTCATCAAGAGTTGATCTATATTCTTAGCGAATTTAAAGCCTAATTTCTCAAGATTATTTTTTGTAGCTTCCTCTAAATTAGCGGTTCTATTTGTGACAAAAAATACTTCTACACCCAACTCAGCAGCTCTAGCAAGAAAATCTTTGGCGCCAGGTATATAAGTTGCTTTTTCTTCCATGCACCACTCATCCCAACCATCTGGATAAAAAGACCTATCCATAATTTTCCTTGCTTGAAATGGGATATTGTCCAAGACCGTTTGGTCAACATCCAGAATTACAGCTGGTGGTTTGCCACTAAAATCTTTTGTTTGCTCAATTGCTGCTGAATAGCTTAGATCTTTAATTGCTGATTCAAGCTGATACTCAGCAGATTTATAAACACTTACTGAATTTGTGTAAAACTCAGCAGAACTTTGTACAAATAATGTTGCCAATAATCCTTGATGTTCTTTTATCTCAGCATCAGTTACAAAAGAGAGGAAAATTAGTGTCATAAAGTGTTTCTTCATAGGGCTAATCTTAAACTATTTTTATATGATTTATTAATCTAAAAGTCCAAGCTCAAATTGAATGCTTAACATTCTGCCTCTTGGATCATGTGTTCTAGTATCAAAACTGAAATCTGGCGCATCATACAACCGAGGTGCTGCCTCATCAAACAAGTTAATGAGAGCAAACCTTCCAACTAAATCAACGTTATCAAAAAGAATGCCTATTGGTGTTTCAAAAGATAAATCAAAAACTAGATGTGAATTTACTTTGTTTGCGTAACCTAAATCAAGAGCACTTTGTGGTATTACTCTATTATTCTTATAGCCACTAATATATCTAGCATTTAAACCAGTTTTATATTCATCAAAATCCCATTTTAAGAATGCATTAATTCTGTTTCGAGAAACTGAATGGGTATTACTGTCAAAATTAAACTTTCCAACCCTATTAATTAATTCATTTGCTGTCTCAGCAGAATTTCCAGGAGTTAGGAATTCTAAGAAAGAGGTTGCTTTTAATATGAATGACAAAGAACCATTTGCTTTAAGATCAAAATAATGTTCATAGCCAAGATCTATTCCAGAGAGTTGTGTTTTCTCCTCATTAAAATAAGTAGTAGTAACCGCAATTAAATCTCCTTCTGAATTTCTTGTAATAGTCGGTCCTTGCGGGTCAGCTAGCAATAAAGCTTGTGCGCTTTCAGCAACAATTCGGTCTTCATAATCTATTTCCCAGTAATCAACTGAAAATTTATTGTCATCTGTCTGCAATATAAGACCAAGGTTTGAGTTTGTTGCAGTTGCAGGCTCTAAATCAGGATTTCCAATTCTAGCTTGTCTAACAAAAATATTTACATCCTGGTCTCTAACACTTCCTAGATTGATATCGCTAGAAAACATTTGTGCCATAGAAGGCATAGCAAAAGATGTGCCTTGAGAAAGACGGATTACAAAACTATCAATTGGCTGAAACTTCAAAGATATTTTTGGGTCAAGCGAAGAATAATTATCGGATGATTCATATCTTGCAGCTATTCTTAAATCTAGGGTATCGAAGAATTTTTTCTCACCTTCAAAAAAGGCAGCATATTTATTTCTATTTTCATCAACATTTATGCCTCCTCCAAGAAAGAAAAGATCGGCTGTTTTTGTTATTTTGCCGTCCTCATCAAATTCAGCCCTTGCAAGATCATTATATTTTATATCCAATGTTTCATCATTTAACTGAAGACCTAGGACATAATTAAAATCTTCAATGGAAGATCTAGCTAAAACATCAATTGTAGTTAAGCCGCCAACTTTTGAGGAAATTTCTGCACCTCTAATATAGTTAGTAAGTTCAGGTGAGTTCGCAGTTGGATCAAAAATATTCCAAGTTAAGTCTCCATTGGGACCACCCAAACCCACCAAAGCATCCTGAAACCTTGAATCGATAATATCTGGCCTATTATGATCATTCCTATGTTCGCTTGTAGTTAAAGAAAAATCTATATCAAAGTCATTAAAGGTTGTTAGGTAGCTATAACTTAAATGAGTCTGAGCAATGTCTTTTGGAGACAAAGGGGAAGCATATTGTGCACCAAGTGGTCTTCCGAACCATCTCACAGGCACGTTAAATGGACTTCCTCCCTCACCCGGGTTTATAAATCGTGATAAAAAAGGCAATGCAGGGTAAGAAGGCGATTGAGGGTTGTCATTAACTTCTACATTCGAGTTTATAAGAGTTAAATTATGATTGTTGTTAGACAAATTGAAATAAAATTTTGAATGATTTTCGTCATTAACAATATTAAATCTTGTGCCGTATAGAAATCGACAAAAGCCATCTAGTATTCCACCATTTTCTTCACAATTTGGGTCTGGAACTATTTGTCCAGCATCATAAGTACCTGCATATATCCCTTCTTCAACAATGTCTGGCTCTGTAACAATAAAAGTATTACCTAATGAACTTACTGCAAGTTCTGCTATACCTGGAATTTCTGCGGCTGATAAAGGTGATCTATCTAACTGGTTGTATCCAAAAACTAAATCAAAGCCTAGTAAGTTAGCTCCAAATAATAGACCAAAAGTAGTTTCTTTGTTGTTATAGTTCTCAGTGGTTTGGTCACCAAATTTAATCTTAAAGCCATCAAAATTTTTGTAAGTTAAAAAATTTACTACGCCTGCGACCGCATCGGAACCATAGACAGAGGTAGCCCCCTCTTTTAATACCTCAATTTTTTCAAATGCAATTTCTGGAATAATATTTGAATCAATATAACCCTCTCCTTCATCTGATGGTGTTCCAGCAAAGGTATGTCTTTTTGAATTAATCAATAAAAGTGTTGAAGCGTGGTCTAAACCGCGCAATGTTATATTGGACATTCCTTGATCTATTCCATCAAGAGCATTTGTTTGAAAGTGCGAGCCTGAAGTGCTATTTAAAAACTTTGTTATCTCTGAGATGTTATTAATATTAAAATCATCGAACTCTTCGCTTGTGATTTGGTCTACAGGAGAACTATCTGATTCGATATCTTTAAGGGATGAACCAGTAGTAATGACTTCTTCGACATCTGTAGCGTAGATATTGCTAGGACCAAGTATAAATAGGCCTAGAAAGACGATGAAAAAAGACTTTTTCATTAACGGTATAGTACTTTATTTAATGTACTTTTTGTTTATTCTTTTTAATTCTTTCTCTTTTGAGTTTTTGGTAAAGATTGGTTGTCCTATCTTCTACAATTTTTTTTGCTACATGCCTTCTTATCCTAGCATGTTCAGATTTATGTAATCTGTCGCTCTTTGACATATTGAACTCCTATAGTTTCTGAGCTATCAGAGCTATAAAAGTTCAATAAATATATTACTTTTTAAAAAAGTGAGACGTTTTTGAATTCCATATCAACATCAAAATCTCTGCCGTAACCAGCAATAGCGATTTCACCAATGTTTTGGGATTTCATTGAAGCTGTCATGAAGCCGTTTTTTGAAAATTCATCAAAGCTAATAACATATTCTTTCCAATCATCTGTAACATCAAATTGCGTACTCATGTAAGACCATGGCGGCATTTTCAGACCTTTCATTGTTAAGTGGACTTCATATGTTTCGTTATTGCCTCTTGCAAGAAACTTAATGCCTTTAGCATTTTTCATTGGGTTTTCTAGCCTATGTGAAATTCTCACAAAACCACCATCTTTTTTAACAACATTCCCCATGATTTTAAAAGTTCCCTCGTCATAATCAGCCTGAAGGTTTGATGAACCTCCCATAACTCTATCCGTTACAACTCTCCACTCTTCTGGGTTTTCTGACATCTCAGCGTATGTAGTCATCGATAATAATAATGTTAGTAGTAAATATCTCATTTAAACAATTTAGTTGCTCACAGTATTAATTCAAGTCATTTTTGATTTGCATCAGTCTTTCTTCAAGTTCAAATAATTCATAATCTAATTCTTGAATAACTTTCAACCATATGTACTCAAGGTAAGAAATAAATAATGAAAACTCTGAAATATCATCAAATGATAAAGAGCTGTCTCCATAAGACTCAAGTAATACCTCTTGTTGCTTATGATTTAAATTAAATGACTTCGATATCATCGCTAAATCAAAAATAGGTTGGTTGTAACAAGCATAATCCCAATCAATAAATTTGCATTTACCGTTAAAAAAAATATTTTCATTGTTTAAATCGTTATGACAAAAAATTGCTTTCTGATCCTTTTTATAAAGTGCTTCAAAAATTTTAAATCCCTCTTCTATAATTGGGTCTCTAAAGTTACTACCTAGAATGTCTTGATATGATTTCATTTTGTCTTGAAATAATTGCACTTTCAGTCCTTCAAGCTGATTCGAGTGAAGATGTTTTATTGCTTGTCCCAACATATCTAACTGATGCTCTTCCAATACTTTTATTCCTACTTTGTCACCTAAGTATTCATAAATATTTGTATCTTCATTAATTAATCTAGGACATAAACTTTCAGGATATAGTTTTTCGTGAATGCTTTTAATCAGGCTCTGACTATTACAGAAAGGCAGTTCCTTTTTTTCTACAAGAACTCCCTCTATTTCATTATTTTCTACTAATAAAACTTTTGATAACCCATCCTCTTTCAAAATTTTTTTGATTGTGTAGTTATGCATTTTCTAATCGCATGCTTTTTCGCCATGCAATAAACCCAAATATTACAAGGATTATGTAAATAGAGAAAAGCAGTGCAGTTGTATAAAGCTCTCTAGATAGAAAGAGAAATACTGAAACGAAATCAACTACAAACCAGTAATACCAGTTTTCTAAGATTTTTTTAGCAACCATGTAAGTGGCAATAATCGCTCCCCAAGTTGTAAAAGCATCAATATATGGTGATACTGCCTCAGTTAAATTGCTTAAGATTAATCCTGAAAAAGTAACTAAAACAATTAATATCAACAATATGTAAATATGGTTAATGATTGGCCAAGTTGAAACAGTTAGGTTGTTCTTGCTGGAGCGGTTATTCCATTGAATCCAGCCATAGATACCCATTACTATATAAAATATTTGCAAGCCTGATTCCATATATAAACCAGCGGAAAACATCACAAAAAGATACATTATCGAACTTATAATCCATGCTGCCCAACAGAGTATGTTCTGCTGCATTGCCAATATTAAATAAGTTATTGCTAATGCAGCTGCAACTATCTCAAACCAATTTGCAGTTAAGAAGTCAAAAATCATATCTTATGGATAAACCAATGTGTCTTGGATCTCCATGCCTTTCATATAAAGTATCTGCAAAATCTGGTGCCTCATTACCAAAGAAGAAGCCTCTTGTGGCGTAATACTCATCAAATAAATTTCGTGCCCAGATTTCAAATACCCAATCTTTGTATTTATAACCAAAATTTGTATTGACGAGGACATGAGAGTCAGATTTATTATTATGAGAATCTGAGTAATAGAAACCACTTTTTCCAGTAATATTTACATTCCAATATGTATTTTCAAAAGGCAGGTAATTCATGCCCATTGAAAACGAATTGCTTGGAGCATGCGCTTGGGCACGCCCCTCTAAATCTGATCTCGACTCCCAATTTTGAATTTCAGTTTCAAGCAGACCTAAATTTATATATGTCGAAAGCTGTTCTGATATTTCAGAATTAATGCTCATTTCTATTCCATAATTAACACCTTCAGCTGCATTTTGTGTGAGAAATACAAAAGTATTTGGATCATTTGGGTCAACTTGAGTTGATATTAAAACTTGTTGATCTTGTCTATCTGAATAAAATGCTACAAGCCTGAGATCAGAATTTTTTGACAATGGCATATCAATGCCTAGCTCATAATTAGTTAAAAATTCTGGATCGTACTCCAAATCTCCTTCTGAGGCGCTATCTAATAAGCCTAAACCAACGTTAAAACCGCCTTGTTTATAGCCTTTAGCGTAATTTACGAAAATATTTTTCTCTGCGTCTAAACTATGAGAAAGAGAAATCTTACCTCCTGTCATACTATTTGATGGACTAAATCTCTCATCATTTGTATCAGAATATTTTGCAGACCAGTCTTCCATTCGCAACCCAACAGAAATTTTAGTAAAAGGTGAAAATTCATATTCAATATTTCCAAAAACAGATAAATTTGTGGAGCTATAGTTGCTGCTAGATGTGGTTAAGCTTGTATAAGGTGAAAATGGATCATTTGGATCGCCGTAAATCCCATCATCTTGTCTGTCATTTGTTTCTTCTAGTTTTAAGTAAGAAATACCAAAAACCCAATCAATCGGTAAGCGTACAGCTTTGTACTTTTCATTTGATACAAATCTAAATTCCTGGCTTATTGATTCTCTTGCCCTGAGAGTTTCTGAAAAATAATCATATGTGTATGGTGCATGCGAGTCACTATTTCCCCAGTCTGCATCATAACTAAAAACTACATCAGTATCGGTAGTACTAGTTAAACTTTGAAATTGATGGAACCTATTTTCTCTAAAAACTTTAAGCCCAAAAGTATTTGTTTTTTGTGAATCCATGCCTGGACGATCTGAAAGTGTATTAAGTGAACCATCTATAGTCCAAATATCAGCAGGATCATCCATATCTACCTGACTTAATAAAACTTTTGCATCAGTTTTATTGTCAATTTCAAGATCAAGCTTTAAACGAACTGTAGTTTCATCTTTTCTGGAAGTATCTGATCGATTTAAGTACAAATTTTCTCTGAAACCATCTGTATCATCTTTACGAAGAGCTAGTCTGAACTTAACATTTTTACTGTTGGTTAATGGACCACCAAAAGCCAAACCAGTACTTAAAGTATTGTAGTCTCCATATGTAATCTCTGATGTTCCCTCAAATTCTTCGGTTGGATCTTTGGTCTTTACATAAATCAATCCAGCTAAAGCATTTGCTCCAATCCTTGATCCCTGTGGACCTCGCAAGACTTCAATTTGGTCTACGTCAAAAGTAGTTGCTATGCCACCTTGACCAGAGTAATCAACGTCATCAATTAAGAAACCTACCGATGTATTCGGTGTCCCAAGATATCCAGACCTTTCACCGATACCTCTAATTTGAAAGTATCTTGCTCTAGAATCACTTGCAGCAAAATTTAAATTTGGTATTAAATAAGATAAGTTTTCAAAATGCTTAATTGGTTCACTCTTAATCTCTTCAGCATTAAGAATAAAAACACTTGAATCTTCATTATCAAGAGCTGTTTGACGATAGTCAGATTTAATGATTACTTCTTCTATTTCATCCGAAAAAATAATTTCAGATGCAAACAATAAAACGATTAGATATAGATAATTTATGATGTGTTTCATGCAATTCCTCCGCCATCACTATATGGTTCAGGTTCAAAGGGTTCCTATCAAAGATCTCAGGTTAAACCTCCCCTTTGCACTATCGTAATTATAACCAGACATGCTTTGTGGAATCAAAATTTCTGAAGGAGGACTACTTTTCGATTAATAGGTTAGGCATTTCAGCTCTTTTTTGCAGCTGAAACTCATCATATAGCTCACCTGTGGCTGTAAAGGCCCTGAATCTGAGAATATCATTATCTATATCAATAATTTGATAAAGCTGGGTGTTTTCTGCAAAAGTTTTAGCATAATTACCTTTCGTAATTTCATACATTTTCGGACCACTCACTGAAACAACATTAACTGTGCCAATCTCTGGATCATAAGCTTGCTGATAACCAGTTGGTACATTTTTTAAATTCTTGGTATCAACAAGTCCTGTTCTGGAGTAGGTATGATCATGACCACTTAAGATTAGGTCGACTTTGAATTTATCAAAAAGAGGTTTCCATGCTTGTCTTAACTCAATATTATCTCGGTCTGATGCAGGGGAATACATTGGATGATGAAAAGTAACAATTGTCCATTGATTCGGGTTCTGTTCAAGAACTTTTTCTAACCATGGAGCTTGGACTTCAAGTTCAGTATTAGAATTTAGTGAGATTAATCTAACACCTTGATAATCAAGAAAATATACTGTTTCTTCTAAGCTCTCTACTGGCACATCCTGTATTGGGAAAGAGAATTGCGGGCGCCAATGAGTACTTAATATAGGTTGTCCAGTAGGGTTTTGGAGTCGATCATAAAGTGGAGCACCTCCACCTAAAATTACTTTGCCTTTTAATTCGGTTTGAGAAAAACCAGTTATTAATTCAATGCCAGAATCAATTGATTCAATCTGACCAGTCTCTTTAACCAACAAAGATCCACTTTGCTCAAATTCATCTTCGATTATTAGTTTAAAGATTCCTGGCGCGTGAAGTGTATATTCTTCGACTTCAATTTTTAATTCAATGCCTTTTTTATTTTTCCAAATTCTTTTTCGTTGTGAATCATCCAAATATTCATGATTTCCTGGTGTCGCTATTACTGGAATAGTGCCATTCACCCAATCAGGAGCTTGGTGCCATTCACCCCATTGAGAGTCCATATAATGTTCATCAATTAAATCGCCTGCATGAAGTGTAAATGCCGCTCTTGGTGCATCACGAAAAGCTTCCCTAAAAACACGTGACCAATGAGTTTTTACTTCGTTTTGAGCGTCACCAAAATATATAAAACTAAAAGGCTCAGGCTTTAAACTGGCAGTTTTAAAATGGTAATACTCAGTCCAGTTCTCCCCATCACCAACTCTATATGCGTATAGTGTTTCTGGTTCAAGGTCTGTAAAAGTAACGTTATGATAATGAGCTTCATTAATATCACTCATAAAATACGCAGTTGTAGCCTTATGTTCAGATATTTCTAGAGCTCTTCCGTTGGCGTTGGCTTTTGCAATTTGTGCTTTACCTTGTTTTACACTTATGTCGGTACGCCATGTTACTGATTGCGTCGAAGTGGGATTATCGTTCCAAGTTAAAACCACTCTATCAGGTAAAACTGATGGTGCATGAGCAATATCTTCAGATAGCTTTGATGGGCTCCAATTATCATGGGATGTGATTGAAAAGCTTAATAAGCAAAAAAGAATTAAGTTAAGTCTCTTCATGTCCATCTCCAATGGTGGGTCTGGCTGGATTTGAACCGGCGACCTCACCCTTATCAGGGGTGCGCTCTAACCAACTGAGCTACAGACCCAAAGAACAAATTATTATAGATTTTTTAATTCTTAAGTCTACAAATCAATTTTTTGGTATTTAAAATTTTGTGTTGAAAAAATTATATTTAAAAGCAAATAGTAATAATGAAATATTTAATAATCATTCTTATTATCCTATCCACCGCCATCGAAGCAGCAGGATCCAAAAAAGTTAATCCTACTGAGCTTTATGAAAAAGCTGAAAAATATCTATACATTGGTGATTACAATGAGGCTTTAAAGGTACTTAAAAAATATGTTAGAGCTGAAAAAAAAGATCCAGATGGTTGGAGCATGTATGCATTTGCACACAGAAAATTAGAAAAATATAAACAGGCTGACAGATATTACAAGAAAGCATTACAACTTGATCCTAACCATAAACAGGCTCTTGAATATCAGGGTGAACTGTTTGTTGAGTTAGGCGATATTGACTCAGCAGAACAAAACCTTTCTCTTTTAAAAGAGCTTTGTCCAAACGGTTGTGATGAGTTGGACATGCTTGAGAAATATATGGATAAAACAGCTAAGAAATCTTGGTAATCACTCTTCTGAGAAGTGCATTACATTATTTTCTTCAAGTCTACTAATCAATTTCTCACCCATTGCTGGCGCTGTAGTATATATCCCGCCTTCTAAATCAGGGCAGTCAAAAAGTAAGCATAAAGCGCTTTCAGCTATCATTTTAGATGTTGAAGAATATCCTGGATCTCCTTCACCCTTAACTGAAACACTGACTTTTATTTCTCCTTGATCAACGCCAACAAATAGCATGTCATAATTCCCAGAATCTCTAGATTCTTTTGATGGACCTTCGCCTGGTTTAGGTACATTCTCTCCCATTAGAGGATTATAAGCAGCAATTGCTTGAGCAATTTTTTGACCCTCATCGCCGGGTCCAGCTGAAAACATTTCATCGTAGAGAAAATCTTTTCCATATGGATGACCCATCATGGTATTTGATCTGTGAACGTTCTTTGTATTGATTGCTGCCATAAAAAAAGGCGCAACCCATTCATTAGTTACATCGTCATGGTAAGGTTTATTATCTCGAGGCTGATCAGGGCCTTTGAAACCCTCACACAAACAGAAGGGGTCGATTAAAATGTTAAATAAATCAGGGTTTTCTCTTAATTTACTCATAGTTGCTTGCAATGAAGCTGCAGTACCACCTGAAAATTCACCTTTCATCGATCTAACTCGGCATTTTATATGTTCAACAGGCTTATCAAACTTTTCTTTAGCTAAGTTTTGCAAATAGAGAACTCCAAGATCAGATGGAATTGAATCAAAACCACAACTATGAACAATTCGTGCTCCACTTTCTTTTGCTTCAGCTATATGTTTTTGCATATCATGCATCCATCCAGGCTCACCGCTTAGATCAACATAATCAACACCGTGTTTTGCACACATAGCTAAAATATCATTTCCGTAAAGCTGGTATGGTCCAACAGTAGTAAGTATCAAACGAGTCATTTTCATGGCCTTTTCTATATCTTCCATGTTTGATGAATCAAGGATTAAACTTGGAACATCAATAGATAGCTCATTTTTAACAGCTTCAATTCTTTCATGGTTTCTTGCTGCGATAGCCCATTTAAGCTTGCCAGAGTATCTTTCATTAAGATATTCAACAACTAGTTTTCCTGTGAAACTTGTTGCTCCAAAAACAATTAGATCATATTCTTTAGCACTCATTTCTATTCTCCTTTGATGGTTACATACATAATTTTTTTCTTCCCAACTTGAATAAGTAGTTTACTATCGAAAGCAACATCAAATTCCTTTGATTCAACTTTTTCCTGATTAACTTTAACAGCACCTTGATCTATTAATCTCAATGCCTCTGAAGTGCTTACTGCAAAACCCACATCCTTTAACAAATTAGGTATTGGGTAATTACCTGAGTGTTTTAACGTTATCTCTTCAATATCACTTGGTAACTCATTAGTTGAAAACTTTTTAAAAAAATTATCCTGTGCTTTGTCCGCTTCTACTTTTGATGTGAATCTCTCTGTTAATTCGTGAGCAAGGGCGATTTTGACATCTCTCGGATTGCCACCTTTTTCTATATTTTGTTTTAAATTTTCAATCTCACTAGTGTCTTTTAAGCTTAATAAATCAAACCACTTAAACATTATTTCATCTGGAATTGACATAGTTTTGCCGAAAATTTGATCGGCATTTTCGGTTATTCCAATATAATTATTTTCAGTCTTAGACATCTTTTTAACGCCATCCAAACCCTCAAGAAGTGGAAGAGTGATAATTGTCTGAGGCACCATGCCTATGTTTTTTTGAAGGTCTCTTCCAACCAAAAGATTAAATTTTTGGTCAGTGCCTCCAAGCTCAACATCAGCTTTAAGCTCTACTGAATCTTGTCCTTGCATAAGAGGATATAAGAATTCATGAATAGAGATAGGTTGATTATTTTTGTATCTTTTTGAGAAATCATCTCTTTCAATCATTCTGGCAACTGTAGATTGGGCCGAAAGTTTAATCATATCAGCTGCACTCATTTCATCTCCCCATCTGGAATTAAAATCAACTTTTGTTTTTTTACTATCAAGTACTTTAAAAACTTGCTCCTCATAAGTTTTTGCGTTCAGCTTTATCTCAGTATCAGTAAGTGGAGGTCTTGTTTTATTTTTGCCACTAGGATCTCCGATTCTTCCAGTAAAATCTCCGATCAGGAATACTACGGTATGACCTAAATCTTGGAATTGGCGCATTTTTCTGAGGATAACAGTATGTCCAAGGTGTAAATCAGGTGCTGTAGGATCAAAACCTACTTTTATAATCAATTTTTTTCCTGATTCGATTTTTTCAATTAATTCAGCTTCACCGATGATCTCATCGATACCTTGTTTTATAATCTCAATTTGTTTTTTAGAATCATTCATTTAGCTTTATATATAATATCAGAACATGTACACAGGCTCTCATATAAAATTAATTCTTGCTATTTTATTAATCCCTTCGATTTTTATTTTTTTAATAGCAGCTGATTCTGAGAACAGAAGCTTTAGCGAACAGCCAGAGCTCACTATTGAAAAAATTTCTTTTCAAACTGAAGAGGCTAATCTTGATCTACCAAAAGAAAATAAAGTGATTATTAAATCTGGTGATACTTTTTATTCAACTATGGTAGATTTTGGCGTTAGTCCAGTAGTGATTAATCAAATCGGGCAAGACAGAGACCTTAAAGATTTCATTAGCCTAAGAGTTAATGATCAAATTTATATAACCATAAAAAATGGAACAACATATGTGAAAAGATTTAATGAAGATTTTTATATTGATGTCCTCACAATTGAAAATGGTGAATATGAATTTGAGAGGCAAAGAAATAGCCTTGAAAAGATTGCTCAATTTCGAGAATTTATAATCACTGATTCACTTTATGCTTCTGGAAAAAAAGCTGATGTACCAGAATCTGTCTTAGGGGACCTGATCTATATTTTTGGATGGGATATTGATTACGCCTATGACATCAGAAATGGCGACACAGTGAAAATTCTTTATGAGGATGTTTTCTCAAACGGCCGATTAGTTTCGCATGGAGATATTTTGGCAGCTGAGTTCACTAATAAAGGTTCAGAAATAACTGTAATAAGATTTACGCAAAGAGGAAGAAAGGACTACTACACAACAGACAGCAATAATGTACGAAAAGCTTTTCTCAGAACTCCAATAGAATTTGCAAGAATAAGTTCACACTACAATCCTAATAGAAAGCACCCTATCTTAAACAAAATTCGAGCTCACAAGGGAACTGATTATGCTGCAAGAGCAGGAACTGCTGTAAAAGTAACAGGTGATGGTGTTATAAAAAGCGCCCAGTATTCCAATTCATATGGTAATTACATAGATGTAATGCATTACAACAAATATATGACTAGATATGCTCATCTAAGGGGATTTGCAAAAGGTATTAAAAAAGGTGCAAAGGTGACTCAAGGGCAAACTATTGGTTATGTAGGGTCAACAGGCTTAGCTACTGGGCCACACCTTCATTATGAATTTCATATAAATGGCAAGCATACAGATCCTGTAAAAGTGGAGCCACCAAACGCCCAATCCATTAATTCTTATAATAAAAAATACTTTGATAAGCTGGTTGCAGAGAGATCAGAAATTATTTCAAATATCACAAGCATCCAATGAAAAATTTTTATATAGGTTTGATGTCTGGAACTAGCCGAGACAGCCTTGATGCATGTCTAGTAAATTTTGATAAGGGCTTTCAATTAATTGACACAGCTACAATAGAATTTAGTAAAGACTATAAACGTTCAGAAGACCAAGATTTCATAGGAAAAGAAATCACTAAAAAAAGTATTGAGATAGTTAATTTCTTGAGAAAAAAATGGCCAGAGAAGAATATTAAGGCTGTAGCTTTTCCAGGGCAAACAATTTCTCATACAGATGAATACAGTATCCAAGCTGGTGATCCTGAAGAGATCAATATGGAAACTTCCTTACCTATTTACGCAGATTTTAGAAATTTTGATATTGCTAGAGGAGGCAGGGGTGCGCCTCTAGTACCTGAATTTCATAAATACTTTTTTGCCAAAGAAGGCGTTTCTCAGCTTATTTTCAATATTGGTGGTATTTCAAATGGAACACATCTTGTTGGCAATACTATTTCTGAAGCATCAGATGTCGGACCCGGTAATTGTCTGCTCGACTTAATGGCAAAAAATCTGAATATCGGGGATTTTGATAAAAATGGAGATACAGCTGCAAAAGGAAAATCAAATATTAGGCTTTTAAACTTTCTTCTAGAAAAATTAGAGCATCTTGCTTACCCAAGGGCAGATGACATTAGTTTTTATTATGAAATATTTGAATCTTCTAAAAATTTTCAAAAAACTATAAGTTCAAACGACATTTTGTGCACACTTGTTGAGTTGAGCGCGCTCAAAATTAAAGATTTTCATGTTTACTGTAATTCTCCAGATATTGTCTACATACATGGAGGAGGAATTTATAATGCTTTTCTCATGCGTAGAATCAAAAATTTATTGGGAGTAAGTGTGGAGACAACTGAAGAATTAATAGATTCAAAATTCGTTGAAGCTGCTGCTTTTGCTTACTTAGCCTACAAAGAAAGAGCGCACTTATTCAAATAGAGAAAGAAGCTCCACAACCGCAAGTAGAAGAGGCATTAGGATTTTCGACAGTAAACTTAGAACCCATTAAATTTTCAATATAATCAATTTTAGAGCCCATAATATATGGGTAGGACATATGATCTAAAACCACGGAAACGCCATCACCAAAATCTAAAACAGCATCCTCATCTTTATCAAAATCATCAAATTTAAAACCATATTGAAATCCTGAACAACCACCTCCTGTTACATAAACTCGGAAGAACTTATCTTGCTCAGAGGCTTTCAGCGCTGAGATTTTTCTTAATGCACTATCCGATAGTTCAAATGGTGCTGCTTTTTTTGTTTTGAGTTCCATAATTTAATTTTCAACCTAATTCTATCAAAAATACTAATTGACTTATAATTCTCTTACCTATGAAAAAGCTTTTACTTTTATACTCCAGTACGGATGGACATACAATTAAAATCCTAGAGAGAATAAAAAATAATCTGGATAATATTCTTGATAGTGATATTTTGAGCTTAGATCAAACAAGTTCAACTAATCTGGAGGCAGTTGAATGTATCATTATTGGTGCAAGTATACGATATGGCAGGCATAAGCCTTCTGTATATAAATTTATCAAGCAACATAAATCTATTCTAGAAAATAAAGTGACAGGTTTTTTTAATGTGAATGCTGTAGCAAGGAAATTAGATAAAAATGAGGTGAATACAAATCCGTATATGAAAAAATTTCTGAAATTATCAGGATGGAAACCAAACCTACTCTCAGTTTTTGCTGGGAAAATATCTTATCCAAGCTACGGTTTTTTTGATAAGCATATGATTAGATTTATTATGTGGATGTCGAAGGGTCCAACAGACATCACACAAACTTATGAATTTACTGATTGGCAAAAAGTTGATGATTTTTCAATGCAGATAAAGAATCTTAATAAGCAAGAGTATTAGAGATAACTACAAACATTGCTATTGGCTTAATGAGACATATAAATCTATCATTATTAAAAGGATCTAGTTAATTGATCAATGAAAATTAAAAACTCTGAAAATTTATTTGAGAAATCAAAACATCACATTGCAGGTGGTGTAAATTCTCCTGTTCGAGCTTTTAAGAGTGTTGGCGGCACACCAATTTTTTTTAAAAAATCTAGAGGGTGTTATCTATATGATGAAGATGGTAATAAATATTTAGATTTTGTTGGTTCATGGGGTCCAATGGTTCTTGGTCACTCAAATAAAGAAATAATAAGTGCAATTAAAAAACAAGCTAGTAAAGGAATAAGCTTTGGTGCGCCAACAAAAAATGAATTGGAAATAGCCAAGCTTATTAAATCCTACATTCCAAGCATTGAGAAGCTAAGAATGGTGAATTCAGGCACAGAAGCGACAATGAGCTGCATCAGACTTGCAAGAGGATCAACCAATAGAAAAAAGATAATTAAATTCATTGGTTGTTATCATGGGCACGTAGATTCACTTCTTGTAAAAGCAGGGTCAGGGCTTGCCACTCTGGGAGTTCCAGATTCGCCCGGCATACCTGATGAACTTTCAAAATTAACTATTTCACTTCCCTACAATGATATCGATGCAGTTACAAAAGCATTTGCAAAGTATAAAGATGACATTGCTGCAGTTATCATTGAACCCATTGCTGGAAATATGGGTTTTATCGAGCCAGATAAAGAATTTGTTCAAAAACTAAGAGATTTATGTACAAAAAATCAATCAATATTAATTTTTGATGAGGTAATGACTGGATTTAGAGTAGCTAGAGGCGGAGTGCAGGAACTTATGGAAATTGAGCCTGATTTAACTGCTTTAGGCAAAATAGTTGGAGGTGGTTTGCCGGTAGGAGTTTATGGTGGGAAAGCAGAGATAATGAATAATATTTCTCCAGATGGTCCTGTTTACCAAGCTGGTACCCTATCAGGAAATCCAATAGCTGTAAGTGCAGGAACAGCTCTGCTTAAACAATTATCAAATAAAAAAATATTTAAATCACTCGAAAGAGTAGCGCTGAGTTTCTTAGAGCCAGTGAAGCATGCTGCAGATGAGATGAATATTCCGTTTTCATTTAGTGTGCGTGGTGGTATGTTTGGTTTTTTCTTCTCAAAGTCGTTACCAAGAAATTTTGATGATGTACAAAATTCTAATATAGAATTTTTTGGAAAATTTTTCAGAAAAATGCTTATGAGTAATATATATTTACCGCCCTCAGCTTATGAAAGTTGTTTTATTTCCACACAACATGATGAGGCTAAAATGAAAAAGGCAGCTAGAGTTGCAATTAAAGTCTTGGAGGAGCTAAAAGATGAAGTTTGATGTAATTGGAGTTGGAAATGCATTGGTTGATGAGACCTACTACGTAAATAAGGACTTTGTTGATTCAACAGATTTATTTTTTAACCAATTTAAGTCCATTTCCTTTGAAGAGCAGGAAAAAATCCTTTCAAAACTTCCTGAGGGTTCATTGCCAGATGTAGTTTGTGGTGGCTCAACTACAAATAGTCTTGCTGCTACATCAAATTTAGGATCAAATTGTGCCCACATCTGTCAGTTGGGTGAGGATGAAAGAGGGAAACTTTACGAGGAAAATTTACAGCTGAATGAAATTACATCTTTAAATGACTTTTATCATACAGAAGTAAGAACGGGGAGATGTCTAGTATTCATTACACCCAATAGTGAAAGAACTATGGGTACGTATTTGGGAGCATCAGAGAGACTGATAGTAAATCCAAAGTTTATAGAGTTTGCTAATCAATCAAAAATTCTATTCTCTGAAGGATATCAATTCACTTCTGACGAAAACTATGGTGCTTTTTTAGAAATACTTAAAGGCACAAATGAATCGACAAAATTAGCTTTGAGCTTATCTGATCCTGGAGTAGTTCAAGGCTTTAGATCAAGATTTGAAGAAGTTTTTTCTCACAGGGTCGTTGATTATCTTTTTTGCAATAGGGAGGAGGCTACTGCTCTTGCTGGAGAAAATTATCTCGAGAACATTCAAAAAATTGCTAAGAATTTTGTTGTGACTAATGGTGCCGATTCCTCAGAAGTAAGTGAAGGAGGCGAAGTATCAATAATTAAAGCGCATTCTGTAAAAGCAATTGACTCAAACGGCGCTGGAGATATTTTTGCAGGTGCTGCACTGCATAAGATTATTGAAGAAGAAAGTTTTTATGAGGCATGCAAGTTTGGAAACTATGCATCATCAGTAATAGTTCAAGAAAAAAGTCCTAGACTTTCTATTGAATCTTACAAAAATCTTTTAAACGGCTACAACAAAGTTTAAAAGTGACGCCTGATATATATAACGACAAGAGATTTGGTGTAAACAAGAAAAATATATCTATTAATGCTCTAAACGTCATTTCTAAATTACAAAAATCAGGATTTCAGGCTTTCATTGTTGGAGGTGGTATAAGAGACTTGATAAAAGGGCTTCATCCAAAAGATTTTGACATTGTTACTAATTGTGAGCCTGAAGAGATAAGGAAAATCTTCAAGAATTCCCGAATAATTGGTAGAAGATTCAAGTTAGTACATATTGCTTTTTCAGATGAAATAATAGAAACAACTACATTTAGGTCAGGAAAAGATGAAGATGCTGACTCAATTGAAGTTAACGATAAAGGCAGAATACTTCGTGATAATAAATGGGGTACCCAAGAAGAAGATGTTTTCAGAAGAGATCTAACAATCAATTCAATCTATTACGATCCAATCTCTAGTGAAGTCATTGACTACACAGGAGGAATAAAAGACCTAAAAGATAAGAAGATAAGCTTTATTGGTAAAGCTGGAGATAGAATTCTGGAAGATCCTGTCAGAATTATCAGAGCAATAAGATTTGCAGCAAAACTAAACTTTAAAATTGATACCGAAATAACGAAAGCCATAGAAATACACCGCCAACATTTATTGGATATGCCTCCAGCACGCTTATATGAGGAAGTCATAAAATTATTTCTTTCAGGGCATGCAGAAAATTCTTACCTTCTCTTGAAAAAGCATGGTGTATTTAATGTGCTTTTTCCACATCTTCAAAACTCATATGATGAATATGAAGATTTTTATATAGAAGCTTTTAGAGAAACTGATAAAAGATATATCTCTGGAAAAACTCTTAATGTTGGATTTCTGTATGCTATTCTTCTTTGGCCTAAGGTTGCAGTAGAGTCTGATATAGCAAATCACATAAACTTTAAAAAATTTTACAGAACAATAGCTAGTGTCATGAGAAAACAGCAAATGATTACTTCTGTTCCAAGAAAATTTACAAGCTTCATAAAAGATGTTTGGATGAATCAAATTAGATTCTCTAGGATTGGAAAAAAATCAATTAGTTTTACTCAAAGCTTAAGATTTCGTGCAGCATATGATTTTCTATTGATTAGAAAATCAATTGAACCAAAGTTATCACAATCAGTTAATTGGTGGACAGAATTCAAAACTGCAAATTATGATAAAAAGATAAGATTATTGAATACTCGTAAAAAAAATAGAAATGCAAAAAGGTGAATTACCAAACTATATTGCAATAGAAGGGCCAATAGGTGTTGGAAAAACTTCTCTTGCAAGAAAAATTTCTTATGAATTTGGTCATGAATTGTGTTTAGAAGAATCTGATGACAATCCTTTCCTTAAGCCCTTTTACGGAGATAAGAGAAACTATGCCTTTGCATCTCAATTATTTTTCGTTATGCAAAGATCTCATCAGCTTAAAATGTATTTCTCAGATGGTCTTATTCAAAGAAAGGTAGTATCTGACTTTATGTTTGAAAAAGAAAATTTATTTGCTGAACTAAATTTAACAAAAGATGAGTTTAATATTTTTAAAGAAGTTAAAGCGAAATTTTATAATACACATCCAAAGCCAGATTTATTGATTTATTTACAGGCAACGCCTGAAAGAGTACTTGAGCGTGTCCACAAAAGAGGCAGATCTTATGAGAATGAGATGCCCTTAGAATATCTAGAAAGTATATGCGAAATGTATACCGAGTTCTTTTTTAACTATTCTGATTCACCTTTATTAGTTCTAAATGTTGATGAGGTTGATTTTGTAGGCAGCGATTCAGATTATGAAAAGGTTCTTTCTTGTCTTAGAAGGGAGATTAAAGGCAAAGAGTTTATAGATTTATCTCCCAGCTTTTTCTCATGAAAATAGACATCACAAATTATTCTGAAACTGAAAAAGTTGCATCTGCGCTTAATTTATATATTCAATCAACTAATAAACCTCAAATCTTTTATCTATCTGGTGATCTTGGTTCGGGCAAAACAACTTTAGTTCGGGAAATTTTAAAATCAATGGGATGGAAGGGAGCAGTGAAAAGCCCAACCTTTAGCATTCTCGAAGAATATGAGATCAATGAAAGGAATATATTTCATGCTGATCTATATAGGCTAAATAATGAAAATGATTTTAATATGCTTGGATTAGAGTTGAATGAGAATTCAAATGATATATTTTTCATTGAATGGCCAGATAGAATTTCGAAATTAGGTTTTGGTTCGGAATTTTTCTTTGAGTTATCGGTAAACAAAAATACAAGATCAATCACAATGGAATCAGATGAGCCAAGTTTCTCAAGCTGCATTGATCGGATCAATATCGATAACCCAATTTGATACATCCTTTTTTTCAAAGTTTGTTTTTGAAACAAAATCTTTAAGTCTTTTAGTCATAACTTCATAATCAGCACTTTGAATAATACAGAACATTCGATGTTTATAGCCTGATTTTGCAATAGGGCCTTCAAACGGGCCATATATCTCTAATCCTTCTTGAGACAAGCTCTTCTTGGCATTAACTAAAAACTTTCTAACCCTTGCTTGATTGGCATCTTCTGCTTTTAGGTAGGATAGATTTATAAAAGGTGATAAATCTAGCTTTTTTCTTTCCTTCAATAGCTCATTTGCAATTTTATTGTAATCTCCAGACTTAATAAGTTGAAAAAGTGGATGATCAGCAACTCTTGTCTGAAGAAATACATCATTATTTATCCCTGTTCGACCCGCCCTTCCAGCAACTTGAATAATTAATTGTGCTGTTTGTTCTTGCATGTGAATATCTGCACCAAATAAACCGAAATCTAAATTTAAAACAACTACAAGACTTACTTTTTTGAAGTCATGACCTTTAGCAAGAAGTTGGGTACCAATGAATACTCTTGGTTTCTCATCATGCAGGTATTTTGAGCTCTCCTCTCTTCTATTTTTTCCAGCAACAGAATCTTTATCAATTCTTACAACTTCTGAGTACGGCATAACTTCCTTAATGGTTTCTTCTATTTGTTGAGTTCCTGTGCCTTTAAAAGAAAAGTCTCCATCTTCACAATTTGGACACTCAGATGGAATGCCCCAAACACTCTCGCATCTGTGACATTTCAATCTTCGTACATCTTGATGATAAACAAGGGAAGTTTCACAACAGTTACTTTTTGCTATCCAACCACAACTATTACACATAAAAACAGGCGCATAGCCTCTTCTATTGAGTAAGATTAACGTTTGAAATCCTTTATCAAAATTTGCAACTATTTGATCAATAAGGCTTTTAGAAATCCCTCCATGTGTATCCTTTTTATTAGCAGCATGAATTGTAATTTTTGGCATTGTTGAATTAGATATTCTTTTGGTAAGAGAACATTTCTCTATAAGTTGTAAATTAGCTTTATTTAGATTTGATAATGAAGGTGTAGCTGAGGCATAAACTATTCTCACGTTTTCAACATGTAGAAGCCTTGCTAAATTTCTTGCATCATATCGAAAACTTTCTTGTTGCTTATAAGATTGGTCATGTTCCTCATCAAAAATAATTCCACCAAGATTTTTAATTGGAAGAAAAATTGCTGATCTTGTACCAAGAATAATTTTTGGGCCTGATTTCTTTGCAGCTAACCAAATTTTAATCCTCTGAATATCTGTCAATCCTGAGTGATGAAGAAAAACTATGTCTCCGAAAGACTTTTTAAAATCCTCATAAATTTGAGGGGTAAGAAATATCTCAGGCACCATGACAAGTGCACTTTTTCCTTCTTTAATAAGCTTTCTAACATAGTGCTTATAAACTTCAGTTTTGCCTGATGAAGTAATGCCTGAAAAAAGGATTTCTCCTTTAGGTTTTTTGCTAATTGCCTTTAAACAATCACTCTGTTCTGTATTAAGCTTATGGAAATTATCTAAAATATTTGGTTTTGGTAGTTCAGAATCATATTTCACTAGGGTAGATTGATGTTTTGCTTTCCTTAAATATGTTGGGATGAAGGATTCAATAACACTTCCAACTGGGTGCATGTAATGTTCAGATATAGCTAAAATTTCAGTGATTCTTTTTTTAGAAAAAAGGGGGGTATCGTCCAGCACCTCTATTACTTCTTTCAGCTTATATTCGCTTTTAAATTCATCAATTTCTTCTAATACAATGCCAACCATTTTTCGTCTTCCAAATTCAACTAAAACTCTTTTCCCCAGTAAATCTTGTTTTGAATTATTTATATATGTGAAGGTTTGCCTTAATGGCGACGATATAGCAACTTGAACAAAATTCATCAATTTATTGTAATAGAAAATTTATTTGATATTATTTCACACTCATTTATAAGTTATGAAAAAAGAGATACATCCAGAATACCGTGACGTGCTTTTCCACGATACCAGTGTGGACGAGTATTTCCTTATTAAATCTACTCTCAAAACTGATCAAACAAAAAAATGGGAAGACGGTAATACATATCCATACTTTGTAATTGAGACCTCATCTGCATCTCATCCTTTTTATACTGGCCAACAAAAGATTCTTGATACTGGCGGAAGGGTTCAGAGGTTTGAAAAGAAATTTGGTAAGTCTGCTAAGTAATTCCAGTACTTCCAAAGCCTTTAGATCCTCGTGCAGTTAACTCAAAGTCATCAACCTGCTCAAGATCTACCTGATCTACTCTGATAATTACAAGTTGGGCTACCCTATCACCTGGATTTATCGTGATATCATCTTCAGATCTGTTCCAAAGAGAAATACTTAATGGTCCTTGGTAATCAGAATCTATTAACCCCATTAAATTGCCACATACAAGACCTTTTTTTGCACCTAATCCAGATCTTGGTATAACTATTCCAGCAAAACTTGGATTCTCTATAAAAATTGAAATACCAGAAGGCAATATTGTTGATTCATTCGGTTTTAGAATTACAGTGTCATCTATGCATGCCAAAAGATCCATACCAGCTGAGCCAGCTGTTTGATATTTTGGAACTTCAAATTCTTGGCCTATTCTTGAATCGAGAATTTTATATTTAAGCTTCATTGGAAAAAGTTAATTATTGCATAAAATCAATTACTATTTTATTATCATCCGTTCTTATGAGTAAGGTGTGTCAAGTAACAGGTAAAAAAGCAATGGTGGGCAATCATGTTTCTCACGCGAAAAACCGTGTGAAAAGGCTGTTTAAGCCAAATTTGCATAAACATAAGTTCTGGGTTGAATCAGAAAATAAGTTCGTTACTCTAACTCTTTCTACAAAAGGTATGAGAATTATCGATAAAAACGGTATTGATGCTGTTCTTAAAGATATCAGATCAAAAGGCATTAAAGTTTAATCTTGCTACTACTTGCTTCAGCTTCACAGAGACGGACAGAACTTCTTGACCTAATGGGGATCACCCATAAAATTGTCGAACAACATTTTGATGAAGACTCAATAATTGAAAAAGAACCAATTGCTTGCTCTCAAGCTATTGTTGAGGGCAAGAATTTAAGTGCAAGAAGTTTGCTCAATAATAATGACCATAAAAACAATCCGATTTTAACAGCGGATACGCTTGTATTTACTCCAAATAAAGAAATTGTAGGCAAACCAAGAGATCATGATCATTCTAGACAGCTATTAAAAGAATTTTCAGGAAAAACACATAGTGTTTTCTCAACAGTAATGGTTAGTTACGAAGAAAAGTCATTAATCAAAACTTGTGAAACAAAAGTAACTTTTAAAATCATGAGTGATGATGAGATTGAAGAGTATGTTATGTCAGAAGAAGGAGTTGGAAAAGCTGGCGCATATGGAATCCATGGACCTGCAGGAAAATATATTTCAAATTTAGTTGGTAGCTATACAAATGTTGTTGGCTTACCAATACATGAAACCTACGAAATTCTTAAAGAGCTAGATTTATATTAGTTCTTATTAGCGTAATCAATAATCTTATGTTTAAGTGAAGGGGCTTTATCAAGCAGCTTCATACCAGAATTAAGAATAATTTCACTAATCCCACTAACATTACCAAATGCACCAAATAAACTTTGAATTATCCAAGTCATTTGAAGATTCTTATTATTTCTGGTTTTACTGTAAGCATCTAGCGATTCTTGATCATTCTCGATTATAGAGTCCAAATTTTTTTCAACTTCCATAATGTCTCCAATTCCTAAATTCAGGCCCTGGCCAGCCATAGGGTGAAATGTATTTGCTGCGTCACCGCATAACAATACTTTTGAGGCATTGAGCTCGTATGCTCTAGAATGTTTTAGCTCGAAACCTGGGCTGAGGCTTAAGTTTTTGAGATCTAAGCCAATATTAAAATCCTCATTCATCATATTAAGATCTTCAACAATATTACCTGTTGAGTTTGTGCAAAAAATTATAGAGTACATTTCTTTACTATCATCTAAGGGTAAAAGCGCTAAAGTGCCATTTCTGGTGAAAAATTGCTTTGCGATGTTTTCATGTTTAGCTTCGACACATGTAACAAATGCTTTTTGTCCGTAGAACCACTCTTCTCCATCAAAATCACAAAGCTCTCTAACTTTTGAGTTTGAACCATCAGTTGCAAAAATAAATTTAGCTTCTAGGTTTTTCTTATTAGTTTTAATGGAAAGCTTATTATTGTTGGTTATTTCTTGAATTGAAGTATTCCAATTAATTTCGGCTTCAACACCCTTCAATAATTTTTCATGTAGTACTGATAACAAACAGATGGATGTAATTTTTTCTTCTTCGCTTGAATCTAAAATAATTCCCAAATCATTTTTATGGTATAGCTCCATTTTTTTTACTGGCGTTGACCACTTATTTAGATCAAGGTTTTTGTCGAGTGCATTAAGAAAGAGAATCGAGTCTTTAGTTAATGCTACTGTACGATGGGGGATCTCTTTGAATTCCTGACTTTTTTCCATTATTACAAATGGAATATCATGTTTCTTCAAAACATGTCCCAGGATGCATCCAATTACGCCTGCTCCGGCTATAACAACTGGCTTAGTCATCAATTATTCATTAGCTGCTCTATTTCCTCAGTTTCAACAGGGACTTTTGCAGTTAAGTTTTCAAAACCGTTAGATGTAATCAAAATGTCATTTTCAACTCTTACACCAATACCTTTCCATTTATCATCGACATCAGCTGTTTGGTTTACATAGACACCAGGCTCGATTGTCATAACCATATTTTCTTGAAATAAAACTTCAGAACCATCTATAGAGTATGGACAATCATCATGAACATCTAAGCCCATCCAATGACCAATTTTATGGTAATAAAACTCTCTAAAAAGCTTTTTATCGATAATCTCATCGAGACTTCCACTTAATAAACCAATATCTTTTAGGCCTTGTGAAAGCGATTTCTCAGAAATCTTTTGTGGATCTGTACAAGGCTTTCCAACTCTAGCAGCATCACATGCAGCATTATGTGCCTCAAGAACTATGTCATAAATTGCTTTTTGTTCGCCAGAAAATTTTCCGTTTATCGGAAAGGTTCTCGTTATATCTGAAGCATACATACTATATTCACAACCTGCATCTACAAGAACTAATTCACCATCTCCTATTGCCTGGTTATTATCAATATAGTGCAGTATACAGGCGCGCGCACCTCCTGCCACAATAGGTGTATATGAGGTCTCTCTGGAACCATTAGCCTTAAATTCATTTAAGTACATTGACTCAAGATCATATTCAGACATTCCTACTCTAGCCTTTTGCATGACTGTTCTGTGAGATATTGCTGCTATTTCACAAGATTTTTTAATCAACGAAATTTCCGTTTCATCTTTTATTAATCTCATGCTTCCAAGCTGATTAGAAAAGTTTTTTAGGTCTATATTGCCTTGGTGTCTCTCCATACTATTAGCCTTATTAATCCAATTGGAAACTTTTAAATCAAAATCTAAGTTTTTCCCTATTAAAGTATTGAGTGTTTTATAGCCTCTTATGAGATTAGGTAAAATTTCATCTATCAAACTAATATCGTAAGCCTCGTCAAAGCCAAATTTTTCTTGTGCGGCTTCTGGCCCCCACATAAATCCATCCCATTTTTCTAAGTCTGGATTTTTCTCTCTGCAAAATAGTATTGATCTTCCATCACTATAAACCATCAATATAGAATCAGGCTCTTGGAAGCCAGTTAAGTAAAAGAAGTTGCTGTCTTGTCTAAAAGGAAATGTAGTATCATTATTCCTAGATACTAGTTTTGATGAAGCGAGCATTAAAATAGAATTATCTTCCATTCTTTTTGCAACTTCAGCTCTTCTGGCTTTATATAAATTTAAATCCGACATAGACGGTTATTATGCACGAAAAAATAAAAAAATTATCAGCCTTAGTTGATAAACTTATCGAGCAGAACTTCAAATTAAAGACTGAATCCAAATCAATGCGCAATAAAATTGCTGAATTACATAAAAAAATTGAAATTCTTCAATCAGAAAACCAGTCATTGCTAATTAAATCAACAGAACACAAGAATAATGAATAGCCAATTCTCAGGTGTAAAAGATGTTGCTGAAAATTTAACTTTCGATTTAGAAGCTTTGAATGATTTCTTATTGAATCAAAAAATTGATATACCAAAAGTCGTGGATTACAAGCAATTTAAAGGCGGCCAGTCTAATCCTACCTATCTACTAACTACATCGGAAAAGAAATATGTGTTAAGAAGGAAGCCTCCTGGTAAATTATTGAAATCTGCACATGCAGTTGACAGAGAATTTAAAGTACTTACAGGCTTAAATAAAACAATCGTGCCTACACCAAAAACAATAATATTATGCGAAGATGAAGCTGTTATTGGTACTGCTTTTTATTTGATGGAGTATTGCAATGGGAAAATCTATTGGGATCCTGTTGCTTCTGAAGTAGATATAGGCCGAAGAAAAAAACTATTTGAACAGATGAATTTGGGCATATCGCAACTACACACTCAAGACTATAAGAGTATTGGTTTAGAGGACTATGGCAAGCCTGGTAATTATATTGAAAGACAAGTTTCCAGATGGACAAAACAATACTTTGATTCTGAAACAGAAGTTCTTGAATCAATGCATAGCCTTATTGATTGGTTACCTAAATACACCCCTAAGCAAAAATACTCTTCGATAGTACATGGAGACTACAGACTAGATAATGTTGTATTTCATGAAAATGACGAAATACAGGCAATGTTAGATTGGGAACTTTCCACCATTGGTGATCCCCTTGCGGACTTTGGTTATCATTGCATGTTATGGCATGTTGGTGAAATTTCAGATGATATTGCCAAATCAATTGGTATACATACAGAAAAAGAGTATGTAGATTTATACCTTTCACGTACAAAAATGGAACTAGAAAGCGAATGGGATTTTTATATTATATTTTCGCTCTTTAAAGCAGCAGGAATCTGCCAAGGAATACTTGGAAGAGTAAGAGATGGTACAGCAGCTAGTGACTTTGCAGTTGAAATGGGCAAAAGAGCAAAAATTTATGCAAACTTAGGATGGGAGAAAGCGAAAAAAATATCATGAAAGTAGAACAATTTCTAGATCGATTATGGGAGAACTATATTACTTATACTCCATCAGCAAAAAAAATATCTCAACTCTTTGGAGAGAAGGTTACAAATGATCACATAGCATTTAGAACTTTCAATTTGGATAAGTGCAATATATATAAACAAGCTGATTTTTTGAGCTCGTTTGGTTATAAAGTTTGTGGAGACTATTTTTTTGAGCAGAAAAGACTTCAAGCTATTCATCTTGAAAATACTGATCCTGTGCATCCAAAAATATTTCTTTCTGAACTTTTGTGTGAGGATTTCTCAGATGAACTTCGCATAATAATTGATAATATTTCTAGTTGTTTTCCTGAAGATCCTGAAAATTTGTTGATTGGAGGTAGAAACTGGAATATTGAGCATGATAAATATGAATTATTAGCTAAAGAGTCTGAATATGCTTCTTGGCTATATATTTGGGGGTTTTGCCCTAACCACTTTACTGTATCCGTCAATCATTTAACTAACTTTAACGAATTATCTGATGTGAATAATATTATCAAGAATAATGGCTTCATGCTGAATTCTTCAGGTGGAGAAATTAAAGGCTCAGTGGCAGAATTTCTTGAACAATCTTCAACTATGGCTGATAAAGTAAAAGTTCAATTTGGCTCCTCAACTGCTGAAGTACCAAGCTGCTACTATGAGTTTGCTAAGAGGTATCCTGAGGCAGATGGAAAACTCTACCAGGGTTTTGTGGCAAAATCAGCTGATAAAATATTTGAAAGCACAAATAAGTAGCTTTTATATGAACTTTTATCTCAATGTTTTATCCTAATCTTATATGAGATATTTTTGTCTTTTTTTAATACTTTTTCTAAGCGCTTGTGCGCCTACACCGGTCAAAAGAGCTCCTGCTAATTCAATATCTGAAGCTGATCAAATAGCTTCAAGAGAAAACCTTACACCAATGGAGCAAAGACAATTACTTCTCTCAACTCCCTATATCATTGAGCTTCTACCAAGTTTTGAAGGAATTATATTTTCAAATGAAAAATATGGTATTGGGACAGACATGAAAGAGTGTGTTGATTTTGGTTTAACTTACGATGTTAATCATAATCAATTTGTACAAGAGTACATTGCTGAAAAGGAGATGGAGAACGGAGGTGCTGGAGAGGTTGTTGCAGGTGGTGCTGCAGCAGTTGGGGCTGGAGCCCTAGCAGCTGGTATCCTTGCCATTGCTTTATTAGGGCCAATAGCAGGATCACTTGGTGCTTCTGGTGGCGCAATTGCAGGCCTTGGAACTGCAGCTGCAACTGGTGTAGCAAGCTCTTTAGCAGCAACAATAGGTCCGATAGTTTTACTTGGAGCAATCGCAGCTGAAAGTGAGAGGGCTTCAATTGGAGATAATGTTACTGCTGATAGCAGCATAAAAGCTTTTGTACTTAAGTCATCCGTAATAAAGTGTCTAACTGAAAAAGGGTACTCATTTGATATCTATGCTTCGCTTGTATTATCAAATGGTGCAAATATTGAATTAATAGATGAAAACCAAGCAATTCAATTCTTTGAAATATATGGTGATCTAGCAGTTGCCGAGTACCAAACCATAGTTAATGATGTTGATCCCTACATTACTTTGGAATCAGATGAATACTACACTATGTCTGAATACGAAAAGGTCTCTTTAAAAGAATATTTAAAATATCTCAAAGAAGATAAGCAACCTTTACGAGTAATGAACAAAGACGTAGCTCTTGAAGCAAGTAAAATTGCTCAACAAGAGGCTTTTGTTTTTTGGGATCCATTAAGCCAAAGGTTTGTTTTCACAGAAATGCAAAGAATAAGAGCAACTTTAGACTAGATTTTTACTTCTGAAAGCGGAACTTTAATGTAATCGTATTTTTCTATATCTGGATCAGGCAACTTATAACTCCCAATCATTCCTTCAAATTCGTTCCAACAAATAATATCTAAATCTAAGGTACGAGAAGTAAATTTATTATCAGGGTCTCTTTTTCTTCCACAGAGTGTTTCTATTTCTTTAAGATTGCCAACCATATCCAAGAATTCTAAATTTGTGCTGCAACGTAGGACTAAATTTAGAAAATCAGAACCTTCCATACCTACAGGTTTTGAAATAAATTCACTACTTACCTCTTCTAAAACGAGAGCATTTGATTTCTCTAAATATTGGAGGCCTTTTTTTACGTTCTTTTGTGGATCTATATTTGATCCAACAAGCACATAAAATCTATTCATAATCTTCTGAAGAGCGCTCAATAATGACACCCACATCTTTTGAGAATCTCAAAGCACCAGGCTTTGAAACCCTTAGCTTAATCCAATTTACATCAAAATCTTTTATTACCATTTCAGCAATTTTCTCAGCAAATGTTTCTACAAGCTCAAATTTATTTTCTTCAATAAATGAAATTATTTTTTTGGTAATTGATTTGTAATCAGTTGTTGCTTCAATCCTGTCTTTCTTAGATGCTGTTAAATTATCATGGTCAATCTCATAAGATAAACTTATCTCTTGTTTTATTTTCTTTTCCCAATCAAAAATTCCAATTGTTCCTTTTACTCTTAAGTCTTCAACATAAATTTTGTCTCTTTTAATCATATAGCTCTCCTAATGGCCATCTTGGTCTAGCAAAGTTTGTTTGATATGTTTTTAATTTTAATTTTTTTCTAATATATCCTGCATATGCAATCATAGCTGCATTATCTGTGCAAAATTCCATACTTGGATAGCTTAACTGCAAATCCTGTTCTTCTGCTAGAGCCTTCAATCTATCTCTTAGCAATTGATTTGATGCTACTCCTCCAGAACAAACTAATTTTTTTATGCCTGTCTCTTCAACAGCCCAGCTTAATTTAGTTGTAAGCACTTCAATTACTGCTTCTTGAAATGATGCTGCAACATCTGGATAATCACCTTCTGATAAGTCTTCTAGCGCATATAAAACTGCTGTCTTTAGCCCACTAAAGCTAAAATTTAAGTTCTTATCTTTCATCATTGCTCTTGGGAAAGAAAATTTATTTTTGTCTCCTTTTTCAGCAAGTTTTGAGACTTTAGGTCCTCCGGGATATTCAAGATTAAGTAACTTTCCCACCTTATCAAAGGCCTCACCACATGCGTCATCAACAGTTTCACCAATAATCTCGTAATCTCCATAATCATCGCATCTTATAATTTGTGTATGTCCACCAGATACCAGCAGGCATAGATAAGGTGGCTTTAAGCCATCTTTTTCAAGACCTGGAGTAAGTATGTGTCCTTCGAGATGATTTATTGGCAATAATTCTATCTTAAGAACTTCAGAGATTGTTTTTGCAACGGTTTCCCCAACCATGAGTGACCCAATCAGACCTGGTCCAGCGGTATATGCAATGAGTGAAATATCATTCAGATTTTTTCCAGTCTTATCAAGCAGTGTTTTCAGAATTTCTATGATTTTTACACTATGATCTCTGGCAGCAATCTCGGGAATAACTCCGCCATATTCAGTAAACAAGTCTATCTGTGAATTAACCAGGTGAGCAATAAGGCCATCATGCTCAGAATAGAGAGCTAAGCCTGTCTCATCACAAGAACTTTCAATACCTAACACTAACATTGTTGATTCTTTTATATTTATCCTTAAAATACACACTACATTATGCCAAGTATAAAAATTAAAGAAACTGAATCATTTGATGTAGGTTTAAGAAAATTTAGAAGAGCTTGCGAGAGAGCTGGTATTGTTACTGAAGTTCGCAAGAGAGAATTCTATGAAAAACCAACAGAAGAAAGAAAAAGAAAAGCTGCTGCTGCAGTCAAAAGAAATTACAAAAGAGTCATGAAAGACTCTTTCTCAAAACTTAAATAAGTTGTCTGCTTTAAGAGATCAAATCAACTCCGAATTAAAACAAGCTATGCTTGATAAAAACGTTTTTGTAAGAGATACCCTGAGGCTTGTTACATCTGAAATAAAAAGATTTGAAGTTGATAATAGAAAAGAGCCTAGTGAAGAAGAGATTGTCACAATCTTAAAACGTATGGCTAAACAAAGAAAAGACTCTATCCAACAATATAAAGAAGGTGGCAGGCCAGACCTAGAAGAAATTGAGCAAAACGAATTGAATTTACTTAACGAATATTTGCCTCAAGCATTAAGTGGTGAAGCACTTGAATCTGCTCTTCTTGAGATAATTAAAGAAAAGGATTTTTCAGGTATGCAAGATATGGGTAATGTTATGAAAGAACTCAGATCCAGACATCCCAATGCTGAAATGTCTGAAGCTAGCTCTTTAGTAAAGTCTCTACTCTCTTGATCTATAGGAGTTAGGTTTATCCTGTTCCTTAGTATATCTTTCAGTTAACTCTTTATTTCTATTTGAAAGATCCTGATTTTCTCCATCTATAAGGACTGTTTCAACTAAGGACATTAATTCAAGTGGATCATCATTCCAAATAACTAAGTCTGCATCATATCCAGCTTCCAAATAGCCAACATCAATCAGACCAAAGATATCTGCTGGGTTTGAAGTAACAGCTTTAATAGCTTCTTCATAATCTACACCCATTGCCACCGAATTTCCTGCAGATTGAACCGCAAGATATGCATTATGAGGTCCTGCACCTTGTGCATAATAGAATGCCATTTTTACTCCTGCAGCATGTAGCCTTGAAACATTTTCATAGGTTGCATTTAATGAGTCAAAAGAGCCAGGTATGTTGTTTAATGGATCTAGAACCACTGCTACGCCTGCTTTAGCTATTTCATCTGCAACCATGTGAGCTTCAAGTGCTTCCCAAAGCACTAAATCAATGTCTTGAGAATCTGCAAATTTTAAAACATTCAGAATATCTGTCGCTTTATTAACATTCACAACAAGAGGAATTTCTCGATTTAGAACTTTTTGAATCGCAGAAAAATCTCTAGCTGTAAATTTATAATCATTGTTTGTTCCTTCTAAAAATTGCACTTCGTTTGCATCGCTTTTTAGTTCAGAAGATCTTACATATGAGAATAAGTCTTCCATAAACATTAACTCAGCTGCTCTTGAATCACCATATGATTGCCCGTATCTTGTAAGCAAACCAAGAGGTCCCTGTTTCTTCTGTTTAATTCCGTCATTAATCTTTGTGAAGGTTAACATTCCTGAAAAATAGCCGGATGCACCTGGAATATTAACAGTAGAAGTAACGCCCTTAGATCTATTTAGTCTAACTGCTTGTGAAAAAGGATTATATGCTTTGCTTGGGTCAAAACCAGCGTTATATATGCTGGAACTTGAGTCATTTGTTTCAGGCAATGAACCAATCTCAATTAAGCCTAAAGATGAAAAAACCATTAAACCTGGAGTTACATATTTGCCTTGAGCGTTAATTACCTCTCCAGTATCTATGTCACCAATATCATCTGATATCATGATTATTTTCCCATCATCAACCAATATATCTTTCACAACAAAACCATCATCAGGCAAAAATACTTTTCCGCCTTTGATGAGATACATGTCATCTCCATGAGATAAAGCGAGCATGGGTAATAAAAATAGAATTCTTATAAATTTCATTATTTGACCTCCCATTCTTTTATACCTAAATCGAAATCAGTGTGAGGCACAAGACCAGAAGCTTTATCAAATGCAAGAGCTCCATCTATAAAGACTTTTTCTGCTTTTGCATAAACGCTGAACGGGTTTCTGTTCCAAATGACAATATCTGCATTTTTTCCAACTTCTAGTGTTCCTGTTTGGTCTGAGATACCAGCTGCAATTGCAGGATTTTTTGTAATCCACATCATTGCTCTGGCTTCACTTATATCAAATCCAGCTTCTCTGCCTGCAGCAAGTGCTTTAGCTGCTTCTTGATTAAGTCTTTGTATACCGCTTGCACTATCGGAATGCACAATTGCACAACCTGTGGCATTCCTTGCCTGGTCAACAATTGCAATATTAGCAATAGTCATATCGTAAGCTTCATGCTTAAAGCCCCACCAATCTGCCCATAAAGCGGCACAAACACCCTTATCAGCCAAAAGATCAGCAATTTTATATGCTTCTACTCCGTGATGAAAAGCTGCTATCTTGTAACCAAACTCTTCACCAATATTGATCATGGTGGCCATTTCATCGGCTCTGTAGCAATGATTTTGAATAAGAATCTTTCCATCTAAAACTCCAACCAAAGTTTCATTTTTGAGATCTCTTTGACTTGGATTGCGGTCCAAGGACTTTTTGTATTTCTCAGCACCTATCCAAGCATTTCTGTAGCCGGCAACATTCCCCATCCTTGTTGAGGGACCTCTTGAGCTATAAACTCTTTTTGGATTTTCACCACAAGCCATTTTAAGTGAGTGAGGTGCTCCTGGAAATTTCATATCTGGGACAGTATTAGCTGAAACATTTTTTAAGGTTACACCTCTGCCACCGAATAAATTCGCTGAACCTGGAAGTACGTGGAATGTCGTAATGCCTCCAGCTAAAGCAAGCTTATATTGAGGGTCTTGAGACCAAACACTATGCTCTGCCCATACTTCAGCGGTATTTGGGCTAGTTGCTTCATTTCCGTCACTGCTTGTTCTAACACCAGGTGCAGGATATACACCCATATGAGAATGAATATCTATAATGCCTGGTGTAACAAAAAGACCATTTCCATCAATCTCTTCAGCTCCAACTATTGGCAAATCTCGACCCATTTCAGATATTTTTCCTTGAGAAAAGAAAACATCATAATTTAAAAATTTATTACCGTTGCCATCAAAAACAGTCGCGTTTCTTATAACTGTATCTTTGCCTGGAAGAGGAACGTATGTTGAAACATATGTACCATGTGTATCATTATCGAATTTAGTTATTGATCCTTCAGCTTCATCTTGAAAAATTAAAGCTGATTGCTCAGAACATCCAAACAAAAATAAGGCCAATAATATGACTATTAATTTCTTTATCATCTAATTAATCCTTGAATGTATAATAGTAAACAACATTTAAAGCTATGCAAAGATCACAAAATCGCAATAACGACCAACTAAGAGAAATAAGCATAATTCCAGACTTTAATATGCATGCTGAAGGATCGGCATTAATAAAATTTGGGAATACACATGTTATTTGTAATGCAAGCGTTGAAAAAGCTGTTCCAAGGTGGATGCAAGATAAAAAAACTGGTTGGATAACAGCTGAATATGGAATGCTACCAAGATCGACGAACGATCGTATGAATAGAGAGGCAAATCGAGGGAAACAATCTGGTAGAACTATGGAAATCCAAAGATTAATTGGTAGGTCTCTGAGGCAAGTGGTCGATTTGGATCAGCTTACAGGATTTACCATTACGATTGATTGTGATGTGATTCAAGCTGATGGAGGAACAAGAACTGCATCTATCACAGGTGGTACAGTAGCGCTTTGCAAAGCACTTGAAAAAATTGGAAAAACACAAGCAATCAAAAACCTAGTTGCTGCTGTGAGTGTTGGTATTCATAAGGGCAAATTAATCCTTGATTTAGATTATGAAGAAGACAGTAATGCTGAATGTGATGTAAATATAGTAATGAATGATGCTCTTGAGCTAATCGAAGTTCAAGGAACAGGAGAAGAAAAGGCTTTTACTAAAAAAGAATTTACAGAACTTATGGATTTAGCTGAAAATGGCATCAAAGATTTATTTATTCTTCAAAATCAAATAATAAAAAACGAGTGAAAGACTTTCAAAAGAATTTTATAGAGCTAGCCATAAATTCTGGCGCTTTAAAGTTTGGCAAATTTGTTCTTAAGTCTGGAAGACAAAGTCCTTATTTTTTTAACGCTTCAGCATTAGTTGAATATGGTGAATTAGATGCTCTTGCAGAAATTTTAAAAGCGAAAATTCAAGAAGAAAATATAAATATGGATATGATTTTTGGGCCAGCTTATAAAGGAATTTTCTTAGGCTCAATTCTTGGGACTAAATTAAGTGTGAATGGGAAAATGCCCGTATGTTTCAATAGAAAAGAGGCTAAAGATCACGGAGAGGGCGGTTCATTAATTGGTGCTGAACCAAAAGGCAAGATTCTAATAATTGATGATGTAATCTCATCTGGTTTGGCAATCAAGGAAAGCATTTCTTTATTGGAGCCTTTTAATGTAAGTATAGAAGGAGCTTTAGTTACACTTGATCGACAGGAGAGAGGTGGCGATACAGAACTAATGGCTTCAGAGGAACTAGAAAAGATTGGTATTAAGGTATTTTCGGTAATATCTCTTGATGATTTGCTTGAGGCTGATGATTTAATTACTGATGATAATATAAGAAAGATTGAGGAGTATCGAAACCAATATAGAGGCGAAAATGTTTAGCGGTATAGTTCAAGAAAAGGGAAATATTAAAGAAATAGTTTCTGGCAACAACATAGTCACAATTTGCATCCAATGCACCGAAGATTTCCAAAAAGATGTAAAAGAAGGTGACAGTGTAGCCGTAGATGGGACTTGTTTGACAATTACAAAAATAAATAAAGGTGAACTATATTTTGATCTTGTAGAGGAAACAGTTAGCCGTACAATTGGACAGAAATATGAGGTAGACAATCATGTAAATCTTGAAAATTCTCTGAAATTTGGTGGCTCTATTGGGGGGCATCTGATGTCAGGCCATATACATGAAAAAGGGAAAGTGCTTGAAGTTGAGATCATCGGAGATTCGAAAAATATTGTTATTGATTTACCAAAGAAATGGGCAAAATATGTTTTTGAAAAGGGTTATATAGGCATAAATGGTTGCAGCATTACGATTGGAAGCATCAACGAAACAAGATTCTTAGTTCATCTGATTCCAGAAACTCTTAAAAGCACAAATCTTGATGCCCTAGTCTTTGGTGATGAGGTTAATCTAGAAATTGATCAAAATACTATTGCAATAGTAGATACAACAGAAAGGGTTTTAAGAAATCAAACTAAGTAGGGCTGCTCTCAAATACAGACCGTTTTCTACTTGAGA